>Ga0207657_10002097_pt1 | contig 21566 bp, 19 predicted proteins | sample KBSC33metaG_FD_184316 | JGI IMG/M metagenome (GOLD analysis project Ga0207657, IMG submission 184316) | Corn rhizosphere microbial communities from Kellogg Biological Station, Michigan, USA - KBS C3-3 metaG (SPAdes) (version 2) | ecosystem: Host-associated > Plants > Roots > Rhizosphere > Soil ... | reverse complement strand
CGATTGCTTTGCAAAAATTATCGGGTCGTTACACCCATGTTCTTTACTGGGCCTGCCCCTGGGTGCGGTTTGGGGTGCGGCGGCCGGCGGGCGCAGGTGCGACTGATTCTAGCCTTTTTGTTTGATTTCTTCCTCAAACCCAAAATTTATTCTTGTAATATTACAGATAGGTTTTTGATTTGTATTCGCTAAAAAATGTATTTAACCCGATTTTAGAAAACAAAGGGAATTATTTTGAGATAGACCGCATAAAAGGACAGTGCCGCCTGTTATCAAAAGGACTCCTTCGAAGTGTTATTCACTTCATGGTTCTGTAATATGCTGAGCATAGTTGAAGTATCATTCAACAATTACCGACCCATGTAAACCATTAGAATTTGAACGTCGCTTGGATTTACACCGCTGATTCTGCTTGCCTGTCCTAAAGTGCGGGGTTTTATTTTTTTAAATTTCTGAAGAGCTTCCGTACTTAAGGCGTTTACTTTGTCATAATTGAAACTTTCAGGGATTAGTAATTCTTCCATGGCAAATAATCTTGCAGCAATATCTTTTTCTTTTTCGATGTATCTCTCATATTTTATTTGTATTTCTGCCTGATCTAGTTGGTCCGTTGTAAAATTTTTTACCTTTTCTTTTAACTGAGGAACGACATCAATTAATGAAATAATGTCAACGTTTGGTCGTAATAAAATTTTTGTGGCTTTTTGTTTTTCAGTTAATAGGGTTGAATTAATGGAGGTAAAATAATTATTGATCTGCTCCGGCTCTATAGAGATAGTTGACAACAAGTGTTTTAATTTATTTACGGCGGTTCGTTTCTTATTTACCAAATCCATTCTTTCCTGTGAAGCTAAACCAATGTTATGACTTATTTCAGTTAAACGGAGGTCTGCGTTGTCCTGGCGAAGCAAAGTTCGGTACTCAGCCCTGCTGGTAAACATTCTATATGGTTCTTCTGTTCCTTTGTTCACAAGGTCATCGATCAATACTCCAATATAGGCTTCTGTTCTTTTTAAGATAAAAGGCTCACGATTATTAATTTTTTTGTGTGCATTAATGCCAGCCATTATTCCCTGGCACGCCGCCTCCTCATAACCGGTTGTTCCGTTGATTTGACCGGCAAAAAACAGGTTGTCAATAAGTTTTGTTTCTAATGAATGATTTAGTTGAGTTGGGGGAAAATAATCATATTCTATAGCGTAGCCAGGTCTAAACATTTTTGAGGATTCAAAACCTTTTATTTTACGAAGAGCTTCGTATTGAACCTCTTCAGGTAAAGATGTTGAAAAGCCGTTTACATAAATTTCAATTGTGTTAAATCCTTCGGGTTCAACAAATATTTGATGCCGGTCTCTTTCCGCAAAACGATTTATTTTATCTTCAATGCTTGGACAATACCTCGGACCTATTCCTCCGATTCTCCCTGTAAACATTGGACTTCTATCAAAACCGGTCTTTAGTACATCATGAACCGTAGAATTCGTGTAAGTAATAAAACAACTTAACTGGTTTTCCGGCCTAATTCTATCAATATTTAAAAAAGAGAAACCTGTAATCGTTTCATCTCCTTTTTGCTCTTCCATTTGTGTATAATCAAGAGTTCTTCCATCAACGCGAGGCGGTGTACCGGTTTTTAATCGATCACTCTCGAAGCCGTATTCTATTAATTGTTCCGTAATCCCGGTCGAAGACTTTTCTGCTACACGGCCACCTCCGAATTTTTTTTCTCCTACATGAATAATACCGTTTAAAAATGTTCCACTTGTTACAATGACAGATTTTGAATTTATGTAATGTCCCAAATTAGTTATTACACCAACCACTGTATTATTCTTAATAATTAAGGATTTAACAGTATCCTGATAAAAATCAATATAAGGAGTGCCTTCTAACAATTGCCTCCATTTTGCTGAGAACAACATTCTGTCATTTTGAGCGCGTGGGCTCCACATTGCCGGACCCTTGCTTCTATTAAGCATTCGAAATTGCAACATAGTATGGTCGGTAACAATACCACTGTAGCCTCCCAAGGCATCAATTTCACGAATTATCTGTCCTTTAGCAATTCCCCCCATTGCCGGATTACAACTCATTTGTGCAATAGTCTGCATATTCATTGTAATTAGTAAAACCTTACTTCCAAGATTTGCCCCAGCAGCAGCCGCTTCACATCCTGCATGCCCTGCTCCCACTACAATTATATCATACTCAGGAAACATTCACTTAATATTTTTAAGGCATCAAAGATAGTACGGTTATTTTCAAATGAATTTATAAATGAGTTGTTAAAGGAATGCGCAAAAGTACAAATGAGGGTGTAACCTTGGTAATTATCGATTTCATATTTTTGGCTGTTTCACGTGAAACGTTTTAAGGTAAAAATCTTCCTTCTTTCTCATTAGTTGTTTTTCTGAGTCTTTTTTGTCTTGAAAGCCACATAAATGGAGCGCACCATGAAATATAACTCTGAGGAATTCGTCAGTGAAAGTGGTGTTATATCTAATAGTGTTTTCTTTTACTCTATCAACACTAATATATATTTCCCCCTTAATAATTTTTTTGCTATCGGATAAATCAAAAGTAATTATATCGGTATAAGTATTATGAAATAAAAACTTCTTATTGATATTTAAAAGATAATTATCAGAGCAAAAAATGTAAGTAAGTTTTTCGAGTATTTTGTTTTCCATCAAAAAAATATCGGAAATAAAGTTTTTAATCTGACGTTTTTGTTTTAACGGAAGTGTTCTATCAGCATAATTAAAGGATACCTTTGCCACGTTTAATTTTTAGAAGTATAAATTTAGGTTAGAGATTCATGAAAAAGCTTTCTGAAGTAGAAGTTGGGAAAAAGGTAATTATTAAGGCGTTTGAAAAAAATGATATTTTCATAAAACTTATGGAGATGGGTTGTATCCCTGGCGAAGTGATAAAAGTAGAAAAAATTGCTCCACTTGGAGACCCGATCTCTATTTCTGTTAGTGGTTATAGTTTAAGTTTACGCCTAAATGAAGCAGAACAAATTATAATCGAAGAAATTACTTAACCCTGATCTTAATTTTTAAATGGAAATAGGTCTTTTCTTTGGTTCATTTAATCCTGTTCACATAGGTCATTTGATTATTGCTAGGCATATTCTGAATTTTACTGGATGTAAAAAGGTTTGGTTTATTGTTTCGCCTCAAAACCCTCTTAAGAAGAATAATACCTTATTAAATGATAGAAATCGTCTTCATTTGGTAAGGTTAGCTATAGAAGATGATTTAAATTTTCAGGTTAGTGATGTAGAATTTCAAATGTCTCGCCCATCTTATACGATAGACACTATTTGTTATTTGAAAGAAAAGCATCCTTCACATCAATTTTTTATAATAATGGGTTCAGATAGTTTGCAAAATCTGCCTAAATGGAAAAATTATCGAGATTTAATAAAGCAAAATCAATTCATAATTTTTCAAAGACCGGAATATCCTATTAAGGAATTGAACAAAAATTTTATAATTCTGACTAATACCCCATCTATTGCAATTTCTGCGAGTTTTATAAGGCAATTAATACGAGAAGGAAAATCTATTAAATATTTAGTTTCTGATAAAGTTTTAGAAGAAATAGAAAAAGGTGGGTATTATAGGAATTAATTAAAGAGCCCATCCAAGGATAAGGCATCCTAAAACAATATAAGGAGGACGAATTTTGGTAAAAGCCAAAAGAGAAAAAGTCCCTGTAATAACAAGAATGTTAAGATAAGGAAGAAAGGTTCCATTAACCACATCCAATGAAACGCTTTTTAAAAGGAAAAGAGTTGAACCTAACATTAAACCTACAACTGCGGCATTAATTCCTTCTAATGAACGGAAAATAACTGCATATTTTCTTAAATTATGCCAAACTGGAAAAAAAAACAGGACCAATAAGGCACTGGGTAAAAAAATAGCAACAGAACCGATCAAACATCCCAGCAACTGCATTTGAGGATGAGGGCTTTTATTTTTTAAAACCATTCCTCCAACAAAAGAACCGATAGAAAAAACAGGTCCCGGAATAGCCCTTACAATACCAGAGCCGGTTAAAAATTGTTCTTGAGTCATTTTTAATGCGTTTGGATTAATTTCTTCTATTCTCTGTGTGGTGGGTCTTACGACAAATTGCTGATACATCATAGGCATTAAAACGTCTCCGCCTCCGAATACAAGACTTCCAAACCGATAAAAGTTTTCAAAAAGATTATAAGTACCTCTGTTTTTCCAATTTTCTTTTCGAGCCTTTTCGCTTAAAAAACCTGCAAGAGAAAAAACAGAAAGAAAAATAATAATATTACCCCAATTTATTTTTTTAGGTTTTAAATCTTTTTGAGGAATTCTTTTATCGCTAAAATTTGTAGCAATTCCGGCGAGGACAATCAAAATTGGAAATATCCATGGGGTTTTAAACAAGAGAAAAGTGGTTACCGTTGCGACTATCATTATTACTCTTGTAATGGTATTAACAATAGATACTTTTATCATTCTATAAGCTGAATATGCAATAAACCCAACAGCCATAGGCTGAATAAACTTGAATACTTTTACGTATGATTTTTCATCAAGATAATTAAGTAAAAAAGAAAGTCCTCCCATTAATGTGCAAGCCGGTAAAATCCAGATAGTTAAGGTTAAAATTGCTAAAGGTAATCCTCCCCTTTTATATCCGATTAGAGTTAAGGTTTGTGTTGAGGAAGCACCCGGCAACATTTGACAAAATGCATTGTATTCTAAAAGCTCTTTTTCTGTAACATCTCTTCTTTTATGTACAAATGTTTTAAGCATCATACCAAAGTGACCTTGCGGACCACCAAAGGCAGTGATACTATGCAGGAATACGGCTTTAAGAAAACGTATATGGCGAAGAAGTATCAAGGATAATTACTTTAGTCCTATTAATTTTAGGTAAAAGTAAAATTTCTCTAATGTAAAATAATGTAACCTTAAAAGTTCTTAAAAAAATAAAGGTTGCCCATATGGAACAACCTTTAAAATCAGAAAAAATTTCATTATCCATTCATGCTTGCAAGAAACTCATAGTTATCTTTTGTTCCCCGCATTCTTTTTAATAATTCAGTCATCGCTTCTTCGGTTTTCATATCATTTATATATAAACGAAGAACATTCATCCGTGATAATACATCTCTATCAAGTAATAAATCCTCTCTACGCGTAGAAGAAGCAACTAAATCTATGGCAGGAAAAATTCGTTTATTGGCAAGTCGCCGGTCGAGCACCAGTTCCATATTACCGGTTCCTTTAAATTCTTCAAAAATCACTTCGTCCATTTTGCTTCCCGTTTCAATTAATGCTGTTGCTAAAATTGTTAGTGAACCTCCATTCTCAATTTTTCGGGCCGCACCAAAAAATTGCTTAGGTTTTTGCATGGCATTAGCCTCTACACCTCCACTTAATACTTTGCCGCTTGCAGGAGCAACTGTGTTGTGAGCACGAGCTAAACGTGTGATTGAATCAAGTAAGATCACTACATCGTGGCCACATTCTACAAGGCGTTTAGCTTTTTGCAATGCAATCGTAGAAACCTTTACATGTTTTTCGGCAGGTTCATCAAAAGTTGAAGCAATAACTTCTGCTTTTACGCTTCTCTCCATATCTGTAACTTCTTCCGGACGTTCATCAACAAGAACAACCATTAAATAGCATTCAGGATGATTGGCAGCAATTGCGTTTGCAATTTCTTTCAAAAGCATTGTCTTGCCTACTTTGGGCTGAGCCACAATTAAACCACGTTGACCTTTTCCGATTGGAGTAAAAAGATCAATGATTCGTGTACTTAAATTGTCCGGCTTTGTAAAAAGGTTCATTTTTTCAAAAGGAAATAAAGGAGTTAAATAGTCAAAGGGAACACGATCTCTGACTTCCTCGGGACTTTTACCATTGATGCTTTCTACTTTAAGCAGTGCGAAATATTTTTCACCTTCTTTTGGAGGGCGTACAGAGCCAAAAACGGTATCCCCAGTCTTTAATCCAAATAATTTTATTTGAGATGGAGAAACATAAATATCATCAGGAGATGATAAATAATTATAATCTGAAGAGCGAAGAAATCCGTAGCCATCCGGCATCATTTCCAAAACCCCCTCACTTTGTATAATCCCGTCAAATTCTATATTAAAAACAGATTCTCTCTTGTAAGGTTTAAAACCTACCGAAGTTTCCTCACTTACATCAGTATCAATTGTATCATCAATTGGTTCATCATCTAAAATAAGTGGCTCATCCTCACCAAGCAAACTCAAAAGCCTGCTACCCATTTCAGGAATATCAAAATCTGATATCTCCTCTTTAGCAACTTCAGGTTTTTCTTCCTCATCAAGCTCTTCTATAGGCGCTTCTTTCTCCTTAGCCTTACGGACTTTTTTCTTTTTTCCCTCCTTTTGTTCTTGCTGATCAGAAACTTCTTTAGTTTCTTTACTTTCAGTCTCGGTCATTACTTCAGCCTCTTCAGAAGAATTAGCTGTTGCTGCTTTCGCAATACGTCGGCGTTTTGGTTTTTCAGTACCATTTTGTTTTGCACTACCGGCAGTGGCCTGTTTATCGAGGATTTTGTAAATAAGGTCCTGTTTATCTGATTTTTTTGCATCGGAAATATTCAGTTGCTCGGCAATATCGAGCAATTCAGGAACCAGCATGTCGTTCAATTGCAGAATGTCGTACATAAATGTTGTAAAAAAAGAATTGTATTAATCGTTTTAAATCCGGTCTTAAAAAATTGAAGAAATAATTATCGGTTGATTACAGAAAACCAGTGAGCTGAGAGGGTTTGACAGACTAATCAGCTTGTTTCCGTTGCAATGTTACGGCAAAATGTTTAAAACAAAGAAAAATTTTTTTGAAAATCAAAACGCAAAATAAGTATTTGCTGTTGTTGTTTTGAAACTTTAATAATGCTCAAACAAAGCCTTAACAAAGGTATTCTATACTTCATTATCTTTTAAAATTTTAACAACCACTGTTAATATCTTTGCGCCCTTGAAAAAACTCTGTGTAATTTTTTCAAACTTTAATTTGTCAGAAAAGTATTTTTGAATTAAGAGAGGGATACCCAGGTTTGCGACGCCACCAAACCTTTAATAGAATTACAAAGACAGCTCATAAAATTATTAAACCAATAGAAGGAATTATGTTTAACAAAAGAGTAAAGATAAAAGAGGTATTAGCAACGGAGCCGCAAGACCAGCAGATTATTGTAATGGGTTGGGTACGTACGTTTCGCAACAATCAGTTTATTGCTTTAAATGATGGCAGTACAAATAACAATCTTCAAATAGTTGTGGAATTGGGATTGCTCGATGAAGCAACTTTAAAAAGAATTACTACAGGAACTTCTTTAAAAGTAACCGGAAATCTGATCGCAAGTTTGGGAAAGGGACAAAAAATGGAATTGAAAGCAAACCATGTAGAAATTTTAGGCGACAGTGATCCTGAAAAATATCCCTTGCAACCAAAAAAGCACAGCCTTGAATTTTTAAGGGAGATTGCACATCTCCGCTTTCGTACAAATACTTTCGGCGCTGTTTTCAGAGTGCGCCATTCACTTGCGTTTGCTATTCACAAATTCTTTAACGACAGAAGTTTTGTATATCTGCATACTCCGATTATCACTGCATCAGATGCAGAAGGTGCCGGCGAAATGTTTCGTGTAACAACTTTGCCTTTTGATAATACTCCACGGAACGAGGATGGGTCTATAGATTTTAAAGAAGATTTTTTCGGAAAAAGTACAAATTTAACAGTCAGTGGGCAACTGGAAGGAGAGCTTGGCGCAATGGCTTTTAGCGATATTTATACTTTCGGACCAACTTTTCGGGCAGAAAATTCAAACACCACAAGACACCTTGCAGAATTCTGGATGATAGAACCCGAAATGGCTTTTTATGATATTGAAGACAACATGAATCTTGCTGAAGAATTTATTCAATATATCATCCAATATGTTTTAGACAATAATACAGAAGATTTAGAATTTTTAGCTCATCGCCTTGCTGATGAAGAAAAACAAAAACCTCAGGCAGAACAAAGCGAAATGGGATTGATAGAAAAACTTCGGTTTGTAACTGAGAACAAATTTGAACGCACTACTTATACAGAGGCTATAAATATTTTGTTAGATTCATCTGCTTATAAAAAAAAGAAATTCAAATTTGAAGTAAAATGGGGAATTGATCTTCAAAGTGAACATGAACGTTACCTTGTTGAAAAACATTTTAAAAAACCTGTTATTGTAACAGGATATCCTGCAACAATAAAGGCGTTTTACATGCGGATGAATGATGATGGAAGAACCGTTGCTGCTATGGATATTCTCGCACCTGGCATTGGTGAAATTGTCGGTGGTTCTCAACGTGAAGAAAGGCTGGATAAATTGATTCAGCGAATGAAGGACATGCATGTTCCTCTTGAAGAAATGAACTGGTATTTGGATACTCGCCGTTTTGGTACAGTGCCACACGCCGGTTTTGGTTTGGGATTCGAAAGAATGGTTCAGTTTGTAACGGGAATGAGTAATATTCGAGATGTAATTCCGTTCGCAAGAACACCAAAAAATTGTGAGTTCTAAATGTCGTAGAAAACTCCTTTAAATAAAATAATTTTTATTTTTTAGAATTGACGATGGACTTATATTTGCAGCCCAAAATAAAGGCGGTGCGGTAGCTCAGTCGGTAGAGCAAAGGACTGAAAATCCTTGTGTCGGCGGTTCGATCCCGCCCCACACCACTTCAAAAATTAAATCTTCTGTATATTGCAGAGGATTTTTTATTTTGATGCTTCAGATGAATAGATTTCCGAACCCTGAAGTGAGTGACACAACGAACGATGATTAGAATTCCCTCAGCTGGCCTCAAAATTTTATACTGAACTTAATTCGTTAACTCCAAGTATAAAATTAGTTTCACTGATTGCTCGTCAAAAATGGAAAGTAAAGGTATTGTTTGCCTCCTTTTTTAAATGGCATAGACAAAGGATTTGTTATGAGTGCAGAATTACAGCGATTAAAAGTTAATTCAACCAAGAAAATTCCCTTAGAACAATGGGGACCATATATTTCAGAACGGCAGTGGGGAACTGTGCGTGAAGATTACAGTGAGAACAGTGATGCCTGGAATTATTTTCCTTTTAATCATGCACATAGCCGCACCTATAGGTGGGGAGAAGATGGTTTGGCTGGTATTTCAGATTTTTTTCAAAACCTATGCTTCGCTATTGCGTTATGGAATGGAAAAGATCGAATTCTGAAAGAAAGATTGTTCGGACTTGGTAATTACCAGGGGAATCATGGCGAGGATGTGAAAGAACTTTATTATTATCTCGATAATATTCCCTCACATTATTATATGCAGTTCCTGTACAAATATCCTCAACAGGAATTTCCTTATCAAAAGCTTATCGAAGAAAATCGAAAACGCTCAAAGCTGGAGCCTGAGTATGAAATTTTAGATACAGGCGTATTTGATGAAAACAGATACTTTGATGTATATGTTACTTATGCGAAGATCAGTAAGCGGGATATAGCTGTAAAAATAGAAATAATAAATCGAGGTCCAAATGCAGCCCCAATAACGGTTTTACCAACATTGTGGTTTTATAATCGTTGGCAATCCGGAGGGGTTGATAAAAAACCTTTTATTAGAGAAATAAATGAGAGCACCGTAAAAGCAGTCCATGAAAGACTGGGAAATTATTATCTCTATTTCTTAAAACCACAGGATAGATTTTTTACAGAAAACGAAACCAATAACGAAAAACTTTTTGGCAAACCAAATGAAACCGCTTTTGTAAAAGATGCATTTCACGATGCTGTTATTGAACAAAAAAATGTAACTGAATTAAGAAGAAAAAAACGTGGAACAAAATTCTCGCCTGTTTATAATCTGCGAATACCACCCGGTGGAAACAAAACATTGTTTTTAAGATTAAGTGATTCGTTGATTGATGCCCCGTTCCCTGAGGACTTCAACCAAATATTTGTTCAACGCAAAGCTGAAGCTGATGAGTTTTATAAAACGGTTTTGCCTCAGAATATTTCCGGTGATATAAAAAATATTCAACGCCAGGCTTTGGCCGGACTGCTCTGGAGCAAACAATATTATCATTACGATATTGAAAGATGGATATCGACAAGTGATGGCATTGCGCCTTTAAGTGATCACAGAAAACATGGACGCAATCATGATTGGCTGCATCTGAAAAACCAGGACATTATTCTCATGCCTGATAAATGGGAATATCCGTGGTATGCAGCGTGGGATCTCGCTTTTCATTGTATTTCGATGGCAGTGATTGACCCCGTATTTGCAAAACATCAGCTCATTCTTGTCATGCGTGAATGGTATATGAAACCGGATGGGCAATTGCCGGCGTATGAATGGAATTTCAGCGATGTAAATCCACCTGTTCATGCATGGGCAGCTATGCAAGTGTACCAAATAGAAAAGAAAAGAGCAGGCAAAGGCGATATGGTATTTTTAAAACGCATCTTTCAAAAACTCGTTATCAATTTTACATGGTGGATAAACCGAAAGGATTCCAATGGTAACAATATGTTTAAAGGCGGATTTCTCGGGCTTGATAATATAGGAGTATTCAACCGCAGTATTCAATTGCACAGTGAAATGGAATTGGAGCAAGCCGATGGAACAAGCTGGATGGGCATGTATGCATTAAACTTGATGGACATGGCTATTGAGATTGCAACGCACGATGATTCTTTTGAAGACAACGCCACAAGGTTTTTTGAACATTTTGTATTGATAGCTGAAGCACTAAATGAAATGGGTTTGTGGAATAATGAAGACAAATTTTTTTATGATATTCTCATGAAGCCGGGCAGCAATCCTATCCAGCTTCGCATACAATCTATTGTTGGATTGACATCTCTTTTTGCAGTTTCTGTTATTGAAAAAAAAGTGCTTGATAAACTTGAGGATTTTAAAAAACGCATTTCGTGGTTTGAGAATTATCGCAAAAAGAACAACAAGTACTGGCCTAATGAGGAAAAAGATAATGGAGATAAGATACTGCTTTCTCTGGTTCCGAAGGAACGCCTTATTGCATTGCTGGAGAGATTATTGAATGAATCAGAATTTTTATCCGAAGGCGGCATTCGTGCTTTATCGAAGTATCATAAAGAGCATCCCTATTCAGTAGATATTGAAGGGGTCACCTACTCTATTCAATATGAGCCGGCAGATTCTACTTCTGATTTTTTTGGTGGTAATAGTAATTGGCGTGGTCCCGTATGGATGCCTATTAATTTTGTCATCATTCAAAGCCTGAAAAAATATGGTGAGTTTTATGATGGTGCTTTAAAGGTTGAATATCCAACAGGCTCAGGAAATTTTATGGAGTTAAGCGATGTTGTTCATGAACTTATTCGCCGCATTGTTTCTTTATTTCAATTAGATGAACAAAATCATCGTCGCTTACATGGAAAAGAAAACTGGTTTTACAGCCTGCCCGAAAATAGAGACCTTCTCTTGTTTTATGAATACTTTCATGGTGATGAAGGTCATGGTTTAGGCGCCTCCCATCAAACAGGATGGACTGCATTGATCGCACAACTTATCAATGAATTATCGGAGCGGCCACCCTCAGTTGAAACCAAACGTGTAGAAGAAAATGCGGAAGTAGAAGAAGAATAATTCCATCCATTATGCATCATCCCACTTCCGCAGGATTTATTGTTTTTATTATTCAATGCAATACCATTAATTATCTGTCCTATGCCCGCAGTTTTTCAAGCGAAAGTAATTTTATCGCTTTATGAATCTGATTACCAGCTCAGGCTATATTGCTTTGTAATTTTTCTGCAATCGCTTCTTCTATCGCATCCGGAATTGCTTCACTTCCATCGCCTATTGCAGTAAGTCGGCCAAGTGATGGATCCCATGTAAAAACATACTCGTCGCTGCCATTATAACTTACAAGAAATCTTGTTTCGGTGTTAAACTCGTAAGGTGTAGCCCTTACCATCACCGGAATACCATCTACCATTAATTCAAATGTTTGTGATTGCATGTATCTTTTTTAGCGTGAGTAAAAAAATAATGCCAGCAACAATCGGAGATACGAATCAGCTTTAAAATGCGTGGCACAATTCATGTTATTTTTTATGAAAAGTTATTGTTCAATTAAAACAAAAGATTATGTCAGGACGCGGAGATAACAATAAACATGGCACTTCCGGGCAGGGAAGCAGTAATCAAAGCAATCAGCCTTTTGTTGCAGATGATGCAAAGCAGAAAAAATCAAATCATGCAAAAAAACAAACGGGCGGAAGTCCATCTAAACAGCAAGAAAAAACTGCAGATCAATCTTCAAACAGAAACATGAGCATTGATAATGCAAAAGAGTGAGACTAAGCAAAACCGAAAGTCGGAGAAGATACCTTCTATCCTCCGACTTTCGGTCTTAATCCGGTAATACTTTTACGACAATGTTTTTAAAATACACTTTGCTGTTGGGGTCGTGTCCCTGCAATGCAAATGTGCCGCTTGAAATTAATCGGCCTGCCATATCAGGTGGGCGTTGCACGTTATTTGGTTCTATATAATCAACAACAACTTTGTCGTTTACTTTTATTACAACATGTTTTCCTTTCACAACAATATCTTCAGTGAACCATTCGTAATCTTTTACATAAACTTCTTTTACATCCTGCACAGCGTATAAGCTTCCCGTCCTGCGCCAGTCAGTATGAGAATTGTTTACCTGCACCTCATAACCTTTCGAAGGCCAGCCGCTTTCCTGGTATTGCGTATGAAAATAAATCCCTGAGTTAGAGCCGGGGGTTGTCATTACATCGGCTTTAAATTCAAAATTTTTGAAATTGTGTTCCTGAACTTCACCAACATAAAATAAATGAGCAGTAGGACCATGCGCAACTATCATCCCGCTGTCCACGGAAAATGTACTTGCGTTGTTACCAACTTTCCATCCGTCAAGATTTTTGCCATTGAATAAAGGAATCCATCCGTCAAACTTTACTTGCTTGCTGCTCGAGCAGGAAATTAATGCAAGAGTGATAGCGTAAATTGAAATAATGTTTTTCATAATTGAGTGTATTGCAAATATCAAGCTATAATTTTAATTATGTGATAAGGATTTTTTGCACTTAGCTTTTTACTCTTTACTCATCGCTTGTTGTGTCACTCACTTCAGCGTTCTGAATTCTATTCAACGCGTCTTCATACATTGCTCTCAAGTTAAAGCAGCTCTTTGCACAATCTTTGTAACTTTAAAGAAATGGGTTTCTATCACTGATTTAAAACTTTTATTATGGCATCAAGAACAACAGATTTATTGCTTAAAGATATCGTGCACTCGGCAGATAAGATTCTGATGTACACGAGAGGAATGAACTACTACGATTTTAGCACTGATGATAAAACAGTTGATGCCGTTGTAAGAAATATTGAGATTATGAGTGAAGCCGTCGCAAAAATTCCTGATAATTTCAAAAGTGAACATCCCGAAATTGATTGGCAGGATATTTCGCATTTTAGCGAACGCACAATACTCGACACTTCAATTATTGATTATGAAGTTGCATGGAGAATAAGAGAAGAAAATGCCTCTGATTTACTGAGCCAGGTAAGGGCAATTGCAAATGACAAAAAAAATTAGGAAGGCTTTGCCGAACAAAGTCCGGAACGTTGCAGTGAGTGACACAACAAACGATGACATCTGCACTTAAGTTTGCCAACAAAAAATTATACTCTTATATAAACCTTGTTCTTGTCAAGAATATATCCCACACTCCAACATAAAAGCATATAGGTTATTGCGAATAATAATGAAGCCAAATAATCTCCTGCGTAAATGAATATATTTTGATAGATCCATTGATACAAAGGAATATCACCAACTTGAATCGTGTAAAGAATTGTAACAAGCAACTCCGATAAAAGATAGATGGGCAAAGGGTTTCGGCCAAACACTTTAAAGAAGTAAGTGCCTGCAGTTTGGTTACGAAAATCGATCCAGTACATAATGCATGCAAGTATGAGGCAATCGAGACCAACAGTATGCATTACAAAAGAACTTGTCCATAATTTTTTGTTGATAGGAAAACCAAGATTCCACCAGTAAGCAATTACAATGCAAGCGAAGCCTGCCATTAATAATTTTGCAAGGCCTTCATAAGTGCTGCCTTTTCTTTGAACATAAACACCAACAAGATAACCTGCAACAACATTTGCAATTGACGGAAATGTGCTAAGCAAACCTTCAGGCTCAAATGCAAAACCTTCGCCGTGGTACATGTGATTTTCACCAAGCAACCATGTGTCTAATTTCAATGCGGCATTGGTATGCGGACTAAACGGATCGGCACCATCACCGAAATAGTACATCACGGGCCAGTAAAGAATAAGAATTATAATGGAAATTATTGTTGATGTGCGTGCACCCCAAAAATAAATCATCAGGCTTGCGGCGCCATACGCAAGAGCAATACGTTGCAACACACCGAACACTCTTGTATGAGAAAAAGGTGCAAGCATCCAGTGGCCTGCAGCATCTTTTGTTACAAAAGGAAACCAGTACATAAGGTAGCCGAGCAAGAAAATAATAAAAGTGCGTTTGAGAATTTTTCCAACTACCTGCGAAGTTGGAAGAGTGTCCCATTTTTTCATTACAAAACTCATCGCGTTACCTACGGCAAACATGAACGAAGGGAAAACAAGATCAGTAGGCGTAAATCCATTCCATGCTGCATGATGAAGCGGTGAAAAAGTTGGGTCACCTCCGGATGTATTTACAATGATCATGAAACAGATTGTCATTCCGCGAAAAACGTCAAGAGCGGTGAAACGTTGGCTAAGGGATGCTGACATATTGATTGCTTAATGCGTCGAATATAGTTATTAATCATCTTATAAAACATCAGCGCTATACATTTTTGTAATCACTCTTCAAAGGAATCCTTCGGACATTTCAACATTCCAAAGATTGGCTAACCGGACGGAAAAAGAAAATTTTCAAATAGTTGTGATTTACTTTCATCCTCCCATCTTTCATGAATTTTGTTTTTGAAATTATTTCTGGCACTCCGTTTGAACTATTATAAACAGCGATAATTCATGAATAGAGCGGAATAAAAAGAGAATGATAAAAATTTTAAAAGAAAGGTTATGAAAACTTCATCGCCGATAGAGGTTGTTAACAAGGTGAATATCCCTGTAACAGCCATAGAAAGTTATATCAACAATAATATCAATCGCAATAATGCAGTAAAGAGCAGGAACATTTGTTTTAATGCATTCTCTTGCCAGTTTGAAAGTATTAATTGCTGTTCAGTTTATGTACCTGTGAACGGTGTTGTGGAAATTTCATTTGCTGATGAAACAAAACACAACTTAAGACCTGTTAATGTACAAGTAGCAACCTGTTATTTCTTTACCTGTGCGAAGGGGAAAGATGAAACTTATAAAATAGCATGGGGAACTTCATTGTCGTAGTGTTTTATAATGAGTGTATTTAAAATTTATTCGATCAATATAAGAATGAAGCCTGTAATTTAGAGGCATGCTCAAGGTCAGCGAATTATTTATTTATCCTGTAAAATCTTTAAGTGGAATTCCGGTTTCATCCGTTGTTGTAACCGAACGCGGATTTGAATATGATCGAAGATGGATGCTTATTGATGAAAATAACAGATTTATCACTCAAAGAGAGTTTCCTTCACTTGCATTGTTGCAAACGCAAATCACCGATAAGGGTTTAGTTGTGGAGCACAAACAAAATCACTCCTCATTTATAATTCCATTTCAACCGCAAACAAATTCTTTTATTAATGTTCATGTTTGGAGTGATTCATGCAAAGCACAACCCGTAAGCGATCTCGCAGATAAATGGTTCTCGGATATTTTATCCTTTTCGTGCCGTCTCGTTTTTATGCCTGATGAAACGCGAAGAAGAGTCGACACGAGATATGCGCACAATCAGGAAATAACTTCGCTATCAGATGGCTTTCCTTTTTTATTGATCGGTCAATCTTCAATGGATGATTTGAATAACCGATTAACTAAAAAACTTTCCGTCATCCGTTTCAGACCTAACATTGTTTTTACTGGAGGCGAACCTTATGAAGAAGACAGAATGGAACATTTTGTTGTGAACAACATACATTTTTACGGAGTAAAACTTTGTGCACGCTGCACAATTCCAACTGTTGATCCTGAAACTGCTGAACGTGGCAAAGAGCCTTCAAAAACTTTGGCTACTTACAGAATGCAACGCAACAAAATTTATTTCGGTCAAAATCTTTTGCATACAGGAGAAGGTGTGATAAGCGTTGGAGACAAAATAGAAATAGTGAAAAAGTCGGAACAGAAATTTGGAGAAGATTTAAAAGATTGAAAGGGAATTTTTTTCTCCTGATCCTTCAAAAATTCTTTTTTGATGACGGAGATTGCTGAATAAAGTTCAGAACGTTGCAGTGAGTGACACAAGAGAAGTTCAATTGGAGCACTAAAGCTGGTCCAAAAAACTATAAACTACAAACTCACCAATTTCCCATCTGTTCTTTCACAATGCGATCAGACTCCTGTACAGAATGATGTTCCCAATCGGGATCGTATTTTACAAACCAACTTATCCAAAACGATCGCGACAACCGCATAAAGACCGGCTGCAACACAATCAGCGAAACAGCATTGATACCAAGCCACCAGAATATTCTGTCGTCATCAATTGAAAAGCCGATCAGCAACCACCATGCAATAAATGTTGCAACAGAAAAGACAATCGTAAGCGCATAACTTACATAACTTGTTCCATAATAAAAACCTACTTCAATATCAGTGGGTTGACCACATACGGGACATTTTTCGTTCATTTGCATAAAGCGATGGCGCTTTAATGCGTATGGATTTTTATGTTTAAACAGATGGCCTTCCCTGCAACGCGGACACCGGTTATCCAACACACTTAACAAATATGAAGGCCTTTGTTTTCTCTCGCTCATAAAAAAAATTTGTGCGCAAGTTACAACTATAAACAGCGTTATCTGTGCGCATTAATAACAGCTTCCAATTGTTTTGCAGGTATTACACCGCTTTGGCGCCACACGATGTTTCCTTTTTTAAAAAGGATAAGCGTAGGAACGCCGCTGATTCCAAATGCATTTGCAACAACAGGATTTTTATCAACATCAAGTTTTAAAATTCTCACCGCATCGCCCATTGTTTTATGCAAGTCTTCCAGTATCGGCTTCATCATTTTGCAGGGGCCGCACCATTCAGCCGTAAAATCAACCAGCACGGGCTTTTCACCATTGATCACATCGCGAAATGATTCTTGTTTTTCAGTTGTTTCCATAAAAAAGTTTTTCGTTCTGCTTGTTATTTGAGCCTCAAAGATTATACCGTGAAGAGTTACATAGAAATGTATGTTTATTTTGTCAGCAAAGTGTTGCTATCAGCGCCTGTTGTGTCACTCCCTTGTGCGTTCAGAACGCTTTTCGGCAGCAGGTTTCAGTCTTCCACCACCCGTTCCATTTGCATACTTCGTGACCCTTTAACAAGAATGTATGTGTCTTCGTAAAACTGCTGATGAAACCAATCTGCAGCTTCTTGGGAAGTTTCAAAATAAATAAAACCGTGTTCAAATTTGTTAAAGTCACCGCCAACGAGAATTACATCTTTCCACCGATGTTCGTCGATTAAATTCACAATGCTTTCATGTTCGGCAACACTTTCTTTGCCAAGCTCCATCATGCCACCAAGCATCAGCACTTTATTTGCAGAATGAATATTCGAAAAGTTTTCGATGGCGGCTCTCATGCTTGTGGGATTTGCGTTGTAAGCGTCGAGAATAATTTTGTTTGTTCCTTTCTCAATCAACTGCGAACGGCTGTTTGAAGGAACATAACTTTCAATCGCAGATTTTATTTTTTCATCGGATACATGAAAATGTTTTCCGACAGCAACAGCACACAAAACATTGGGTAAATTATAATCACCAACTAACTGGGTATTTATTGATTTCAGTGGTGCATCATTTGTTATTGTTACCGAAAGAAATGGTTCGCTTTCCAAAACGCTGCCCGTCACTTCTCCTTTTTTTGTACCGTACAAGACAATATTTTTAATGCCTTTGCTCATATCGTGCAGATAATCGTAATCATCAAAAGCGAAAATGGTTCCATTGTGATTGCGTATAAAATCATATAGCTCACCCTTGCCTTTTCTTACACCTTCCACTCCGCCAAAACCTTCAAGATGTGCTTTGCCGCAATTGGTGATGATGCCATGTGTTGGTTGTGCATACACACAATAACTTTCAATTTCTTTTTGATGATTGGCGCCCATTTCTATCACCGCCATCTCCGCATCTTTTTTTATTCGCAACAAAGTAAGCGGTACGCCAATATGATTGTTTAAATTTCCTTCTGTTGTATATGTTTTATATCGCGATGATAAAACTGTATGAACAAGTTCTTTTGTTGTTGTTTTGCCATTGCTTCCTGTTATAGCAATAAAAGGAATATTGAATTGTTCACGATGATGTTTTGCAAGTTGCTGCAATGTTTCAAGAACATTGTTTGTTTTAATGATTCGCTCATCAGTGCTGTCTGTATCTTCATCAACAATTGCATAAGCTGCGCCCGCTTCAAGCGCCTTTACTGCAAATGTATTTCCGTTGAAGGTCGGTCCTTTCAACGCAAAAAACAGATCACCTTGCTTTAATTTTCTTGTATCTGTTTGAACTGTCGGATGATGAAGAAAGATTTGATATAATGCTTCTATCGTCACAAAATATTTTTTGCACAAGTTACAGATTGAAGCATAAAATTTTTTTCAGCAAACTAAAATTATCTGCCAAACATTCTTTCAAGATAATCTTCTTTAAATTCAATGTAAGTTGGATTACCATTCGGGGTTGTATTGGGAACCTTACACGCAAAAAGTTCTTCAACAAGAGTAGTAATTTCTTTTTGTGATAATGCCTTACCCGCCTTAATGCTTTGCTGGCGCGACATGCAGCGAACAAGCTTTTCTCTTTTGCTGAATTTTATTTCGCTATTGAAATGTTTGAATTGTTCCAGCAATAATTCAATGGAATTTTTTTCGTTGCCCTGCAGCACATCTGCGGGCGTGCCCTGGATGACAAAAGTGTTATTGCCAAAAGGTTCTATTAAATAACCAAGCATGTGAAGATCCGGTAAAAGATCATTCAGCAATACGCTGTCTGATGCAGCAAGTTCAAGCGTAACGGGAAACAGACTTTGCTGCGCGGCGATCTTCTTTCCAAAAGCTGCAGTGCTGTAACGTTCGTACAAAATGCGTTCGTGAGCAGATTGCTGATGCAGCAATAAAAATCCTTTGTCTGAAGCAACTACAATGAATGTGTTGTGTATTTGAAAAGCGGTTTCAGTTTGTAGTTTATAGCCTGCCTGTCTGGTAGGCAGGTTCGGCGTTTGTGTTTGATGCAATTGCCCGGTATTCTGAGTTGAAGGATTAACAATTTCTTCAATCTCAAGTTTCACGTTTGTCGTCTCACGATTAACAAAGAATTCCTTCCAGTGCTTCAGCTCACTTTTTTGAGTTGGCTCAATCAAATGCGCCTGGTGTTTTTGTGTGAAAGTCTTGAACAGCGAAGATGATATTGCCGATTGTTCTTTTTCTGCAGTGAACGGCTTGTTGATCGCTTCCAGTTGTTGTATCTCCGGGTTCAATGTGAAATCAAGCGAAGGTGCGATACTGAATTGCGCCAATGCATGTTTCACTGCTGCCTGCACAAAAGCGTAAACAATTTTTTCATCTTCAAACTTTATTTCCTGTTTTGTGGGATGCACATTGATATCGACCTGCGAAGGATCAAGATCAATATACAAAACATACAATGGGAAACTGTCTTTGGCGATCACTTCATCATAAGCACTCATCACTGCATGGTTCAAATAGGCGCTTCTTATAAACCTGTTGTTCACAAAAAAATACTGCTCGCCGCGGGTTTTGCGTGCTGTATCCGGCTTACCGATAAAGCCATAAATGTTCATGTAATCCGTTTCTTCTTTTACGGCAACAATGCGTGACGCATACTGATTGCCGAGTATTTGCAGTATGCGTTGTTTAAGATTTCCAGCTTCCAGGTGAAACACCTGTTGGCCATTACTTGTAAGTGAAAAGAATATACCCGGAAACGCAAGTGCTACATGAATAAATTCATCAACAATGTGCCGTAGCTCGGCTGTATTACTTTTTAAAAAATTTCTTCTTGCAGGCACATTGAAGAAAACGTTTTTCATGCAAATATTTGTGCCCGCAGGGCACGCACATGCTTCCTGTTTTTTTACAACACTGTTTTGAATTTCAATGTATGTTCCAAGTGCATCTTCAGCACGACGCGTTTTTAATTCAACCTGTGCAACCGCAGCAACAGATGCAAGCGCCTCACCGCGAAAGCCCATCGTTTTGATATGAAACAAATCATCAATCGCTTTTATTTTACTTGTTGCATGTCGCTCAAAACTCATTCTTGCATCGGTCTCACTCATGCCTTTACCGTTATCAATTACCTGAACAAGACTTTTTCCTGCATCTGAAACAATCAATTGAATATGTGTGGCACCGGCATCCACAGCGTTTTCCAGTAATTCCTTTACGGCGCTTGCGGGTCGTTGAATTACTTCACCTGCAGCAATTTGATTGGCAATGTTATCGGGTAATAGTTGTATAATATCCGCCACCGTCTCTCCCTCTTTTAAAGCGGTAAAAATAAAACTTTGATGCGAAGTGATTGCAGTAATAAATTTTTTGTAACCGGCTGCAGTTTTTTATAGCATCGTCGGTTGTCCACAGGACTCCTTCGGAGTGTCACTCACTTCAACGTTCCGAACGTTTATCGTCAATCGTGAGACGTGAAACGACAAACGTCAGCAGGCGGAACACGAATGATACCTCATGCATTGAAGCATAAGAGTGCGACGCAACAGACGATGACCATTGATTTGCAGTTGGGCTCATAAAAATTTTCACTTCTGTTAATCAAATCAATCACGGTTCTACAAACAAATCATTATACAATTTTGCGCCGGGCATAACAGCATACTTTTCAAGATCAGTGATGCCTTCCCTTGCAAGCACTTCTTCATCGATAAAAGTATTTCCATTGTATTGCAATGAAGTCTTGCTGAGAATATAATATGCAGCATCTGCAAGAATTTGCGGTGAGCGGCTCATGTTGGCAAGCATCTGACCTCCAAGCAAATTGCGAACTGCAGCAGTATCAATTGTTGTACGGGGCCATAATGCATTTGACGCAATGTTGTATTGTTTTAATTCTTCCGCCCACGCAAGTGCCATCATACTCATGTTGTATTTGCTTATGGTATATGCAACATGCGGTGCTAACCATTTTGATTGAAGATTGATTGGCGGCGACAGTGTAAGTATGTGTGCGTAGGAGGATTTTTTTAAATGAGGAATGCAATATTTCGTTACAAGAAAAGTGCCGCGAACATTAATGTTATGTATAAGGTCAAAACGCTTTGTTTCCGTTTGTTCTGTACCTGTCAAC
>Ga0207657_10002094_pt1 | contig 21586 bp, 20 predicted proteins | sample KBSC33metaG_FD_184316 | JGI IMG/M metagenome (GOLD analysis project Ga0207657, IMG submission 184316) | Corn rhizosphere microbial communities from Kellogg Biological Station, Michigan, USA - KBS C3-3 metaG (SPAdes) (version 2) | ecosystem: Host-associated > Plants > Roots > Rhizosphere > Soil ... | reverse complement strand
CGCAAATGGTGCGCGAAGGCCGCGAGTTCGAAGTCGTCGACGCGAAGAGCGGCGAGGACATTACCCGCCAGGTACTGACCCAGATCATCGTCGACGAGGAAGCCGGCGGGGGCACCATGCTCCCGATCAACTTCCTGAAGCAGTTGATCGGCCTGTACGGCAACTCGATGCAGAATTTCGTGCCGTCGTATCTCGAAGCGGCAATGGATGCGTTCCAGCGCAACCAGAGCGCGGTCAAGGACGCTTTCAGCGGCAACGTTTTCGCCGACCTCGCCAAGCGCAACATGGCCATGTTCGAGGATGCGAGCCGTGCTTTCACCGGCAAGGCCAAGGGCAAGGCCGAGGTGCCGCCGAGCGGTAGCAGCACCGACATGGACCAGCTCAAGGCGGAGCTCGCTGCGTTGCAGGCAAAAGTCGACAAGCTGAGCCGCTGACCTCATGAGAATTCTAATTGCTGCAGCGCTCGCGCTGCTTGCTGCTTCATCGGCTTCGGCGCAGGACCTCAGCATCGCCACGCCGATCGCGGGCAGCTGGAGCTATGTGCCGACCGTCGACGGCAGCGAGGCAGTGTTCACCAACGGGACCGGTAATCCCCAGCTTTGGGTTCACTGCACTCGAGCTACGCGCCGCGTCGTAATTTCCAGGCCGGCGACCGTACCGGCGCCATTCGTCAATGTCTGGACGAGCTCGCTCACGAAGAACGTCCCATCGAGCTTCAACCCGACCGCTGGGCGGCTGACGGCCGATCTTTCGAACTACGATTCGCTCCTCGACGCTATCGTCTTCAGCCGGGGACGTGTCGCCTTCACCGTCGGCACGCAGCCGCCGCTGGTCGTTCCGCCGTGGGCGGAGCCTGCTCGCGCCATCGAGGATTGCCGCGCCTGAACAGCGCGAAGCGCAGGATTGTGACGATAATTCACGCAAGCGCAAGTCTTGTACTTGGGCTCGCTATGAATCATCTTCGTCGTGGCTTTAACGCAGCGAAAGGAGGTGATCCGATGTCTCATGGTTCAGCAGGGAGGTCGGAAAGGGGTGTTCGTAGGCCCTAAACGCTGACGAACGGCCACATCTCCGGCCGCTGACCATGTCGAAGGGCATCGCTGCGATATGCGGCGGTGCCCTTTAACATATCTGGATTCGGCGCACTTCCCGCATCGTTTGGGAACCGTTACAGCCGTGAAGTGTCTTTTCCCGCAAACGGAGGGAGATGAAGCGATGGCCAAGTCACCACGCAAAGGTTCTTCGGGTTCTTCGTCGGGCAAAGCGACCGTCGACAAGCTCGCCAAGGGCGCGATGAGCAAGGAAATGCTCGCCGCCGGTCTGGCCGCCGCGGCAGCGGCAATCAGCGCGAGCCCGAAGGCCCGCCGCGCGATCCGCGACGCAGGTCTCGACGCCGCTGACACCGCCAGCCAGGCGGCAACCAATATGATGGCGAGCGCAACCAAGCTCGGTTCGCTGATCGCCGAGGCGGTAGCAGACGCGGCTCAGCGAGTAATGTCGGGCAAGTGGTCGATGGAAGCCAGCGCGGGCACGAGCTCCGGTTCATCGGCCTCGCGCAGTGGCGCTGCGAAGAAGTCCAGCGGCGGCCGCAGGACCGCGGCCAAGCGGTCGACCGCCAAGCGTTCGACGGCCAAACGGAGCACCGCGACGAAAGCGTCGTCCACGCGCGCCAAGTCCACTGGCACCAGTGCTTCTCGCGCGAGCACAGCGCGGAAGCCCGCTGCAAAACGCTCCACCGCAAAGAAGCCGGCGCGCCGGACTACGCGCAGGCCCGCAGCGCGAAGGCCCAGTGGCGGCGGAACACCGCCGACCGGCGGCGCTGGCGGGAACGCTTAGGCGGCGCGATCCTCGAACTGCAGCCGGGCGAGGCGCGCATAAAGGCCGCCGCGCCGGCTCAGCGTCGAGTGCGTGCCTTCCTCGACGATCCGGCCGCCATCCATCACGACAATCCGGTCGGCGGCGCGCACCGTCGCCAGCCGGTGCGCAATGACGATCGTGGTGCGGTGCTCCATCAAGCGGTCGAGCGCATCCTGCACCAGCCGCTCGCTTTCGGCGTCGAGCGCCGACGTGGCTTCGTCGAGGAGGAGCAAGGGCGCGTCACGCAGCAGCGCGCGGGCGATGGCGATCCGTTGCCGCTGACCGCCTGAAAGCCGCGCGCCGCCTTCGCCCATGTACGTATCGAGGCCTTCGGGAAGCGCGCGCAGGAATTGCTCGGCATTGGCGTCGCGCGCCGCTTGCCATAGCTCCTCCTCGCTCGCGTTCCAGTTGCCGTAGCGGAGGTTGTCGCGCGCGCTTGCCGCGAAGATCACCGTCTCCTGCGGGACCATCGCGATGCGCTGCCGGACATCGGCCGGGTCGGCGTCTTTGAGATCCACGCCGTCGAGCAGCACGCGGCCCTCGTCGGGGTCGTAGAAGCGTTCGGCGAGCTGGAAGATCGTTGTTTTGCCGGCCCCGGACGGCCCGACCAGGGCCAGCCGCTCACGCGCCTTCACCGTCAGGCTGAACCCCTCGAGCGCCGAAGTCTCGCGACGCGTCGGGTAATGGAACGTGACCTTCTCGAATTCGAGCGCGCCAAGGGGCGGGTGCGGGAGCTTCGCCGGCTGCGCGGGCGCGCGGATCTCGGGCTCTGCCGTCAACAGCTCCGCCAGGCGCTCCGACGCCCCCGCGGCCCTCAGCAGGTCGCCATAAACCTCCGACAGGGCACCGAACGCTCCGGCCAGCAGGACACCGCAGAGAATGAATCCGGCGATCGACCCGCCGCTCATGCGGCCAGCCGCAACGTCGATAGCGCCCTGCCAGATGACCATGACGATCGCGCCGATCATCAGGAAGATCATCATCGCGGTCATGATCGCGCGGATGCGGATGCGGCGCTTGGCGGTCGCAAACACCCGCTCGACGGCCTCGCCGAAGCGCGTCGCCTCGCGGCCCTGCTGGTTGAAGGCCTGCACGATCTTCATCGCGCCGAGGACCTCGGTCGTGACCGTCCCTACTTCGGCGATCCGGCTCTGGTTGCTGGTCGAAATGCCGCGAACCCTGCGGCCGAGCACGACGATCGGACCGAGCACGAGCGGGATACCGAGCAGCATCAGTCCGGCGAGCTTCGGCGCAAGGATGAACATCGTGATGATGCAGCCGATGCCCATGATCGAGTTGCGCAGCGCCACGGAGACCGTCGTTCCGACCACCTGCTCGATGATCGTGGTGTCGACGGTGATGCGTGACGTGATCTCGGCCGGGCGGTTCTCCTCGAAGAACCCGGGCGACATCCGCAGGAGGTTGCGGTGCACGGCCAGCCGGATGTCGGCAACGGTCCGTTCGCCGAGCCAGGAGACGAAATAGTAGCGGACGGCGGTGGCGATCGCGAGCACCAGGACGACGACGAGGAGCAGCTCGAACCAAGGCGCAATTGCACGCTCGTTGCCGGCGCCCGGGCCGAAACCCTTGTCGATGACGAGCTTGAAGCCCCACGGGATCGAGTTCGTAGCGACGGCGGCAACCAGCAAGGCGACCGCCGCGATCGCGATATGGCCGGGGTAGCGGGTGGCGAACCCCCACACCATGCGAAGGCTTTTGACTGAGCGCCCCTTGGGGCGGTTGACGGGACCAATGGCCATGGAGCCGACCCCTAACAGCCGCTGGGCTTGGCCTCAAATGGCCTTTGGGTAATCTCGCTGCGGCGCGAAACGGTTGCTTCGCGGCTCCCGCCGCGTAGTAAATGGGGAATTAACGAATCGAGGCGATTTTCCAATGACTTCGGAAGCGACTGAAGAGCGGCAGGGATTTAGCGACCTGCTTGCCGAACTGACCGACAGCGACGTCGTCGTCGAGGTGGTCGCGAACGCGCCTGGGCGGCGGACGCCCGACATCGGTCAGGCGCAACGGCTACAGGAGGCGCTTGAGGCTTCCTATCGGGCACTTGCCGGGCCTTCGCCGATCCAGATTGAAACTGTTGCAGTGCTCGAGGAAGTCGGCCGGCGCAGCCTGTCACTCTGGCTGAGGGTTCGCGCCACCGGAGCGAGGGCGGACGAGGACGAGGCCAGCCTGCTCAAATTCCTCGCGCGCGGCACGCTGGCGATCATCGCCTGGATGGACGGCTCGACGACGCACCAGCTGGCGGACCTCCAGCAGGCCATCCGGGTGCTCGCGTGGGGCACCTCCGTGACGACGTCGGCTCAGCCGGTGTTGCCGTCGTCGGCGGACCTGGTGAACGCGGTCGCTGCCTGGCAGAAGGCCAAGGCGGGCCTGGCCGCTGGCTCCTCGGTCCGGATCAGCACCAACAATGGGTCGACCGATCTCGACCCCGGCAAGACGATCGGCGAGCCGCGCGCGCTGCTTCAGGCGCGCAAGCTGGTCAATCAGTCCGCGGACATGATCTTCGTCGTCGAGATGCCGGACTATCAGGCGACCGGTCAGTGGCAGCTAAAGCACGGGGGGACGCGGACGCTGGCTTATAGCGAGCCTGGGACGCTGCTCGACAAATTCTATCGGCGGGAGCTCGATATCCGCCCCGGCGATGCGCTTCGTTGCCGCGTCGATTTCGAAACCTCCTACGGTCCCGATCACGAGGTTCTCTCGGAGCGCTACCGCATCGTCGAGATTCTCGAGGTTCTTCCAGCAGCCCGAAGCGCGGATCAGCCGCTGCAACCGAGCGAGCCGGTGCGACGCGAGGCCCCCGCCGAGCTGGAGCCCGCGTCTTAGGGCTTTTTATTTCCCCATTTGGGAGCGGCCCTCGTTGCAGTGCAACATTTCGCCTTGCAACCGGTTACAGGGCGGGCCACATCCCTCCATGGGGAAGGATTACTGCCGCAGATGCTCTATGACGCCTATGAAGTGCAGCGCTCGTTTCTTGCAGGTGCGAGCAAACTCGCTGGGCTAGGAGCCGGCTGGCTCAACAATCCCGCAAATCCATGGGGCTACAGCTCGATGGGACCGGTCGTCGCGGCGAGCCTGGAGGTGTTCGCCAATGCGACGGCGCCGCACGGCAAGCCTGAATTCGGGATCGAGAGCGTCCGCGTCCGGGGCAAGGAAGTCCCGGTCAATGAGGAGATCCTCCTCCGCAAGCCGTTCGGCCAGTTGAAGCACTTCTACCGCGAGGGCATCAATCGCGGTCCGCGGCTGCTGATCGTGGCGCCCATGTCCGGTCACTATGCGACCCTGCTTCGAGGGACCGTCGAGCGGCTGCTGCCGAGCATCGATGTCTACATCACCGACTGGCGCGACGCGAAGCTCGTGCCGCTGTCGGAAGGGACGTTCGATCTCGACGATTATATCGACTACCTGATCGAGTTCCTTGAGCTAATCGGCGAGAAGACCGGCGAACGGCCGCACATGCTGGCGGTCTGCCAGCCGGCGGTCCCGGCCTTTGCGGCGACGGCGCTGATGAACCAGGACAAGAGCCGCTGGCGGCCCAAGTCCCTGACCATGATGGGCGGCCCCATCGACACCCGGCAGGCGCCGACGGCCGTCAACACGCTTGCGACGCAGCGGCCGTTCGCCTGGTTCGAGCAGAACGTGATCGCGACCGTGCCGATGATCTATGCAGGCGCAGGCCGCAAAGTTTACCCGGGCTTTCTCCAGCTGGCCGGGTTCATGACCATGAACCTCGGCTCGCACCTCATCAGCCACTGGGAAATGTTCAAGCATCTCGTCGTCGGCGACGAAGAGAGCGCCGGAGCGACGCAGAAGTTTTACGACGAATATCGCTCGGTCTGCGACATGACCGCCGAATTCTACCTTCAGACCGTCGACGTGGTTTTTCAGCAGCACCAGCTGCCCAAGGGCGAGCTCGAGCATCGCGGGCGCCTCGTCAGGCCCGACGCGATCCGCGATACCGCGCTTCTCGCAATCGAGGGCGAGCGCGACGACATTTCGGGCATCGGTCAGACGAAAGCCGCCCTCGACATTGCGAGCAAGCTGCCGAAGTCGAAAAAGCAATATTTCCTGGCGCCCGACGTCGGTCACTACGGCATCTTCAACGGCCGCAAGTGGCGCGAGAAAATTGCGCCGGTCGTCGAGAAATTCGTCGCCGCCAACGACTGACCGTCCGTTCGCCGATTAGCGGCTGTTCGGGCTTCACGTCGCAGCTATAGCCCGCGCCGAAGGAGAGGGCGATGACGGCAGCAGTTGACAGGCGGCAATTCCTCGCAACGGCGGCAGCGGCAGGGCTGCTCGTCGGTTGCAAAGTCAGGACCGGAACCAGCGCTGGTGAGGGCGATCTTGCGCGGCAGCTTCAGCGCATCGCCGATCAGTTGCTCGCCGAATATCCGCAGAATGCGACGATCCTCGGCATCGCCAAGAACAAGCTCGCGCCGCTTGCCCACGAATGGCAGGACCAGACCCCCGCCGGGTTCGCAAAGCGCAAGGAGAACATCTCTAGCCGCCTCGGCGCTTTGCGGAAGATGGACCTTCGGGACTTGTCGAACCCCGACAAGCTGAACGGCTCGGTTGCACTGCAGGCTCATGAACTGGCCGAGGCTGGCTACGCCTTCGAATACGGCGACCCCCTCGTGCTCGACCCGAACAACGGCTTTCGCAACACGCCTTACGTCGTCAACCAACTCGGCAGCAGCTACTCCGACCTGCCCGACTTCCTGGAGAGCCGGCACACGATCGCCAGTGCCGAGGATGCGCTCGCCTTCGCCGACCGCGTCGATGCTTACGCCCGCAACATAGACGGCGAGACCGAGCGGCTGAAGCATGATCGCCGGATCGGGGTGATCGCGCCCGACTTCAATCTCGATAAGACCATCGCGATCATCGGCGGGGGCGCTTCGGAAAGGCCCGATCAGTCAGCCGTGCTCGCGACGTTCAAGAAGAAGATGGGCGAGGCCAAGCTGAGCGATGACACGCTGACGGAGCGCGTTCGCCAGGCGATGGCCACCAAGGTCATTCCCGCGCTCCAGCGCCAGGTCGAGGAACTCAAGGCTCATCGCGCGGCCGCGACCAGCGACGCCGGCGTGTGGCATATCAAGGACGGCGAGGCGTATTACCGTTGGGCCCTGAAGGCCGGCACGACGACCAACCGCACGCCGGATGACATCCACAAGCTGGGGCTCGACCAGGTCAAGGAAATCCAGTCGCGCATGGACGCGATCATGCGGAAGCAGGGCCTGACCGGCGGCACCGTCGGGCAGCGCATGGCCGCCCTCGGCAAGGATCCGAAGCAACTCTATCCGAATACCGTCGCTGGGCGCGAGCAGCTGCTTGCTTACCTGAACGGCCGGATCGAGGACATCCGCATGCGTCTACCGCGGGCGTTCGCGACGATGGTGCCGGGCAACCTCATCATCAAGCGGGTGCCGCCATCGATCGAAGCCGGCGCGCCCGGCGGCTATGCCTCGGCGGGCTCGATCGACGGGAAAGTGCCCGGCCAATATTACATCAACCTGCGCGACACGTCGGAATGGCCCAAATTCTCGCTGCCGACCTTGTGCTATCACGAAGGAATCCCCGGCCACATCTGGCAGGGGGACTACGCCAATCGCATGCCGCTGATCCGCTCAATGCTGGCATTCAATGCCTATAGCGAGGGCTGGGCTCTCTACGCCGAGCAGCTCGCCGACGAGCTCGGCGTCTATGCGGACGATCCGCTGGGCCAGCTCGGCTATCTCCAGTCGATGGGCTTCCGCGCCTGCCGCCTGGTCGTCGATACTGGCCTTCACGCCATGAAGTGGACGCGCGATCAGGCGATCGACTGGTTCGTCACCACCAACGGCGATCCGCGTTCATCGGTGGAGAAGGAAGTCGACCGCTATTGCGCGATGCCGGGACAGGCGTGCGGTTACAAGGTCGGGCAGCTGGAGATCGTCCGGCTGCGCGACAAGGCTAAGGCGGCGCTTGGCTCGAAGTTCGATTTGCGGCGCTTCGACGACGCGGTTGTGTTGGGCGGCAGCGTCCCGATGACGCTGCTCGAAACGGTCATCGACGGCTACATCGCGAAGTCGAAGGGCTAGGGCTTCTTCATCCTGACGCCGCCGAGCATGGTTAGCCCGACCAGCGCTGCGATCGCTGCGACCGCGGCCGAGACGAACATCGCAATGTGGAATCCTGCAAAGAGCTGCTCACCCTGGCTCGCCAGCACCGATCCGAGCAGCGCCGTGGCCATCAGACCCCCGGTCCGCGCAACCGCGCTGTTGAACCCGGAGGCCATCGCGACATGCTCCTCCTCGACCGAGCCGAGCACCGACGCGGTCAGCGGCGCGACCGCGATGGTCATGCCCACCGCCATGATCAGGATTACCGGGAAGGCGCCCGCCCAGTAGCTGCTGTCGGACGTCATCAGCGGCGAGATCACCATTCCGGCCGCGACGATCATCGGCCCGACCGTCAACGGGATGCGCGGACCCGTCTTGGCCACAAGCGCCCCCATCCTGGGGGACAGCGACGTCATCAGGATGGGTAGCGGAAGCATCGCGAGTCCGGCCTGCACCGGCGAGTAGCCGCCGCTGGTGATCAGCACGTAGGGGATCAGCAGCATCGCCGCCGAGAAGGCGCCGTACAGCAGGAATGTCAGCAGGTTCAGTCCCGAGAAACAGCGGCCGCCGAACAGCTCGAGCGGCATCATCGCGCGTTTCCCGCGGCCGTGTTCGACGAGAAGGAACGCCGCAATCAGGATCAGCCCGGCGGCCAGCGAGATCATCGCGATCGTGCTGAAGTGCCGCGTCGCCGACCACAAAGTCAGGGCATAGGTCAGGCCGCCAAGCCCTCCCGTAACCAGCGCTGCACCGCGATAATCCGTGCGGCCCGCGCCTGCCTCGCGGCTTTCGGCAACGAACCGCACGGTGAGGAGGATCGCGCCCAGAGCGAGGGGCAGGTTGATATAAAAGATCGCCGGCCAGCCGACGGTACCGACCAGCCAGCCGCCAAGCAGCGGCGCGACGGCGGCCATGGCGGCGCCGGACGCTGCCCAAATCCCGACTGCTCGCCCGCGCTTCTCGCCCTGGAATGCGGCGTTAAGGAGCGCCAGACTGTTGGGCAGCAGTAACGCCGCCCCGATTCCCTGGGCTGTCCGCGCGGCAAGAAGTACGGGCAGGCTCGGCGCGAGTGCGCAGACGAGCGAAGTTGCCGCGAAGATGCTGGTGCCGATGACAAGCAGACGGCGTCGGCCAAAATGATCGCCCAGCGCACCGCCGAGGAGGAGCAGCGCCGACAGCGGAAGCAGGTAGGTGTTAACGACCCACTGCACTTCCTCGCCGCCCGCGCCGTAGCTCGCGCGGATCGCCGGCAAGGCGACGCTGAGGACCGAACCTTCAACGAACGACAGGCTGGAGGCGAGGACGCAGGCGGCCAGGGTCCAGCGTGGATCGGCTCTGGGGGCGTCAGCCCCTCGGAAAGCCTCGCTGGGGCTCAATCGACGCGTTCGCCGATCGCCGTTTCGACCATCTTGCGCCACATCTCTGGATCGCCTGCCGCGGCCATGTCCTCATCGGGCTCGCGCAGCGTATGGAGCACGGCAAGCGCCTGGTTGACATGCTCCCGCCACACCAAGTCGATCTTTTCGCCAGCGGAGGGATCGCTGCCTTCGGCATTGCTGCTGAGCGCGGCCCCCGCGAGCACGCGCGCGATGCGTTCGACCGCGGATTTTTCCGAAACGGGCATGTTATGACCTCCCTGGTTGCCAGCTCAACCCGCGCGCCGACGTTTGGGTTCAAGAACGCGCCGCAATAGTCGTCGTGCCGCCAGTACCAGCCACAGCGACAGGATTACCAGGATCAGCGTAATCAGCACCGCCGCGATGGGGTTGGCGATGGCAAGGCCGAGAAGCCCCGCCGTGGCGAGGTCCTCGCCCGTCGAGACGACGACGTTGGAGAAAGGCTCCGGACTCGCGTTGACCATCGCTCGGGCGCCGGCCTTGCCGGCATGGGCGAGGAGCGCCGCGCCGCCGCCGAGCAGGAAGCTGCCAACCTGCCAGGCGGGATCGCCGCCATCGATGATCGCCATCGACAGCAGCGCGCCACCAATTGGACGGACGACCGAATGAATCGCGTCCCACAAGCTGTCGACCCAGGCGATCTTGTCCGCGAAGAATTCCGCGAGTGCTCCGGCACCGGCAATGCCGATGATCCAATTGTTGGCGAGCACATCAAGTGCGCGCAGCTGGTCGGGTAGCGCAACCCAGCCGAACTTCATCGCCAGCCCGACCGCAAAGGTGACAAGATAGAGCCGCCAGCCGGCGAGCAGGCTGACCGTTGAGGCGAGCGCGATCAGCTCGACCGCGCTCATGGGTCAAAGCACCTCGAACAGCCCGGCCGCACCCATGCCCCCGCCGACGCACATGGTGACGACGACGTATTTCACGCCGCGGCGCCTGCCCTCGATCAGCGCGTGCCCGGTCATCCGCGCGCCGCTCATGCCATAGGGGTGGCCGATCGAGATCGAACCGCCGTCGACGTTCAGGCGATCCTCGGGGATGCCGAGCTGCTCGGCGCTGTAGAGCACCTGCACCGCGAATGCCTCGTTCAATTCCCAGAGGCCAATGTCGTCGACCTTGAGGTCGAACCGCTTCAGCAGCTTGTTGACGGCGTCGATGGGACCGATCCCCATCTCGTCGGGCTCGGTGCCCGCGACCGCCATCCCGACATAGCGACCCATCGGCTTAAGCCCGCGGCGCGCGGCCTCGCTCGCTTCCATCAGGATCGACGCCGAGCTGCCGTCGCTGAGCTGGCTGGCATTGCCGGCGGTGATCGACGTGTCGGGCCCGAGCACCGGATTGAGGGCCGACAGGCCCTCGAGGGTCGTGTCGGCGCGGTTGCCTTCATCCTTCACGATCGTGATCTCGCGCTGTGTAACCTCGCCGGTTTCCTTGTTCGTGACGTTCATGGTTGTCGTCACCGGGACGATCTCATCGTCGAACCGGCCGGCAGCCTGCGCCGCCGCCGTGCGCTGCTGGCTCTTCAGCGCATATTCGTCCTGCCGCTCGCGGCTGATGCCATAGCGGCGCGCGACGGTCTCGGCGGTCTGGAGCATCGGCATGTAGACATGCTTGTGCATCGCGATCAGCGACGGGTCGGGCTGGATCCGCATCTCCGGCGTCTGCACGAGGCTGATCGAATCCTGTCCACCGGCCGCAACCACACCCATCTTGTCGACGATGATCTGCTTGGCTGCTGTGGCGATGGCCATCAGGCCGGACGAGCATTGCCGGTCGATCGTCATCGCCGCGACGCTGACCGGGCAGCCGGCGCGAAGCGCGACCTGGCGACCGATATTGCCGAACTGCGTTCCCTGGGTGAGCACCGCGCCCCAAACCACGTCATCGATCTCGCCCGCGTCGATCCCGGCGCGCTCGATCGCCGGTTTTAGCGAAAAGGAGCCGAGTGTCGGTCCGAGAGTCGCGTTGAATGCGCCCTTGTAAGCACGGCCGATGGGCGTGCGCGCGGTCGAAACGATGACGGCTTCGCGAGCCATTTCAACTATCTCCTCAAGTGAACATCAGGCCGAGCCAGACGGCGGTCAGCGCCGGCTTGTCCTCGCCTTCGATTTCTACCGTCACGCTGTGCCGCAGCAGCCACTGTCCCGGCGCTTTCTCCTCGATTGAGTCAAGCAAGAAGCGCCCACGGACGCGCTTTCCCGACTTCACCGGCGCCAGGAAGCGAATGCGGTCAAAGCCATAGTTGACGGCCATCTTCACGCGGTCGGGGACGAGCGTGGCCTCGGCCGCCATGCGCGACAGCAGCGACAGCGTCAGGAATCCGTGCGCAATGGTGCCGCCGAAGGGGGACTTGGCTGCGGCCTCCGGATCGACATGAATGAACTGCCGATCCTCGGTCGCTTCGGCGAATGCCTCGATCCTGTCCTGGCCAACGGTCAACCAGGACGAAGTGCCCACCTCACTGCCGGCGCGCGAGCGGATTTCATCGAGGCTGGCTAGAGGCATGGATGCTTATTTGCAGCCGTGTGAATAAGACGCAATCAGAAAGGCGCGAGGGGAGGCTGGACGTCGGACGCGCGCACGATCTCGATCTTGGCTGCGCGCAGCCGCTCGATCAACGCCAGCAGCACTGCTGACCGATTCTCCGCGTTGCGATTGTTGTCGATCGACCTGTCGTCATAGACCAGCTCAAACCCAACGGCGCCGCCGCCGACACCGTTCGCCGCGCACCGTACCAGCTTGCAGCTCCCCGCCGTCTCGGCGGCCGCCGCGGCAAGATCGGGCACTTTAGCGAGCTTATCGCCCGCGGCGTTGCTCGCCACCGCGAAATAGAGCGTCATCCGCCGCGACTTGGCGACAGCGAGGTTATGAATTTCGCGCTCGAGGAGCTTGGTGTTGGCCATCACCAGCTGCTCGCCGGTCACCGAGCGCAGCCGCGTCGTCTTGAGGCCAATCCGCTCCACCGTTCCGGTGCTGTTGTCGTAGCGGATCGTGTCGCCCTTCTTGAACGGCTTGTCGAACAGGATCGCGAGCGCTGCGAACAGGTCGGAGAATATGCCTTGCGCGGCGAGCCCGATAGCGATGCCGCCGATCCCAAGGCCGGCGACCAGCGCCGTCACGTTCACGCCGAGATTGTCGAGAATCAGGATGCCGGCAATCGCGAAGAGCGTAACGCTGACCAGGACCCGGATGATCGCCATCGCGCTCGCCAGCGGCCCCGAGCCATTCTCCTCGGCAACCCGCCGGCCAATGACCCCCAAGATCAGTTCCTGGCCCCACACCGCACCCTGGATCGCGAAGGCGATGACGAACAAGATGTCGATGAGACGCGCCGGCTTGTGCGGCAGCTCGGCATAAGTCGAGACGACATCCGCCGCCGCGAGGATCATGAAAGCAATGCTGGTCTTGGCTAGGACTCGGCCGAAGACGGAGCGCCAGCCTAGGCCGAGCGGGTCCCGGCGGACCGCGCGCTGGCCCAACGCGCGAAGGACCAGCATGATGGCGACCAGCACGATGCCGACGACGAGGCCGGTCATCAGCCCGTCGCGATTGGCGTCGAACCAGCTCGAGAAGCGATCCACCCCCATGCCTATCGTCTTGGCGGCCAGCCGCGCCTCAATCAAGACGCAGGCTTGCGCCTGCGCCTGCGCTTGCGGCCTTTGGCCAGGAACTCGAGCAGCCCGACCTCCGAGCTCGACAGGCGCGCCCGCGCCCGCGGGCGGTCCATGCCGTCGAGCGGGTCGCGCGCGTTGTCCTTGATCGCGTCGAGCAGCGCCGGATGGACATATGACTTCCGGCTGATCGCCGGCGTGTTGCCGAGCGCCTCGGCGACCGGCTCGACCACCGTCTTGACCGTGATCCGCGCATGCTCGGCCTTCTTCAGCAGCTGGTCGAAGGCAATGACGCTCGCGCTCCAGGTCCGGAAATGCTTGGCGGTGAAGTCGCCGCCGGTCGCTTCCTTGATGTAGGCGTTGACGTCGCCCGAGGTGATCGGCTTCGGCTCGCCGTCGCCGTTCACATATTGGAACAGCATCTGGCCGGGCAGATCCTGGCAGTGCTTGCAGATGCGCTTGAGGTTGGTGTCGGTGATCTTCACCTCGTGGACGATCCCGTGCTTGCCGGTGAAGCGCATCATCAGCGCATGGCCGGTGCGCTTGAGGTGCCGGCTTCTCAACGTCGTCGCGCCATAGCTCTTGTTGGCCTTCGCATATTCCTCGTTGCCAATCCGGATGTGCTCGGTGTCCAGCAGCCGGACCACGGCTGCAAGCACGGCCTCGCGCGTCAGGTCCCGCCGCTTGAGGTCGCGCTCGACCCGCCGGCGGAGACGCGGCAGCGCCTTGCCGAACTCAAGCAGCCCTTCGTACTTTGCGCTCTCGCGTTTTTCGCGAAAGCCGGCGTGGTAGCGATATTGCTTGCGACCGCGCGCATCCACACCCGTCGCCTGAAGGTGACCCTCCGGATCGGCGCAGAACCAGGCATCGGTATAGGCCGGCGGCAAACCGATCGCGTTCAGCCGGTCGATCTCCTCGCGATCGGTGACGCGCTTCCCTTCGGCATCAAAGTAGGCCCAGTAACGCCCCATGCGCTTGCGCGTGATGCCGGGCTCGGCGTCGCTACTGTGTCTCAGCATGTCGTTGTGTGCTTCACTCGGCTCATCGAGGCGCATAAGCGAGCGGCGAAGGATTGTTGTTCCGATGCCGAAAATGTCAGACTCTCGCGTGCTGATCGTCGCCACCGACGGCTTCGAGGAGTGGGAGCTGTTCGGCCCGCGCGAGATGATGCAGCTGCGCGGCGCCGAGGTATGGCTCGCCTCGCTGAACCTCGATCCGATCCAGGCGACGATCCACGACGATCCCGGCCGGACAATCCGTCCCGATCTCACCGTCGACGAAGCCAGTGCCGATGATTTCGACGCGCTGATCCTGCCCGGCGGTGTGCGCAATCCGGATCAGCTTCGGACGCACGCCAATGTCATTGAGCTGATCAGGACGTTCGATCGGCAGGGCAAGCCGATCGGCGCAATCTGTCACGGCCCCTCGTTGCTGGTCGAGGCGGATCTGCTGCGCGGCCGCACCGCGACGGCGTGGCCCTCGATCCGTACCGACCTCAGGAACGCCGGGGCGACTGTCGTCGAGAAGGCTGCGGTGACGGACGGCAACATCATTACCAGCCGCAATCCCGACGACGTCGAGGCGTTTACCAATGCCATTATCGCCCTCATCGAAAATCGGCTCGATCCGACCAAGGTCGGTGCGGGAACAGAGACGGCTGCCTAACCGACTGGAAACCTATTTGGGCTATCGGTACCGTCATGGATGCGGGACTGATCGACCGGATTGAAAGCGGAGCAGAGCGGAGCGCTTCGGCGCTGTTTGCGGGCGCGGTGGCGTATGCGGCCTATGGTTTGCTCGTGGCGACGGGAGTCCAGCCGCAGCTGGGGCTGGCCGCGGCTGGAGTAGGGGCCCTCGCCTATTTGCCCTGCAGCAAAGCCCTGCGGGCCATCGGATGCCGCGGCGGCCGTTTTCGGCTCCCTGACTTTGCGGTGCCCGAACTCGCGTTCGCCGGGGCCCCCGAGGAGTTGCTTCTGACCGAGCGCTTGGCGCCGGACGAGCTGGTGCTGACCGAGCGTTTGGCGCTGGAAGAGCTGATGCTGACCGAGCGGCTGAACCCTGACGAGCTGGTGCTGACGGAGAACGACCGGGTTGATGCTCGCGGACCGCTCGACCTTGACGACATCCTTGCGGAGATGGGCCCAGACTCCCGCGTGGTGCGCTTGTTCGACCCGAAGGCGATGCCGACGCCCGGCCAGCTCCATGCGCGCATCGACGATCATCTGGAGGACGGGACGGCCCAATCCGCCCCGTCCGATGCGTCGCAGGCACTGTCGGCGGCGCTCGCCGAGCTGCGGCGTTCACTTCGCTAGTCGGCCACCACGGTCAGCGCTTCGATCGTGATGGTGGTCGAACCGTCCGGTGATCGTGCCGGCGCGTCGGCGAGCGCGACGTCCGCGACGATGATACCGGGGATGCTGAATTCGGCATCTTCCAGCCCGTGGCACATCCGCTCGATCACCAGGTGCGGGTCCTTGCCCGTAATGCGGAGCTCGAACTGGTGGCGTTCCCCCGTGAAGGTGAGCGAGCGCCAGTCCACCGACGTAACTTCGCTAAGCAAAATCCTATCGTCAGGCGTCCGAGCACGCCCGATCAGGCACCGCAGAAGCGCGGACGCCGCCGGCGACATCGGCAGGCGATTCATTGGGCACCTGTCTGAAGGTAAGCAAGAACCCGCTGCACGGTTGCCGGCCTCGGGTCGCGACCGTTACGCAAATCGAAAACAAACCGCGGATCTCCAACAACATCTCGACCGAATCGGGTTGGAGCTGTGTCATTACGGCGCAGGAATTTTTCTACCTCTCTGAGCAGGTTCACCGGTTGTTTCCTTATAAGTCTCAAGCGACTCGGCTGCTCATCACCTTCCAGTTGATTTCCTACTTGTCTAGGCAGTTACCTATCACTACTAAAGGGGCATTAATGATGAACGATCCCCGCCAGGTCCTCGAGCGGCTGTGCAGCGAGCGCGGCGAGGATTTCGCTGGCCTGTCGCGCATGCTCGGACGCAACGCGGCCTACATCCAGCAATTCGTCCGCCGCGGCGTTCCCAAGCGGTTGGGTGAGGACGAACGCCGCAAGCTCGCGCGCTACTTCGGAATTTCAGAGACCCTGCTCGGCGGGCCTGCGTCGGACGTGCCGGCGGTGAACGGCCTGGTTAGTGTCAAGCGTCACCCGGTGATGGTCTCGGCCGGTCCCGGGGCGATAGTCACGGAAGAGCTGGGTAAGCCGTATTTCGCGTTCGACGAGCGCTGGCTCAAGGCGCTGACGCCGAGCGCGCCGTCGAGCCTGTCGATCGTTCGCGTCGAGGGCGATTCGATGGCGCCGACGCTGAATGCCGGGGACGACATCCTCGTCGACCTTGGCGATGCCGGCGACCGGCTGCGTGACGGCATTTACGTCCTGCGGATCGACGATGCGCTGGTGGTCAAGCGGCTGGCACTCAATCCGATCGGTCGGCGGATCACCGTGCAGTCGGACAATCCCGCCTATCCCGACTGGCCCGACTGCAGCCTTGGCGAAATCAATTGCATCGGCCGGGTGATCTGGTCCGGCCGCCGAGTGCTCTAACCGCTGCGCTGGCGGTCGATTAGCCAAGTCGCAAGCGCGAGGACGATCCCCGCGCCGGTGCCGAAAAGAATCCCCTTCATCGGATTGCCGATGGCAAGCCCGAGCGGGAATCCGGCGAGGATGCAGACGGTGAGGAAGCAGCCGCCGGCCTTTGAAGTGCTTGGCATGGCGGGCGCCATGGCAGACCGCGCGGCGGCAGGCCACGCCAAAGATGGCTAATGCGGCGTTGACGACGATCGTCCGCAGTCGGGAAACGCCCGTGCGCTAGGAAGGGCGGATGGATAGCCCCTTCATCCATGGCCGCGTTGCGCTGGCCGACGCTGCCGATCTCATCGAACGCTACGGCGACGACGCCGGGTTCGAGGCGGCGATCCGCGCCGAGGAGAGCCGCGACAACGGCAATGTCGCGCGCTTCTGCCATTGGCGGCAGATCGAACGCGTGATCGCAACGCTCAGCAGCGACGAAGTCTCAGGCACCGTCCACTAAGTCCTTCGTCCACCGTCCGAACAGACTGGCGCGGTTCAGGCGTGCTGGTTAAGCCTTGCTCAGGATGAGCGGGCGGGTTCCAGGGTGACGAGGGCGAGGTGGACCTGCGCGGCCGCAGTCTCGGCGTTGCTTTCGGGGCCCGCCCTTGCGCAAGCCGTCACGCCGGTACCGCCGCCGCCTGATCCGGCCGAGCTGGATCCGAACGCGCCGCTTGATCCCATGCCCGACCTCGGCGTGGCGTGGCCCGAGCTCAACGCCAGGGATACGGCGTCTCCACCGGCGCCAGCCACTGCGCAGCAGAAGCGGCGCATCCCGGTCGCCGGGGACATGCGCTACGTGGTCGCGGTCGAAGGACTGGGATCGATCGGCAATGCGGAGGGGCTGCTCCGTGCTTTTCGCCAGCAATCGGCGCTCGACGCGGAGCGCAAGGATCCGGCGAACGCCGCGCAGATCGGACGCCGTGCGAGCGCCGACGCCGACCTACTGGCCCAGCTTCTGCGGGCGGAGGGCTATTACGACGCGACGGTCGAGCCGCGAACCGAGAAAACCGGCGAGGGCTTGAGCGTCGTCCTCTCAGCCGATCCCGGTCCCCAGTACCGCTTCGCATCGGTCGACTTGCCCGGCCTTGACGCGGCCGGGCCCGATGCCACCCGGCTGCGCGACAGCTTCGGGGTCAAAGCGGGCGATCCCGTGGTCGCGGCTGACGTCATCGCCGCCGGGCTTTCGCTCACCACGGCACTGGGCGAGCAGGGATATGCCGTTGCGAAGCTCGGGGAGCAGGACATCGAGGTCAATCATCTGACCCACCTTGCGACGCTCGTCCTCCCGGTCGATCCCGGGCCCGTCGCTCGTTTCGGCGTGATTCACGTCAATGGCCGACCGCCGTTCAGCGCGCGCCACCTCGCCTTGATGGCGCGTTTCAGGCCCGGCGAACCGTTCCGGCGCTCCAAGGTCGACGACCTGCGCCGCGCGCTCATTGCAACGACGCTCGTCGCCAACGCCGACATCCAGGTCGTGCCGGTTGCCGGCGGGCGCACCGTTGACCTCAATGTTCGCCTCGAGCCGGCGCCGTCGCACACCATCGCCGGTGAGCTTGGCTATGGCACGGCGCAGGGAGCGCGCCTGGAAGTCAGCTGGACCGACCGCAACTTCTTCAACCCTGAAGGCGCACTGACGCTTCGCGGCATCGCCGGGACTAATGAGCAGCTCCTGGGCGTCCAGGTCCGCCGCTCCAATTTCGGAATGCGCGACCAGACGCTGAACCTGCAGTTCTCGGCTTCGCACCAGAAGTTCGCTGCTTATACGGCCAAGACCATCGGCCTCGCCGCCAACATCGAACGGCTGAGCAACTTCATCTGGCAGAAGAAATGGACCTGGTCCTACGGCGGGGAGTGGCTGGGCACCATCGAGCGCGGGGTGTTCAGCAGCGCCGGCGTCAAGGACACCCGCCGCTTCCTGATCGCGGCCATCCCGTTGGCGGCCGGCTATGACGGCAGCGACAGCCTGCTCGACCCGACGCGGGGTTTTCGCCTCAGCGGCCGCCTGAGCCCCGAAATCTCCTTCCACGGCGGGCACTTCAGCTATGGCCGGGCCCAGTTCGACGCCAGCGCCTACCATCCGGTCGGCGAGCGAGTGGTTGTCGCCGGGCGCGTCCGGCTGGGCACGATCTTCGGCGCCGGCCTGTTCAACGTTGCCCCGTCGCGCCGGCTCTATGCGGGTGGCGGCGGCTCGGTCCGTGGCTACGGCTACCAGCGGCTTGGGCCGAAGGATCTCGACGGCGATCCGATCGGCGGCCGGGGCCTCGCCGAGTTCGCTGTCGAGGCGCGCGTCCGCCTCAGTGCGTTCGGCGGCAATTTCGGGCTGGTGTCCTTCTTTGACGGCGGCACGCTGACGTCCTCGGCGCGGCCCGACTTCTCGCACTGGCGCACCGCCGCCGGCCTCGGTGTCCGCTATTATTCGCTGTTCGGCCCGATCCGCATCGACGTCGGTGTTCCCCTAAACCGGCAGAAAGGTGACGGTCCGTTCGCGGTCACCGTCTCGCTAGGCCAGGCCTTTTGATGAGCGACGCGGCGATCGAAACAGGCGATCAGGAGCTGCCTCGCCGCCGTATCCGGCCCGATTGGCCGCGCCGCCTCGCCAACGAGCTGCTGGCGCTGTTCATAGCCTTGCTCTTCCTGCTCGCCGGGCTGCTCGTCCTGCTCGATAGCGCGCCCGGCCATCGCTTCATCATCGACCAGCTCGGCCGCATGGAGACGGCCTCGGGCCTCAGGATCCGCATCGGCCGGATCGACGGGTCGATCTTCGGCAAGTCGCAGCTCCGCAACGTCAGCGTCGCCGACAGTCGCGGCGTCTTCCTGACCTCGCCGAACATCAAGCTCGACTGGACGCCCGGCGCCTGGCTCGACAACAAGCTCCACGTCGACAGCCTCACCGCCGAGCGGGTGAGCCTCATTCGCCTGCCCAAGCTCAAACCGACGACCCAGAAGGGCCCGATCCTTCCCGGCTTCGACATTCACATCGGCGAGCTGAGGATCGACCGGCTCGACATTGGCGCCCAGGTCGGCGGCAAGGCGCGCAGCGGGAGCGTTCGCGGCAAGGCCGACGTCAACCATGGGCGAGCGCTGGTCGAGCTTGCGGCGGTCCTCAACAATGGCGGCGACCGCATTGCCGTCCATCTCGACGCGGAGCCCGACCGCAACCGGTTCGACATGTTCACGCGCGTGATTGCGCCGGCCGACGGGCTCGTGCCGGCGCTGATCGGCACCAAGCGAGCGATGAACCTGACGATCGGAGGCAAGGGCAGCTGGACGCGCTGGCGCGGCACCGCGGCGCTCGACCTTTCCGGACGGCCGACCGCGCGCCTCGCGCTTGGCGTCGACAGCGGCCGCTACCGGCTGCAGGGCCAGTGGGCGCCAGCGCAATTCCTGACCGGCAAGTTCCAGCGCCTGACCTACCCGGTCGTGACCATTCGCGGCGACGCGACGCTCAACGGGCGCCTGCTCCACGGGCAACTAAGCGTGTCGTCGCCGGAGTTGCGCGCGGTCGCCAAAGGCGCCCTCGACCTCGGCGCCAACCGATATCGCGGGATGCGGCTCGGCATCGACCTCCTGACGCCGCCGGCGCTGTTCAAGAACATGACCGGCAGGTCGGTGCGGATGGTGTGGACGCTCGACGGGCCGATGGCGACCGCTGACTATTCCTATCGCCTGACATCAGACTTCGTGCAATTCGACGACACCGGCTTCACCGGCCTTCACGCCGAGGGTCGCGGCAAGCTGACACCGTGGCCGATGCGCGTCCCGATCCGCCTCGCGGCCAAGGCGATCACCGGTGTCGGCGACGTCGCCGGGGCGATGCTCGCGAACCCCCAGATCGAAGGATGGCTCAGCATCACTCCCAAGCTTGTGCGCGGCGATGACCTCGGGCTCACCAGCGCCAAGTGGAACGGCAAGGTTTCCGTCCTCATCGATCTCGTCACCGGCCGCTTCGACGTCCTGCTGTCGGGTGCGATGAAGCGCTATCTGATCCCCGGCCTCGGCATTGTCGATGTCGTCACCGATCTCCACGTCGTGCCCGGCCCCAACAACCAGGGCAGCCATGTCGTCGGCACCGCCAAGGCGTGGGTCCGCCGTCTCGACAACAGTTTCTTCCAGTCGCTCACCGGCGGCCTGCCGAGCCTCACCACCAACCTGGAGCGGGGCCACGACGGCATCGTCCACTTCACCAACCTGCAGATTTTCTCGCCAAAGCTGCGGCTGTCTGGCGCAGGGCAGCGCTTCCGCGACGGCACGTTCCACATCGACGCCACCGGGCGGCAGGCGAAGTATGGCCCGGTCAGGCTTGTGCTCGACGGCCATATCGACCGGCCGAAGCTCAATATCTTCCTGCCGCGGCCCAACGACACGCTTGGCCTCTCGAACATGCACCTCATGCTCGATCCGACGCCGGCCGGGTACAACTACCGCGCGAACGGCGGTTCGCGTCTCGGTCCGTTTACGAGCGCCGGGCAGATCCTGATGCCGCACCAGGCGCCGACGGTGATCGCCATCGCAAGCCTCGACGCCGGCGGCGCGCATGCCAGCGGCAACCTCCGGTCGGACCCGGGCGGCTTTACCGGTCGCCTGACCCTGGCGAACGGAACCCTCGGCGGAACGCTCGACTTCTCGCCGGCCGGGCAGGCGCAGCGCATTGACGTCCATGTCACCGCGAGGAACGCCGTTTTCCCAAGCGCTTTCTCGGTCCGGACGGGCCGCGCCGACGGGATAATCATCCTCGCCGACGACAGGACGACAGTCGAGGGGAGCGTCGACGCGCGTGGCCTGTCGTCGGGCGCGGTCGTGCTCGCCCGGCTCACGGCGAACGCCCGGCTGATCAACGGCGCCGGCCAGGTCCGCGCCGCCTTCGCCGGCCGCCGCGGCGCCGCTTTCGCCTTTTCGACGCTCGCCGATGTTTCTCCCGACAGAATCCGCCTGACCGGCAGTGGCCGTGTCGATCGTGAGCCGCTGGTGCTGCGGCAGGCGGCGGTCCTGACCCGCTCCGGCGACGGCT
>Ga0207657_10002091_pt1 | contig 21596 bp, 27 predicted proteins | sample KBSC33metaG_FD_184316 | JGI IMG/M metagenome (GOLD analysis project Ga0207657, IMG submission 184316) | Corn rhizosphere microbial communities from Kellogg Biological Station, Michigan, USA - KBS C3-3 metaG (SPAdes) (version 2) | ecosystem: Host-associated > Plants > Roots > Rhizosphere > Soil ... | reverse complement strand
CTGGTGGCTGATCGTCGCCGGCGTGATCGCGACGATGATCTCCGCCTACTACTACCTCGGGATCGTGCGGGCGATGTACTTCCGCGACGCGGCCGAGCTCCAGCTCGCACCGGCGGGCGGCTCACCGCCGTTCGACCCGCTGCTCATCGCGGGCGTCTCGATCGCACTCGTCGTGACGGTCGGCTCGTTCTTCGCGGTGCAGCCGCTGATCGACGTGGCGCGCAGCGCCGCCACGTCGTTGCCTTTCTAGGGCTTTGCGGCGCGCACGAGCGCGACCCGCCGCACGAGCGGCCCGACCGCCACGCACGTCTTCACCGCGAACACGACCAGGGCGGCGGCGAGCGCAGAGGCCCCGAGCGTGGGCAGCGTGCCGGACGCGGTCTCCGGCGAACGGGCGGCACACGACAAGACGAGCAGCGCGAGCGCGAGCGCCCAGAGGAGCGCCTGGACGCCGGCGACCGCGTCGTTCCGAGCCTCGAGGAACGTGCCGAACGACTCGAGCGCCGCCACGGCCGCGAAGGGGATCGCACCGAGCAGTGCATCGAACGCGAGCCCATGGGAGCCGCGTCCGTCCGCGTAGAACGCGGCGATCGCGAGCAGCCCCGGAAGCACGCGACGCATCGCCCCGTAGCTTCGTCGCAGGACCGGACGGTCCTTCTATTGTCCCAGGCATGGCGACACTCACATGGCTAGGACATGCGTCGTTCCGGCTCGACACGGACGACGGCAAGCGCATCTACATCGACCCGTGGCTGCAGGGGAACCCCAAGACGCCCGAGTCGGAGAAGACACCTGAACGGTGCGACGTGATTGCGATCACACATGCCCACGGCGACCACATGGGGGACGTGGTCGACATCTCGAAGAAGTTCCCGGACGCAGAGATCGTGGCGATGGTGGAGCTGAAGCCGTGGCTCGGCTCGCAGGGGGCGAACGTAGGCGACCTGCCGGGGATCAACAAGGGCGGCACCCAGGAGATCGACGGGGTCAAGTTCACCCTCACGAACGCCTTTCACTCGTCGGGCACCCCTGACGGAGGCTACGGAGGCGAGGCGGCCGGGCTCGTGATCAGGGCGAACGGCAAGTCGGTCTACTTCGCCGGCGACACGTGCGTCTTCGGCGACATGGCGCTGATCGCGCGCCTCTACAAGCCGGACGTCGCGGTGCTGCCGATCGGTGGCTGGTTCACGATGGATCCGGAGGAAGCCGCCGTCGCATTGGAGCTGCTCGACAACCCGCGCTGCGTGCCGTGTCACTACGGGACGTTCCCGCTGCTGAACCGCACGCCCGAGGAACTGGCGAAGCTGACGAGTGCGAAGCTCGAGGCGATCCAGCCCGGGGAGAGCATCGACCTGTGAGGGAGCGGTGGTTCGGGGCAACCGGCCGGCGCGTGCCCGAGATCGCGCTCGCGAGCGATCTCGACCTCGAAGGCGCGCTCGTGCTCGACCACGTCGACGACGAGGCGATGCGCAGCGCGCATGCCGAGGGACGCCCCGTCGTCGTGCGTGCGCACACCGCCGACGAGGTGAAGGCGGCGCTCGCTCGCCCGGAGGTCGCCTCGGCACTCGTCGACGATCCGGCGCTGCTCGAGCTCGACCTGACGGAGCTGACGTATGGCTAGGCCGATCGTGGCCACGTTCTCGATCGCCGCCTGCGATCTCGAGGCGGCGCAGTGGGGCGTGGCGACGCAGTCGAAGTTCCTCGCCGTCGGGTCGGTCGTGCCGTGGGCGGAGCCGCACGTGGGCGCGATCGCGACCCAGGCGTACGCGAACCCGCGCTACGGCCCCGACGGGCTCGCGCTGCTGCGCGAGGGGCTCTCCGCGGAGGAGACAGTCGACCGGCTGACCTCCGCTGACGACGGTAGCGCCCACCGTCAGCTCGGCGTCGTCGACAGGCAAGGACGCTCCGCGACGTTCACCGGGCCTGAGTGCATGGACTGGGCCGGCGGGATCGCCGGCCCGTCCTTCGCCGCGCAGGGGAACATCCTCGTCGGCGCCGAGACCGTGGGCGCGCTCGCCGACACGTTCACCGCGACTGCGGGGCAGCCGCTCGCAGAGCGGCTCATCCGGTGCCTAGCCGCGGCGCAGGCTGCCGGCGGCGACCGGCGCGGGCAGCAATCGGCGGCGCTGCTCGTCGTGGAGCGCGACGGCGGTTACGCCCACCTGAGCGACACGCTGGTCGATCTCCGGGTCGACGACCACGCTGATCCGATCGGCGAGCTCGGCCGGCTGTACGAACAGCATGCGCTCCTCTTCGGGAAGACGCCGCGCAAGGACTGGCTCGAGCTCGATGACGAGCTCCGTGGCGAGGTGCAGGAGCGCCTACGGAAGCTCGGCTATGAGGGCGAGCTCGAGAGCGCGTTCACCGCATGGGCGGGAGCGGCGAACCTCGAGGAGCGCATCGACGGCGCGGAGCGGATCGACCCGGTCGTGCTCGCGGAGCTCCGCGCCCAGTGAGCGACGGATACCAGGTTCTCTCACTCGACGATCTCGAGCGGCTGACGTCGACGGACGGTGAGCTGACGCTGCTCCCGCTGCGGCGCACGATCGGCTTTCATCCGTTCGGCGTCAACGCGTGGCTCGGCGCGAATGCCGGCGACCGGGTGATCGAGCGGCATCGCGAGCAGGACGGCGACGAGGAGCTCTACGTCGTCGTGCGCGGCCGCGCGACGTTTACGCTCGGCGACGAGACGTTCGATGCTCCGCCAGGGACGCTCGTGCACGCGACGCCGGGCACGCTGCGCGAGGCGATGGCAGCCGAAGACGACACGGTCGTCCTGGCGGTCGGCGCCAAGCCCGGCGAGGCGTGGGAGCCGGCGCCGTGGGAGGACTTCTACGTCGCGTTCGCGCACCGGGCCGCCGGCAGGGTCGACGAAGGACGCGCAATCGTCGCGGACACCCTCGTCCAGCATCCCGGAACGTGGCAGGGCCCGTTCAACGCGGCGTGCTTCGAAGCGGTCGCAGGCGACGACGACGCGGCGTTCGAGCACCTTCGTGTCGCGGTCGAGCGGGCGCCGGCGATCATCGCCAAGTACGCACCGGATGACGGTGACCTCACGCGTCTCCACGGCGATCCACGCTGGCAGGAGCTGTTCGGATGACGCACACGCATGTGGACGAGCTCGATCGCATCGAGCTGGACGACGGCTTCGAGTGGCGGCCGGTGCGGCGCAGGTTCGACATCCGCGCGTTCGGCGTGAACGCGTACGCGCCGGGAGCGACCGGACAGGTCGTCGAGGAGCACTCCGAGTCGGCGCTCGGTCACGAGGAGATCTACCTCGTGCTCCGCGGCCGCGCTCGCTTCACCGTCGACGGCAACGAGCACGAGCTCGGGCCGGGCCAGCTCGTGTTCGTCCGCGACCCGTCGCTACGCCGCGGCGCCGTCGCCCTCTCCGACGACACGATCGTGCTCGCACTCGGCGGCAGGCCAGGCGTCGCCCATGAGCCGTCGGCGTGGGAGGCGATGTTCGCCGCCGTTCCCGCCGCGCGAGAAGGCCGCTGGGCCGACGCGATCCGGATGCACGAGGCGGCGCTCGCCGAGCAGCCGGCCAGCGCGCCGCTGCTCTACAACCTCGCCTGTATGGAGTCGCGGGGAGGATGGCCGCTCGACGCGCTCCTGCACCTGGCGGAGGCGATCGAGCTCGACCCGAAGTGGGCTGCGTACGCGGCGAAGGACACCGACTTCGACCCGATCCGGGACGAGCCGGGCTTCCCGGCCTAAGCGCGGTCGATTCCGAACGTACCCGTCGCGCGGTCCTGCCAGTGGTCGGCGAGCGGCAGGGTCACCACCGCCAGAACCAGACCCGCCGCGAGTGCAGCACCAACCGCAGCGAGGCGAAGGCCGCGTCCGGGTAGTCGGTCGAGCGCGAGCCGAGGCAGCTTCCAGACGTGCCAGAGCACGTGCACGCTCATGGAGCCGACCCAGACGATGAAGCTCGCCTTGTGCAGCCCGAGGAGCAATCCGTGACCGCCGGTCGCGACCACTGCGGCACCTGACGCAAAGAGCGAGATCGTCGAGACGACGACGAGCGGCGCCACGACGAAGCGGAGGAACGGATGCGGTGGGCCCCGGCGAACGTAGGGCTCGCTGCCACGGTAGTAGCGCAGCAGCCGCCAGCCCGTGCTTCCGAGCTTCAGCGCGACCGGCGGGATCAGCAGAAAGCCCAGGAAGACATGCGGCACGAGCAATTGCCGCACCGCGACGAGGGTGGCGCCTTCCAGTGCAAGCAGAACGAGCAGCACGAGCGCGTTGCTCGCCGTCAGCCGCTCGTTGGCGTCGGCGCCGTCCGTCACGCCCACATCCAAGCCTCGCGACCTGAGCGGCACCTAAGACCCGCGATCACCTGGCAGTCGCACACCGTGTGCCAGGGCGCGCAGCGTCGGGACGGGGTCGGACTCGGGGCGGGCGACAACAAGCACTGCTCCATGACCGTCGCGAGGAACGAGCGCGTCGACGAACAGCTGGAGCCCGACCGCGAGCGCGAACGCCTTGTGCGCGTGCTCGCCGCCGAACGGCACGAGCTCCTCCGGCTTCGCACGGCCCGCCAGCACGTCGCCGTGGGTGACCGCGCCCATCGACACGTCCGAGACGACGGGCTTGCCGTCGGAGGACGGGATCCCGATCGCGAGCGGGTTCGTGCCTGTCAGCACCGGGCCGCCCGAGGGAGATGCCAGCCGCCGCGGCGAGGTCGCGGTCAGCACCGCGGCGAGGCCGCCGTCGGCGAGCGTGCGCACCCAGTAGCCGAGCGCGCCGGTCGGGAATGTGCGCGTGCACACCACGACCCGTGCCTGCGCCGGCGGGTCCGTGAGTTGCGCAGTGACCACGGCTGCGAGCGTCAGATAGCCGAGCCCGTCGTGGCCGTCCCACAGCTCGTACCCCGGCTCGGCTACCAGGCGCTCGGGCCGGACGTCCACCGGGAGCGTCTCCCACGTCTCGAGCCACTCGATCCGCGTCAGGCCGTGGCCGAGCGACCCGCGAGCTTCGGCGTCGAGGAAGTGCGCGGCGAGCGTCTCGACGTCCTCGGGCCGAAACCCGAGCGCCGCGAGCCGCGGACGCGCTTCGGCCGGGTTCACCTACGAGGCCACGAGCGGCAGCGTGCGCGTGAAGCCGCCGGCACGGCTCGCGTCGATCGCCTCCGCGACCGCGGCGATCTCCGGCGTCACGTGGGGATGGCCCTCGTCGCAGGCGCGGCGCAGCTCCGGGTCGAGCGGAATGCTGCCGAGGAAAGGCACGCCGAGCGCGGTCGCGAGGCGCTCGCCCCCACCCTCGCCGAAGATCTCGGATGTCATGTTCTCGACGACGCCGACGACGCGCATACCGGTCTTCTTCGCCATCGTCGCCGCGCGCGACGCGACCTCCTGCGCGAGCGGCTGCGGCGTCGTCACGATCACCGCCTCGGCGCGCGGCAGCAGCTGACCGAGCGAGATCGAGACGTCGCCGGTGCCCGGCGGCATGTCGACGACGAGCACGTCGATCTCGCCCCAGTGCACGTCCTGCAGGAACTGCTCGAGCGCGCGATGCAGCATCGGCCCGCGCCACATCACCGGCTGGTTGTCGTCGAGGAAGAAGCCGATCGACATCAAGCGCAGGTCGTGCGCGACCGGCGGCACGATCATCTTGTCGACGACGACCGGCTTCTGCGAGATGCCGAGCATGTGTGGGATCGAGTGACCGTAGATGTCGGCGTCGAGCACGCCGACTTCCTTGCCGCCCGCGGCGAGCGCCGCGGCGATGTTGACGGTGAGCGACGACTTGCCGACACCACCCTTGCCGGACGCGATCGCGATCACGCGCGTCTTCGGTGAGAGTTGGATGCCGCGCTGGTCGACACCACCGCGGAGGCGCGTCGTCAGCGCAGCGCGCTCGTCCGGGCTCATCACGTCGAAGTGGAGGTCGACAGTGTCGATCCCCGGAAGCGACGCGACATGTTCGCTCACCTGGTCCTCGAAGCTCGAGCGAAGCGGGCAGCCTGCGACCGTGAGCGCGATCGTCACCTCGACCCGGCCGCCGTCGAGCTCGATGCCGCGCACCATCCCGAGCTCGGTGACCGGGCGGCGCAACTCGGGATCGATCACGTTCCCGAGCGCAGCCAGGATCTCGTCACGGCTCGCCATGTGGCGAGGGTACCGGGTGGAACAGCAGCCCCGAGGTGAGCTTCGGATAGAAGTAGGTCGACTTCTGCGGCATCGTCTCGCCGGCATGCGCGAACCGCGCCACCTGCTCGAACGTCACCGGCTCGAGCAGGAACGCGGCCGCCGCGTCGCCGCGGTCGACCGCCGCGACGGCGTCGGCGCTCGACGAGGTATACGTCACCCCGCTGGGTCGCAGCGCCTCGACGACGCGTGGGCCGAAGTCGTCGTCGGTCGCCACACGAACGTAACGGCCGTCGCGGTAGAGCGTGACGCCGCCGTCCGGGGTGTCGATCTCGTCGCCGGGTACGTCGCCGAGCGACTGCACGATTCGGTGCGTCGGGAAGATCTCGACGCCGGGCGACCGCGCCGACACGATGATCCCGAACAGGTGCGTCGCCCGAGGATTCTCGTCGCGGTACGCAACGGCAGTCTCGTAGCGGTGGTGGCCGTCAGCGATCAGGAGCGGGGTGCCGAGCTCGAGCTCGCCGCCCTCGACCGGCCACACCCGCGTCCGCACTCCGCTCTCCGCCACGTCCATCGCCGGGTCGCCGGACGGACGCTCGAAGACGGGTTCGGCGTCGTACAGCAGGAAGATCGGCTCGAGCTGCGTGTGCGTCGCACGAAGGAGGCGCAGCCGGCCTTCCTTCGGCCCTGCGTGCGTGCGCTCGTGGGGTAGCACCTGGCCGTCCTCGTACGGCGTCACGGGCACCGACGCGCCGAGCCCCTCACGCGTGCGCTCGACACCGTCGGGGCCTGTGTAGTCCTGCGCCACCCACCAGTAGCGCGGCGGCTCGGCGCGGAGCACGCCGTCGGCCCGCCACGCCGCCAGGTCGCGCGCAGCGTCCTCGGGTGCATCCGGGAGCGTCAGGCGGACGACGTTGTACGGGCTCCGCGCCAGGTACTCGGCGCGCTGGGGGTCCGAGATCACGTCGTACGGCGGCGCGACCAGCGCGTCGAGCGGGCCGGCCACCTTTGGGTCGTAGCGGAGGGCTGCGAACGGGCTGACCCGGGGCACTCCTGCAGACTAGTGGCGTGATCCGCACAGTCGCCGCGGCAGCCGCGTGGGTCGACGAGGTCGGGCTGGCGCTGCTCTTTCCGAAGGCCGATGTCGTCCTGCCGTCGCTCTGGGAGCAGGTCAACGGCAGCGCCGAGGAGAACTGGTCGATCCGCGACGAGGACGGGAAGTTCGTGTCCTGGAGCGAGCCGATGGGCTTTCTCTGGCCGGCCAAGGACGAGTTGCCGGAGCAGGGGCTCGCATGCGTCGGCAAGCATCTCGCCCGGGTCGTCGCCTGCGTCGCACCGCGCCTCGTGCCGACGCTGGTCGGGGCGAACCGCGAGCCGGCGGACGACGACCCCGTCGTCGCGGCGATCCGCGAGCACGGCCCGCTCACCGGCCTGCAGCTGCGCGAGGCGACCGGACAGGACAAGAAGCAGGTCGACCGGGCGGTCGCGTCGCTTCATCACCGCCTCGTCCTCACCACCTCGCATCTCGTCGAGCAGGACGGCCCGTGGGGCGCGCTCGCGCACGACTTGCTCGACCGGAAGTGGTCGGTGCCGAAGAAGCCGCCGGCGCGCGACGCAGCACGGCGCGAGCTGGCGTCCCTCGTCCTCGACCGGGCGGGCGAGCTGACCGCGGCCGACCTCGCCGGAGTCTTCGCCTGGCGCCGCAAGGAGGCGGCCGCGATCCTCGACGACATCGGCGACGGCCGCGACGACGAGGCGGGCTTCCGCATCTGGGCGCGGCGGTAGGCTCGGCTCGTGACCATCGCCGAGCTCCAGGAGGATCGCGTTGTCGAGGGCGTCTACGCGGTGCGTATGAAGCGGAAGCTGCGCACCAAGTCCGGCGCGCCGTACCTCGCGCTCGAGCTCGTCGATCCGACCGGGCGCGTCGAGGCCCGCGTCTGGAACGACGTCGAGCTGCTGGACGGGCGATTCGCGGAAGGCGACGCGGTGCGCGTGCTCGCCCGCGTGGAGAAGTTTCGCGACCGGCTGCAACTCGACGTGCGCTCGCTCGAGTCGGCCGACGTCGACCCGCAGACACTGACGCCCGCGCTGCGCCGCGACCGCGACGAGCTCGGCGGGTTTCTCGAGTTCCTCGTCGCCGAGCTCGTGCACCCTGGGCTTCGGGCGACCGTCGAGGCGACGCTTGCCGATCGAGACCTCGCGTCGTTCCCCGCAACGCACGACGACCACCACTCCTACGCCGGCGGCCTGCTCGAGCATACGGTCGGTGTCGCGACGCTTGCACGGGAGACTGCTCAGCTCCATCCGCGGTTGCGGAGCGATTTGCTGCTCGCCGCGGCGCTCGTCCACGACGTCGGCAGGACCGTCGAGCTCGGCCCCGGGCCGGCGTTCTCCCTGAGTGCCGAAGGGCGTCTCCTCGGACACGTCCACCTCGGGCTGCGGCTGATCGAGGGGCATGCCGAAGGCGTGAACGCAGCCCAACTGGCGGAGCTTCTCCACTGCGTCGCCGTGCACCACGACGCACGCGGTGCGCGGACCGCCGAGGCGGCAGTGCTGTACCACGCCAATCAGCTCGACGCGGTCGCGGCCACTCGCAAGGTCGATTGACCCCGCTGCTCTTCGCTCTGGGCGCCAGTCTCGCCTGGGGCGTCGGCGACTTCTTCGGCCCGCTCATCAGCCGGACGGTCGGCGTACTGCCGGTGCTGTTCTGGGCGCAGATCGGCGGCGTCGTGTCGCTCGGGATCGCCATGGCGATCCGCGCCGACGGACCGGCGGGCTGGGGAGTGCTCTACGCGATCGGCGCCGGCTGCGGCGGCATGCTCGGCCTGTTCGCGTACTACCGCGGCATGATCACCGGGACGATGAGCGTGGTCGCGCCGATCGCCGGCGTGTCCGCGGTGATCCCCGTGATCTTCGGGATCGCGACCGGCGACGATCCGTCGGTTGCCCAGGTGGCCGGCGTTGCGGCCGCGCTCGCGGGCGTCGGGCTCGCGTCGATCGAGCACCGGGCGGGCCGGCGGCGCGTCGCGGCAGGTGTCGGTCTGGCACTGCTCGCCGCCTGCGGGTTCGGCTTCTACTTCCCGTGGATGCACGCTGCCGGCAAGGTCGACTTCTGGTGGGCGTCGACCGTCTTCCGGACAACGGCGCTGCTGCTCGTCGCGACCGCCGTCACGACCCAGCGGATCGACGTGCGGCTGAGCCCGCGCATGGCCGCGATCGCCGTCGGTGCGGGTATCGTCGACACGGCGGGGAACGTCTGCTTCGCCGCCTCGTCGGAGCACGGCCTCGTGAGCCTGACCGCGGTCCTCGCGTCGCTCTACCCGGTCGTGACCGTGCTGCTGGCGGCGAGCATCCTGCACGAGCGGGTCGCCCCGCTGCAGCGCGCGGGAATCGCGCTGACGCTCGCGGGCGTCGTGCTCATCGGCGTCTGACTGGAGTCTGACTCCACTCAGAGAGGAGTCAGACTCGTGTCTGACCAAACCGCACTGCGCGGCCGACGGGACCTCGCCCGACCGTCCCCTCGAACTGCAGGGGAAGTCACTCACCCGTCACGGCGCTGTGACTGTTCGTACCTGACCGAGGCGGGTGCTGTCTCTAGACGTTGAAGCGGACGTTCAGGACGTCGCCGTCGGCGACGACGTACGTCTTGCCTTCGAGGCGCTGCTTTCCCTGACGGGCGACCTCCGCGTGCGAGCCGAGCTCGACCAGGTCCCGCCAATCGACGACCTCGCAGCGGATGAACCCGCGCGCAATGTCAGTGTGGATCGTCCCGGCCGCATCGAGGGCCGTCTGGCCGCGGCGCAGCGTCCAGGCACGCGTCTCCTGCTCCCCCGCCGTGAAGAACGTGATCAGGTCGAGCGCCGACGCAAGCCGCGCAGCGACGTCCTCCAGCGCCGACGAGCCGCCACCGCGAAACTCGGCCGCCTCCTCGTCGGGCAGCTCCGCGAGCTCCGCTTCGAGCTGGAGGTCGATGCCGGCCGCTCCGTTCACGATCGCGATCAGCGGTTTCGTCGTCAGCGGCTCGAGCTCGCCGGGCAGCTCGCCGGTGTAGTCGGCGAGCACGCCGCCCGCGTCGACGTGGGCGAGGATCCGCTCGAGCTCGTCCACCTCGGCGCGCAGGCGTGGGTCGCCGGACTTCGCCTGCTTCGAGACCCGCTCCAGCCGTTTCTCGACGTGATCGCGGTCAGCGACGAGCAGCTCGAGCTTGAACGTCTCGAGGTCGTCGTCGGGCGTCGCGTCGGCGCCGAAGCCCCGCAGCACCACGAGCAGCGCGTCGACCTGCCGGAGCGCGCCGAACTGCGCCGACCCGGGAACGTCCTGCACGCGCACGGTCGCGGGCGTCACCTTGCGCGCCTTCACGACGGCCGCGAGTCGACCGAGCCGTTCGTCCGCGATCGGCGCCATGCCGATGTTCGTCTTCCCATACTCGCCTCCACCCGCCTTCGTCAGCGCGGTGAAGAGCGATGTCTTCCCACTGCCCGACGGGCCGACGATCCCGACCTCCAGAGCCACGGCGGCCTAGCCTAGCTGCGCTTCTCGAGCTGCTTCTGCAGCGAGACGAGCGCGCGATGCTGGAGCGACTTGATCGCGCCCTCGCTCTTCCCGAGGATGGTCGCCGCCTCGGCATTCGCGAAGTTGAAGACGAACTTCAGCGTCAGCACCTGCTGCTGCTCATGCGAGAGGTCCTCGATCAGGTCGAGCATCGACTTCTGCCCGATCGCCTGAAGCGCGCCGGCCTCCGCCGAGGTGGACTCGTCGGCGGGCGGCTCCGGCACCTCCTCCTCCGGCTGCCAGCGTTTGTTCGCGCGGAAGTGGTCCATCGCCAGGTTGTGCGCGATCCGGAACAGCCACGCGGAGAACGGCGCCGACTGCCAGCGGAACTTCCCGATCGACTCCAGCATCTTCAGGAACGTCTGCGTCGTCAGGTCCTCGGCGTCGTGACGGTTGCCGACGCTGACGTGGAGGTACCCGTAGATGCGGTCGAAGTGGATCAGGTAGAGCTCTTCGAGCGCGTCCCGGTCGCCCTGCTGGCCCCGGTCGACGAGCGCCCGCACGCGTTTGGTTTCACTCTCCTTCGTCTGGGCGGTCGCGTCGGACATCGTCGCTTGCGTTCGTGCCCCGGCTCCGGGGTCGCGTAACCCGGGATCAGGCGGCAGCGCCGAAACCGACGCGGCTTTCGCGCGCGAACCGCTTCACGTACACCACGCGGCGCAGGAGGATCGTGTACCGGCCGTCGTCGGCGTCGAACGAGAACGTCGAATCCTGGCCGCCCGCGAGCGCCCGGTCGAGCTCGTCGGCCGCCTGCTGCGGGACGAGCACCGAGAGCACCTGCTGGTCGAAGGCGATCTCGATCCGGATGCGGTCGTTGTCACTCATTGCCGACGAACTCTGCCAGAACCCCGCCGGTCGCCTCCGGGTGGACGAACGCGACCTGCAGCCCGAACATCCCCCGCCGCGGCGTCTCGTCGATCAGCTCGGTCCCAGCCGCCTTCAACCGGGCGAGCTCGGCACCGACGTCGGCGGCCTCGAAGGCGACGTGATGCACCCCCGGACCGCGCTTCGCCAGGAACTTCCCGACCGGGGTCTCGGCGCCGAGCGCAGCGAGCAGCTCGACCCGCGAGTCGCCGATGCGCAGCGACGCCGCCTCGACGCCTTGCTCCTCGACGCGCTCACGATGTTCGAGGGTCGCACCGAACAGCGCCGTCCAGCGCACGATCGCCGCGTCCAGGTCGTCGACCGCAATCCCGACGTGGTGGATGCTGCCGGTCACGAGACGACGTCGTCGACGGTCGCGATCCGAACACCGCCGCCCTGCCAGTCGACGATGCACGCCTGCGACCGCTCGTCGTCGATGCCGCACGACGCATCCTCGACGAAGGTGACGTCGTAGCCCCGCTTGCGCAGGCCCTTGATCGCCGCGTCGTTGCAGATGTCCGTCGCGACACCGAACAGCACGACCTCGTCCGGCTTGAAGTGATCGAGCAGTCGTTCCGCGTTCGGGTTCGTGAAGACATCGAAGTGCTTCTTGTGGAGCAGGAACTCGCGCCCGCGGAGCCAGGTGTCGGGAACCGCGGTCGCGCCCAGCGGCACCGGGTCGAGCTGCTCGGTCTCCGCGATCTTCGCGGCGCCGTGCGTGCCGCGCAGGCAATGCGGCGGGAACGTGTCTGCGTAGTCGGGCGACTCCGAGATCTCGGGGTCGGTCAGCTCGTGGTCGTCCACCGACGCGACGTGCGGGATGCCCTCGCGCCTGGCCCATTCGACGAGGCGCGCCATCGCGGGCACGACCGCATCGGCGTTCGGCACGGCGAGCTTGCCGTCTTGGTCGATGAAGTCGACCTGCGTGTCGACGTCCCAGAGCAGCCGCTTCACGTGACGAGCTCCAACCGTGGGTTCGGACGCAGGCGACGGCCGACTTTCGCGGAGGGCTCCCCGTCGGTGACGACGATGTCGGCGGTGAAGTCGTTCGAGCCCCGGATCAGCGACGAGCCGATGCCGTACGCGTCGACGGGGACGCCGCGCTCCTCGAACATGCGGATCTTGTCGACGGTGAAGCCGCCGGAGACGACGATCCGGACGGCGTCGTGCCCGGCGGCGTCGAGCGCGTCGCGGAGGTTCCGGACGAGCCGCTCGTTCACCCCGGTCGGCGTGAAGTCGCCGAGCTCGCCCCAGAGCGACCGGTCGACGAGCGACTCCGACGTGTCGAGCCTCACGCCCCACAGTCTCGGCCCGAGCGCGGCGGCCACGTCGAGCGCGGTCCGGATCGAGTCGTTGTCGAAGTCGACGAGGACCGTGATCCGCATGTCGGGCGACGCCCACTCGGCGAACTTCGAGGCGGCGAGCACCGTGTCGCCTCCGTACGACGCGATCAAGGCGTGGGGTACCGTCCCGAGCCCGCGGCCGCCCCACCACGACGCCTGCTCGTCGGTGGTCACGCCGATCTCGGCGCCTTCGATCTGGCCGGCGACGTACGCCGCGTAGCCGTCGCCCGTCTGTACGCGGTGATGGTCGTGCCGGGCCGGCATGAAGATCACGGGCTTGCCGTTTGCTGCTCGCAGCACACTGACGGTGTTGGTGGTGATCAGCGTCCGGCGCGAGAGCACGCCCAGATACACCGTCTCGAGGTGGGCAAACGTCGTGTAGTCCCCTTCGATCGTCATCACCGTCTCGTACGGATCGAGCTCGTCGCCGTCGAAGAGCGCGTGCACCGTCAAGTCGTCGAAGCGGTCGGCGCAGAGCTTGAGGATCGCGATCGCCTCGTCCATGCCGCCGAGGTACGCGTGCTTCTTCTGGAAGACCTGCATCACGACCTGTGGGTGGCGGCCGTCCTCGAGCAGCGCAGCGCGCGTGTAGTTGAAGTACGCGTCCGTGTACCAGCCGGCTCGCATCTTCTCGAGCGGGAGATCGAAGACGCTCGGGTCGAGACGCGTCCTGGTCGTGATCACGACTCGAGCTCCAGGCACGCCTGCAGCGCGGCCTCCGCCACCTCCAGCTGTGCCGCCGTCGGCTCCCGCGTCCCGAAGCGGTGCTGCAGCTCGTGGCCCGGCCTCGCCAGGAGACGCGCGACCGGATGCGAGGGGTTGCGCGTCATCCAGCCGAATGTCTCCACGGAAGCGACGACCGCACCGAGACCGGCGAGCGCGCGGGCAGGATTCCGCAGCCGGCGCGGCGCGCGCTCGGCGACGATGTTGCCGAGCGCAGTCGAGAGGAGCATCGGCCCGACGAGGTGCGAGCCACACCGCTCGTGCTCCTTCGGCCGCGATTCGCCGTGCTCGTAGGAGCCGATCGAGACGTGCTCCGCACCGTGATACCCGGCAAGCTCGCCGCCGCCGAGTGCGAACGCGGCCGGCGTCACCGAGAGCAGCGCAGTGACGAGCTCGCGTGCCGCTGGGCGAAGCCCGCTCCGCTTGACGACATGCAAGGCGACTGCCGACCCGGCGAGCGAGGCGAGAACGCGCGGGCGCTGCATCGGCAGCTCCGCCTCGGGCAGCGCGTGCTTGACCTGCGGCAGGAGGGCGAAAGCCTCCGCGAGGCGCGCCGGCCCACGCAGGAACGGGTTGGAGACCGTGGCTGCTTGGAATCGCTTCCGGCGCGCCACGACCTTCACGCCGTCCTCCGTGCGGACGGCGCAGGCCCAAGCCGTAGGGCCGTGCACGAGCACGCCGTTGGCGAGCGCCATGCCACCCAGGCGAACGGTGCCGCTCACGACGCGGAGCGTAGCCTGAGCGCGTCCTGTAGCCGCGCAGCGGCCGGCCCGGGGAGACCGTCTCCGATCGTGTCGCCGTCGACGGCCACGACCGGCATCACCTCGCGGATCGACGACGTCAGGAACGCCTCGTCGGCCCTTAGGACATCGCCGACGTCGAACTCGCCCTCGCGCGCGGTCTCGAGCGAGAGGACGAACGCGCGCGTGACGCCCGGCAGCACCCCGGGCCGCACGGCCGGCGTGAAGAGCCGGTCGCCGCGCCGCCACCAGATATTCGCGGTTGCCGCCTCGAGAACGCGCCCCGCGCCGATGAGCAGCGCGTCGTCGGCACCCGCCTGCTCGGCCTCACGGCGGGCGGCGAACGAGACGTCGTAGCTCGTCGTCTTCGCGCCGGCGAGCAACGACGTTGGCGGCCCGACGTCGAACGTCTTGAGCGTGACACCGTGCGCACGCACGGCGTCGAGACCGTCCGGCAACCCAGCGGCCGTCGCGACCACCGACTGCGACGTCCGGTACAGACGGAGGACGTGGTCCGGCGGGGCCGCGTCGAGCACGAGCGCAATGAGGTCCTCGACACCGTCGGGCGCCGGCAGGGCGAGCGCTCGGGCGGAGAAGCGGAAACGCGTGAGGTGCTCCACGAGCAGGAACGGCCGGCCGTCGTACACGCGGATCGTCTCGAAGGCCGCGCCGCCGCGGAGCAGGGCGTCGTCGTCGGCGTGGAACACCGGCTCGGCCGGGTCGACGAGACCGCGTCCGTAAATCGCGACGGCCAGCAGCGTCATACGGGCACGAGGCCGCCGACCGCTGCGAGCAGCGGCCGCGCCTTGACCCACGACTCCTCGATCTCGGCCTCCGGGTCGGAGTCCCAGACGACGCCGCCGCCGACCCAGAGGTGGATCCACCCGTCGGCGATCGCGAACGTGCGGATCGTCAGCGCGAGCTCGAAGTCGCCGTTCGCCTCGATGCGCCCGATCGCACCCATCGACGCCCCGCGCCCGACCGGCTCGAAGCGCGCGATGTGGTCGATCGCCGACAGCTTCGGGGCGCCGGTGATCGAACCACCGGGGAACGTGGCGTGCAGGATCTCGGCAAGGCCCACGCCGGGCCGCAGACGGCCCTCGACCGTCGAGACAAGGTGCGTCACGCCCGCCAGCTCGTGCTGGTGCATCAGCTCCGGCCAGCGGATCGTCCCCGGCTCGCAGACGCGCGAGAGGTCGTTCCGCTCGAGGTCGACGATCATCACGTGCTCGGCCGCGTCCTTCTCGTCGTCGACGTCCACGCCCAACGGCCGCGTGCCTTTGATCGGCTTCGTCCAGAGCCGGTCGCCGCGCCGGGCGAGGAACAGCTCCGGCGTCGCCGAGACGATCGCCCAGCCGTCACCGGTGAGCGTCTGCGTGTGCAGCGGCCCGAGCGCCTGGGCGAGCGCGCGTGGATCGCCCGAGAACCGCGCCGACAGATGCTGCACGAGGTTCACCTGGTAGACGTCCCCGCGCTTGATCGCGGCGCGCACCAGCTCGATCGCCGAGGCGTAGTCGTCATCGCTCCAGGTGCGCGACCACTCTCCGATCCGAAACCACTCAGGGGTCGGGGTCTGACCCCTGATCGACGCGGCAATGCGGGGTAGCGCGCACGGTTCGTCCTTTAGGGGCGTGTTCGCGCCGTACGCGATGAACACCTCGGCGTCGCGACCCTCGACGAACGCCTCGAGCTCCTCGAAGGACGCGAGCTCAACCACAGACGGAACGTGCTGCCTGGAGCAACCACCGCAGGCCCAGCTCGACGTCCGCGACGGGCACGCGCTCGTTCGCCGAATGGATGAGCCGCGCCGCGACCTCCGGAGCCATCGTGCGCGAAGGGAAGAACCCGTAGGCGACGGTGCCGAACGCGTCGCGGACCCAGTGCGAGTCGGTGAAGCCCGCGACGCACACGGGAGCCAGGGCGGCGCCGGGTTCCTCGGCGGCGACGAACGACTCGGCGGCGTCCCACAGGGCCCCGCCGATCTCCGACCGCGTCCCGCCATGCTGCGCGAGGCTGACGAGCTCGTAGTCCCCCTCACCGAGGCACGCGCGCAGCTTCGCTTCGGCGTCCGCGGGCGACTGGCCCGGCAGCAGCCGCACGTCGATCGTGATCTCGCACACCGCCGGGATGACGTTGCGCTTCTCGGACGCGCGCACCACCGTCGGCGAGACGGTCATGCCGAGCAACGGCTCGACGAGCTCCCCCGCCAGCGGCGACAGCGCGCGCGCCGCCGCGAGCGCGTCGCCCGGTGCCGGCACAGAGCCGCGCGTCGCCAAGAAGAACGCCTCCACCTCGGGGACGAGCTGCGGCTCGACCGAGAAACGACCGAGCCGTTCGATCAGCGGCGCCGCCTTGACGAGCGCGTTGTCGGCGATCGACGGCATCGAGGCGTGACCGCTTCGCCCGAGCACCCGGAGCTGGAACGGCGACGTCATCTTCTCGGCCGTCGCACAGACGTACACGACGCGATCTCCGAGCGTGACGCGCTCGCCGCCGCCTTCGTTCACCGAGTAGTCGGTGCGGACAGCCTCAGGATGCTCGTCGACGAGCCACTCGAGCCCAAACCCGGCTCCGACCTCCTCGTCCGCGGCGGCGATGAACACCAGGTCGCCGCCGCCGCGCCAGCCCTCGCGCGCCAGCGTCGCCATGGCGACGGCCGACGCAGCCACCTCGCACTTCATGTCGAGCGCGCCGCGCCCCCAGACTTCGCCGTCGACGAGCTCACCCTCGAACGGATGGCGCTCCCATTCCGAGTGGTCGGCGAGCACGACGTCGGTGTGCGAGAGGAACGCGAGCGACGGCCCGTCGCCGGTCCCGCGGATGCGAGCGACGAGGTTCGCGCGCTCGGGCACCCGCCCGAAGAGCTCGCACTCGACGCCGGCCGGCTCGAGGTAGTCACGCAGGAGCTCAGCGGCCGCGGTCTCGTTGCCCGGCGGGTTCGTGGTGTCGACGCGAATGAGCCGCTGCAGCAGCTCGATGACTTCACTCACTTCCGCGTACCCAGAACCAGCAAGTACCGGCGAGGCGCCCGGATGTCGCCCTCGGGTGAGCGGTATCCCTCGTAGAGCTCGACGAACGCCCGGTGGAACTGCTCGGCGCCCTGCTCGTCGAGCCGCTTGACGAGCGCGATCACCGGCGGCGCGGACTCGGAGAACAGCTCCCAGATCTCCTCGCCCGAGTCGGCCTCGAGCCAGACCGTCCCGTCCTCGAACTCGAGCTCGAACTCCTCGCCGAGCATGTCCTCGACATGGTCTTCGCGGCCCCACTCGTACGCCTCCCGACCGTCGATCGGCTCCTCGGTGAAGCGCCGGTAGAGCTCGCCGAGCTTCGGATTCGGCTTCCACGCGGTGAACCCGACGCGCCCGCCGGGGCTCGCGACGCGCGCGAGCTCGGAGGCGACGTTCGCGTGATCGGGGGCGAAGATCAGCCCGAAGTTCGACAGCACCACATCGAAACAGGCGTTCTCGTACGGCAGGTACTCGACATCGCCCAGGTCGAAGGTGATGTCGGCGCCCGCAGAGGCCGCGACCTCGCGCGCCTTCAGGAGCATCGGCTCCGAGAGATCGATCCCGGTCACGTGCGCGCCGCGGGCGGCCGCGCGAACGGCCACCTCGCCCGTGCCGCTCGCGAGATCGAGGACCCGGTCGCCCGGCCCGATGCGCGTCAGCCCGACGAGCTGGTCCTGGACAGCGGCAAAATTGGCCGAGAGCCGCTCGTAGGTGCGCGCACCCCAGGCATCCGACATGTCCCAGAGCATACTTTCGGCGTGGGTGACCTCTTCAGCGAGGCCGCGGGGCGCCGGCTCGACGCGACGGCGCCGCTTGCGCAGCGCCTGCGGCCGACCACACTCGATGACTTCGCGGGCCAGGAGCACGTGATCGGGAAGGGCCGCGCCTTGCGGCTCGCGATCGAGCAGGACCGCGTGCCGTCGCTGATCCTGTACGGCCCGCCCGGCTCCGGGAAGACGACCCTGGCGCGGATCGTGGCGCAGACGACGGGTGCAGAGTTCGAGGAGCTGTCTGCGGTGCAGGCGACCGTCTCGAACGTGCGCGACGTGCTGGCGCGGGCGCGCGAGCGGCTCGGCACGAGCGGCACGAGGACGATCCTGTTCCTCGACGAGATCCACCGCTTCAACAAGGCGCAGCAGGACGCGCTGCTGCCCGGGGTCGAGGCCGGGTTGGTGACGCTGATCGGCGCGACGACCGAGAACCCCTACTTCGAGGTCAACTCTGCGCTGCTCTCACGGACGCAGATCTACGAGCTCGAGCCGCACGACATCGAGACGCTGCGCGGCGTGATCCGGCGCGGCGCTGCTGCACTCGAAGCCGACGTGCCCGAGGACGTCGAGGAGATGATCGCGACGCGCGCCGGCGGCGACGCACGCAACGCGCTCACGATCCTCCAGCTGTCGGTCGAGACCGCCCGCGCCGAAGGCGTCGAGCTCGAGACGCGGCACGTCGATGACGCCGCGCGGAAGCGCCCACTCGCGTACGACAAGGGCGGCGACCGCCACTACGACTTCATCTCGGCCTGGATCAAGTCGACGCGCGCCAGCGACGTGCAGGCGTCCGTCTACTACCTCGCGGCGATGATCGAGGGCGGCGAGGACGCACGCTTCATCGCGCGCCGCATGATCGTGTTCGCCTCCGAGGACATCGGCAACGCCGATCCGCAAGCGCTGCTCGTCGCGGTTGCCGCTGCGCATGCCGTCGAGCACGTCGGGCTGCCGGAGGCGCGGCTGAACCTCGCGCAGGCGGCGGTGTACCTCGCCAAGGCGCCGAAGGCGAATCGTGAGTACGTGGCGCTGCAGAAGGCGACGGAGGTCGTGCGCGAACGTGGACACCTGATGCCGCCTGCCGCGCTGCGCTCGTCGAACTACCGCGGCGCCGCGAAGCTCGGGCGAGGCAAGGGCTACGTCTACCCGCACGACGACCCGCGCGGCTCCGACGTCGACTGCCTCCCCGACGAGCTGAAAGGGAGCGTCTTCTACGAGGACCCATAGAGGATGCGCTTGCCGAGCGCGCTCGCCACGAGCTCGACGGCGAGCTTCGCCGTTTGGTTCTCGCGGTCGAGGATCGGGTTCACCTCGACGACGTCGAGTGAGTCGATCTCGCCGGACTCGGCGAGCAGCTCCAGCGCAAGGTGCGCCTCGCGGTAGGACAGCCCGCCTGGGACGGGCGTGCCGACGCCGGGCGCGAACATCGGGTCGACGACATCGAGGTCGAGGCTGACGTGGACGAAGCTCGCGCCCGCAACTTCGGTGAGCGCGTCGGCGATCACCGGCTCGACGCCGCGGCGATCGATCTCGGTCATCGTGAAGACGCGGATACCGAGATCGTCGATCAGCTCGCGCTCGCCCGGATCGAGCGAGCGGACGCCGACGAGCACCGCCCGCGTGACCGACGGAAACGGGAAGCCGTCCGTGACGAACGCGTCGCCTGCGGCGCCGAGCGCCGCTGCGAGCGGCATGCCGTGCACGTTGCCGGTCGGTGAGGTGTTCGGCCGGTTGAGATCGCCGTGCGCGTCGATCCAAAGCACTGCCCCCGGGCCGTGCCGGCGCGCCATGCCGCCGAGCGAGCCCATGGCGATCGCGTGGTCGCCGCCGAGGACGAGCGGGATCTGCCCCTCTCCGACCGCCTCGTCGACGAGCTCGGCGAGGCGGTCGCACACCTGCAGGATCGGGCCGAGATAACGGTGGCTCTGGTCGCCCTCCTCGATCGCCTCGGCCACCGGTGCGCGGACGTCGCCCTGATCGATCACGTGCCGTCCGAGGCTCCTGATGCGTGTCGCGAGCTCCGCATACCTGATCGCGGACGGGCCCATGTCGACGCCGCGCCGGCCGGCGCCGAGGTCGAGGCCGGCGCCGATGACGGCGACCGTCGGCTGCGTCTCGGGGCTGCTCACGGTCGAGGACTCTAGAGCTAGACGGCCCAGGACGCGCGGAACGCAATCTGCGCCGCGCTCGGTTGGTCGAGCTCGATCCCGAGCGTGCGCAGCTTCGTCCGTGCGATCAGGTCGTCGAGCTCGTCTGGGAACCGGTTCACGCCCGCGGGCACCCCGCCGGACGCGAGGTGATGGATGGAGAGGGCCTGCACCGAGAACGAGAGATCCATGATCTCGATCGGGTTGCCGTCGAGGCCGGCAATGTTGACGAGCGCACCGTCGACAAGTGCATGCACTCGCCGGTCGCCGAGGACGTACGTCTTCACGTTCCGGCGCGCCTCGATGATCTGGTCCGCAACGTCGGCGAGCGCCGGCACGTCGATCTCGCGATCGTGGTGGCCTGCATTCGCGAGCAACGCACCGTCCTTGAGCAGATCGAACGCATCGGCGCCGACCGCCTTCGTCAGACCGGTCGCGGTGATCACGACGTCGGCGCTCGGCAGCGCATCGGCGAGCGCAGCGACGCGGAAGCCGTCCATGTGCGCGGTCAGCGCCCGCACGGGATCGAGCTCGACGACCGTGACGCGCCCGCCGAGCCCGTCTGCCGCACGCGCGACGCCTTTCCCGACCCAGCCGTACCCGACGATGCAGAACTCTCGGCCCGCAGCGAGCACGTTGGTGAGCGCGAGGATCGCCGTCAGCGTCGTCTGGCCGGTCCCGTACGGGTTGTCGAACATGTGCTTGCAGCGCGCGTCGTTGGCGGCAATCGCGGGGAACGTCAACAGTCCTTCCTGCTCGAGCGCCCGCAGCCGCGCGACTCCGGTGGTCGTCTCCTCGCTCACACCCGCGAGACGGGCGTAGAGCTCGGGCCGGTGCTGCGCCATGCGCCGCGTCAGCTCGGCGCCGTCGTCGATCACGAGCTCCGCACCGCTCTCCGCGACGGCGAGCAGGTCGGCGGTGAACTCGTCCTGCGGCACGCCGTGCCGCGCGTGCACCTCGACGCCTTGCTCGACGAGCGCCGCGCAGACGGCGTCCTGCGTCGAGAGCGGGTTCGAGCCCGCCGCGACGACATCGGCGCCGGCAGCGCGCAGTGCGAGCACGAGGCACGCGGTCTTCGCCTCGAGGTGCACCACGACGGCGACTCGCCGGCCGCTCAGCGCCCCGTCCTGCAGTCGCTCGTCGAGCAGCCGGTGAAGCACCGGCATGTGCTGGCGCGCCCAGTCGATGCGCCGCCGCCCGTCGGGCGCGAGCGTCGGGTCGGCGATGCCTGGCACGGGCAAACTCTATGCGGGCCGTCGGTACACTGCCGCGGCGCGGCGAGGTAGCTCAGTTGGTAGAGCACACGGCTGAAAACCGTGGTGTCGCCGGTTCAAGTCCGGCCCTCGCCACTCGCGAGC
>Ga0207657_10002090_pt1 | contig 21602 bp, 19 predicted proteins | sample KBSC33metaG_FD_184316 | JGI IMG/M metagenome (GOLD analysis project Ga0207657, IMG submission 184316) | Corn rhizosphere microbial communities from Kellogg Biological Station, Michigan, USA - KBS C3-3 metaG (SPAdes) (version 2) | ecosystem: Host-associated > Plants > Roots > Rhizosphere > Soil ... | reverse complement strand
CCGCAGGTACCGGCAGGCCGCCACGGCTACCGGCGTGTTCGCGGCCACGGCGGCGCTCGGCTACGCGATCCTGCCGGGTGATTCCAGCACGTACTGGGCGCACGGTCTGTTCCTGAAGGCCAACCGGATCGTATTCCTGGGCACCAGGGGCAACCAGTCGCTGCGCGGCGTGCTGACCCGGCTGGCCGGGAGCGTTTCGGAGGGCACGGTGCCCTGGATCGCGGCGGCCATCGTGATCGCGGTCGCCGGGCTCGTCGCCGCCGCGCTGCTGTACCGGGCCCGGCAGCCGGTGCCCGCCATGCTGGCCTGCGCCCTGACCGGCCTGCTGGTATCGCCGCTGAGCTGGGACCACCACTGGGTCTGGGTGGCGCCCGGGATCGCGCTGCTGGCCCACCTCGGGGCGTCCGCTGCCCGCGGCCTGGTCCGGGCGGCGTGGTGGGTCGCCGCGGCCTGCCTCTTCCTTATCTTCGCCTGCTGGCCGCAGTTCTGGAACCTGGGACAGTCCGGCCTGACCCCGGCGGGCCTGGGCTGGTACGCGCCGGGCACCTACTTCGCGACCGGCAGCAAGCCCTGGTACCACGAGTTCCACTGGCACGGCCTGCAACTGCTGGCCGGGAACAGCACCGTGCTGGCCGGGCTGGCCTGCCTGGCGGCCCTGGTCGTGGCGGCCGTCCTGTGCCGGACGCGCGAACGCCCGAGCGAGCCCGGCCCGTGACCGAGGGCATGTCGCTGACCGGGCTGCGGGAGCGCCTTGTCGCCGAGGTCCTGCAGACCAGCGGGATCGGCGACGAGCGGATCGCCGCGGCACTCCGCGACGTGCCACGGCACCTGTTCCTGCCGCACCTGCCGCCGGAGGACGCCTACCTCGACGACGCGATCGTGACCAAGCGCGACGCCGACGGCCAGCCGATCAGCTCTTCGTCCCAGCCCGCCATCATGGCGATCATGCTGGATCAGCTGACCCTCGCTCCGGGCCAGCGGGTCCTCGAGATCGGCGCGGGCACCGGCTACAACGCCGCGCTGATGCGGCATCTGGTCGGTCCGTCGGGCACCGTGGTGAGCGTGGACATCGACGCCGACCTGGTCGGCCAGGCCCGCGAGCACCTGGCCAGCGCCGGGTACCCGGACGTGACCGTGGTGGCCGCGGACGGCGCGGACGGCTACCCGCCCGGGGCGCCGTACGACCGGGTGATCGCCACCGTCGGGGTCAGCGACCTGGCCCCGGCCTGGCTGGACCAGGCCGGTCCTGGCGCCCGGATCGTGGTGCCGCTTGACGTCCGCGGGTCACAGCTCGCGGTGGCGTTCGGGCGCTCCGGATCCGGCCGGCACTGGGTCAGCCGGTCCATCGCGCCGTGCGGGTTCATGCGGATGCGCGGGTCGCTGGCCGGCCCGGAACGCACGGTGGTGCTCCAGCCGGGGCTCTCCGTCATGCTCCCGGACGGCCTCACGCTGGCGGACGGGAACGAGGTGGACGGCGCGGCGCTGGCCGCCTTCATGGCCGAGCCGCCCGCCGGGTTCGGCACCGGGGTCCGCACCAGTTCGGTGCAGGTCTTCTGGGGACTCGGACTGTGGCTGGCGACCCGTGACAGCCGGTCGTGCGGGGTCACCGAGGAGGTCGCGGCCGGGGACGCCCCGGGACGGCTCGACCGGGCGCCGCTGGGCGGCGCCGGGATGGCGGCCACGGCCGGGATCGTGGACTCCGGCGGCATCGCCGTGCTCATCGCGGACGAGATGGTCCCGGCGCCCGGGCCGCGGCGGGGGCAGCTGGCCCTGGCGGTAGCCGGGTTCGGCCCGCACGGCGCCGAGCTCGGCGCGGCCCTCGCCGCGCACGTGCGGGCCTGGGACGCCGCGGGTCAGCCCGGCGCGGCACGCCTGCACGTGGACGCTTACCCGCGGTCGTCCACGGACGAGCCCGCGCCGTCCACGGCCGGCCAGGCCCTGCTGATCGAGCGGTCCGCGACGCGCTTCGTGGTCTACCACAGCTGAGGCCGATACGGTCGTTGCGCTCGCGGCCATCTGGGTAGCCTTAGAAGCGTGACGAGCAGCAAGGGCGACCACCTGGAGACCGAGCAGAAATACGACGCCGATGCCGACTTCGTCCTGCCGAAGCTCGGCAGCCTGCCGGACCTCGGCGGCAAGCGGCTCGCGGATCCGAAGCGGATCTACCTGAGCGCCACCTACTACGACACCGAGGACCTCGCGCTCATCCAGCACAAGGTCACGCTGCGCCGCCGCGTCGGCGGCGACGACGAGGGCTGGCACCTCAAGCTGCCGGTGCGCAAGGACACCAGGCAGGAACTGCACGCGCCGCTCGGCGAGGGGACCAGCGGCAGCGTGCCGGCCAGGCTGGCCGATCAGGTTAAGGACATCACGGCAGGTCAGCCGCTGCATCCGGTGGCCATCCTCGATACCGAACGGACCGTGGTAACCCTGCCCGGACCGTCGGGAGCCCCCCTGGTGGAGGTCGCCGACGACCTGGTGACGGCGATCCGGTTCGGCGAGCCGGACAGCGGTCCGATGACATGGCGCGAGATCGAGGTCGAGGCGCTGTCGCCCGACTCCGGGGCGGCGGCAGCCATGCTCGAGTCGGTCGGCACGGTGCTGCGCGAGGCCGGCGCGAGACCCTCGGCCTCCGGGTCGAAGCTAGCGCGCGTCATGGACGCCGGCTGAAGCGGACTCTCAGAGCTAATTCATAGCTGATAGTGATCTGAGCCTGACCCGGTTCGCATGTTATGAGAACCTGAGATGACATCTCGGCCTGTGCATACTGGGCACAGGTCCGATTGAGACGGGCGAGCTTGACGAACATGGAGAACAACGGCGCGGGGGCAGCGCAGTCTCCCGGAGCGCGTAACGCGGACGTTCAGCGGCCGGACGGCACCCCGGTGCGCGTGCTCGTCGTCGACGACGAGCCCAGCCTGGCCGAACTGCTGGCCAGCGTGTTGCGCTACGAAGGCTGGAACGTCGTCACGGCGGGCAGCGGCGCGGAGGCGGTGCGGACCGCGCGCGAGTTCCGCCCCGACGCGGTGGTGCTCGACATCATGCTCCCCGACTTCAACGGCCTCGAGGTGATGCGCCGCCTGCGCGCCGAGCTCCCGCAGGTGTGCGTGCTGTTCCTGACCGCGCGGGACGCGGTGGAAGACCGGGTGGCCGGCATCACGGCCGGCGGTGACGACTACGTGACCAAGCCGTTCAGCCTGGAAGAGGTGCTGGCCCGGCTGCGCGGCCTGCTCCGCCGGGCCAACCTGACCCGGGCGCGCACCGAGGGATCGCTGGTGGTCGGCGACCTGACCATGGACGAAGACGCCCGCGAGGTCCGCCGGGACGGCGACCTCATCGACCTGACCGCGACCGAGTTCGAGCTGCTCAGGTTCCTCATGCGCAACCCCAGGCGGGTGCTGTCCAAGGCGCAGATCCTGGACCGGGTGTGGAACTACGACTTCGGCGGCCAGGCCCACGTCGTCGAGCTCTACATCAGCTACCTGCGCAAGAAAATCGACGTCGGCCGGGTGCCGCTCATTCATACGGTCCGCGGGGTCGGGTACGTGCTGAAGCCCGCTGGCTGATGTCCGGGTCGTCCGCTTCGCCCGCGCGGGGGTTCGCCCGGCTGGCCGCCTTGTTCTCGTTGCGCACCATCAGCGGCAAGCTCATCATCGGGCTGGCCCTGCTGTTCGGCGTGGCCAGCGTCGCGGTCAGCGTGGTCACCGACCACTCGCTCAACCGGTCGCTGATGTCCTCGCTGAACCAGCAGCTGCAGACCGCGACCGACACCTGGTACAGCTGCGTCCAGCGCAGCACCGGCGACCCTGATCGCGACACCCCCCGCCAGGCCGCGCACCGGCCCGCGCCGGGCGGCTACGGGATGTGCAGCAACGGCGGGCAGGCGCCCGGCACCTTCGAGCTCCTGCTGGCCGGACATTCCGTCGGCTACAAGAACACGGTGAAACAGCCGTGCCGGCTGTCCGTCCCGGACCAGGCCGTGCTCATAGCCTTGCCGTCCGGCCACGGCCCGCCCTCATCTGGTCAGCCCTCGTCCGGTGAGGCCGGTCCGGGCCCGCCCGACCCGCCGCCGGCCAGGACGTACATCCGGACGCTCAGCTCCCTCGGCGGGGAGTTCCTGCTGACCAAGGTGGCGGGCCCGGAGCACGGCACGACGCTGGTCACCGGGCTGCCCCTGGCGACGGTCCAGGGCACGCTGGCGAACGTCGAGAACACCCAGCACGTGGTGTACGCGGCCGTCCTGGTGCTGGCCCTGGCCCTCGGGACCGCGATGGTGCAGCTCTCGCTCCGGCCGCTGCGGCGGGTCGCGGCCACCGCGACCAAGGTGACCGAGCTGCCGCTCGATTCGGGTGAGGTCACGCTCCCGGCCGGCGTCCCCGACAGCGACCCGCGGACCGAGGTGGGCCGGGTCGGGGCCGCCTTCAACCGGATGCTGTTCCACGTCGAGCGGGCGCTGGGGCGGCGCGCGGCCAGCGAGGCCCGGCTGCGCAGGTTCGCCGCCGACGCCTCGCACGAGCTGCGGACTCCGCTGTCCGCCATCCGCGGCTACGCCGAGCTGGCGCTGCGGCATCCGGGGCCGGTGCCCGAGGACGTGACCCACGCGCTGCGCCGGGTCGAGTCCGAGTCGGCCCGGATGACCGTCCTGGTGGACGACCTGCTGCTGCTGGCCAGGCTCGACGCGGGACGCCCGCTGGAACGCGAGCCGGTGGACCTGTCCCGGCTGGCCATCGAGACGACCAGCGACGCGCAGGTGGCCCGCGGCGACCACCGCTGGCGGCTGGAACTGCCGGACGAGCCGGTCCTGGTGGAGGGCGACGAGCACCGTCTGCACCAGGTGCTCGCCAACCTGCTGAGCAACGCGGGCAAGCACACCCCGCCGGGCTCGACAGTCCACGTCGCGCTCACCCTCGGCGACGCGACCGCGAGCCCGGAGCTGCCCGCGGGCACCTCGGACACCGCGGTGGTGCAGCGCGGCGTCGCTCCGCCGGGCCCGCGGGCGGAGCTGAGCATCACCGACGATGGTCCCGGCATCTCGGCCGAGCTGCTGCCCGAGCTGTTCGAGCGGTTCACCCGCGGCGAGGCCGGGCGTGCCCGGGACGCCAGCGCGGCCGGCAAGAGCACCGGCCTCGGCCTGGCCATCGTGGACGCGGTCGTGGCCGCCCACGGCGGCGCCATCATCGTGACCAGCCACCCGGGCATGACCAGGTTCGCCATCCTGCTCCCGCTGCTGCACCAGCCCGCCGGGCAGCCGCAGGCCTCCCCGGTCTGACCGTCCTGGAACCGCCGTGCGGGCGGATGCGTCCAAAGGGCACTGAACGGGATGAGGGGGAGCAATGAAACCGATACGCGTGCCTGCCTGCCTGCTCGGCGGGCTCCTGCTGACGGGGCTGGCGACCGGGTGCGCCTCGGCCGCAGCCCAGCCGCCGGCCTCGGGTCACCTCACGGGCAGGCTGGTCATGGAGGGCGGTCCGCTGGGTCCGGGCGGCAAGCAGCCAGGTGAGCGGGCCATGTCCGGCACGGTGACCGTCATCGCGGCGGGACACCAGCCGGTCACGGTCACGGTCGGGTCCTCGGGAACGTTCTCGGTACCGCTGCCGCCAGGCCGGTACCAGGTCTCCGGCCGGTCGCCTGACGTCATGGAGATCGACGGCGGGCAGCGCCGGGAGCTGCCGTGCTCGCAGCCGACGTCGGCCGTCGTCACCGCCGGGCAGATCGCCACCATCACGCTGACCTGCGTCGTTCCCTGACACCAGGCCGGGCTACACGAGCACCTGGGCACCCTCGGCGTGCAGGACCGTACCGGTCACGAAGGTGTCAGCGATCAGGAAGGCGACGGCGTTCGCGATGTCCTCGGGACGGCCGAGGCGGCGCGCGGGCAGGCGGGCGGCCAGGTCGGCCAGCCTGGCGTTCTTGACATCAGGCGTGGCCAGCCGGTCCCACACGGGGGTGTCCACCCATCCGGGGGAAATAGCGTTGACGCGGATCGGCGCCAGCTCGAGCGCCAGGGCCAGGACCATCGACTCGAGCGCGCCGTTGACGGTGGCGGCGAGCGCGCCCCCGGGCGCGGGCCGGGAGGCGGCGATGCCCGAGGTGAAGGTGATGCTGCCTGGCTTCGTGATTCGCGGCGCGGCCTGCTGGGCGGCGAACAGCGGGCCGAGGATCTTGGACCGGACCGCTCGCAGGATGCTGTCCTCGGACAGGCTGACCACCGGACCGTAGGGCAGGTCGGCGGCGGTGACGACCAGGTGGCTGAGCGTCCCGACCCGCTCGAAGAGCCGGGTGACCTGGGCTGGGTCGCCGATATCGACCGGATACGCACTCAGCCGGCCGGCGGGTGATCCGGTCCGGGCCAAGTCGGCGCGGGCCGCGTCGAGGCGCTGCTGCGACCGGCCGGCGATCACCACCGTGGCTCCGTCGTCCAGGCTGCGCCGGGCCACGGCCAGCCCGATCCCGGAACTGCCGCCGATGACAACGATCGTGCCGTCTGCCTTCACTGAACCTCGGCCTCCTCCGCCTCGAGTCCGTCCAACAGCTTCTTCAGTAGCGCCGCGAGCGTCTCGCGGTCCGCGTCGGCCAGCGCGCCGATCATCGCCGCCTCGCATGCCAGGTTGGCGGCCATGGCGCGGTCGGCCGCGGCCCTGCCCTCGTCGGTCAGCCCGACCAGCGTGCTGCGGCGATCACGGCCGCCGGATACCCGCTCGACCAGCCCGGCCCGGGCCAGCGCGTCGACCCGGTGGGTGATGGCGCCCGAGGTCAGCACGAGCTCCTGGTACAGCCTGGTCGGGGTCAGCCGGTACGGCGGCCCGCCGCGGCGCAGCGTGGCCAGCACATCGAAACCGCCCCGGTCGAGGCCCTCGGCCCGCAGGACGCGCCGGATGCGGGCGCCCGCCAGGTGCTCGGCGCGCAGGATTCGGCCGATGACTTCCATCGGCGAGGTATCGAGGTCCGGGCACTGGCCGGCCCAGTCCGCCCGGACGCGCCCGATCCGGTCCGCCGTATATATCTGCATATTCATAATCTTAAGCTACAGATACTTGGCACGCCGCGCCGCGGGCCGACGGTGTGCTAGTTCTAGGGCATGGATAGTGGCGAGCGCCGGCTGGTGGCGACCATGCCGCTGCACGCGATTACCTCGGCTTATGGCGAGGAGGGCCTGCGCGCCAGGTTCGCGGCCGAGATCGAGGCGTGGCCGCAGGCGGACCAGCGCCGCCTGAACCAGGCCCTGGCCCTCGCGGGACGGCTGCACGCCGCCGACCGCCGCGAGCGGGAACCGTACGTCAACCACCTGCTCCGGGTGGCGATCCGGATCATGTCGCACTACGGCGTGCGCGACGGCGACGTGGTCTGCGCCGCCCTGCTGCACGACGCGGTCGAGGACCACGCCGCCGAACTGGCCCCGGACGGCACCCGCGCGGCCGCGCTGGCGGCGCTGGCGGAGGAGTTCGGGCCGCGGGTGGCCGCGCTGGTGGCGGCGGTGACGAACCCGGAGTACGCGCCGGGCCGCGACGCGGACGAACAGTACCGCGAGCACGTCGCGGAGAGCCTGCGGCGCGACCCGTGGGCGCGGGTCATCAAGGCCTCCGACTTCACCGACAACGGCGTCGGCCTGATCCACACCACCGGCCCGCGGCTGCACAGGCTGGCCGGCAAGTACGCGCCGCTGGTCCCGGTGTTGCAGGAGCTGATCGCGCTCCCCGATACCCCGCTCGGCGCCCCGGCCCGGCAGCGTATCTTGACCCAGCTCGGCCAGGCGGCGGACCGCTTCGCCGCGATCCTCCCCGCGAGCGGCTAGCCGCTGGTCACGGGCCCGGGGATGTCGTCCCGGATCACGCCCGCGATGACTGTGGTCACGACCTTGCGGACGGCTTCGGGCTCGGGCGCGGCGCCCGTGCGGTCGGCGAACAGCAGGTGCGAGGCCCCGAGCAGCGTCGGAGCGAGCGTGCCGACGTCGGCGTCGGCCGCGATGCGGCCCAGGTCCCGCTCGGCGGTCAGGTAGGAGGCGATCATGGCTCCGGCCTCGGTCAGCAGGGGAACGCCCCGCGGGGTCGTCGCGCGGAGCCGGGCCCGCAGGTCGTCCCGGAAGGTGATCAGGGCGACGATCGCCACGGCGACCGAGGAGAATAGGCCGGTCAGCACGCCGGTGAGGTTGCCGGCCACGGTGCCGGTGCCGGCGGATTCGTACAGGGCGGCGGCCTGGGCGCCGATCCCGGCGATGCGGTCTTCCACGAGTTCGGCGAGGAAGGCGTCGAAGTCGGCGAAATGGCGGTGCAGGACGCCCTTGGCCACCCCGGCCTCGGTGGTGACCGCCCGGCTGGTCAGCGCGTGCGGCCCCGCCCTGAGCAGGATGCGCTCGGCGGCGGCGAACATCTGCTCGCGCGCGTCGCGGAGGGCCACCCCGGTCGGCACCGGGCATCCCTCCTTCGCCGCACGCGAAACCGATTGTCAAGTGGGCATGCGCCCACTTACGGTGGGCGCATGCCCACTCTACCTCCGGCCCGAACGCCGTTTGGCGGCCGCGAATCCCATCAGGCCCGGGAGATAGCCGAGTCGTTCGGCCTGGATGCCGACCGCTACGACCGGGCCCGGCCCCGCTACCCCGACGCGCTGGTGGACCGGATCGCGGCCGGCGCCGCGCGGAGCCAGCACCGTCCCGACGTCCCCGACGTCCTCGACGTCGGCTGCGGGACCGGCATCGTGGCCCGGCAGTTCCAGGCGGCCGGCTGCCGGGTGCTCGGGGTCGATCCCGACGCGCGGATGGCGGACCTGGCCCGGCGGCACGGGCTCGAGGTCGAGGTGTCCACGTTCGAGGCCTGGCACAACGCCGGCCGCAGCTTCGACGCGGTCGTCTCCGGGCAGGCCTGGCACTGGGTGGACCCGGTGGCCGGCGCGGCCACGGCGGCGCGGGCGCTGCGTCCCGGCGGGCGGCTGGCCGTGTTCTGGAACGCCTTCCAGCCCCCGTCCGACCTGGCCGAAGCGTTCGCCGCGGTCTACCGTCGGGTGCTGCCCGATTCGCCGCTCTTCCGGGGCGGGGCCGGGCACGGCGGCCCGGACGCTTACCGGGGGCCGTGCGCCAACGCCGCTGAGGGAATGCGGCAGGCGGCCGCGTTCGGCGAGCCGGAGCAGTGGCGGTTCGACTGGGACCGCCGCTACACCAGGGACGAGTGGCTGGACCAGCTGCCGACGTCCGGGTTCTGGGCGCAGATCCCGGCGGCCGGGCAGCGGGAGGTCCTGGCCGGGATCGGCGCCGCCGTGGACGCGGCGGGCGGCGGCTTCATGATGCACTACGCCACGGTCGCGGTCACCGCGGCGCGAGCCGGCGCCGGGCCAGCCGGAACGCCATGGAACCCCGGATCCAGCGCGTTCTGACGCCGTGAAACCCCGGATCCAGCGCGTGCGGCCGCGGACCGCCGCTGGGACCGGTAAAACGAAGGAATGCCTGAACTCCCCGAGGTCGAGACCGCCCGCCGCTTGATCGCCGACGAGGCGCTGGGCCGGCGCATCACGTACGTCGACGACAGCGACACGTTCGTCTGCCGCCCGCACTCCCCCGGTGAGCTGCGCGCCGCGCTGACCGGCCGAACGCTCACCGCGGCCCGCCGCCGGGGCAAGACGATGTGGTGCGAGACCTCCGGGGACGGGCCCGACCTCGGCATTCACCTCGGTATGGGCGGCCGGATCGTAGTCACCTCCGGGGACGGCCACGCGGCCGAAGGCGGCGGGCCGCGACGGCGTGACGCGCAGCCGCGCAAGCCCGAGTGGGACAGGTTCACGCTCGGCTTCGCCGACGGCGGCAGCCTGGTCCTGTTCGACAAGCGCAGGCTCGGACGAGTCCGGCTCAACCCCGGCATCGACGCGCTCGGGCCGGACGCCGCCGAGGTCACCCCGGCGGATTTCCGCAGCCTGATCACCCGGGGATCGGTCGCGGTCAAGGCCCGGCTGCTCGATCAGTCCAGGATCGCCGGCGTGGGAAACCTGCTGGCCGACGAGATCCTCTGGCAGGCCAGGGTGCATCCGGCCGCCCGGACGGACACATTGGGGCCGGCGGACGCGGACCGCCTCTACCGCGCGCTCGAATCCGCCCTGGAGTCCGCCATCGCCAGGGGCGGCGTGCACACCGGCGACGTCATCGCGGCCCGGCACCCCGGCGGCAGCTGCCCGCGGTGTGGTGCCGAGATGCGGCACGGAACGGTCGGCGGCCGGTCCACGTGGTGGTGTTCGCGTGAGCAGGTGCCGGGCTCATAGCGCGCACATAAGGTGGCTTCAGCCGCCACGGAGCGTGGTCGCCGATCCTCATTGCCATGAGAGTTCCCCATGTGGACATTGTGGTACCTGTTCGTAATGAGGAGCGTGATCTTGCGCCGAGCGTGCGGCGGCTGGTCGCCTACCTGCGTGAGAGCTTCCCGTTTCGCGCCCAGATCACCATCGCGGACAACGGCAGCACCGACGCTACCTGGGTGATCGCCGACCGGCTGGCCCGCGAGCTGCCCGAGGTGCGCGCCGTTCACATGGAGCTGCCGGGGCGCGGCCGGGCGCTGCGGGCTATCTGGTCGCAGAGCGAGGCCGAGGTCCTCGCCTACATGGATGTCGATCTGTCGACAGACCTGAACGCCCTGCTCCCGCTGGTGGCGCCGCTACTGTCCGGGCACAGCGACCTGGCCATCGGTACCCGGCTCGCCCGTGGTTCCCGGGTCATCCGCGGGCCCAAGCGGGAACTCATCTCGCGCGGCTACAACCTGCTGCTGCGGACCTTGATGGGGGCGCGCTTTTCCGACGCGCAGTGCGGCTTCAAGGCCATCAGGCGCGACCAGGCGCGGGCGCTGCTCCCGCTCACCAGGGACACCGGCTGGTTCTTCGACACCGAGCTGCTCGTGCTGGCCGAACGCGCCGGGCTTCGCATCCACGAGGTCCCGGTGGACTGGACCGACGACCTGGACTCGCGCGTCGACATCATCGCCACCGCCCTGGCCGACCTGCGCGGCATGGCCCGGCTCGGGGCCGGCTTCGCGCGCGGTTCCATCCAGGTCCCGCAGCTGCGCGGACCCGGCGGCCGGACCGCCAGGGGCCTGCCGCTGCAGATCGCCCGGTTCACCGTCATCGGCGTGGCCAGCACGATCGCCTACGTGGCGTTGTTCCTGCTGTTCCGGCTGACGATGCCGGCGCAGGCGGCGAACGTGGTCAGCCTGTTGCTGACCGCGGTGGCCAACACCGCGGCGAACCGGCGGCTGACGTTCGGCATCAGCGGGCGGTCGAACGCGGCCACGCACCAGGTCAAGGGGATGATCGCGTTCGGGCTCGGGCTGGCCCTGACCTCGGGCTCGCTGGCCGTACTGGGCCATGCCGGCCGGCTGACCGAGATCTGCGTGCTTCTCGCGGCCAACCTGGTCGCCACCGTCATCAGGTTCCTGCTGTACCGGTACTGGGTGTTCGGCCGCGCGGAGCGCCCGCCGGACGCCTGGCCGCCCGGCCGCCACGTGGTCGCCGCCGTCCACCGAAACGAAATGGCTACTCAGGGAGAGCGAACCAATTGAGCGCGACCACATCGATTCCCATGTCGCGGCACGCGGGGAGAAGCCGCCCCGGCCGGGCCGGGCGCCTGCTGCGCGGACCGCAGACCGATCCCCGCTGGGCTCGCCCGGCACTGCTCGGGTTGCTCGCGCTGACCGCCCTGCTCTACCTGTGGGACCTGGGCAGGAACGGCTGGGCGAACGACTTCTACGCGGCCGCCGTCCAGGCCGGCACGAAGAGCTGGAAGGCGTTCTTCTTCGGCTCGTTCGACCAGTCCAGCTTCATCACCGTGGACAAGACGCCGGGCTCGCTGTGGGTGATGGAGCTGTCCGGGCGGATATTCGGCTTCAGCCAGTGGTCGATGCTGGCACCGCAGGCGCTGGAGGGCGTGGGTTCGGTCCTGCTGCTCTACGCCGCGGTCAAGCGCTGGTTCGGGCCCGCGGCGGGGCTGATCGCCGGGCTGGTCCTGGCGCTCACCCCGGCAGCGGCGCTGATGTTCCGGTTCAACAACCCGGACGCACTGCTGGTGCTGCTGATGACCGCGGCGGCCTACACGCTGGTCCGCGCGGTCGAGAACGGGCGGACCAGGTGGCTGGTGTTTACCGGCCTGCTGATCGGGTTCGCGTTCCTGGCCAAGATGCTGCAGGCGTTCCTGGTGGTGCCGGGGTTCGCCGCCGCCTACCTGTGGGCCGGGCCGCCCCGGCTGGGCAAGCGGATCCGGCAGACGGTGCTAATGGGAGCAGGCATCGTCGTCGGCGCGGGCTGGTGGATCCTGGCCGCGCAGCTCACCCCGGCGGCCGACCGGCCCTACTTCGGCGGCTCGACCAACAACAACATCCTGCAGCTCGCCATCGGCTACAACGGCCTGGGCCGGCTGACCGGCGACGAGACCGGCTCCGTCGGCCCGGGCGGCGGCGGTGGCGGCGGCGGCCAGGGAGCCTCGTTCGGCGGGGCGACCGGCCTCTTCCGGCTGTTCCACGCCGAGTTCGGCGGGCAGATCAGCTGGCTGCTGCCCGCCGCGCTGATCTCGCTGGCCGCCATGGCCTGGGTGTCGCGCCGCGCGGCGCGGACCGACCGGACCCGGGCCGCGGCGCTGCTGTGGGGCGGCTGGGTGCTGGTGACCGGCCTGGTGTTCAGCTACATGAACGGCATCATCCACCCCTACTACATGGTCGCGCTGGCGCCCGGCATCGCCGCCCTGGTGGGTATCGGGGCGATGGCCTTGTGGCAGCCGCGTCCGCGTCCGCGGGCCGGATCCGGGGCGCTGGCCGGGCGGATCACGGCCGCCGCCGGCGTCCTGGCCAGCGCCGTGTGGGCGTACATCCTGCTCGACCGGACACCGGACTGGCTGCCGGGGCTGCGCTGGGTGGTGCTGGTCGCGGGCGTGGCCGCCGCGGGCCTGGTGCTGGCCGGCCCGGCGCTGGCCCGGCTGATGCGGTCACGCCGGGGGCGGCTGGCACTGGCGGCGGCGCCGCTCGGCCTGGCCCTGGTGGCCGGGCTGGCCGGGCCAGCGGCGTACGCGCTGGACACGGTGGGCACGGCTCAGACCGGCGCGATCCCGAGCGCCGGACCGGCCTCGGCCGGCTTCGGCGGCGGCCCGGGAGGCGGTCCCGGCGGCCGGGGCGGCTTCCCCGGCGCGGGGCAGGCAGGCCGTGGGCCGACCGGGACCGGGGTACCCGGCGGGACCGGGGTACCCGGCGGGACCGGGGTACCCGGCGGGACCGGGGTACCCGGCGGGATGCCGCGGGGCGGTTCCGGCGGATTCGGCGCCGGGGACGGGCAGGGCGGCGGCGGCCTGGGAGGGAACACCACGGTGAGCAGCGCCCTGACCAAGCTGCTCCAGCAGGACGCGGCCAGCTACAGATGGGTGGCCGCCACCGAGGGCTCGACGGCGGCGGCACCGCTCGAGCTGGCCACTGGGGACGCGGTCATGTCCATCGGCGGGTTCAACGGGACCGACCCGTGGCCCACCCTCGCGGTTTTCAAGGAGCTCGTAGCCAAGCACGAGATCCACTACTACGTGGGCCAGGGCAGCCAGAGCTTCGGCGGCGGGCGCGGCTCCTCGGCCATCGCGGCCTGGGTCGCGGCGCATTTCACGAAGCAGACCGTGGGCGGCCAGACCGTCTACGACCTCACCAAGCCGCTGTCCTAAGTCCGCTGCGGGACGCCATGGAACCAGGGATTCACTGCGCCAGAACGCACTGGATCCGGGGTTTCATGGCGTTCGGGCGGCGCGTGCCGGCGGCGCGTTCCGACGGCGCGATCGCGGGTAGTGGCGACGATCGTGGAGTCCATCCTGGCCCGGAGCTATGCCTTTGTCGTGGTGAGCCTGCGGTACCTCATCGTCGGCGGCTGGGCGGCCGCGGTGGTGCTGGCCATCATGTTCCTCCCGCCGCTGAGCGCCACGTCATCCGGCGGCCTGTCGGACCTGATCCCGCCGGGCTCGCCCGCCGCCCGCGCCGAAGCCGACGTGGCCCGCCTGTTCGGCTTCCCGATCGACGCGGCCGTGGCCATCGTGCAGCGTGCCCCGCACGGGATGCCCGCGGCCGTCAGGGACCGGGCCATCCGCCAGGCCATCGCCGTGGACCGGCGGCTATCCGGCCAGTCCGATGGCCAGCTCGCCACGGCCGCGGCGGCGCTGGCCAGGGCCGGCCATCCGGACGCCGCCCGGATCTTGTCCGGCCCGGTCAGCCCGGGGCCGCCGGGCGGCATCCCCGGGCTGACCGGGGCGTACCCGCTGCCGAATGCGGCCGGCTTGCTGCGCGGGACGAACGAGCAGTCCACCACGGTCATCACGTTCCTGTCCTTCCGGCCGGGTACCTCGTTCGGCGCGCAGACGGCGGGTGCGAACGCCTACGTGCGCTGGTTCCTCAGCCGGCCGGACGATCATGTCGTCGGGGTGACCGGTCCGGTCCCGGCCGAATACGGCCAGAGCCAGATCATCGGCAAGGACATCGTGTGGGTCGAGCTGTTCACGGTGCTCGCCATCGCGCTGATCGTCGGCGTGCGGTTCAGGTCGGCCGGCGCTCCGCTAGCCACGTTGGCCTGCGCCGGCATCGCCTACGTGATCGCCACCCGGGCTGTGGTCTGGCTCGCTGCGCGGATGGGCGTCACGCTGCCTCCCGACCTCGACCCGGTGCTGGTGGTGCTGCTGCTCGGGGTGACCACCGACTACACGGTGTTCTTCCTGGACGGCATGCGCGCCCAGGTCGCGGGCGGTGTGCCGCGGATCCGCGCGGCGCGGCTGGCCACCGCGGAGTTCGCGCCGATCATCCTGGCCGCGGGCATTATCGTGGCGGCCGCGGCCGCCTCCCTCGTGGTGGCCAGGACGAAGATGCTCAGCGCGTTCGGCCCCGGTCTCGCGCTCACCGTCCTGACCGCGATGGCCGTGTCGATGACCCTGGGTCCCGCGCTCATGGCCATCTTCGGCGGCCTGCTCTTCCGGCCGGTCCCGCGCTGGCTGCGGCGCCAGGGCGTGACCAGGCGAGAGGGTGGCGGGCGCGGGCCCGGCCGGTCGCCGGCGCGCTGGAACCTGCGAACGCGGGCGGCCCGGCTCTCCGCCGCGCGGCCGATGGCGCTGCTGATCGCCGCGGCGAGCGTCGCCGGCCTGCTCGCCGCGGCCTGGGGCGCCCACACCATCCACCTCGGATCGCCGCTGATCAGGGAGCTTCCCGCGTCGGCTTCGGCCGCGCGCGCTGGCGCCGCGGCGGCGGACGGCTTCGCCCCCGGCATCTTGTCCCCCACCGAGATCCTGGTCACCGGCCCGGGCGTGGCCCGGCAGACCGCGGCGCTGGCCCGGCTGCAGCACGCACTGGCAACCCAGCCCGGTGTCGCGGAGATCGCCGGCCCGGCCAGCCTGCCCGGCTCGGTACCGGTCAACCCGATGCTGACCGCTTCCGGCGGCGCCGCCCGGTTCGTGGTGGTGGAGAATACCGATCCGCTCGACGCGACCGCGATCAGCCGGGTCCAGCAGCTTCGGCACGACCTGCCCGCGCTCGCACGGGCCGCGGGGCTGGGGGGCGCGCGGTTCGAACTGGCCGGCCAGACCGCGCTGACCGGCGATTCTATCGGCTCGGTGTTCGCCGACCTGGGCCGCGTCGCGCTCGCCATCATGGCGGTCACGCTGGTGCTGCTGGCGCTGTTCCTGCGGTCGCTGCTCGCGCCGGTGTACCTGCTGGCCGCCAGCGTGCTGGCCGTATTCGCGACCCTGGGGCTGACGATCGGTATCGGCCAGCACATCCTCGGCTACGGCAGCCTGGTCTACTTCGTGCCGTTCGCCGCCGGGGTCCTGCTGGTCTCGCTCGGCTCGGACTACAACGTCTTCGTGGTGGGCCGGATCTGGGAGGAGGCGCGGCGACGGCCTGTCGCCGACGCGGTCGCCGTCGCGACCCCGCAGGCCTCGCGCGCCATCACCACAGCCGGCGTGGCGCTGGCGGCGAGCTTCGCGATGCTCGCGGTGATACCGCTGGAGCAGTTCAGGCAGATCGCCCTCGCGATGGCGCTCGGCGTCATCCTGGACGCGATCGTCGTCCGTTCGCTGCTGGTCCCGGCGCTGGTGGCGCTGTTCGGGCGCCTCGGCATGTGGCCGGGCAACCGCCGGGCCAGGCCGGAGCCCGCGCCGGCGGCTCCGCCGCGGGTGCCGGCCGGCGATCAGCCCTGACCGGCCCGTTCCAGCACGGCCAGCCAGGCCCGCACGGACACCTCGCCGATCCTCGCCTCGTTGACCTCGAACTCCGAAGCCTCGATGCTGACCACAGTCCACCCGTGGCTGAACGCGGTGCGCAATTCGTCCTGCGTGACCCGCCGCGGCCCCCAGGTCCCCGGCTGACGATCGCTGAAGCACGCCAGGTAGCAGCGCCCGCCCGGGCGCAGCACCGCCGCCAGGCTGGTCACGTACCTGGCGCGGTGCTCGTCGTCGAACACGTGGAACACGCCGCTGTCGATGATCACGTCGAAGGTCAGGCCCAGGTCCGCCAGCCGGAGCACGTCACCGACCTCGAAGCGAGCTACCAGGCCCCGTTCGGCCGCCTTCTGCCTGGCCCGCCGGACGGCGAGGCCGGACCCGTCGACCCCGAGCGCGTCCGCGCCGTGGGCGGCGGCCAGCAGGGTCTGCTCCCCGGTGCCGCAACCGGAGTCGAGCACGCGCCCGGCCAGCAAGCCCTGTTCCGCGAGGCGCACGAAGGCCGGCTGCGGCCGGCCGATGTCCCACGCGGCGGGCGTACTCGCGGAGTATGCGTCATCCCAGCTCGGCGTCGTCACAGTGTCCAAAAGTACCGGACTCATCTCCATGCCATATGATCTCTTGACAGATAATCTGTTCACAGTTAGTCTGCGTGTAGATTTACTGACGAGGGAGGAACCATGTGGGAGTACGAGTACAGCCTCGAGACCAGCGCCGACCGCGGGGCACTGTGGCGCCACTGGGCGGATATGGCGGCCTGGCCGCAGTGGAACGACGGCATCGAGACGATCGACGTGGACGGGCCGTTCGCGGTCGGCACCACGTTCACCATGACCCCGCCCGGCGACGAGCCGATCAGGATGCGGCTGGTCGAGATCGAGCCGGGCACGTCGTTCACTGACGAGATGGACGCGGGTGATTTCGTGGTGCGGACCGAGCACCGGCTGGAGCCCGCGGCCGGCGGCCTGACCAGGATCGTTTACCGCACGCAGATCACCGGCGAGGCGGCTGGCCACGTCGGCCCGGAGCTCGGCCCGCAGATCACCGCGGACTTTCCCGAGGTCGTGGCCGCGCTGGCCGGGCGCGCGGAGGGCTGACCCCGTGCCGCTCGATCCGGAGGACAGCCCGGGGTTCCTGCTCTGGCACGTCACGCTGCGCTGGCAGCGCGAGATCGCCGCGGCACTGGCCCCGCTCGGCCTGACCCACGTGCAGTTCGTGCTGCTGGCCGCGGCGTGGTGGCTGAACTCCCGCGGCGAGGACCCGAACCAGCTCAGCGTGGCCCGCCAGGCCGGCACCGACGTGAAGATGACCTCGGAGGTGCTGCGCAAGCTGGAGGCCAAGGGACTGGTCGTACGGACCGTTGACGCCGCGGATACCCGGGCCAGGAAAATCCGGGTGACCGAACGGGGCGGCGAACTCGCCTTGGCGGCGGTGACTGCCGTGGAGGGTGTCGACGCCGCCTTCTTCCGGGCCGTCCCCGATCCCGGGGCGCTGCTGGCGATGCTGCGGACGCTGGCCCGGGGCGGAGGCTGATATACCGGGATGATGAGCGCCGATTCACTGGCCGGCCAGATGCGCGCCGCGGCGAGATCACTCCTGGCCTCCCTGGGCGGCGAGCAGCGCGAGCTCGCCGCCCGGCCGTTCGCCGATGACGCGGCCCGGCGGTGGCTGGAGTACCGGCCGCGCAGCCGGCCCGGCGCATGCCTCGCCGAGCTCAGCGGGACCGCCACGAAGGCCGCGCACCGGCTGCTGGCTACCGGGCTGAGCGAGCACGCGTACGCGCAGGCGATGGGCATCGTCGCGCTGGAGGAAGTGCTCGACAGGAAGGAACAGTGGCGGCGGGGCCGGCACAGCGGCGACTACTGGGTGAGCGTGTACGGCGACCCGGACGGCGATCAGCCGTGGTCGTGGCGGTTCGAGGGGCATCACCTGTCGGTGACGATGACCGTGGCCGGCCAGGAGGTTTCCCCGGCTCCGGTGTTCTTCGGCGCCAACCCGGCCTGCGTCAGTTACGCCGGCCGCCCGGTGTCCCGGCCGCTCGGCCCGGAGGAAGACCTGGTCCGGGCGCTGCTGGACGCGATGGGCCCGCAGGTCCGTTCGGCCGCCGTGGTGGCGAGCCAGGCCCCGGCCGACATCCGCACCGGGACCAGCCCGCGGGCCAGCCAGGGCATCGAGCCGCGCGGCGTGCCCGCCACCGGGCTCGGGCCGTCCGCGCGGGCCCTGCTGGCCCAGCTGGTCGCGCTCTACCTGGACCGCCTGCCCGCGGAGCTCGCGGCCCGGCAGGCAGCCCGGCTGGGCGGGTCGGAGCTGCATTTCGCCTGGGAGGGGCCGCTGACGCCAGGCGCCAGGCACTACTACCGCGTGCAAGGTGACGACCTGCTGATCGAATACGACACCACCGCCGACGGCAACCACGCGCACACCGTGCTGCGCCGCCCGCGCAGCGATTTCGGCGACGATGTGCTCGCGGCCCACTACGCGACGGCGCACCCCTGACCGCTCGGGTCAGGTACGGCAGGCCAGGTGGATGATGACCGGCTTGCTGCGGACGCCGGCCTTGTTGTAGATCCACGCCTTGACGGTGCCGGTGAATTCGAGGCCGGTCCCGCATCCCTGGTAAAGCGGATAGGCGATGGTGTTCCCCGCGACGATGCCGTCGGCCGGGTTGGAGAACAAGTAGTCCTGCTCGCGCGTGTCGGATCCCTGGACGCCCACGAAACCGAAGCCCGCGGCGTTGTGACCAGGATCGGAGTAGATGATCTCGAAAAACACCCGTGAGCCTATCTGGTAGGTGAAGGTGTTGGTGATGCGCGGGGCCGGGGGGGAGGGTGCCGGCTTGGGCACGGGCCCGGCCGGCCTGGCGGCCATCCTGGCCGCTATCTGGGACAGGGCCCGGTCAGCGTCTCGCTGGTGCTGGGTCACGGCGTTCAGGCCGTATCCGGCGGATGCCCCGAGGATGACCGCGACCGCCGCCGCGGTGATCAGCCTCCGCGGATGCTGCCGCGCGCCGCGGGCCCGCGGCTTGCCCGGCTGGTCCGCGCCTGCCGGGGCCGGCTCGGACCGCGGTTCCATCGCGGACTGGGCGGCGGTCACCCCGGCGAGCAGTTCTGCGGCGGTGGGCCGCTGCAGCGGGTCCTTGGCCAGGCACTGTTCGATCAGCGGCCGCACTTCGGCGGGAGCGTCCTCGAGGTCAGCCGCCGCCCGGACCACCCGCTCGAGCACCCCCGCGGGCGGGCCGGTACCGAACGGCTTGCGCCCGGTGGCGGCGAAGGCGAGCACCGCGCCCAGGCTGAACACGTCGCTGCGCGGCCCGACCTCCTCGCCCGCGGCCTGCTCGGGGGCCATGAAGCTGGGCGTGCCTACCACGAGGCCGGCCCGCGCCAGCGGAGCTGCCTCCGCGGCCTGTGAGATGCCGAAGTCGATCACCCGGGGGCCGTCCGGTGCCAGCAGGACGTTGGAAGGCTTGAGGTCGCCGTGCACGACGCCCGCGGCGTGGATCGCGGTCAGGCTCTTGGCCAGGCCCGCGGCCAGCGCCAGCAGCGACCAGGCCGTCAGCGGCCCGCTGCTGCGTACCGCCTCGGACAGCGACGGCCCCGCCACGTACGCGGTGGCGAGCCAGGGCACCGGAGCGTCCACGTCGGCGTCCACTACCAGCGCCGTGAACAGGCCGCTCACCTTCCTGGCCGCGGCGACCTCGGTGCTGAACCGGGCGCGGAACTCGGGATCGGCGGCCAGTTCGGCGTGGACGACCTTCACGGCGACCGGCCGGCCCGCGGCGGACACGCCCAGGAATACCCGTCCCATGCCGCCCGCGCCAAGCCGTCCTAGCAGCTGATAAGGGCCGATCAGCCGCGGATCGGCGGGCTCCAGTCCCCCCACCACGCTAAATCCCACCCCAAGGTCGCAATGACACCATTCCTGCCATATCAGACAGGGCAATGATAAGGGCCGGGAGCCGGGTTGCATATGGTTAGCAGCAGTGTTTGCGTAAATCGTTCGGCTGACGCCGGCGCCGGGAGCCGATAGTAAGCGCCTGACCAGCGCGGAGCGAGATTTCAGTACGGGCAGGCGAGGCTAATCCGCACCGGCTGGCTGCTCTGGCCCGCCGCGTCGTAGATCCAGGCTTCCACTTCCGCCCCGTGCTGGCTGGCGGTACCGCATTCCAGGTCGAGCGGATAGGCGATGCTATCCGGTCCCGCGATGCCCTCATCAGGGCTGGAGAAGGGATAGGTCGCCTCCATCCAGCGAGAGCCGTTGACGCCCATGAAGCCGAATCCGCGTACGTCATTACCGGGATCCTTGTAATGGACGTCAAAGTAGACCATGGTGCCTTCGCGATACGTCGCCGAACCCGTTATCTCAGGTGCGGGCGTCGGCGACGGAGACTCGCCCGGCGACGGGGACGAGGACGCCGTCGGGGACGGGGAGACGGTCATGGACGGAGAGGGTGACGGCGACGCCGGCGGCGATGACGCGGGCGGCGATGCGGTCGCAGAGGTGGTCGAGGGGGCGGTCGAGGGCGGCGGGCGGCCGGGACGCGGGGTGCCTGCCGTGACCACGGCGGGGATGATGGCTGCTCGCGGCCCCCGCGCCGGCGAACTGACCCGGGGAGTGGCAGCCGGACGGGTGCCGGGGACCGAGGGTGCGGGGGACGCCGGGGTCAGTGTCGGCGAGGCCGCGGCCCGAGGCGTCAGCCCGGCGGCGGGTGAGCGCGGGCCCGCGGCGCCGAGCGCGAAGCTGACCGCGACCGACGCCGCGAGCATGCCCGACGTCACTCCCGCCGCCGTCAGCGGCCGCCACCAGCGGCGCCCTGACGGCCGCTCGGGCGGCCCGGCGGGGACGGCGGGGACGACGGGCCCTGCGGGGACGGCGGCGGCGAGCATGCCCTCGGCGAGCGCGCCCCGGGCCGGGCCGGGCAGCCAGCCGGGCGCGGGCTGCCCGTCATTGGCCGCGTCCAGCACCTCACCGGCGGTGGGCCGCTGGGCCGGGTCCTTGGCCAGGCAGCGTTCGACCAGCGGGCGCAGGCCGGCGGGTATCTCGCCGAGGTCCGGTGGGCCGTAGACCAGCCGGTAGGCCACCTCTGGACGCGATCCGCGGCCGAACGGCCCGCGGCCCGTGGTGGCGAAGGTCAGCACCGCGCCCAGGCTGAAGATGTCGCTCGGCGGGCCGATCTCCCCGCCCAGGGCCTGCTCCGGGGACATGAATCCGGGCGAGCCCGTCACCCAGCCGACACCCGCCGCCGACACGGTGCTCATTCCCGGCCCGGCGGCGCGGGAAATGCCGAAGTCGATCACCCGTGGCCCGTCCGGGGACAGCAGCACGTTCGAGGGCTTCAGGTCGCAGTGAACCACGCCCGCGGCGTGGATGGCGCACAGACTCTCGGCCAGACCCGCCGCCAGGCCCAGCGCGGGCCGCG
>Ga0207657_10002088_pt1 | contig 21607 bp, 24 predicted proteins | sample KBSC33metaG_FD_184316 | JGI IMG/M metagenome (GOLD analysis project Ga0207657, IMG submission 184316) | Corn rhizosphere microbial communities from Kellogg Biological Station, Michigan, USA - KBS C3-3 metaG (SPAdes) (version 2) | ecosystem: Host-associated > Plants > Roots > Rhizosphere > Soil ... | reverse complement strand
AGATTGCCCAGGCCGGCGCCGATACGTTCGTCGCTGGCTCGGCGATTTTTGGCCACCAGGATTACCGCAGCGTCATCGCGGCGATGCGCCAGGCGATTGCTTAGTTCTGTTTTTCCTGCTTTCCACAAGCGGGACAATTCTGTTTTCCTTTTTTCCGCAAGCGGAAAAAAAAGCCGCGCCGGGGAACCACGGAGGCTGGGGAGGGGCTCAAGCTTCCCCGGCACGGCGTCGGAAATCAGAACACCTTCCACAGCGGGTCGGCGCTGTCCTCGCGCGATCGCGCGCAAGCGTGCTCACCGTGTTCGTCGCGGGGCGGCGATGCATCGCGCCAGTCCGGCAAGTCGTCGCGCAGTTGGTAGAAATCGTTCGGCAGATAGACGTCCATTGTTTTTCTCTCAGAAGTGCGCGCTGGCGATGACGCCGAGCAACAGCGCGCTGATCGCAAATACCAGGCGCAAAGGCTCGAAGGTCTGGTTGAGCTCGGCGTTCGGCGCGGGGCGTTCGGTTTTCATGACGGTCTCCTTGGGGCGAGCCTAGGTTCGGTCCGCAGCCTGCATTCGCGCGGTCGCGCATGCGGCGCGTCAGCGACGATTTGTGGCGAAGTTCTGACGTTGCACCCCGCACCGTTGCCGCGGACGCCGCGCGCCCGTAAGCTCGACGTTCGCTCACACCGGGAATCGCCATGGGTCGTAGCATCGCAATCGTCGAGGACGAGCCCTCCATCCGCGCCAATTACGTCGAGGCGCTCACGCGTTTTGGCTACCAGGTGCACGGCTATGGCTCGCGTCCGGAAGCAAGCCGCGCGTTTGGTCTGCGCCTGCCGGAACTGGTGATCATCGACGTCGGTCTTGGCGAAGAGCCGGAAGGCGGCTTCGAGCTGTGCCGCGAGTTGCGCGCGAAGTCGCCGGCGTTGCCGATCATTTTTCTGACCGCGCGCGACTCGGATCTGGACATCATCTCCGGGCTGCGCCTGGGCGCCGACGATTACCTGACCAAGGATGTCAGCCTGCATCACCTCGCCGCGCGCATCAGCGCACTGTTTCGGCGCATGGATGCCCTGGCCCGACCGAGCTCGAAGGAAACCATCGTCGAACACGGGCCGCTCAAACTCGAAGCAGAGCGCATGCGCATCACCTGGAACGGCGTGGAAGTGCCGCTGACGGTGACCGAGTTCTGGATGGTGCACACGCTGGTGCGCTTTCCGGGCCACGTGAAAAATCGCGACCAGCTCATGCGCGAAGCCCAGGTCGTCGTCGACGACGCCACCATCACCTCGCACATCAAGCGCGTGCGCAAGAAGTTCATTGCGATCGATCCGGCGTTCGATGCGATCGAGACGGTGCATGGCGTGGGTTATCGGTGGCGGCCATGAAGGCGCTCAGCGTGTGCTGCGCCGTACTCGCGATGCTCGCTGGCACGGCCTTCGCCGCGCCTGCCGGCAAAGACTCGACCACGATGGTCTACGGCGATGGCTGGGCGTTCGTGGTCGCGGTTCCGGCCGGCTGGGAGTTCGATTGCTGCAACCGCGCCGTGCGCCACGACAGCGCGCTGTTGGTGTTTCCGCACGGCTGGAATGGCACTGATCCGAACCGCGTGATGTCGCTGCGCGTCTGGAACAGCAACCACGCCAGCATCGACGCCGATTGGGACGCCGATGCCAAAGCGTACCGGGAACGTTTTCCGGACGTGCAAACGGAGAAGTTCGCGGCGGCGAAGAAAGGCCTGCATTGCCGCTCCGCGGTCTATGCTGGCTCCGACCATGCGCGCGATTACGTCGTGTTCTGCGATCCCGGCAACGACCTGGGCTTCCATTTCAGCTGGTCGATGCTGTTGCGCGACGACGGCGCGGATATCGCGCGCTCGGAAGACGCGCTGCGCAGCGTAATTGAAGCGACGCAACCGCTGAGCGCAACGATCCAGCAGAAATAACCGCGCGCATGTCACTGCGCTTCAAACTCCTGCTGATTGCGCTGTCCACGCTGGCCTTGCCGCTGGCCGGCTGGCTGTTCGTGCGGCAGATGGAAGAGCTGCTGCGCCAAGGTCAGGAACAGACTTTGATCGCCGCGGCGAAAGGCCTCGCGCGCAGCCTCGACGCGCTGAAGGCAACGCTGCCACCGTCGGGCACGGCGTTGTACGTACATCCGGCGCCGAAGAACATCGCGATCGACGGCTATGCCGACGATTGGTCGCTGCTGGCCCCGTACACGCAGAACCTCGGTCCACCAAGCGAGGCGCAGAAGCTCACTTTGTTGCTGTGCGCCGACGCAAACTGGTTTTACCTGCTCGCCAACACGCGCGACGCCACGCGCACGCGTGTGGACGCGAGCGACGCGCGTGCCCCCACGAGCGATCACCTGACCTTGACCTTGCAGCGCGGCGAACTCACACGCCGCTACCTGCTCGCAAGTTCCGCGCCCGGCCGCTTCGATGCATTGACGCTGAGCGACGCGAGCGACAACGCCTTGCCGACCGTACTCGAAGGCCAGTGGCAGGAAGACGGCTCGGGTTACCGCGTGGAGCTGCGCCTGCCCCGGGCGCAGATGCCCGACAAGCTTGGGCTCAGCGCTTACGACGCCGCTGCGCCGGCGCCTGAATCGGCCGAAATACTGCCGCTGTTGAGCCTGTCCGGCGATTCGTCCGCCGCGCTCGCGCTGGTCGCGCCGGACGGCATGCGCGCGCGTCTGCTCAGCAGCGAAGGCTGGGTGGTCGCTCAAGCCGGCTCGATTGCGCAAGCCGGACCCGCCGCGGATGCCAAGCGGCGCTGGCTGGAAAACTTCGTTTATCGCAGCCTGATCGCGCCGCAGGTCGGCGCCGCGGAAAACTTCTCGGCGGCGCTGCCACGCCTGGGTTCCACCGAGATCTGGCAGGCGCTGTCCGGCGTGCCGGCGACGGCCTGGCATCGCGCGACGACCGATTCCAACGTCGTACTTGCCGCCGCCGTGCCGCTGAATACCGCCGGCGAGACGCGCGGCGTGCTGCTGCTCGAACAAGCCAGCGCGACGCTGCCGCTGTTGACCAACCGCGCCGTGCTTGGCCTCGCCGCGGCGAGCCTCGCCGCGCTGGTGATCGCCGGCGGTGTGCTGTTCGCGTTCGCCAGCGTACTGAGCTTGCGCATTCGCGCGCTGCGCAACGCCGCCGAGCGCGCGCTGCACGCCGGCGGCAAGGTCGAGGAGCCTCTGCCCTTGATCCACACGCGTGACGAGCTCGGCGACCTCGCGCGCAGCTTCTCGCGCCTGCTCGAGGAAGCGGCCGGGTATACGGATTATCTGCGCACGCTGGCGAGCAAGCTCTCGCATGAACTGCAGACGCCGCTGGCCATCGTCAAATCCTCGCTCGACAATCTCGAACATCAATCTCTGCCGGCGGACGCACAGCCGTACGTCGCGCGCGCACGCGACGGCGCCGACCGCCTCGGCGCGATCGTGCGCGCGATGAGCCAGGCCAGCCGCATGGAGCGTGCGATCGCGTCCGCCGAGGGCGAAGACTTCGACCTCACCGCGGTCGTGCGCGGCTGCATCGAAGGCTATCGGCCGCTGCTCGCGCCGCGCCAGTTGCATGGCGATTTGCCGGCCGATCCACTGTTCATGCACGGCGCGCCCGAACTGATCGCGCAGGCATTGGACAAGCTCGTCGACAATGCGCGCAGCTTCACCGCCGAGGACGGCTGGATTCGCATCGGCTTGACACGACATGACGGCGGCGCCGACATCGCCGTAGCCAACGCCGGCCCGCCGCTGCCGCCGTCGCTGCAGGATCGCCTGTTCGATTCGCTGGTCAGTCTGCGCCCCTCCGGCACGAGCGGCGATGCCGCGCCGCATCTGGGTCTGGGCCTGCACGTGGTGCGTCTGATCGCGCAAGCGCATCGCGGCAGCGCCGATGCGCACAATCTTCGCGACGGCAGCGGCGTGGAATTTCGCTTGCGCCTTGTCGGCATGCCGCGCAAGCCGCTGGCGGGGTGAGGAGGAGCGTTTGCGACATGCGTTAACGCGCATGTCGCGCGAGGCCGAACGCCGCGAGCCGGAGCGAGCGGCCGGGTTGCTTAGCGAGCGCTGGACGCGCGAGCTTAGCAACGACCCGAGCGAAGCGAGGCTATGCGTGGCGCGCGCAGCGACGACTTGCTATCGTGCGCAGCCCATTGGCTCAAACCCGCCGCATGATCTCGTCCGACGAATTCACCGCGCTCAGCGAGCAAGGCCACAATCGCATCCCGGTCGTGCGCGAGGTGTTTTCCGACCTCGATACGCCGCTGTCGGTTTACCTGAAGCTCGCCGACGGGCCGTACACCTATCTGCTCGAATCGGTTGAAGGCGGCGAGACCTGGGGGCGCTATTCGATCATCGGCCTGCCTTGCCGCAAAGTATACAAGCTGCATGGCACGCGGCTCACCGTCGAGGAACTCGGCACGACGACGGAACAGCGCGACGTTGCCGACCCGCTCGCCGAAATCGAAAGAATCCGCGCGCAATTCAAGGTGCCGCAGCTGCCGAATATGCCGGAATTCAGCGGCGGCCTGGTCGGCTATTTCGGCTTCGAGACGATCGGCTACATCGAACCGAAGCTGGCGCGCTGGGATCGCCCGGATCAGCTCGGCATCCCCGACGTGTTGCTGATGCTCAGCGAAGAAGTCGCGGTGTTCGACAATCTCAAAGGCCGCTTGTATCTGATCGTGCACGCCGCTCCGGACCAGCCGCAGGCGTATGCACGCGCGCAGCGGCGCCTCGATGAGCTCGCGTTCCGCTTGCGCCGCTCCGGCCCGAGCTACCCGGAAGTGCTCGATCCGAAGTCGCTCGAAGAAGCCGATTTTCGCTCCAGCTTCACGCGCGAGGAATATTGCGCACTTGTGGAAAAGGCGAAAGAGTATATTCGCGCCGGCGACATCTTCCAGGTCGTACCGTCGCAGCGCCTGTCGGTGCCGTTCCGCGCGCGGCCGGTCGATGTCTATCGTGCGCTGCGCGCGCTCAATCCCTCGCCGTACATGTATTTCCTCGACCTCGGCGGCACGCAGATCGTCGGCTCATCGCCGGAAATCCTCGCGCGCCTGAAAGCCGGCAACGTGGTCGTGCGCCCGATCGCCGGCACGCGCCCGCGCGGACACACGCGCGAGGAAGACGCCGCGCTGGAAGCCGAGCTGCTCGCCGATCCGAAAGAACGCGCCGAGCATCTGATGCTGATTGACCTCGGCCGCAACGACGTCGGCCGCGTGGCCAGGACCGGCAGCGTGAAACTGACCGAGAGTTTCGTCATCGAACGTTACTCGCACGTCATGCACATCGTCAGCGAAGTGCAAGGCGAACTGCGCGCAGGCGCCAGTTACATCGACGTGCTCAAGGCCACATTCCCCGCCGGCACGGTATCCGGCGCGCCGAAGATTCGTGCGCTGGAAATCATCCAGGAACTCGAACCCCACAAGCGCAACATCTATGCCGGCGCAATCGGCTACATCGGCTGGTGGGGCGATGCCGACACCGCGATCGCGATCCGCACCGCGGTGATTCAGGACGGCCGCCTGCACGTGCAGGCCGGCGGCGGCATCGTCTACGACTCCGATCCGGTCAAGGAATGGGAGGAGACGATGAACAAGGGCCGCGCGCTGTTCCGCGCAGTCGCGCAGGCGGCGAGCGGGTTGTGAATGCGTTGCACGTCATTTCGCCTTGTTCCAGAATGGCGCCAAACGGAGGGGAGATGATGGTCGATAAAGAACGCCGACGTCCTTTGACGCCACAGCAAGCCGCTCTGCGACGCGAGCTCAACGAAGCGCAAATCCTGACTCTGGCCGGGCTGGAGAATTTCGGCTGGGAATTGAAGTTCGTGCGTCGGCCGATGTTCCAGTCCTCGGTTCCGGTCGTGTTCGACAGCGATCGCAAGAAATACGCCGTGCTCGAAGCCGACGGAACATTGAACGAGAATCCGGGATTCAAGATTCGCGACTGAACACGGCGCCCACCCATGTTGCTGATGATCGACAACTACGACTCTTTCACGTTCAACCTCGTGCAGTACCTCGGCGAGCTCGGCCAGGACGTGCGCGTGGCGCGCAACGACGAGTTGAGCGTGGAACAGGTTCGCGCGCTCAACCCTGCGCGCATCGTGATTTCGCCGGGACCGGGCACGCCGGATCAGGCCGGGGTGTGCCTGGCACTGATCGAGAACCTCGGCGGACGCATCCCGATTTTCGGCGTGTGCCTGGGGCTGCAAAGCATCGGCCAGGCGTACGGTGGCAAGGTCGTACGTGCCACCCAGATCATGCATGGCAAGACCTCGCCGATCCATCACACCGGCAAAGGCGTGTTCGGCGGATTGCCGAATCCGTTCACCGCGACGCGCTATCACTCGCTCGTTGTCGAGAAGGACTCATTGCCGAAAAGTCTGGAAATGACCGCGTGGACACAGAACGCGGACGGCAGCGTCGACGAAATCATGGGTCTGCGCCATCGCACGCTGGCCGTCGAAGGCGTGCAATTCCATCCCGAGTCGATCCTGACCGAGCACGGCCACGATCTGCTGCGCAATTTTCTCGTCGAACAGCGTTTGGCCGCCTGAGCGCTTGCGCCGCAACGGCGCGGCAGCGGATGATCGCGCTTCGTTCCGACAGGCCATAGCCGTGCCCCTCACGCCACAACAAGCGCTGCAGCGTACGATCGAACATCGTGAGATTTTTCACGACGAGATGGTCGACCTCATGCGTCAGATCATGCGCGGCGAGGTCTCCGCGCCGATGGTTGCGGCGATCCTGGCCGGCTTGCGCGTGAAGAAGGAGACCGTCGGCGAAATTGCCGCCGCGGCGATGGTGATGCGCGAGATGGCCGCGCGTGTACACGTGCCGGCGTACAAGCATTTCGTGGATATTGTCGGCACGGGCGGCGACGGCGCGAACTCGTTCAACATCTCGACGACGGCGATGTTCGTGGCCGCTGCCGCGGGTGCGCGCGTGGCCAAGCATGGCAACCGCAGCGTCTCGTCGAAGTCGGGAAGCGCCGACGTGCTCGAAGCGCTCGGTGCCGTGATCGACCTGGCGCCCGAACAAGTCGCACTGTGTCTGGAAGAGACCGGCATCGGTTTCATGTTCGCGCCGAACCATCACCCGGCGATGAAAGTAGTGGCGCCGACGCGGCGCGAAATGGGCGTGCGCACGCTGTTCAACATTCTCGGTCCACTGACGAATCCGGCGGGCGCGCCGAATATCCTCATGGGCGTGTTTCATCCCGATCTGGTCGGCATCCAGGCACGCGTGCTGCAGCGCCTCGATGCCGGCCACGCGCTCGTCGTCTGGGGCCGTGACGGCATCGACGAGATTTCACTCGGCGACAGCACGCTGGTCGCCGAGCTGCGCGATGGCCAGGTGCGCGAATACGAAATACATCCGCGCGACTTCGGCATCGCCACCGCCGATGCGGCAACGCTGCGCGTGGAAAACGCCGCGCAGTCGCGCGAACTCATGCTCGCGGCACTGGACAACAAGGCCGGCGCGGCGCGCGACTCGGTGCTGCTCAACGCCGGCGCGGCGCTGTACGCGGCGGATCTGGCCGATTCCATCGCCGCTGGCGTGGACAAGGCGCGCGCGGCCATCGCTTCCGGCGCCGCGCGCGCGAAACTCGATCGCTTCGTCGCCGCGACGCGGCGCATCAAGGGAACAGCAACATGAATGCAGCATTCGCCAAATTGCCGGCGCCGCCGTACTACGCGGTGATTTTTTCCTCTCAGCGCACGCTCGCCGCGGAAGCCGAGTACGCCGCCACCGCCGAACACTTGTTCGAACTGGTCCGGGGCCAGCCCGGATTCCTCGGCGCCGAATCCACACGCGGCGCGGATGGCTTCGGCATTACGGTCGCCTACTTCGACAGTGAGGAGAACATCGCACGCTGGCGCCAGCACGCCGAACATGCGGTCGCGCGCGAACGCGGCAAGAGCGAGTGGTATTCGCACGTCGAACTGCGCATCGCCAAAGTCGAGCGTGCCTACACGCCGCCGATTCGGCCGAAAGGTTGACGTGAGCGATATCCTGCAAACCATCCTCGCGCGCAAAGCGCAGGAAATCCGCGAGCGCGGCACGCACACGCCTTTTGCGCAGCTGCGCGCACGCGCCGCGGAGGCGCCGACCCCGCGCGGATTCGCTCGCGCCCTGCGCGCGCGGATCGCGATGGGCAAAGCGGCGGTGATCGCCGAGATCAAGAAGGCCAGCCCGAGCAAGGGCGTGATACGCGCGGATTTTCATCCCGAACAGATTGCACGCAGTTATGAAGCCGGCGGCGCGGCCTGTCTTTCGGTGCTGACCGACGTGGATTTTTTCCAGGGCGCCGATGCGTACCTCGTCGCCGCGCGCGCGAACTGTGGATTGCCGGTACTGCGCAAGGATTTCACGATCGATGCGTATCAGGTTTACGAGGCGCGCGCGCTCGGCGCGGATTGCATTTTGCTGATCGTCGCCGCGCTCGACGATGCGCAGCTGAGCGAGCTGTCGGAACTTGCGCAGACGCTCGGCATGGACGTACTCGTCGAGGTACACGACGGCGCCGAACTCGATCGCGCATTGCAAACGTCGGCATCGCTGATCGGCATCAACAACCGCAATCTGCGCACGTTCGACACCTCACTCGACACGACCTTGCAGTTGCGCGAACGGGTGCCGTCCGAGCGCCTGCTCGTCACCGAAAGCGGCATTCACACGCGCGAGGACGCGTTGCGCATGCGCGCCGCTGGCGTCAACGCTTTTCTGGTCGGCGAAGCATTCATGCGCGCGCCGGATCCCGGCGCGGAGTTGCGCAAGCTGTTCGGCTAACTTTTCTTGGTCTGCGTGCCGAACACGACGATGGTCTTGCCGGCCACCGAAATCATGCCGTCGGTTTCCAGCTGCTTGAGCACGCGCCCGACCATCTCGCGCGAGCAGCCGACGATGCGGCTGATTTCCTGGCGCGAGATGCGGATCTGCGTGCCTTTCGGATGCGACATCGCATCGGGCTCTTCGGTCAGGTCGATCAGCGTCTTGGCGACGCGGTTGGTCACGTCCATGAAAGCGAGACGGCTGACCTTGCGCGAGGTGTGCAGCAGGCGGTTGGCCAGTTGCGAGCCGATCGCGAACAGCACCTTGCCCTGTTCTTCGCGCAGCGGCCCCTCGAACAGCTGGAACAGGCGTTCGTAACTGATCTCGGCCAGGTCGCACGACGTGCGCGTGCGCACCATGACTTCGCGCCGCGGCACTTCCACGAACAGGCCCATCTCGCCGATGAATTCGCCGGCGTTGATGTAGGCCAGGATCAACTCGCGGCCTTCTTCGTCTTCGGTGAGTACGGTGACCGAGCCTTCGATGATGAAATACAGGATGTTCGCCGAATCACCCGGGCGAATGATTGCGGTCTTGCCCGGATAGCGGCGGCGGTGGCAATGCGCGAGCACGCGTTCCATTGCCGCGCGGTCGAGCACCAGCGCTTCGGGAGCCTGCACGCGATTGATTGCGCGCTGCAATGTGTATCGCAATTCCGCCATGGCGGTCATTCCCTACCCCTTTGTTCAGCAAGTCATATTAGCAAGGTTGGCGCGTAGTTGCCGCTTCCGGCCGGGGCTCGTGTCATATTTGTTTTCGCAACGGGGAAAGTGGTCCATAATCCGCGCCCTCGACGGCATTTTCGCCCCGCTTTTCCGGAGCCCGCAGTGAAACCTCTTCCCCGCCTGAAGCTGCAGGGCTTCAACAACCTGACCAAGGCGCTCAGCTTCAATATTTACGACATCTGCTATGCGGTGACGCCGGAGCAGCGCGACCGCTACATCGAATACATCGACGACACCTACGACTCGGATCGCCTGACCAAGATCCTCACCGACGTCGCCGAGATCATCGGAGCCAACATACTGAACGTTGCGCGCCAGGATTACGATCCGCAGGGCGCCAGCGTGACGATCCTGATTTCCGAACACCCGGTCGTCGAGAAGCTCGGCCGCGACATGATTTCCGATGCGGTCGTGGCGCACCTGGACAAGAGCCACATCACGGTGCACACGTATCCGGAGACGCATCCGCACAACGGCATCGCCACGTTCCGCGCCGATATCGACGTCGCCACCTGTGGCGTGATTTCGCCGCTGAAGGCATTGAATTACCTGATCGACAGTTTCGAATCCGACATCGTGACGATGGACTATCGGGTGCGCGGTTTCACGCGCGACGTGAAAGGCAAGAAGCACTACATCGATCACCGCATCAATTCGATCCAGGAATACCTGGCCAAGCACATCCGCCAGAAATACGAGATGTTCGACGTCAACGTGTATCAGGAAAACATCTTCCACACGAAGATGCACGTGAAGGAATTCGACCTCGAAACCTACCTGTTCGAAGCGCACGCCGAAGACCTGTCGTTCAAGGACCGCCAGCGCATCGAAGCGCTGCTCAAGCGTGAGATCGAAGAGCTGTTCCACGGGCGCAATCTGACCTGATTTTGGCTCGTCATTCCCGCGTGCGCGGGAATGACGAGCTCCAGGTTTTTCTGATGCCACAACGACTTCTGGCCTATGCGCGGCGTTCCCCTCGCGCGCTAGACTCGCGCGCGATTTCAATCAAGGATTTCCCATGAAACATCACGTCCTCGCTCTGGCCTGCGCCGCCGCCGTGCTCGCCGCCTGCTCGCAAACCGAAACGCCGAAGCAGGCCGCTGCGCCAGCACCGGCGGCTACGCCGACACCTGCCGCCCCGGCAGCGCCTGCCGCGCCGAAATCCGGCGTCGATCTGCAATACGTCGATGCCGGCGTACGCGCGCAGGACGACTTTTATCGTCACGTCAACGGCAAGTGGCTGGACACCACGGAAATTCCGGCCGACAAGTCGGCGTACGGCACCGGCACGATCGTGTTCGATCGCATCCAGGACAATCTGCACGGTTTGGTCGATGACGCGGCCGCCGGCAAGGCGTCCGCCAGCAACGTCGATACGAAAAAGATCGGCGATTTCTACGGCAGCTTCATGGATGAAGCCGCGCTCGAGACGCTCGACGCCAAGCCGCTCGCGCCGCAATTCGCGCGCATCGAGGCGATCAAGGACGCGCACGAGATCGCCGCCGCGATCGCCGAGCTCGATCGCCATTCGGGCACGGTGACCGCGTTCGGCCTCGCCGCGAACACGCCGGTGCTCGTCGCCATCCATCAGGACAACAAGGACGCGACGAAATACGTCGCCGACCTGCAGCAGGGCGGCCTCGGCCTGCCGGACCGCGACTATTACCTCAAGGACGACGATGCCAAGCTCAAGGGCATGCGCGCCGAGTACCGCAAGCACGTCGAGAAGATGCTCGGCATGGCCGGCGATGCGAACGCGGCCAGGAACGCCGATGCGATCCTCGCGTTCGAAACTGCGCTGGCCAAGGAGCAGTGGGACAAGGTCGCGCTGCGCGATCCGATCAAGGCCTACAACAAGATCGAAACCGCCAAGCTCGCGCAGCTCGCGCCCGGCTTCGACTGGGACGCGTTCCTCGATGCGGCCGGCCTCAAAGGCAAGGTTGACAGCGTGATCGTCGGCCAGCCGACCTACCTGACCGCATTCGCCAAACTCGCCAAGGACACGCCGTTGCCGACCTGGAAGGCGTATCTGCGCTGGCACGCGCTCAGCGACGCCGCGCCGCTGCTGTCCAAGCGCTTCGCCGACGAGAATTTTGCCTTTTATGGCACCGTGCTGACTGGCATTCCGGAGAACCAGCCGCGCTGGAAACGCGGACTTGCGCTCGTCAACGCCGGCATCGGCGAGGAACTGGGCAAGTTGTACTCCGCAAAATATTTTCCGGCCGAAAGCAAGGCGCGTGCGCAGAAGCTCGTCGGCAATCTGCTCGCGGCATTCAAGCAGGGCATCGACGGCCTCGACTGGATGAGCGCCGAGACCAAGCAGGCGGCGCAAGAAAAACTCGCCAAGTTCACGCCGAAGATCGGCTATCCCGACAAGTGGCGCGATTACAGCGCATTGTCGATCGACAAGGCCGACCTCGTCGGCAACGTCACGCGCGCGCAGGAATTCGAGTACCAACGCAACATCAACAAACTCGGCAAACCGGTTGACCGCGGCGAATGGGGCATGACGCCGCAGACGCTCAACGCCTACTACAACCCGGAAATGAACGAGATCGTATTCCCGGCTGCGATCCTGCAGCCGCCGTATTTCGATGCCGAAGCCGACGATGCCGTCAACTACGGCAGCATCGGCGCCGTGATCGGCCACGAGATCAGCCACGGCTTCGACGACCAGGGTGCGCAGTACGACGGCGACGGCAACCTGCGCGACTGGTGGACAAAGGACGACCACGAAAAATTCGCCGCCAAGACCAAGGCGCTCGTTGCCGAATACAACGGCTTTGAGCCGGTGGCCGGCTATCACATCAACGGCGAACTCACGCTCGGCGAAAACATCGCCGACAACTCCGGGCTCGCGGTCGCCTACAAGGCCTATCAAATCTCGCTTGGCGGCAAGCCCGCACCGGTGCTCGACGGCCTCAGCGGCGATCAGCGCTTCTACACCGGCTTCGCGCGCGTGTGGCGCGCCAAGATGCGCGACAACGCGATGATCCAGCGCATCAAGACCGACCCGCATTCGATCGCGCAATTTCGCGTCGAGGGCGTCGTCGTCAACCAGCCGGCGTTCTACACCGCGTTCGACATCAAGGAAGGCGACAAGATGTGGCATGCGCCGGAGCAGCGCGTGCTGATCTGGTAGAGCTCTTCCCTTCTCCCGCGCTGGCGGGAGAAGGTGCCGACTGCGGACGCCGGGAGCCTCCGCGAACAGCGGAGCTGGCCCGAAAGGGCGAGCGCCAAGGATGGCGCGAGTAAGGCGGATGAGGGTGGCACAGCTGAGAATGAATACGCTGTGCCATAACGCCACCCTCACCCGTCGCGCTGAGCGCGCCGGCCTCTCCCGCCAGCGGGAGAGGCGTTAGATCCGGTATGCCAATGCCTTCATCACTGCGCTGGCCAAGCGCATCAGCGTCGGCACGGGCGGTGGCAGGTCGACGCCACCGGCTTGGCGCGCGAGGTTTCCGTGCCGAGCTTCATCAACCTGCATTTGCGCAACGACGGCGCGACTGCGCGCGTCGGCGTCCGGAAGGTTGTGCAGATGCTCGCCGAGGTGCGCTTCAACCTGGCGCTCGGTCTCCACGACGAAGCCGAGACTGACCCGATCGCTCACAACTGCCGCGGCCGCGCCAATCGCGAAACTGCCGGCGTACCACAACGGATTGAGCAAGCTCGGCCGGCTATGTAGTGCAACGAGTCGCTCGCTGCACCAGGCCAGGTGGTCGGTTTCCTCAGCCGCCGCCTCGAGCAGGCGCGTGCGCACGGCCGCGTCACGCGCGACCGCGGCTTGCCCCGAATACAGCGCCTGTGCGCAGACTTCTCCGGCGTGGTTGATGCGCATCAACCCGGCCGCGTGCTGGCGTTGGGCATCACTGAGCTCACCTTCGGCAATACCCGCGGCCGGCGTCGGCCGCGTGCTTTCCGGAGCCGCGCCGAATGCGGTGCCGATGGCGCGCTCGACTTCGACCAAGGCGCGATCGGTTGCGGAAAGACGACGGGCGAACATGCGCTAATTCTCCAACTGCTGCGCGAGCAATACAACCGGATGCAGGACCGGAATCGCCGCGCCAGACTGACTTAGGCCGTTGTCGAGGAAAATCCGGCAGCCGACGTTGCTGGTGATCAGCAGGTCCGGCCGTAGCGCTTGCGTTTGTTCGACCACTTCCGCGCGCAGCGCATCGGCAATCTGCGCGTGCCTGAGGAAATAATCGCCCGCGGCGCCGCAGCAACCGGGCTGCTCCGGCAATGCCGCGATTTCCAGGCGTGGGATTCTGCCGAGAAGACGCCTGATCGCGCCTTCCGCATGAGCGACGTTTTTCTGCGTACACGGGGTGTGCAAAGCGCCGCGTACCGGCAGCGGCCGAAAACGCAGATTCGCAATTTGTGCGTCGACATCGAGAAATTCGTGGATCTCGCGCACGCGCACCGCGCCGCTCGCGAACACGCGATCGCGTAACGTGCCGAAACAGCCGGACGCAGACACCAGTACCGTCTCGACGCCGACGAATGCTGCGCGCAACCGGGCGCCCATTGCGTCGGCGCCATCGATAGCGCCGGCATGCAAGGCCAGGGCGCCACAGCAACCCTGTTGGCGCGGCAACACGACTTCGTAGCCGAGCGCACTGAGCAGACGCACCGCGCCGGCATGCACATCGCGATCGGCCGCGGCGGCGACGCAACCGAGAAACAGTCCGACCCGCCCGCGTGATGGAGCGACCTTGCGCGTCGGCAATGCGTACGCGCGCGGCAGCCGTGGCAATTCGCGCGCGATGCGGTCCAGCCGCAACGGCCGCAACAACGCCTGCATCAGACGGCTGCGCAGCACACCAGCAACGATCGTCGCATTCGCCACGCGCAGTGCCGCACGCAGCCAGCGCGGGTGCGCCGTGAAGAACCCAAATGGTTTTCGCGACGGTTTGACTGTCGGCTGCAGCAAGGCGCGCGTCGCCACGATCAGCTCGCCATAGCGCACATGCGAGGGGCACACGCGTTCGCAATGCAGGCACGCCAGACATTGGTCGAGATGCGCCGTGAGCGCCGGCGTGGCTTCGATCTGTGCGGTGGCCAAAGCGTGCGCGAATGCGATGCGCCCGCGTGGCGACTCGGCTTCGATGAGGTCGACGCGATACGTCGGACAATGCGGCAGGCACAGACCGCATTTGACACACTGATCGGCGAGCGTGGCGATGCGCGCGGCGTCGACGGCCATCACGGCTTCGTCCATTGCAACAGCTCGCTCCAGCGTCGGAGCTTTTCGGCGCGCGGAATCGACGCGTTGGCGGGGCTCGTCGATGGCAGTGCGAGTATCTCGACGCGTGCGCGCAGATGTGCGTCGAGCTTCGGCACGATGTGCCGCCGGAATGCCTGCTGCGCCTTGCCGCCATTCAGTGCGATCGCGCGGATTTGCCCGTGCCGGCGCAGCAGCGTCGGGATCGCGTTCGGCACTTCGCTTTCGGCCACGATGCTGCTGTCCAGGCTGCCCGGGCGTTCGCAACTCTTCAGCACGTCCCAGATGCCGACACCGCACGCATGCAGTCGAGCGATGCGCTCAGCGTACGGCAGCTGCGGCCCGGCTTCGAACAACTCGCCCATCAGCGGCCAGAATGCATTCTGCGCGTGGCCGTACGACTGGCGCAGCTGCAGTGAACGCAGGCTCGGCACGGTACCGAGAATCAAGACGCGGCAGCCCACGCCGACCTGCGGCGGGAAACTCGAGACACGCGCCGGCTTGCTGCTCATTTATATAAAGTATACTTGTGCACAAAATCAAAAACGATAACCGCACGTTAACAACGATGTAAGCTTCATTTTACCGCGACGGTGTATGGTGTCGCGGTCCGTGCACGGGCGACTTCCTTTGCTTTACGGAGCGCGATGACATGAACCAGGACATCATCCAGGACAAGTGGCCCGGGATCAGGAGTCCACTGCAAGCGAAATTCGGAAAATTGACGGCTGAAGATCTCAGCCGCAGCGCCGTCAACCACCAATACGTGGTCGGCAAACTACAGGAACGTTACGGCTGGCAGAAGGATCAAGCCGAACGTGAAGTCCGCAATTTCGAGAAGGATCTGCAGAAAGCGGCATAAAACTCCAGCGCACAGGGCTGGCAGAAGGAGACGCGGGGGCTTCGGAGCCCCCTCGTCTTTTCGTGGTGATCAGCCCGGCTTCTTCTTCAATTCCGTCAGGTCCGCCAATACCTGCGCCGAGTTGGCTTTCGGGTCGACGTCGGCATAATGCTTGACGATGCGCCCTTGTGGATCAATCAAGAACGTTTCGCGCTTGGCGTAGCTCAAATTCATTTTCTGCGAGAACGTCAGCACGCCGTACTCTTTCGCTGCGGCTTGATCTTTGTCCGACAGCAGCGGAAACGGCACGTGATATTTCTCGGCAAACTGCGCGTGCGATTTCACGTCATCGAGACTGACACCGAGTACGAGCGCGCCAGCCTTGCGCAGCTTGTGCACGTCATCGCGGAACGTGCAGACTTCGTCGGTGCAACCGGGCGTGAAGTCCTTTGGATAAAAATACAGCACGACCCATTGACCGCGGTGCTGGGCGAGCGTATGCCAGTCGCCCTTTTGATCCTGCAGTTTGAAATCCGGCGCGGTCTGGCCGATTTGCGGCGCACCGGCAGCGGCGGCGTCGGCAAGCAAGACGCCCGGAACGGCGCTAAGCATGAGTACCAGGAATGTTCGCAGCAAGGCCTGCATGGCGTTTCTCCGACTAAGGTTAGGGGCGCCAGCATACCGCCGGCATGTGACATTCAGCACTAGGTAGACCGGTCTGGCGTACTTAAGCTTGCAAGGATTCCGCAGGAGCCAGAATGGGTACTCGTCAGCTCGCCATGACCGAACACCTTGAGTCTTATGTGCTCGGGCATTCGCGCGAAAGCGCGGTCGCGGCGCGCTTGCGCGCGGAGACGGCCAGGCTACCGCAGGCCGGCATGCAGATTGGCGCTGACCAGGCTACCTTCATGGCGCTGCTGGTTCGCGCGATTGGCGCCAGGCGTTGCATCGAGATCGGTACGTTCACGGGCTACAGCGCGCTCGCCGTCGCGGCGGCGCTGCCCGAGGATGGCCAACTCATTTGCTGCGACATCAGCGCCGAATGGACGGCCATGGCGCGACGCTACTGGCTCGAAGCGGGCGTCGCCGAACGCATCGATCTGCGCCTGGCGCCGGCACTGGATACATTGCGCGAACTGCTCGCGGATGGCGGCGCTGGCCAGTACGACTTCGCCTTCATCGACGCCGACAAGGCCAACTATGGCGCTTACTACGAAGCGTGTCTGCAACTGCTGCGCCCCGGCGGCCTGATTGCGCTCGACAACGCGCTATGGTCCGGACGCGTCGCCGATGCTCACCAGCACGATGCCGATACGGACGCCATTCGCGCGATCAATGCGAAGATCGACATCGACGGGCGCGTCGACAGCAGTCTGCTCACGATCGGCGACGGGGTAATGCTGGTCTGCAAGCGCTAGTTATTTCTTCGGCTTGTCCGGCAGCTTCCCCGGATCGTAACCAGCAACCTCGAACTCCATCGTTTTCTCGCCAAGATCCTTGATCGTCGCGGTGATGGCGACCGTCTGCGCCTTCTGCAGCTTCGCGATGAAATTCTTGTCGTCATCGATGAAAAGCGCCGGCTCGCCCGTCGGCGGAATCGTCGCCTGCATGCGCTGCGCCGGTGCGCCGTCGAAACTCACCGGCAGTGTCGCGCAGCCTTTGCGGCAGTCGAACTTCGCGCTATCGAGCAGCAGGTAAACGCTCTGTCCCCATTTTGGATGCTGGCGCAGCACGAGGCGCACTTTGGCACCGCCGCCGATGGCGTTTTTGCTTGCGATCGCCGCGGCGTATTGCGTGCCGCCTGCTTCCGGCGTGGCCGTGTAGGTCCACAGCCGCGTCAGGCGTTTCTGATTCGCCTGCGCCTGCCCTTTCGCGCGTACCTCCTCGATCGATTGCTGCACCTGCGCGGCCGCCCGCGTTCCAGCGAACTTCGAGACGACTTCGTTGCCAAGCGTCAGCGCGATGTCCCAGCTGCCCTGGGCACGCATCTGTTCATACAGCGCCGCCTCCTTCGTCGCCTGCGCTTCGTTCGCTGCCGGCGCGGACGCCGGCGCGGCGGGAACAGGCGAAGGCGGCGGCGAGCTGCTGCGCGAGCAGTCCGCGCACACGACCATCACCAGCAACACAAGCAATACGGGACGATGCGACGACATGGGTCGGAACCTGTGCGGAGCGAGCTGCAACGATAGCCGATTTTGGCGGGATCATTTGCATGGGTCGCGCCCCAGATTGTGTTCGTAGGTCGAGACATGTTCATCAAACTCGTGGCCGTCGCGGCCGATCGCACCGGCCCTGTGGATCTCGCGGCAGGCCTGCTCGCGCGGGATCTGGCGCGAAGCAACATGGACGGAGCCGCCGCCGCGCGCGCTGCTGTCTTTGCCGCGCGGCGTCTTCGATTCCCTGTCGACATCGGCACCGAGCGAATGCGGACATGCGCCGAGCCGGTAGAAGATGCGGCCGTCGCTGACGCGGCATTCATAAGCCATTTCCCTTGAACCGCGTTCGCGTGGGGCCCGCGCGATACGCGTGCCCGGCGCGTCCGGTCGATCAATCGCATAGTGGGGCGAAGGCGCCAGCGCTGGCGGCGGCGGGATATCGATTACGCTTTGCCGCTGGGTGACGGCGCACGTGCGCTCTTGGTACGCAACGGCGCCGCGCGCGTCCACGCACTTGTATACCGATTCGGCACGTACGCCGGCAAACATGCCGAGCAGGAACAGACCGACCAGCCACTCGTGCCAGCGCATGCTGCGTCCGCAACTTTCGAATTCGACCTTGCGCATATCGCCTCCTGTTTTTGGTGCAGGCATGATCGGCCGCTCCGGCGCGCACGCGTATCAGCGTGCAGCCCGCTCGTGCGTAGGAAAATCCCGACGGCGCGTGGCGCGCTACAATCGACTCGACTTCGGAAGGAACGACATGAAATACCTGCTCGCTGCGGTTCTGCTGTCCCCGGTACTGGCGCTGGCTGATTCGCACCCAGCCGCGCCCACGATCGACGCGGCGCTTGCACAGGCGCAACACGAACACGTGCCGGTGTTCATCGATTTTCAGGCGCAGTGGTGCTATTCGTGCTACTTCATGGCGACGCATGTGCTGAACGGTCCGCAATGGCAAGCGGCGACCAAGCGCATGCACGCGATCGAAGTCGATGCCGATTCCCCGGATGGCGCGGCGTGGATGAAAAAGCTCCAGGTCAAGGCACTGCCGAGCTATGTCGTGCTCAAGGCTGATGGCGGCGAACTCGGGCGCATCACCGCCGAGCAGTCGCGCGAGAAATTTTATCCAGCGCTCGAACGCATCCTCGCTGGCAGCGATTCGCTTGATGCGCTGAAAGCGCAAGGCTCGGCTGCGGCGGTTGCCGAAATATTGATCACTTACGAAGCACGCAACGAAATCGATGCGGGGCTCGGCTGGTACGCGACACTGAGCGCCACGCAGCGCAAGTCGGCGGAAGCCGATCCACGCGCCGTATTTGCGCTGGAGCGCCTGCGCATGGAAAAAGCTGCAAAAACGCAGGACACGCAGGGTTGCGTCGCCGCGGCGCAGCGCGCCTTGTCGGCGGATGCCGGCTGCGAGCGCGTCTACGTGCTCGAGCAGCTCGTCGAGTGCAGCGAAAAGCTGCCGGAAGGCGAGCGCAAGTCGGTGCTCGGTGCGCAGCGTCCCGCATTGAATTCATTGCTCGACAAACAAGTCTTCGTCGAACCGGCGCAATGCGCCGATCAGCGCACCTCGATACTGGTCGCGGCGGATCTGGCCAAGGCGATCGGCGACAAGACGGCTGAAACAGCCGCGCTGGATCGCGGCATTGCCGACGCGCGCCGGCGGCTCGGCGACAGCTACGGCAAGGATCGCAACCTTGCCGACAATCTGCGCGTATACCTGACGCGCGCCGAACGCTTCGACGACCTCGACGCGCTATACCCCAAGCTCATGGCGGCGTATCCGGATGACTACGTCTACGCGTACCGCTATGGCGGCAGCTTGCTCAAGCGCGGCAAACCCGCGGATGCACTGCCGTATCTGGAACAAGCCGCGCAGAAGACTTTCGGCGCCAACCGTCTGGCTGTAGCGACGCTGCGCGTGCAGGCGCTGCTCGCACTCAAGCGTCGCGACGACGCCGAAAAAGTCGTCGCCGATGCACTGGAAGCGAATGGACCGTGGTTTCCGGAAGCGGCGCAGAAGTTGAAGGACGCGCTGAAAGGCTGATCGTTAGTAGATTTCAAGGGTGTTCTGCTTCCGCGTGCACACGCTCACGCCGTATCAGATACAAACCCGCCGCGATGATCACGGCCGCGCCGCTCAGCGTTACCGCGTCGGGCAGGGTGTTCCATAAAGCGTAGTCGAGCGCGATGCCCCAGACGAGCGCCGTGTATTCGAGCGGCGCGATGCGCGAAGCATCGGCGCGCCGGAATGCATCGGTGATCGCCCACTGCCCGATCGCGCCGAACACGCCGAGGCCGGCCAGCACGCGCCAATGTTCGTCGCGGATCGGCGTCCATTCGCGCCAGCCGAGTGCGAGCGCGAACACGCTCGTCATCGACAGCATCCAGAACACCATCGCCTGCGTCGAATCGCTGCGTCCGAGTATGCGCACGGCAATCGCCGAAACAGCGTAGCCGCTCGCCGACACGAGCACAGCGAGTCCGGCCAGCGTGAACATTCCGGCGCCGGTCGGACGCAATACGATCAGGGTGCCGCCGAATCCGAACACGATCGCGGCCCAGCCGCGCCAATCGACGCGCTCGCGCAGCACCAGCGCGGCCAGCGCCGTAATCATGAGCGGCGCGACGAAGAACAACGAATACGTCTCGGCCAGCGGCAGCGTGCGCAGCGCGAACGCGAAGGCGCTGAGCATGATGACCGACAGCACGCCACGCAGCAGATGCAGCGGCCAGCGTACACGCAGCAACTGGCGCGGGCCGCCGTCCACGATTGCCCAGACCGCAATCAGCGGCCATGAGCATATGCCACGCAGCGCGGCTACCTGCATCGGCGGATAATGCGGCGTCAGGATTTTCAGGCACGCGTCCATCAAGGCAAACGTGGCGACCGCCCCGAGCATCGACAGCATGCCGCGAAAATTATCTGGGGAAGGCATCGAACCTCATGGACTTGTGCGTCGCAGGGAAGCTGCGATGATGCCAGAGACAACCGTCGCGACGCTGCATATTCACGATAGATGCGAAAAATAGTCCACATCGACATGGACGCTTTTTACGCGAGCGTCGAGCAACGCGATGACCCGGCCTTGCGTGGACGCCCCGTCGTCGTCGCCTGGCGCGGTGCGCGTTCGGTCGTGTGTGCGGCCTCGTACGAGGCGCGCACGTTCGGTGTGCGTTCGGCAATGCCGGCATTGCGCGCCGAGCGGCTGTGCCCGCACGCGATCTTCGTGCCGCCGGACTTCACACGCTATCGTGTCGCCTCGAAACAGGTGCGTGAAATTCTGCTGCGCCATACCGATCTGGTCGAACCGTTATCACTTGACGAGGCCTACCTCGACGTCACTGCGCCGAAATCCGGGCTGGATTCCGGCACCGCGGTTGCGAAAGCGATTCGGGCCGAAATTTTCGAGACGACCCAGCTGACCGCTTCGGCGGGCGTCGCAACGAACAAGTTTCTCGCCAAGATCGCCTCTGACTGGAAAAAGCCGAACGGCTTGTTCGTGATTCGTCCACACGAAGTCGCAGGTTTTCTCGCACCGCTGCCGGTCGCGCGCATTCCGGGCGTCGGCAAGGTGATGGACGCGAAGCTGCAGGCGCTCGGCATTCGCAGCTGTGCGGACCTGCGCACACGCGACGTGCGCGAACTCGAGCAGCGGTTTGGCCGCTACGGTCGGCGACTTTCCGAACTTGCCATGGGCATCGACGAACGCCCGGTGACACCGGATCAGCCGGTGCAATCGATCTCGACCGAAGACACGCTCGCGCACGACGTCACGCTGAGCGAGCTGGAACCGTTGATCCGCACGCTGGCCGCGAAGACCTGGGCGGCCAGCC
>Ga0207657_10002087_pt1 | contig 21614 bp, 20 predicted proteins | sample KBSC33metaG_FD_184316 | JGI IMG/M metagenome (GOLD analysis project Ga0207657, IMG submission 184316) | Corn rhizosphere microbial communities from Kellogg Biological Station, Michigan, USA - KBS C3-3 metaG (SPAdes) (version 2) | ecosystem: Host-associated > Plants > Roots > Rhizosphere > Soil ... | reverse complement strand
TCGAGAAATAGTGCTCGAGCAGATCACTCTGCAAAGGATTCTCGCGGGTTGGTGGGACCATCAGAATGGCCAGCGTTCGATCCAGAGGCGCTCCGGGAACGAAGTCGCGGTGGTTTTTGCCCGGCTGCAAGACGCGTGCATCGCCGGTTTGATGGCACGACATGCAGATGTTATCGGCGGACCAAAGTGACAGCTTACCCGGATTTACGATCGTTCTGCTTCCTCGTGATCCGCGCTCGGATATCGTCATTTCCGAAACATGAGCTTCGCCCGGTCCGTGACAGTTCTCGCAGCCAACCGCCAACTCTTCGAACGGCGGTTCCCGGAAAAGGCCGTTGCCGCCAGGAACTGCTTGCGGCTGGCCACTGTGACAGGCTATGCAGCCGGGAAGGATTGGCCGGCTGAAACCGTAATTGGCGAATTCGTATCCGGGGGATAGTGCCCAGGAATTCGTTTTCGAGTAGAACGATAGCGGCGCCTCAAAGAGGTAATGCTCACGTCTGAATATGGCTCCGAACCCATTCGCTCCCGAACCAATGATCCAGTCGATCTTGTGACTATCGCGAAACACTTCTTTGCCGTCGCTGTCCTTTCCAATTTCGGCTTGAAACAGCTGTCCGTCGTGGACAGAGACCTGAAAGTCCCGTTTGCTGTTTGGATCGAAAACCGTGATCGGACTTGGAATTTTTTCCAGCAGAGTCGTCGCCGGTTCGGTCATGGACCTTCCCATGTCTGTTTGCCTATACGAACTATAAATCTGGCGATGACACCCGGAACAGACCCGCGAGCCAACGTATGCTGGCATCGTTTCAGGATTGCTCGCCGCATGAAGACGGGTGCCAGCAGGTGAGTACTGAACCGCGAGGAATGCAGCCGACCAGGCGAGGGCGAGTATCCGCGCCACTAGGGCATGGCCTGTCATCCGACGGACTCTAGACCAGATATACAACGCGAGGCAAGCGAGGAGTCTGATCGAACTCACATCACTTTGATCGTACAGTTTTCAATAAAGTCTTGATCCCAGTCGATTCCAGTTCCGGGTTCCTGCGGAGGGCGAGCGAAACCTGCGGCATCAATGTCGATCGGTTTTCGCATGCCAAAATCCATGTACTTAGTCGGGTATAGCATTTCGAAGAACTGACAATTAGAAATGGCAGCGCAACAATGCAGGTTCACGATCTCGAGTGGATGATAAACGGTCGTGTGCAGCTCGCAATGTACTCCGAAAGATTCGGCCAGGTGAGCTGTTTTCATCACCGGCGTGATTCCACCTTTCCAAGAGACATCCGTACGGACGATGTCCACGACCCTGCTGGCGATGCACTCGGCGGTGGAGTAATGCGACCCCTGCAAGACCTCCGTTCCACAGATTGGGATGTCGAGCTTCCCACTCAGTTTTCGCAATGATTGAAAGTCGACGTCAAACACCGGTTCCTCGAACCAGTGGTAATTCAGGCGTTCCAACTCCCGGCCGACTTGCAGAGCTTGTTCGTAGCTATAAGCGGCCACCGGATCAGCCATCAACTTGAAATCGGGTCCGACTGCCTCGCGACAAGCACGGTACGCTGCCAGGTCGAACTCTAAAAGCCCGGGTGGATGCAGTTTGTATGCATGCCATCCGCGATTTTTCACTTCTAACGCCTGCCGGGCGTAGTCCTCCACTGTGGGTAGCACGAAAGAACTCCCGTACACCGGAACGTTGTCACGATAGGCTCCTAGCAATTTGTACAGCGGAAGACCGGCAGCCTTGCCGGCAATGTCATACAAACAGATGTCGAAAGGCCCATACGAATAGATGGGTACGTGATTCCACCACCGGTCGTAGGTGCGAAATTCCTGCCAGTGCTTTTCTCGAAAGAATGGATCCCGGCCTAGAAAGAATGGCTTCAGCGCTGCGGCCGCGATGGTGCCAGCCATCTCGGCGCCCCGACCGGCAAAGCCCATCGAGCGGCCCTCGATTCCAGCATCCGTTTTCATGGTGATTACAAGGAAGTCGAACGTGGACTTACCACCGGCCCGCATCTCGGCATCGGACATCGCTTGCCGCGTGTTCTTACAGGCACGGACTTCTATTTCCGAAATGATCAAAGCCGCTCCCAGTAGTGTCTGCTTGACGGGCAGCGACTATAGTCGGCGCGGCAGATCGACGTCAACGAACGACAGCGCGCGCATCGCATTGGATAATTTCACTTGACGGCTTCTACGCTATGCCTCATTGTCAGCGCGGCTTGATGGAGCGCAGTGAAGTATGCAGCTCCAGATTTCCTGCAGAGCGGAGACCACATGGGAGGGCAGATCGGTTTAGGTATCGCGATTGTAGTTCTTGCGGGGATCTTGAATGGGAGCTTCGCAGCACCCATGAAGCGAATGCACGGATGGGAATGGGAAAACAGCTGGCTCCTCTTTGCCATTTCCGGCCTCTTAATTTTTCCATGGCTGATTGCCTTCGCAACCGTGCCCCACTTGCTCGCGGTTTACTCGGCGAGTTCAACATCCACCCTGGTGAAAGTCATCGTGTTCGGCCTCACGTGGGGAGCGGGGTCAACTCTCTTCGGGCTTGGCATCAACCGTGTCGGGATGGCTCTCGGTTTTGCTCTCATTTTAGGAATTACTGCTTCGTTCGGCTCGCTTTTGCCGCTTGCCGTTCTCCATGCCGAACAACTCACCGACAAAAGAGGCTTTGCCTTGATTGCAGGCACCGTTGTGATGACAGTTGGTTTGATCTTATTGTCCATTGCGGGGCGGCACAGGGAGCGTGATGCAGGTACGTTGCAAGCCGCTCGATCAGGCTTCACGCTTGGCCTCATCATTTGCATCTTCTCAGGGATTTTTTCTTCCATGATAAATTTTAGTTTTGTTTTCGGCGACGAATTGCGAGTTCGCGCTCTCGAATCGGGAGCAAGCCCGGCTTTGGCTGCCAACCCGATCTGGTCCCTCACCGTTACTGCCGGATTCATCTCGAATTTTGTTTACTGCATTTATCTGCTCACGAAACGCCGCACTTGGGGTGTGTATAGGCGGGGAGCCGCCTCGTACTGGCTGATAGGCGCGTCAACGGGTCTGCTCTGGTTCGGCGGCATTGTTGCTTATGGGATGGGAGCGGCAACGCTCGGTACCTTGGGAGGGATTATCGGATGGCCGGTTTTTATGACCCTCGACATCATCGCTGGTGTTTTCTGGGGAGCTGTTGCAGGCGAATGGAAAGGTTCTAGCCGAAATACCTACGCGTATGCCTGGGCGGGAGTTGCGGTTTTGCTGGGCGCAATTGCGGTGATCGCGGCCGGCAACAGCGCATGAGTTCGATTAGCGATTTTCCGGGGAAGCAGGGATCAAGGGTTTATTGGCTTCTCGGGTTTGAGTACGGTCAACACCAGCGCCTTCCCGCACCACGTAATACTTATTTGCCGGCAAATCGGTCAGTGTTTCTACTAACCCACTCGGCCAGTGTATGACAATCTTTTCCGCTCTGGTCAATTTCCCCAGGCCGAAGTGCAGCCGAAGATCGCTTTGGGAGATGAAACCGTCGCCGCTATGCACTTCCTGCTCTCGCGGACTATCGGCCGCAAGCACTGTGACACGGGCGCCCAGTGCTGCCCGATTCGACCTCAGACCTACAAGGCGCAGCGAAATGAAATTTCCAACCGGGGCGCGGTTGTAATAAAGCGACGGCGTCTCGTTCATGTTGTTCACCAGCGCCTCCTGGTGTCCATCGTTGAAGAGGTCGCCCAGAGCCATGCCGCGAGCTGAATGAGTTTCGCGGAGTACCAAGCCGGCCTCAGCGGTTATGTTAGCGAAGGTTCCGTTTCGCAAATTGTAGTAGGCCACCTTGGGTTGGCGGTAGCTTGTGCCAAGTCCTTTTCCATCCACCTCGGGGTACACGTGTCCATTCGCAATGAGAATGCCGGGCCAGCCGCTGTTATCGAAGTCGAAGAATTGCACTCCCCATCCCAACCAATTTTTTATCTTGCCGAGGTCCGCTGCGTACGTAACGTCGTCGAAAGTATTCTCGCCGCGATTTTCATACAGGGTCGGAGTGTCGTCGCTAAAATTCGTCTTTAGAATGCCTTGACGCCCGCGGTGGGTGTAGTCGGCCGTCGACAATCCCATGCCTGCTTGCATTCCGCCGTCTTCGTTGTAAGCAAGCCCAGCGGTCTTCCCGATCTCTGCGAATGTTCCATTTCCGTTGTTATGGAAGAAAAGATTCGGAGTGGAGTCACAAGCGAGGTAGATATCCGTCCAGCCGTCGTGATCGAAATCTGCTGTTATTGAGGTGAGGCCGTAGCAACCAGCGGCATGGGCGATGCCTGCTTTGTCGGAGACATCCGAAAATGTGCCATCGCCATTGTTGTGGTAGAGAGCATTGGAGGGCATCTTCAGGCCTCTTGGACCGCACATCACGTTGATACCCTTCCATTGACAGAACTGTCCCTGGCCGGGACGTGGAACAGAGTCATAGCTGAAATCAACGTAGCGACTGACGAACAGGTCTGCCTTTCCGTCTCGATCGTAATCCAGAAAATTACAGCCGGTGCTCCACTGGTCACGGTTGGTGCTCAACCCGACCTTCTTCGTCACGTCGGTGAATGTGCCATTTCCATTGTTGTGGTACAAAGCGTTCTGGCCCCAGTAGGTCAATAGCACGTCAAGAAATCCATCGTTGTCGTAATCGCCGACACAGCCACCTTGTCCCCAACCCGCTCGGGCGAGGCCCGCCCTTTGGGTTACGTCGGTGAAGGTGCCGTCGTGATTATTATGGTAGAGATGGCCAGTAGGTGCCTCGGATCCTGCGAATCCGTTTACCGTTGAACCATTCGGCAGAAATATGTCGGGCCATCCGTCGTTGTCGTAGTCGAGTATCAACGCCCCATTGCCGGTAGTTTCAATAATGAATTCCTTGTGTGTGGCCCCACCGTAGACGTTAACTGCATTGAGACCTGCTTGTCTGGCGATGTCTTCAAAGTGAACCGGTCCAGGCTTGGCCGCCTCTTGCTTCGGTTTTGTAGCGGAGTGTGCGGCGAAGAGCAGAGCGGTGCTGACGAAGAAAGCTGCGAGCAAGGAGAAGTACCGAGAAGCTACCATGGGTAACTTCGACTTTAATACACCCGCATGTCGCTGTTGCTGCGGTGAATGCAGTTTTTTTGCGAGCTGTAGGAATAGGAGAAGTTCATACTTTATGGATTCCAACTGATGATCTTTTGCCGCGACTGTCCGAGGCACTCTATGCCAAGTTCAACGACATCGCCCGCCTTCAGGTAACGAGGCGGTCTCATGCCAAGCCCCACTCCTGCCGGTGTACCCGTGCTGATTATGTCGCCGGGCAGCAGAGTCATAAATTGGCTAACGTAGCTGACCAGAGTCGGAACATCGAAGATCATCTGTGCGGTCGTGCTCTTTTGCTGGTACTCACCATTAACGGTCAACCACATCGCCAAGTTCTGGGGATTTGGAATTTCGTCCACGGTAGCCATAAAGGGTCCGAGGGGTGCGAACGTGTCGGCACTCTTGCCCTTCACCCACTGACCTCCTCGCTCGAGCTGAAAACTGCGTTCAGAGTAGTCATTGTGCAGCACGTAACCAGCAACAAATTTCATAGCCTGCTGCTTGTCTATGTACAACGCCTTCTTTCCGATCACCACAGCAAGCTCCACTTCCCAATCCACCTTCTCGGCGTTTCTCGGGATTACAACATCATCATTGGGTCCTACAACGGAAGTTGTCGATTTAAAAAAAATTACAGGCTCTGCTGGGAGTTCCATACGGCTTTCGGCTGCATGGTCGCGGAAGTTGAGCCCGATGCAGACAATCTTGCTGGGCCGGCAAATTGGTGGTCCGAGCCGCACCGAGGCTGGAATCCTGGGCGCAGACTCAGCATGCGTGCGCAACCAGAGTTGTAACCGGCTGAACGCGCCGTTCGAAAAGAAATTCTCGTCGTAATCCGTTCCGAAGGAGGACACGTCTAATCTCGTGTCTTCGCCCAGAAGAATACCGGGCCTTTCCTTTCCGGGATCACCGAAACGAATTAGTTTCATGAGAACTCTCGTACGAGCTAAGAGGCTAACGAGGATGTTGATCCGAGAGTGGTGGATGCTAATTCAAGTAAATTCGAGAAGCAAGCAACGGTCGTACACCGCGATAAGTTAGTTGGTCTGTTTCAGAGAGTAAAACAAAAAGAGGCCGACTAAGACACTAGTCTGTGTGAAAGACCTCTTCCATATCCGCCCACCATTCGCCTTCGCTGCGCGTTTCAAGTGGCTGCTGCATGGGCTTCATAACGGCCCACCACTCCTGGGTTTTCGGATCGGCAGCCATGTTTGCCATATCAGCAGCAAAGTCACTGCCGTGGTATTCGAAGTAGCCGAACAGAAGGTTATCCTTCAAAAATATCGAATAGTTGCGGATATTACACTGATGAATCATCTCGAGAATCTCAGGCCAGACTGCGGCGTGATATCTTTTGTATTCCTCGATGGCCTCTGGCCTCACGTTGATGACTGAACCGTAACGTTTCATAAATGCGTTCCTCATGTCTTCAATGTGCACGCAAGCCGAGTTTGAATCCCTTCGACCAGTTGCGTGCTTTAAGCCTCATCACTATATTCGATCGCCAGTTGGAGATTCCATTGAAGTAAGGCGGCGTACATCATGAAGGCGCATCGTATCGTTTCGCTCCAGGCTCGTGATGTTCGTTTTCCTCTCCCGCCCGGAACGGGCAGTGACTCGGTCCACTCCGGCTCGGAATACGCCTTTGCCACAACTCTGCTCCGCTGCGACAGCGGACTGTTCGGATCTGGAATTGTGCTGACGCTGGGCAAAGGCAACGATTTGGTCTGCGAAACGATCCGATTCTTAGGCGAAGCTCTGATTGGATGTGATCTCGAACAGCTGATGCAGGAGTTCGGAGCAACTAGTCGACAGTTCGCGCAAGATCCGCAGCTGCGTTGGCTCGGGCCCCACAAAGGCGTGGTTCACCTGGCACTAGCATCAATCACGAATGCGTGTTTCGACCTGTGGGCAAAAATGCGCGGACTGCCGCTCTGGGCGCTGCTCCTGGAACTGACGCCGCAGCAAATCGTCGATCTGCTTGATCTCAGCTATCTGGAAGACGTGCTGACAGCAGCGGACGCGCGAAGGATCCTTGAAGACCAGCTCCCGTCGCGGTCAACTCGAGAACCGATACTCGGGAACGGGTACCCCGGCTACGACACCTCGGTTGGCTGGTTTCAGTACGACGATGGTCGCGTGAAGCAGCTGGCTCGCGAGGCTCTGGATCACGGTTTTCACGCGTTTAAGCTCAAGGTTGGATCCTCCGATGGTCAGCGTGACGTCAGGCGAGCCTTCATGCTCCGCGATCTGGCTCCCGAAGCATTGATCATGCTTGACGCAAATCAGCAGTGGACGCTGCCGAAAGCGCTGGAAATGTGTCGCGCTTTCAAAGATATGTCTCCGTTTTTCGTCGAGGAACCGACGCATCCCGACGACATCGCTGCGCACCAACAGCTTGCAGATGCGATCTCGCCGATGCGAATTGCTCTGGGCGAGCACGTTCCCAACCGGATTATGTTCAAGAACTTCCTGCAGGCTAAGGCGGTTCACGCTGTACAAGTCGATTGCACGCGCGTAGCGGGTATTTCAGAGTTCCTCACGGTCAGCCTGCTGGCAAAAAAGTTCGGCGTCCCGGTCGTTCCACATGTTGGAGACATGGGTCAGGTTCACCAGCACCTAGTGCTCTTCAACCACATTGGCATGGGACATGAGGCAGTATTCCTGGAATGTATCCCCCATCTTCAGGAACATTTTGTATCGCCCGCCGAAGTTAAGAATGGCGTTTACATCACGCCGCAGGTTCCGGGTTGCTCTTCCGACTTAAAGGGCATCGTCCCATGATGATGGTGTTAACTGGTCGTTAGTTCATCAGGCGGTAATTTCTTCAGGACTCACAGCCCGCTTTTCGGCCATGGAGCGGTATTCGGCGAATACGATCTGCAGCGTGCGAAGATTGTCCCGACCGTTGGTTTCGGGGTCCGATTGGTCCTCGATCGCGCGCATCAGAGATGCCATTGGTCCCACGAACGCATCCGGAATCCACATGCTCTCCAGGCGCGCCGAGAACCAATAGTCGGGATTGCGCTTCGACATAAATTCCAAGGTGTCAGGTCGGCCGGTCGGGTAGTTGTACATGAGGCCGATGGTTCCTTTGATCACCCCTTCCGTTCCCTCAAGCCGAAAGATGGCGTATGTGTCACCTTGCCAAGTGGAGTGGCATGCATCAATCAACACTTGCAGACCGGATGCATACTCCCAAATTGTGAGTGTCTTGGTCTCAGCCTGAGTCTTCTCGCCTGGAGCGCGACTGCCACTGGTAAATACGTGGGCCGGATCCCCCAAAAGATAGCGGAGCGAATCAATGTAGTGAATACTATGAAACATTATTTCGAGATGTTTACCCTGGTAGATCCAAGGCCAGAGACTCCAGTCGGTATTGCAGTGGACCTGGATTGTTGCGTAAGTCGGTGCTCCAAGCCAACCCTGATCGATCAGCATGCGCGCGCATCGAATGCCGGCATCCCACCGCATTTGCTGATTCACGGCGAGCTTCACCTTTGCACGCTCTGCTAGTTCTACGCTGCGCACGGCCTTCGCGTATTCGTCGGCAAAAGGTTTTTGGCAAAGCAGGTGTTTGCCGGCTGCGGTAACCTGTTCGACAATTCCCATTTGTACGGACGGGTATACGGCGATGTCTGTGACCTCAACTTCGTTGTCGCTCAATAACTCGCCCACATTCCGATACACTTTCGGAATGCCGTGTGCCTTTGCCGTTCGCTCCGCCTGCTCAATGTTCTGGTCGGTTATTCCGACCACCTTGAAGCCCGCTCTTTTATAAGCTGGCAAATGCGCATAGTTGACAATGCCTCCCGCCCCGATGATCCCAATTCCATGATCTGTGCGCTGCGGCATTCTCGGCTTGTAATCGAGCTTCGGAAATGAGGTCATGTAAGTTTTTTACTTTCTGAGACAGGCTTATACCAATCACGCTGCGCAACTTCAACAGAGAATGCAGAGTTTCATTGACTGAAATACCCGGCGCTCGACTTGCGTCTGCCCGCGTTCAGATGTGCTGTTGACAGGAGTTTCACATACGGCTAGATTCCCCGTCTCGTGCAAAACATCATGCGCATAGTAGACACACACCAACATTTGTGGGACTTGGAGTCATTTCGCTATTCCTGGCTGCATTCATTTCCGACCTTGAATCGCTCTTTCCGAATGGCCGATTACCTGGAAGCGGCGCATGGACTAGAGGTCGCGAAAACAGTACACCTCGAAGCCGACGTTGATGAGCCTTACATGCTGGCTGAAACTCAGCACCTGCTGGAACTTTCCGGCGAACCCGACAACCCGCTGGAAGGCGTCGTGGCCTGCGCGCGACCAGAAGACACAGACTTCCGATCCTTTGTCGAAAAAATCGTTGGCCATCCGAAGCTGAAAGGGATCCGCCGGGTACTGCACACTCAACCTGACGAACTGGGCCAGCAACCGATCTTCATCGAGAACATCGCAACGCTTGCTGACTACGGACTCTCATACGATATATGCGTTCTTGACCGGCAACTCCCAATTGCTATTAATCTTGTTCGTAGCTGCCCCGATGTGACTTTTATCCTGGACCACTGCGGAGTGCCTCGGGTCAAGGATCGGATCTTTGACCCATGGCGCAGAGATATCGCCGAGCTGGCGAACTTCCCAAACGTAAACTGCAAGATCTCGGGACTGGTTGCCTATGCCGATCCGGCCAATTGGACTGCGGAGGACCTGCGTCCCTATGTTGATCACGTACTCTCCTGCTTCGGATGGGATCGCGTCATATTCGGTAGCGATTGGCCAGTTTGTACCCTTTCAGCAACTTATAGGGAATGGGTGAGTGCTCTCCGTGGGATCACTCAAAGCGCGGGCGAATCGAACCAGCAAAAACTTTTCTACCACAATGCCATTCGCATCTATCGGCTCGGAGGAAAATGAACGCTCGAACTAACTAAGATTGAATTCCTGCCTGATGGCTTCAGTGTGCTGTCCAACCCTGGGCGCGAGCCGTTCACTTGTCAGGGTGCCTCTATCGAGGCGAATTGGGCACCTGGTAGTGATAACTTTAAGTCCTTGCGCATCCCCTAAGGTCTGCGTCATAGCCAATTGCTGGAAAGCTTCAGTCGCGAAGAGCTTAGGCCAGTCAAGCACCTCGGCACACCATACGTCTGCGGCATTCAGAATTTGCAGCCAGTGCTCGGTTGTTTGCTCTTTCAACCGTGCAGCGATCATCTTCTTGATCTCGTCTCTCCGGCGGAAGCCTTCCGCCGAGTCGCTAATCGCTTTGAGTTCCGGCAAGTCAAGCAAAGAGCCAAGCGTTGGGAGATGGGTCATTGCCAATGCCATGTATCCGTTCGATGTATCGTAAACACCGTATGGGGCGGCCAGGTAAGCGTGCGCATTTCGAAAAGCGGCGCGCCGCGGTGGCCGATGACCATCGTTCATGTGCGTCGTGAGCACCTCGAACTGAAAATCAAGTAGTGCTTCAATCAGGCTGGTCTCAACGTATCCGCCTCGATTGGTGACGCCTCTGCGCACCAGGCACGCCAGAATTCCCTCACAAAGGTTGTGCCCCGCCAGCATGTCGGCTATGGCAAGTGCCATCGGTGTTGGCGGGTCGCCCTCATTGCCGCTGAGCCACATGATCCCGGAGCGCGCTTGTGCCAGCAAATCCTGCCCCGGCCTTTCGCGCCACGCCTCGGCGTTGCCATATCCGCTCACCTCTGCATAGACGATGCGCGGATTGATTTTGAAGACGGCATCGAAACCAAAGCCAAGGCGCTCCATGACACCGGGGCGAAAGTTCTGCACCATAACATCCGCACGTGCGATCAGGCGACGCAATTGCCCGAGATGCTGGCGATCTTTCAAATCCGCAGCGAAGCTCTCCTTGTTACGGTTTATTGCATGGAACAATGTGTTCTCTCCGTGCACATCGGTATCGCTTAAATACAGAGAGCGCCCGAGATCCCCGGTTCCTGGCCGCTCGATCTTAATTACCCGTGCGCCCAGGTCGGCCAGGCGAAGCGTGGCCAGGGAACCAGAAAGAAACTGGCTAAAATCGATTACGAGAACGCCCTCAAGCGGCTTTTGTGCAGGATTGCTGCTGACAATATCTGTGGTCACATGCCTCTCCCGCGGATCATTGTATATATGAAATGTTGTTTTCATTAGAGAAAATGTGTAGGCTACTGGAAGCTTATGCTGTCCACGCACACCTCTCGAGGGCGAATGTTGCGCAATAAGTCGCGCTATGCTGCCCCGGCTCTAGATAAGGGTTTAGACATCCTCGAACTGCTGGCAAGTGAAACTGAGGGGCTGACCCGCAGTGAGATATCGCGGCGGCTTGGCCGCACAGTCGGCGAGCTTTTCCGCATGATGGTTTGTCTCGAGGAGCGCGGGTACATCACCGATGTTGGACCCGAGGAACGCTACCAACTCACGTTGAAGTTGTTTGAAATAGCGCATCGCCATCACCCATTACAGCACCTGCTTACTATTGCCCGACCCTTGATGCAGCGAGTAGCGGCGAAAACAGGTCAGTCGTGTCATCTCGCGATGCCCAGCAATGGCGATGTCGTGGTCGTTGCGTGTGTTGAAGCGCCCGTGCATATGGGGTTCTCGGTGCGCACGGGAGCCATTATTAACCTGCTCAACACCGCTTCTGGGCACGTAATCCTTGCCTTTCACAGCTCAGAGTACCGGTCGCACACACTTGCTTGCTGGCGCCGAAAATTCAAGGCACGCGTTCCTCTAGGTCTGGATCACCATCTCGGCGAAATCCGACAGCGTGGTTACGAGGAGCTCGGAAGTTACCAGGTGCACGGAGTGGTAAACATCAGTTTCCCGATTTTCAATCAGCATAGTGAAGCGGTGGCAGCGATCTCCGTCCCCTTTCTCGGCCGAATCGGGGATAATGTCGGGCCGCCGCAGGTCAAAGAGCAGCTAGCCGAAGCTGCGTTGAAGCTGTCGCAGGCGATTGGCGGCCGTAGACCGCTGCTTGCTGCACATCGAGATTCCCGATGACGAAGACCGAATATTACGAAGATTACGTTGTGGGCTCACAACGGGAAACGTCAGGGCGCACGATCACCGAAGCGGACTTTGTCATCCATGCCGGGCACAGCGGTGACTATTTTCCTCACCATGTTGATGCCGAGTTCGCCCGCACTACTCCATTCGGACAACGTATCGCACACGGGACCATGACTTTTACGATCGGCATTGGACTGACGGCCAGTCAGATCAATCCGGTCGCCTTCACCTACGGGTATGACAAGTTACGCTTTCCAAAGCCAGTATTCATTTCCGATACGATTCGAACCCGCATCACGGTGAAAGACAAGCAGGAGGATCCGAAGCGCAAGGAACTTGGCCGCGTGATTGAAGCTTGCGAAGTGCTAAATCAAAGAAACGAAGTGGTCATGTATTGCGAGCACATCCTGCTTGTTGCTGTGCGTCCGGCAGCAATCGAACCGTGAAACGGCGCTCGTCGCCAGAGGCAAAGTGACGATTACCCTTAAAGGGCTGACATGGGATCATCCCCGAGGTTATGCACCGCTGGTCGGGGGAGCGCCGGAGTATGAAGCCCAGAACCCACACGTAAAGATTCAGTGGGATCGGCGCACCTTGCGCGAATTCGGTGAAGCTCCGATCGAACAGTACGTAAGCCGCTACGATCTCATCATTGTCGATCATCCATTCGTCGGGTTCGCCGCTGCCCACGATGTGTTGGTCGATTTGAGTTCTTACTTAAGTCCGGAGGAAGAAACTCGATTTGCGAAGGACTCGGTCGGCCCCTCCTGGAAATCGTATTGGTATCAGGACGGCCTTTGGGCGTTTCCCATTGACGCTGCAACGCAAGTTGCGTCATACCGGGCGGACCTGCTTGCAAAGTTTTTGCCCAGCCCACCGAGCACAGTCGAGGCCGTAATCCAGCTGGGCACGGAAGTGCGCGCATCCGGAAAGTTCATTGTCATTCCGGCATGTCCCACCGATGCCATCAGTCTATTCTTTACGCTAACGGCGAATCTTGGGCATCCCATCTCGGAAGACGAAGAATTATTCGTAGACTCTGACGTGGGACGAGAGGTGCTCGCGCTTTTGCACCAGTTAATCGGGATTGCGCATCCGAGTTCGGTCGATTGGAATCCGATTCAGGTTTATGATTTTATGACGGCTTCGTCGGATGGGGTTTATTGCCCGTTCGGTTTTGGCTATTCCAACTACTCCCGGCGAGGGCTTCCGGTGAGATTAAAATTCACTGATGCGCCGGGTGCCGGCGAACGTGGGTGTGCGGGAACCATGCTTGGCGGGACCGGCGTAGCAGTCAGCAGTGCAAGCGCTCACCGGGACGAATCGGCCGCCTACGCGATGTGGCTTGTTAGCCAGTCGCATCAGCGTGGCACTTATTTTAGGGAAGGCGGGCAGCCGGCTAGCCTGGCCGCGTGGAAGGATCCGGAAGTGAACGCCGCATCCGACGATTTCTTCACTGGTACTCTCCGTACCTTGGAAAGCGCATACGTACGGCCCCGGTTTGATGGCTTCGTGCGCTTCTTCGAGGCCGCAGGAATTGAAATCAACCGGTGCTTGCGCGGGCAGTGCACTGACGTACAAGTCATCGGCTGGCTGAACGAACACTATCCAGCCAACCGAAATGCGGGCAGGTTAGCTGGTCGAAGGAGCAAGGCATGAGCAATCCCAACCCCGATCCCGCCAAGCACAAGGACATTCGTATTTGGAATGCGGAGAGTTGGCTTTACGAAGATTTTGAAATTGGCCTGAGGGCACGCTCGATCCGGCGCACGATTTCTGAGGGCGAGAGCATGTTGTTCAGTGCCATTGTTCTCGACCTTCATCCCTACGTTGCAGACGAGGTCTTCGCCAAAGAGGAAGGCATGTTCGGCCGGAGATTGGTGGCGGGGTCGATGGTCTTCAGCTTGGGCCTCGGGCTCATGGCTCACAACAACATTCACACGTTCAGCTACGGCTATGACAAACTCCGCTTCATCAAGCCCGTTTTTATCGGAGATACCATTTATACGATTCGTACTCACCTGGAGAAATGGCCTAAGTACCCGAACCTCGGCATGGTTCGTGTGTCTTATGAAGTCTTCAAAATGCCAGGCGAGCTAGTCCTCTATTGTGAACATCTACAGACAGTGAAGTACCGTGACGCAACGAAAATCGCCCAACAAAAGACGAATGCATGATGCAACCAGCATCGTTCGCGGAGCGACTCAAAGCCTGTTACAGCGGTGCCATCCACGACGTTCTTCGCGCCAAAGGCCACTCGAAACAAACTTTACCTCACCATATTCGTCCGTTGAACCTGTCGCACAAACTTGCCGGACCCGTATTCACGATTGAGGGTAGGCGAGACGATACGCTTGATGCTCATCAAAGCCTGCTGAAATGGTGCGAGCTTCTCTCCAAAGCCCCCGCGCACGTAGTGCTGATCTGCCAACCGAACGACCACACTTTGGCGCATATGGGAGAGTTGTCATCCGAAACCCTCGCCTACAAGAACGTCTTGGGTTATATCGTAGATGGGGGCTGTCGGGACTCCGCCTTCATCGAGAAACTGGGCTTCCCGGTATTCTGTGGCTACTACACGCCGTTGGACATTGTGGGGAAATGGGCCGCAACGGCTTTCGAGCATCCTATTACAATCGGAGATGTCACCATTCATTCTGGAGACTACGTGTTAGCTGACCGGGACGGAATTGTCATCATCCCGCAGGCACTGGTCGAAGAAGTGACGGTTGAAGCTGAAGAGGTGTTGCGCAAGGAAAATCTGGTCCGAAAAGCCATTCTCCAGGGCGTCGACCCGGTAGCCGCTTATTTACAATATGGGAAGTTCTAAATGGAGCAAGAGCCCAACTCGCGTAAACTTCTCCGCATCCACAAGGACGATAACGTGCTGATCGTCGTAAACTCGGTACAGCCCGGGGATAAGGACGTGAGTGAAGGCTACGAAATCGTTTTCACCCAGCGTATCGCGATCGGTCACAAAGTAGCCTCGCGGCTCATCCAACGTGGAGAGAAGATTTACAAGTGTGGAGTGCCGATCGGCTCAGCCAAAGAAGACATAACGGCGGGCGCTCACATCCATTTGCACAATCTCAAGAGCGATTACCTGGAAACGTACACGCTCGATAAGGACCGTACTTATGTCAAGTAGCCTGTCACAACTGGAAGGTTATCTTCGTTCCGATGGCCGGAAAGGCATTCGTAATTCCCTGGTAGTGGCATACCTGGTGGAATGCGCACATCAAGCCCGAGGCTGGGTGCTGAAGGAGCGTCCTATCGCAAAGGGTGCATTGACCTGCTGTTCTGGACTCCCATTCGCAAAAGTGCTTGGGCACTCGTCACTGGCTCTTTGTGCCGCCTGTTTGCTGAATGACGACGGTGTCAACCGGTCGTGCCGAAGCGGCGATGTTCTCCGCGAGTTTGTGCCGGTTAAGCCAATCAGGTGCACTGGCTGTCCTTTGAACTGCTGCATGATCTCTCGCGCAACGTGAGGGAATGCGCTCAGGCGAGCTATGGACGACATCACCTCCTACTCAATCGCTCGGGTGATGACACGACAGGATTATTGCGAGAATGCCCGCAGCCGATAGCTGAACGTGACGCCCACGAAGGATGCCTTGCGTATGCCGACGATTCGCTCAAACGGAAGAGGCTCATTCGGCAGGGATAGAGTCTCAAGCGTCTGGCCGCTGAACCCGTTCGCCAGCACCAAGTTCAACCCGGCGTCGAGCCTTTCTCCCAATGAACGGATCACCTGAGCGTTTAGTGTCTTCTCCGCCCTGGCGATAAAGCCTTCGCCTAAGGGCTTCCGTCCTACATACTCAAATTCGGCTGATGCTTTGAATGAGGCCGGCAAGCGAATTGATGTCGCGGAGAAATCCCAAATTAAGCGGGGCGCCTCCGGCAGCAGTTCGCGGGTTGTGGTCTCGATCGAATTTGCTCTGGCAAACGTTGCCTGCAATGTCGCGAACGAAGAACGGTGACGGGCGGAAATCATGAGCGAGCGCACCAGCGATGCGCCGATATTTTCCTGGAGGCCAGTGTCAGGATCCAACCGCGCGAGTTGAGACGAATTGCTGACCCGAACGAGGGCCAGCCGCAGGTCTGTTCTGCTTATTGATTGTGTTATCGCTAACTCGTAGGCCCGTGATGAGGAGAATGGCTCCGTCTTTCCCGAGCCTGTTCTGGTACGCGGGTCATTGGTGTGGAAAGCCCGACCATAGCTGAAGGTCAGGGTGGGAAGACTTGTGCTGCCCGGCGCGTGCAGATTCAGTGTGCCTCTTGGCGAAGTGATTCCAGAACTCAGCGTGTATGAACTCGCCGGGATGATCCGGTCTACGTTGTCCAACGAGATTTGGTCGCGGCGAACACCGGCGCTGTAACGAAGAAAAGGGAACAGGTCTCCGTAAACGCTGGTGTAGGGGGCCAGGTTCCGAATCGTAAAATCATTCTGGGTAATCGGTTGCCATTGGCCGGTGCTGTCCAGGTGACTCAACTCTGCATTTCGCGGTGCATCCCGCCGGAAATCCGAACCGCCGTCCAGAGTAAAAGCTCGACTGACCTGACGTCGGTAGTTGATGTTTCCGCCAGCGATGGTTCGAAACTCGGACTGACGAATCAGTCCGTCTCCGAAATTCGAGACGAGCCCCAGAGAGTAAGTGCGAAAATAACCCGAGAACTGGAACTCCTCGGCCGAGGAACGTTCCCATGTATCCGTTGCAACTAATAAGGAGGAGTGAGTCCGGTCGGATTGCCGAGGGTCAATCGTGTCGTCGGCTGGTATGTGATCGATGGGGACCAGTCCAGGTAGGCGAGAACTTCCGTAGTATCCAGCCGCGAACAAGGAGAGTGTGTGTCGGCCGATCAGCAAAGATTTTTGGCTATTAACCTTGTACTGCCGCCGGTGCTCAGGAAGGCGTAGGAATCCATCTCCTCCTGCTACTTCGATTCCCACCCATCCTGGGCTACTCGCCCGGGGTGGACTCCAACCGGTCACAACGTCGTAGTCATGAGCATCCCCGCTCAGTTTGACAAAAGGCTCGAGCCTTGATTGCAGGCCGTAGGTCATAGCGAGATCCACCGCGTTATTTCCGTGGCGAACATCGAATGCACCGGAATCGATATCGACGTTTGCGACGGCCGAATTGATCAGCAGATTAGGATCCGCATAGCCATTGCCATGGGCATTGGCAGGCAGGTTGTTGGGGACCAGGAAGTCGCCCACTCGAATGTATTGGGCGATGGGTTCGCCATGATCTCCAGCTACACCGGGTGCAAAGTATTGGGGCGCTTTCACGCCACCGGAAGCCGTTTCCGACGGATACCCGGGCACGGAGAACGGCGTCCCCGGTTGACCTGAAGATACGGGCAGCAGTTCATCCGCCCGGTAACTCACCCGATTCGACTGGACACCCTGATTCATCGTCGCATATACGACTGTGGTGTTGGCTGGCGAGAGATGAACCGAAAGCTTAGTCTCACCCGTTATGAGGACGGGCACGTCCAGAGGCGTGTATCCCTCGGAATTGATGGCAAGGCGGTACGAATTGGCAGGCAACGTGAGTTGGGCATTGCCTTCGTTGTCGGTCACCGCTCTGAGACCTGCTGCGGCTATGCTGGCGTGCGCAACAGGAATGTTATCGCTATCCAGAATGCGAATGCTTACCGCAAACATAGGTTGATCACGTGCCGCAGACCCCGAGTCTGTAGCGCCAGCCCCGATGACGAAGGCATAACCGATCAGGAAGACCAGCACGCAAACAACGGCAAATTTGCACACGGGTTACTTTCTCGCTTTCAACTCACTGAGGCTGGCGAGTGTGGCACGCGCCAATTGCGATCCCGGTGCGTGCAGGATTTCGGCTTCCCTCAGGTACCGCTCCGCCGAGGTGAGGTCGCCCTGCGCTAACGCGATCTCACCGGCATGGCGCAACAGTTTCGCATCTTTAATACCGACTCCGAGTGCGGTTTCCACCTGCTTGCGGGCTTCCTGATCTTTACCATTGACGTGCAGAGCCCATGCATACGCGTCCAGCGTGTACACGTCGTGTCGCCACGCATACTCCTGCTGCACTGCCTGGAGAGCCTTGAAAGGGTCGTGCGCGTGATCAGCGTAATAAAAGACCAATTCTCGACTGGAGTTATCTTTTCTGCTGGATTCGGCCAGCGATTTTTGTTCGAACTCCACGAACGCTGTATGTGCTTCGTTGGCGCGCCCCGCCTTTTCCAGTGCTTCCGCCAATAGATACAGGTTCTCTGCATGCGGCGCTTCCGCATACAACTGCTGAAGAAGGAATACAGCGTCGGCGTACCGCTTTTGTTCCATGCGGATGGTCGCGAGGTTCGCGAGTGCATAGTGGTACTTGGGAAATACGGTAATAGCGCGTTGCAACAACTGCTCGGCGTCGGCGAATCTGCCGGTGGCGGCATGCAAATGCCCCATTTGCGTGAGAATCCACGCCTGATCTTCGGCTTCGGTCGGAGGAGTCGCTTCATACGCCATCTTCATCAGTTCGAGCGCACCGTCGATATCCCCGAACAATTCACGAAGGTAGGCCGCGCGCGTTAGCCCCGGCAGATTACCGGGACGAAGATCGAGCATCCACTGCACGGCTCCTTCCGCGTCCGCATAGTTGCCCAGCTCAGCATTGGCGTCGGCGAGAAAACCATAGACGAGGACGTCGTCAGGGACCTTCTTATTAAGAGCTTTAGCAGCTTCGAGGGCCGCCGGGAATTCGTGGCGGCCGAGAAGGAGCCAGACGTGGATCTTCTCGCCTTCCAGATTGCCGGGCGAGAGGTCGAAGGATTTCTTCAGAGCGTCTTCGGCTTGCGCGTAGTACTTGGGATCGGATGTTTCACGGGCGCGACGCGACAATGCGATCGCGAGTTGGTTGTAACCGGAGTATTGCGAAGGTTTGGCCGCAATGGCGCGTCGTGCACTGACCATGCTGCGCTCTGCCGGGGAAAGGCTCGCGGTAACATTCTGCGCGGCCGCAAAAGTAGCGGATAACAGCAGGAAAACGGCGGTGATTCTGTTCATATATCCTCTGCTAAGAAATGAAGAAAGTGGCCGCCGAATGCAGCGGCCACGCTGATTTACTGGATGGGACAGATCCCGTTCGGCTGACCGGAACAACCCTCCTGCCCTGGTCCGACGTGGTGACTGTCGCGTCCGCTGTTTGCGGGAAGCACATACGGAAAGGTGGTGCCGTATCCTTCCGTATTCAGCTGAACGCCGTCGCCAATAGGTGTGCCGAAGCGCGTGGGATCAAGAAGAATTCCGGCCACGGCTCGTGCCGAAATGTCGACGACATCATCGATGAGGCGTCGACCGTTCGGATAACCGGCGACATCACCAGCCAAAAAGCCCAAACGCTTTTGCTTGGCGACGGGAGTGGGAGCGATCCCGGTGTTCAAGCGCAACAGATCGGCAATCGGACCAGCATCCTTAGGTCCGCAGCCCGGACAGATCGGCGCCATGTACTGCACCAGCGGCAACAGGTCGGTGCGGGGTGCTGACGGAACGGGGATACCGATAGAAGCGAAGATGTGCGCCAGTAGTGGATCGAGGAAGTAGTTGGCGAACTGACCGTCGTTCTTTGGATCATCCATACTGAAGCGGTCTTTGGATCCGGTGCCAATGATAAGTTCATTAATGAGGGAATTTCCCTCCCGTTGTACCTGCTGAAAGGCACCTGACGCCATGAGAGGATTCGGCGAGCGCCGAACGGTGAGCCGCTGGCGTGACGTACTGCCGTAGGTCCCGATTACCGCCTCTTTATCGCCAGCACCGTGCAGCTTGCCATCCACGGTCAACATTGTCGTGGGGACTTCCAGCACGATCGAATTCACGTTGAACCCGGCTACTGCGTCCGGAGCATAGTTGTGGATATCATCTGCGTCGACCGACGGGCTTAGCACGCCGCCGACTCCCATACGGAAATTCAGGGAGTCAAAGGCCGCGCCGAGATCAATGAAGAAAGGATCATCGACGGTACCGGCAAATACCCGAATACCCTTACCCAGGTCGTATATCCCCTGGTTGAAAAGGCTGGCGTAATCAGGCATGGTGCGTGGCCCGACGTTAGAAGGAACGGCAATCAGCTTTCTTCCGGCGGTGACATCGCTTGCGATTCCGTTGCGAATCATGGTCACCGTGTAGGTCTGGCGCAAGCTCAAGCCTTCCGACCCCGAACCGTCGAGAGCCGTGATTGGTGGAATTCCGGCAATGCCGCCGACATATCCAGTGAACACGCCGGGCTGGCGGATTTCCGTCTTAAAACGAATTTGAAAAGTGATGTCCTCGACTCCGTCACGGTTGTTGTCGATTTTCATCTCGTACAGCACGTTGGGATCAAAGGGGAAGTAGTTGGGACCGTTGGACGGTTCCAGAAATGGGTCGACATTCAAGATCATCGTGACCCGGTCAGGATGGTCATAGCTGACAAAGGCGTACCAATCGGTTACATCGGCGGTACGGTCCAATGCCGTAATCGGCGCCTCTCGATGGCTGGAGGCATACAGTCCCGCAGGAATCAACAGGAACAGCGCCACAAGCCTGATGGTGCTCAACTTCTTCATCGATATACCTCGCGGTGAGATAGTGGGGGCCTAAGCTGGCCGGCTATCGAACGCGGCGCCACGTCCGAATAGCCGGCTAACTGTCCACTGCAGGTAGTACGAAGGCGGTTGGAAAATGGATTTGTGTTTGTCTTGCGGAAGCCGACAAATTAATCAAGAGCTCGAAGGAACCGATTGAAAGCTTGTTTCAGTTATCTCCAGCCTGTATCGTGGCGGGCAGCAAGCGCGAGGTCGCGGGTAAAGCGGCATCCATTCGCTGAGAACTTTCGTACTAATTAGCGGTAGAAGAGCTTGTCCACTGCTGAGCCAAAAAGTTTTAAGACCGATGCCTCGATGGTGTCGGCGATTCGCTCTCGCGACGAGAGTGCCATGGCGCATCTTTACGATCGATACTCGCCGATCGTGTACTCGGTCGCATTACGCGTTCTTGGTGACACGGGCGCCGCGGAGGACATTCTTCAGGAAATTTTTTTGCAGCTGTGGCGTAGTCCGGAACTGTTCGATTCCAGTCGCGGGAATCTCGCCGCTTGGCTATCAGTGATTGCGCGGAACCGTGCTATCGATACGCTTCGTCGACGGCGTCCTATTACCGATATAGCCGACGTGATTGTGTCGACCGAGAAGGACATGTCTGCGGAAACAGACCGGACCCGCGCCATGGAGAGGGTCAGAGAAGTTTTGGGGGACATGCCCGGCTCCCAGCGCCAGGCCTTGGAATTAGCCTACTTTGATGGCATGACTCACAGCGAGATCGCGAGGAAAACGGGGGAGCCCCTGGGCACGGTTAAAACACGAATCCGCGCCGGGTTGTTGACTTTGCGCAAGGCCTTTTCATGAACGTGCACGAAGAATTCGCGGAAGACCTCGCTCTCTACGCACTTGGCAGCCTGGAAAGAGACGAGCGCCTCGCATTGGAGAAGCAC
>Ga0207657_10002086_pt1 | contig 21627 bp, 16 predicted proteins | sample KBSC33metaG_FD_184316 | JGI IMG/M metagenome (GOLD analysis project Ga0207657, IMG submission 184316) | Corn rhizosphere microbial communities from Kellogg Biological Station, Michigan, USA - KBS C3-3 metaG (SPAdes) (version 2) | ecosystem: Host-associated > Plants > Roots > Rhizosphere > Soil ... | reverse complement strand
TTTCTTTATTCAAAAAAGAACCGGACGAGACAATAAAAATTTTAATTGTATTAAATTTCGAAGCATGAAAGTGAACCCTGAAGCGCACTTACGGCAAGCGATTAAGGATGATCAAAGAATAACGCAAATCGGAAAAATTTTGCGTAAAACAAGTTTAGATGAATTTCCTCAATTCATAAATGTTTTTATAGGGCATATGACTTTAGTTGGACCGCGACCTCACATGCTAAAACATACGGCTGAATACGCAAAATTGATTCATAAATATATGGTGAGGCAGTTTTTAAAACCAGGCATAACAGGCTGGGCGCAAGTAAATGGTTGCAGAGGGGAGATAAAGATTCTTGATGACATGATAAGAAGAGTCGAATATGATCTTTGGTATTTAGAAAATTGGAATTTATGGTTGGATATCAAAATTATTTTTTTAACTATTTACAGTATTGTAAGAGGGGATAAAAACGCTTATTAGAAATCGGATTGTTTTCCTTTTTAATGCAGAAGCTATCTTTAAAAGTAAAGACAGCCTCTGCGGTATTTAGTAAAAATTACTTTATCAATTTTAGTGTTTGAACGTTTGTTCCCTGAGTTACTTTCAAAATATAGGATCCTGCCGGCAAATTTCTTCCAAAAGTATATTTTTGTTCTGCATTGCCTGTAGCATTCAGCATATTCTTGCCATTAACATCAAACAAATTAATCTCTATCTTTTCACTGCTGTTACTTTGGATTAACAAGTTAAATTCAAGAGGAGAAGGATTAGGGAAAGCAGTCAATTTCAATTCTGTTGAGTTGAGAAGATTGTTCCTGTTATTAATCTTAGTGCTGCTTGTAACTTTATTGGTAGTTATCAAGGAAGTTGCAGATTGTTTAATAAGGATAATGGAACTGTAGGGTGCTAAACTGATATTTCCTGAATATACATTATTGCCCACATCTACATAGCTTGCATCTAATGCGATGGTTTTAGTATTATTTGTGGGATTATACTCAAAACGAACGTAATCGTCAGGATTAATTATAGTTACATCAGCCTCGTATAATTGAATATTGTCAAGATAAACAGTGCTATCGCGATCATTAAATTGAAATATAATTTGTCCATTATCATCGCTTTCAGGGAAAGAAAGTAAAACTTCATTATCAACCCGATCCGTGCTTACTGTGTAAAATTTAATAGGGGTCAATCTATGATATGGAGATTTTCCCTGACGCAAAGAAATTCCTACCGAACCATTATTTTTTGTTCCTACGGCACTGTATCTAAGAATATAATTTTTTGAAGAACTGATTGCTCCAACATTTATAACTACATTAGTGGTGGTACTAACAGGTGATGTTCCATTATAAGAAAGCTTAAAAGCGCCTCCATCCAGTTTCCCTGAATTATCCCAGCTCGCAGCAGAGGTGTGTCCTGTATTGTAACATGTGGTCCCTGAGGTCTTAGCATCGTAGGTGCCGTTGATATACTTGTTAGAACTTAAAAGATTATTAATTCTATATTCGTTAAGAGTGGTTGCAGCAGACTTTGAATGTTGATCATCATTGTAAGCTAATTTCCATCCGTTAATATCAAAACAGTGTGAATAAATCAATCCATTCTTTTTGTATATCGAAAGAATTAAATTTTCTTTATTGATGGCTTGAGCATAATAGTTACTATCATAAGTGCCAAAATTATCAAGGTCATTAATGAGTGATTTAAATCCGGTTGTTTGCTGAACTAACTTTTGTGAAAATAAGAGATTGTTTTTAATATTGAGACCTCTTACAGCTGGTAAAGTAGTATCGTCATACCAGGCATTCAATTGGATCTGCTTATTATTATAAACAGTATTGTTTTTAACATACATATTTTGGTTATCATGTAGAAATATTCCCATACCATTGTAAGCAACTGTGTTATCGGAGATTTCAATATTTCGGGAATTACCATCACAATATATCCCCTGAGAACCATAGATCCCGCCGGCTTCGGTGTAAATTGTTCCTGCATCGGCAATGCCTGCATACAAAACAATATTTCCAACAATTTTATTTCCATAATAAGGCGTGGCGGATAAAACACCATTGTTATCTCTGGCATTATTCCAGGTATATATGCCTCCGCCATCATTTTTTATAAAGCAATAGTTAGTGATGTAATTGTTTTTTATTAGGGTCGAATCACCAAAGCAAAACTTAATCCCGATGTATCCGGTGCTGTCCACAATATTGTTTTGAACAATATTTTTGCCTGCTATAACAGTAATTCCTTGATAACTTGAACTGTTGCTTTCCCCCATTCCTGCAAATGTACCTGTGTTACGTACTACACAGTTGGTTACAGAATTAGAAGGAGTGCTGCCGTTTGGAGCCTGGAGAAAAATACCGTCACTGTTACTCCACAGTACTGTAGTATTATCAATTTTTACAAAAGATGCATTGTGAGTATAAATGCCTGTAGAACCGGCATAAAGAATATCACAGTTAGTGATATTTAAGTGGGAACCTCCTAAAAAATAAAAAACATCTTTGTTTGCACCTGTAAACAGGAGGTTGTCAAAGGTAACGTAAGTCCTGCTTTGACCGGTTACACACACATCGAATGTGCTGCATTGAACAGTGTAAGCAGATGGACCATTTGATCCGAAATATACATCAAGTTTTTTCGTTTGCGGATTGAAATACCATTCACCAAATTGATCAAGAGTGTTAATATGATTTTGAAAAAAGAACCCGTAACCATTTCCGGGAACAAAAGATGAAACCTTGGTGTAAGAAACAGTAGTTGATGTTTGATTCGTAATTTTACATCTGTCAAGTACATGACGAATAGGCCTTATTACTATTTCACCACCTACAAAATTTGGAATTCCAGAAATTTGATTGCTTGTAATTGATGTTTGATTTACATGAGATTGAAGGGTGAGATAGCCCCTATTAGAATCATTGGCATTAGGATACCTTCCTATCTGTTGTACATTTCCGTCAATTGTTACCATATTAACAGAAGTGCCTGCGTTAGATATCATGGAACTTTCATAGATTCCTCCACCCAAATAGGTCCATCCCGATACACTTGCTAATGCAGTAATAACAGGCCTATTTCCGATTCCATATGTACTAAAAACAATCGGTAATAATGAAGTGCCTGACTTAGTAATCGTGATACTTCCATAAAATATATCACCTCTTTTGAACAATATGGAATCGCCTGGTTTTAAACTGGAAAAAAAGCTATTCAGCTTATTTAATGTCTTCCAGGGAGTGGCAGGGTTCTGAGCGTCAGTGACGGTTCTTGAATCGTCACCTGTGGAAGTAGAAAAATAATAATTGGCCCCCTTAGTGGGCAAGTTTATTAAAGCAGCAGCTAAAAATAGCACAATCGCGAAGCGATTGAATAAACAATTCTTCATAAACAGTGGATTTGATTTTGTATTAGGATATTAGATATTGCGCCGCTTTGTTTGCATTTTTTATACCAAAAACGATAGAAGTGTATTAAAAGAGGATTAAGTAAGATTAATATTTTACTCAATTCATAAATGCGTTTGTAACATTTGTGATAATGGTTGTTTTTCTAAAAAAAATAGATTGTTGAATTATTGACAAGAATGAAAGGGTAAACGTATATGCTTTAATCGGAGTAAAGTTTTTCAAAACAATTAATACTAAATACTAAATCAAGTTTTATAAAGAAAAGAAGTAAGAACGCTGATAGTTAAAATAATTATTTAAATAAAAAGATCAAGAAGCTTTTTCGTCCTACATTAAAAATCAATCAACTTTTTATAGATATTTGAATAAAAATTTTATACGCCAATGACTCGGTCCGCAAATGTTTTTATAATTTCACGCAATCATACCTTTTTTATTTCACCAATCCTCCCCGCATTATGAAAACATCAAAAAAATTTACATCAGCAGTTTTAGTGATTTTAACAACCGCGCTTTTGTCCTGGAATGATATCTCTGATTCAAAAAAGGAAGTCAACGTTTTTGGATATACATATTTATACAATAACAAAGAATTAAATAACGACGATCTCTACGCATTGATTGAAAATGAAGAGCAGTATTTGCCGGATACAAATCAGGTACCTGCCGCACAAGATGTAGTGATTCAAAAAATTCCCGGTGACAATAATCATTTATTAATGATGGCTTTTTATTCAAAAGAAAACTACTCAGGGCCATTTTTAACTTTACAAGACGGGTTTGGAATTGTGTTTAGAGACGATGGTAAAGGGTTTGATAAAAAAGCGGGAGACGGTTTTTACACTGCAAGAGTAGCTGCTGACGTAAGAGAGTTTAGAAAACAGGCCGTACTAATGGATCATCAAATGAAGAAAAGTAATTACAAGGCTTTTCGCTATGTTCATCGTGCACTGGTTTATGATCCTGATGTATCTGAAGGTTTTGATGCCTCAAAATTTGATGCAAACGAACCTGTTTCAATATCAGGACTAACAAATGCATTGTCTTCTGATTTATCAGCGTTTGCAACTGCAAAGGCTACAACTCTCGATTCGATCAAACGAAACTCTACAATTATTACTAATCTTGCGGTTGTTGAAGATTCTACACGTACATGGAATAACTGTGCACAAAAAGGTAATGTTAATGGGCCTTGGACATTTGGAACATTAATGAGACAACTTGCCTCTAAAGATCCGTCTAACATTGCTACAGATGCCGAGGTTTCTACTTTCATAAAAAACTGGTTAAATAAATGGAAAGAGGTACAAGTAATAAATGGTGATAGTGTCAAAGCCCGTACACTTGTAAATAACGTACTCAATCCTTGGCTTAATCAAAGTAAGAGTGCCGGAGCACCAAGCGGACAATTGGATATGCGCTTCGCTCCCTTTAAGTTAATAGCGATTGTAAACAGGTTCGATTTAAGAGATGGAGCCCTTAATGGAATTCCGGGAAGCCCCTGTGGTGAAGGTAGATTTGTATTCTGTTTGTTAAAGAATGATTGTACAAGAGCTTTACAAATGACAGTGATTTTTGAATATGGCATTAACAAGCCCGCTACTTGCAGTGACCAAAAGGCATGGGCGCAACAGTGGGTAAATTTAAAAAATCTTACACTTGGCAGTAGTGAATATAACCAAGCGCTTCAGGATATAACAGACCAGTTCTCTCTTTGCGGAACAAATCCTAACAAACCAAATCAAAGTTCCCTTGACCAGCTACGAACAAATGATGTAGCGTTATCTCCCTCACCCAAAACATGGGAATTAAGACAGTTTGCATTAGATAGCACAGGAAATCTTGTTGAAGAAGCGGTAGGTCAAACTCCTGCTGATAAGTTTAATGCGCGTACTGTTAATGCTAACTTACAAGACGTACAGGTAATGGTTGATTACGTGAACAAGAACAGAGCAACGATCAATAAAGAAAAAAATGTTGTTCCTCAAACATGGAACGGTGTGCCTTTCCTCGCAGGAAGTTCTCATATACTTGATTCACCTACCGGAGCACTTCCAAAAGTTTATCATTGGGATGGAACTGATTCTTCAAATGTATCTACTTTTATAAAAGACAATAATTCCCGATTTTTCTTTTCATTTAATACTTGTGCAGGTTGCCATGCAGGTGAAACTCAAACCCATTTTACTCATATTGATCCTGTCTTTTTTGGAACAGAAACCACACTTTCGGGAATGATAACAGGAACCGCCGGAACTGGTGGTGCTATTGATTTCGACAACAATCCTGCTAATGATACTATGGCTGTAAAAGATGCAGCGTTAAGGCCTACAACAAATCCGAAAATCAGAAATTTTAATGAAATTAAACGTAGAGCGCAAGACCTCAAAAAAGTTACAAGCACAACATGCAGCAGTATCCTTAGTATAAGTTCTGAATTATTGTTTCAACCCCTTAATTCAGTAGATTAATATTAACGAGCTTCCAAAGTGTAGATGAGTTAAAATAATGTGGGAGAAGAAGTTTCCTTTGAATATCCAAATAACTCAAAGTCTTTGTTATAAAGTGAGATGACTTTTTGTTTTATTTTATCATTGAAGTAATATTCTTCTATCAACATTCTTTTATTTTTTGTTACGTTCAATTTTTTTAAAGGTTCACCGGTTCCGATTTTGTTTCTGATAAATTCATAATCCTTCTCAAGCTCTTCAAAGTGACCTAAATAATTAATTATAATTTTTCCATTTGAATCACAAACAAAATAATGTTGAGGTCTGAAATAACGACTGGCTTTAATTGTGTTTTGATTAAGATATTCCATTACAAAACTTTCGAAACTTTTGTAAGGCTTTATGATTGATACAATTTTTTCATCGTAATGACCGCCACCACCACCTTGTAAAAATTCGTAGGCTGACACTAACCTTGCAAACGGATTACGAACAAAAGCGAACTTGAAATATTGATTGAAAGTGCCTTTACCAAGAAGTACTTTGTAATATAGTGCCGGCATATTTGCAATTCCACTTCCAAGTAGCGATACAGAAACAGATACCCCTGCAGTTTTTGGAATATGTATAAATATACACTTATGTTTATGTAGCTGACTATACCATTCTTTTTCCCGTTTTACTTGCAGGGTCTTTCTTTTAAATATTCTTGCCAGGTAATAAAAGGATTCATCTCTTAAGTTCATAGTGTATAAGCGACAATTAAAATTTCTTGGTAAATAAAATAAATAAAAGCTTTTGATTTTTTTTCGCTTTTAATAATTCAAATATTATCAAAAATAAACTCATTTCCATTGTTCGCATTATTAGGCTTGAGTTTGAACGAAAATTTTTATTCTTAATTATAAACATGCAAAATTTCTAAAAGGAGACTTCTAACAATTCAACATCTTTTTTTATTTCCTTTTCGGATGCAAGTTGTAAGATATAATTGTCAAATAAAGTTATGCTTTTGATAAACCATACAATTCCGCCAAACTTTATTCTATTATTTTTCATAGTGAGTTTTTGAAGGGGAATATTTAATCCTCTACCATCAGCTTTTATTACAGCTTCTTTTGCAGTCCAATAAAAATAAAAACTATAATACTTATTTTCAGAGTTAAGGATGAGTTCCCATTCTTCATTTGAAAATTCATTTTTAAAATCCTCAATTAATATCGGTCTTATTTCTTCTGCATCTATTCCTATCCTATCTTCAGTAGAAATTGCACATGCAACAAAATTAGTTGTATGAGAAATATTGAAATCTACATAGTCTTCCAGATATGGGCGACCATATTCCGTATACTTTAAGTTTTGTAAATCAAAATCTTTTCCTAAATCTTCCAGCCCTTTTTTTAATAAAAGTTTTCCAAAAAGACCGGCCTGGCGATCCTCCCATTTTTTAAGTTTCAATATTTTTTCTCTTAATACCGTCGGAAGAAAATTGAGGTATTTAAAAAAGTCATCATTATTCAATTTATTACCGACTCTTGAAAAATATACTTTGATCATTGCCTCTTAAAATTATGAATTAGTATATAATATAAAAACCAACAAATTGTTTAGCAAATCCTTTTACTAAAAAATTCTTGTCACCAATTTTTGCACTATTGAGTTCTTTGTTAATTCAACTTATAACAAACTTTAAAAGTTTGATTATTGAAAAAAGATGGAGTACTTTTAGTAAGAAGATCATGTTGTAATCAGATAAATCGAAGTTAATTGTTATCTTTACGACCCTTCAAGCTATTAACAGAATGAGTAAGTGCAGCTCGTAATAAAAACCTTACTCTTGTTCATCAATATTATTTGTATTAATTGCGTTATTAAAACACTTCAAACTATATAAAACTATTTTTGTTAAAAGAAGATGACTTATGAAAGAATTGCTCACCCAAACAAAAATTGAATATGTAGCAGAACCCAATCAATTAACACCTGCTGAAAAACATCAGTTGCTGGTAGAATTTAATAATACAAAAGTTGACTATCCTTTAGATAAAACCGTTATTGATTTATTTGAAAAGCAGGTAGAAGAACATCCAGGGGACATTGCAATAATATTTGATGAAAAACATCTAACCTATCAGGAGCTTAATGAAAAATCTAATCAATTAGCTCATTACTTAAAAAGCAAAAGTGTTAAAAGGGAAACCTTAGTACCTATTTGTATAGAACGTTCTCCGGAAATGATTATTGGAATATTAGGAATTCTGAAAGCGGGAGGGGCTTACGTACCGATAGATACAGACTACCCACTGGAAAGAATAAAGTACATTTTAGAGGATACAAATGCTGCTATAGCAATTAGCAGCAGAGAGAGTAAATTAAAATTATTATCTGCAAAAAATATTGACGTCATTGAATTAAATGAACCGCACTCTGTTATTAATCAACAATCCATAAGTAATATAAATAATGCTGTTAAAACCTACAATTTGGTTTACGTTATTTATACATCGGGGTCAACCGGAAAGCCAAAAGGTGTAATGATTGAGCACGGCGGATTAACTAATCTTACTTTAAGCCAAATTGAAATCTTTCAATTAAAGCCGCGAATGAAAACGCTGCAATTTGCTGCATTTGGATTTGATGCATCTTGTTCAGAAATTTTTACTGCATTATTAAGTGGCGGATGCCTGGTATTGCCTCAAAAAAAACATCTTTTATCAGCAGAGGAGTTTGAAAAATTAATCAATAAACATGACGTAGAGGTTGTTACGCTTCCGCCATCTTATCAGCATGTTGTTAAAGATTCGTTGGGAACATTAAATACAATTATATCAGCCGGAGAACCATTAAACGAATCTGTAGGAAAATATTTACGATTAAAAGGCATTCGATTGCTTAACGGTTATGGGCCTACAGAAAATACAGTATGCACTTGCATGTCTGATGATCCTATAAAAGATAATCACATTATAGTTATTGGTAAGCCTGTTCCCAATGTTCAGGTATATATACTCGATAAAGAAGGCGATTTATGCCCCATAGGAGTTACAGGTGAAATATGTGTTGCAGGTGTGCAAGTTGCACGAGGTTATTTGAATCGTGAGGATTTAACTGAGCAAAGGTTTGTGGTAAATCCATTTGAAACAGACACAGAAACACGGATGTATAAAACAGGAGATCTCGGTCGATGGTTACCCAATGGAAATATAGAATTTATGGGAAGAATAGATGACCAGGTAAAGATCAGAGGTTATCGAATAGAGTTGGGAGAAGTGGAAGCTGTACTTCATCAATGTGAATTGGTGAAGCAGGCTGTAGTTTTAACAAAAGAAGATAAAGAAGGAAACAATATATTGGTGGCCTACATTGTGGCTGAAAAAATCTTTGACAAAAAGGCTATCACAGCCTTTCTGAAAATTAAGCTTCCTGAGTATATGGTGCCTGCCATATTTATTCAACTTGATAAATTTTCAACAACACCGAATGGAAAGATTGATAAGAAGGCGTTGCCCGATCCATATACAACTGATTTAGTAAATGGTGAATATATTGCGCCCCGAACCAAAGTACAAAAACAGCTTGCAACTATTTGGAGGGAAATTTTTCGAATTGAACAAATCGGGATACAGGATAATTTCTTTGAACTTGGAGGTAACTCTATTAAAGCAGTGCAGGTAGTAAGTTATGTAAAACGGACAGGGTATGATCTGCAACCTTCGGATTTTTTTATACATCAAACGATTGAGGATTTATCAAAAATAATAACCCATCGTTTACATTCGAACAAATCACTGCATTATATAAATGGGGAAGAAAAGTTTATCATTCCTATGCAAACGACCGGAAAAAAAATTCCCTTCTTTTTTATGTCGCCCGGTTTTTCTGTTTATGATAAAGTAATACCTGCTTTAGACACGGAACAACCCTTTTATTTTTTCATTCCTTACTCATATAAAAGTGTTGAAGAAATTGCGGAATGTTATATACGGGAAATGAAAAAAATTCAGCCTAAAGGTCCTTATTGTTTGGGAGGATATTGTGGGTTTGGAGAAGTTGCATTAGAAATGGCGCAACAGCTTACCGCCGAAGGCGAAGAAGTTGCCTTATTAGCTTTATTTGAATTTTATTTTCCGGCAGTGATCAAACCTTTTAAGCTAAAAGAAAGATTCGAATATTACCAGGAACAATTAAGAAATGTAACAACCGGCAGAAAATTTTTATTATTAACTGATTTGGTGTATAGACAATTAAGAAGATTCAAAAGAAAAACTACTAAAGCAATAGACATTAAATTTAGAAATTTGCCTGATAAATCAGGATACTTTATTGGAAAAGGTTTGTATACTGCCAAGCCATATAATGGCAAAATTTTATTATTTAAATCTGCTATTCGCACGCTTCGAATAATTGAAGAGCCGTTAATGGGTTGGTCAAATTATTTTAGCAATGCGGAACTCTTCATAGTTGATGGAAATCATAAAACCATGTTTTATAATCCGGGGAGTATTCAAATCGCTCAAAAACTAAACGAATATGCTGTTCTAAAAGAGAAAGATTAATGATAATTAATTTTTTGAGTAAACAGTTACATCAATACTATGATCTTATTGTGTTATAAATGAAAAGTATTCTTTGAACAGAAAAGCTATTCATTTGTCACACTTGCACTCATTACAGACAAAGCGATGCTATCGGTTCCTTTTGGCAAGCGATATTTTATTTTGAAATTATTGATAGAGTTTGATTTTATTACATCATCAATTACATCCTCGTGCTCTATCATCATTTTGTTGTCTTTATAACAAAGCATTTTAATGCGCACATCCTTATAAGAACTAACAGTTGCCTTGTTTGATATTTTTCCACGCACTACAGTTTGCCCGATAATATTTTTTTTATTCTCAGCAGTAACAGTTAAGAATGCAAGAGGATTTTTCTTTTCCTTTTCTGCGAGACTTTCTTTATAATGTTCATAAGATTGAGAGTCGAATTTTTTTTCACTGCTGCCGCATGCGGTAAGAAAAAAGACAATGCAAAAAATTGAAAAACGTTTCATAACTATAAGTCAGGGGTTGTGAAATTAAATTGATAAAAACGTTGGTTGATGATTTGTAGTATTTAAAGAATCTTACAAATAATGCATTTAACATTATACATTCATCATTTATAATTTTCATTTCATGATTCCTGACCCATCCACACAGCACCGCCAATACTATTACGGCTTGCACCTGTTACAGAACTCATCACAGTATCTTCTTCACGCCATCTCAACACTCCAAGCAATCCCATTATCAAAGCTTCCTTATATTTTATCAAATTTTCGTCCGGAACCACAACTTCAATATCAAAGACTTTTAGTGAATCGCTCAATCGTTCTATCAAAAAATCATTGAATGCTCCTCCGCCTGTTACTAACATTTTTTTATTCACCATTGTCCCTGCCTGGGCAGCAGGGAGGCATTCATCATTCACCAAATTTATTGCATACGCAATTTGCTGAACAATATGTTCCGTGTATGTTCTTAATGCATCTTGTGCTGAAAGATTAGTTGATTCAATCAAAGGAAAAATAACGTTCGTTCCAAAATCATTCGCAAGTGATTTCGGAAAAGATTTTTTGTAGTAATCCAGGTTATTTAATTGTGTAAGCAAAGCCGTATTAACTAAACCTGTTCTTGCAATTAAACCTTTATCATCATATGACTTCTCTTCTTTATTTGCCAGCAAATTCAACACACGATTTGCAGGACAAACATCAAAGGCGATATAAGTTTTTGAAGTAGCTAAGAAATTTGCGGAAATATTTGCAATGCCACCAAGATTTAAAAAATAATCAAACTCATTTAATAATAATTTTTCTCCGACCGGAACTATCGGCGCACCTTGTCCACCCAATGCAACATCCATCATGCGCAGATCGCTTACAACATTAATTCCTGTTAATGCTGCAATGGTTGCACCATCACCTATTTGTGCAGTCATACCTGATTGTGGTGCATGAAATACAGTGTGTCCATGTGATACGATCAATTGAACCTTATGATGAAGATCGTTTTCATCAATAAAATCATTTACTCTTTCAGCAGTAAATTTCCCATAAGCACAGTGCAACAAAAGATAATCGTACGCATTTAAATCCGTTGAAGTTCTTAACTTGTTTATCCATTCATCGCTGTATTCAACACAAGTAGAAGCCTTTATTTCATAACTCCACTTACCGCCTGTCTCTTCAAGTTCTGTGTAAACAATATCTAATCCATCCAAAGATGAACCACTCATTAAACCAATGACTCTGTATTGCATGATTTAGTTTTAAGAGAGCAAATTTATGTTTCATGGTTGTATATAGAAGTTGAATATGTTCAGTGAGTAAATAAGTTTTTGTATTCAATCCATATTATTTGCAATTCGATATTTTGATACTTTTGTTCATCAATCTGATAGCATGAATAAAATTACTGCCGCGATTACAGCGGTTGGCGGATATGTTCCCGAATACAGGCTAACCAACGCGGAGCTTGAAAAGATTGTGGAGACCAACGATGAGTGGATTCGAACACGCACGGGCATTTCCGAAAGACGAATTTTAAAAGAAGAAGGTAAGGCTTGCAGTGATCTTGCCGTGCCTGCTATCCAGGAAATACTTAGCAAAAAAAATCTTGATCCGGCAGAAATTGATTGTATTATTTGCGCGACGGTTACACCCGACATGGTGTTTCCCGCAACGGCAAATATTATTGCCGATAAAGTTGGCGCTACCAATGCATGGAGTTTTGATATTAGTGCGGCATGCAGTGGTTTTCTTTTTGCGCTTGCAACCGGTGCATCAATTGTTCAGGCTGGACAATATAAAAAAGTGATCGTTGTTGGCGCGGACAAAATGAGTGCCATTGTTGATTACACAGATCGTACAACCTGCATTCTTTTTGGTGATGGTGCAGGCGCAGTTCTGCTTGAACCCAACAACGAAGGTTTCGGTGTGCTCGACACCATTTTAAGAAGCGATGGAAAGGGGCGTGAATTTTTACACATGAAAGCAGGCGGTTCTTTAAAACCTGCAAGCATTGAAACAGTTACTGCAAAAGAACATTACATATATCAAGAAGGAAAAGCAGTTTTTAAATTTGCTGTTGTTGGTATGGCAGACGTGAGTGCTGAAATTATGGAACGAAACAATCTTACTGCAAATGATGTTTCATGGCTTGTGCCGCACCAGGCAAATCTTCGCATTATCGATGCTACTGCAAATCGCATGGGCATTTCGAAAGATAAGGTAATGATCAACATCCAGAAATATGGAAACACAACTGCAGCAACAATTCCGTTATGTTTATGGGAATGGGAAAAGCAACTGCAAAAAGGAGAAAATATTATTCTCGCAGCATTCGGCGGAGGTTTTACCTGGGGTTCTATCTGGGTAAAGTGGGCGTATGATACAGTTTGATTAAAATACTAAAACCTGACAGGTTTTTTATTAACCTCAACCTTTGTTATCGTGATAAACCTGTCAGGTTTTATTTACATCAATAAAAATTTTTGAATATGGCAAAAGTGCAAATACGCTACATTGTTAATGATGTTGATAAAGCGATACTATTTTATGTAGATCAACTCGGCTTTCAATTAGTGATGCATCCTGCTCCTCCTTTTGCAATGTTATCCCTCGGAGATCTGCGGCTTGTGTTGAGCGCACCAAATCCTTCTGCCGGCGGAGGTCAATCAATGCCTGATGGCACGCAACAAACACCCGGAGGCTGGAATCGTTTTGCAATAGAAGTTTCTGATATTGCTGATATGGTTGAAAAGTTGCGAAAGGCTGGCGTTCATTTTCGCAACGATATAATAACTGGTGTTGGCGGTAAACAAATTATTATCGAAGATCCTTCAGGAAATCCGATTGAGTTGTTCGAGCCTATCTTGCCTGAAGCACGTCTTGATTCGCATTGATAAAGAAGTTTATTTCTGATTTATAAAATTATATCAACTCTTTCAGCTTCTCAACAACAGCATCAACTTCTTCTTTTGCATTATACTTGCTGAATGAAAATCGAACAGCAACAAGATCTGGATCATCATTGATAGATTGTATCACATGACTGCCGGCACTTGCACCGCTCGTACATGCACTGCCGCCGCTTGCGCAAATGTTATTGATATCAAGATTGAAAAGCAGCATTTCACTTTTCTCTGTTTTTGGAAAACTTACATTCAGTACGGTATATAAACTTCTTCCTAATGGGGCACCGTTGAATGAAACACAAGGTATATTTTCTTTCAATTGCTCCATCATGTAAAGCTTTAGCTCATTTATATATGTGCTATCCTTTTCATGATTTTCTGTAGCAAGTTCCAAAGCTTTTGCAAAACCAACTATACCATAAATATTTTCTGTGCCCGCACGCATGTTGCGTTCCTGCGAACCGCCATGCACAAAAGGTTTGATCTTTATATTTTCATTGACGTATAAAATTCCAACTCCCTTCGGTCCATGAAATTTATGCCCTGCTCCCGTTATAAAATGCACATAAGTTTTTCTGAGATCAAATGGAAAATGACCAACTGTTTGAACCGTATCACAATGAAAAAGAGTTTTGTATTTTTTGCACAATTCACCAACTTCGTTTATATCGATCATGTTGCCGATCTCGTTGTTTGCGTGCAATAGTGTGACCAAACATTTCTCTTTACTTTCTTTCAGCAATCTTTCTAAATCATTTATATCAATGTGACCGTTGGGTAAAACTTTTACGTAGCTTAATTCCGCTTCACCATTACAATGTAAATATTCTACAGTATGTAATGTTGCGTGATGTTCGATGGGAGAAGTAATGATTTGCTTACAACCAAGATCTCGTACAGCAGCGGTAATTGCAGTGTTGCTGCTTTCAGTTCCGCCACTTGTAAAAAAAATTTCTGCGGGATGTGCATTTAAAATTTTTGCAACAATTTTTCTTGCATTCTCAACAGCAAGCCGTGTTTCTCTTCCGTAACTGTAAATGGAAGAAGGATTACCAAAATACGTAGTGAGATACGGCATCATGGCATCAAGCACCTGAGGATCCAATGGTGTTGTAGCTGCGTTATCAAAATAAATACGATTCATAAAACCCTCCAAACCTCCCTAAAGGAGGCTTTGGAAACTCCTTCAGAGAAAGTCAAATCTTAAATGCTTAGTTATGCACTTCAGTACAAGTGAGTGACACAACGAAGATGAGTAATGAAATAAAAGTTCGCACAAAAATAAAAACTAATATTCTACTGAATCGAAAGAGTAGTTTATTACTGCTTTTACATACTTTCTCTTATGTCCTGCATAAGACGTTTTGCGATATTCCCCGCGGTGGTTTCAAAGCTGCTCTCTGCATAAATGCGGATGATAGGCTCCGTATTGCTTGTGCGAAGATGCACCCAATCATTGTCGAATTCAATTTTCAAACCATCTTCTGTATTGATCGGATGATTCTTGTATTTCTTTTGAATATGGCCGAATATCTTTTTTACATCGATGCCGTTGCCAAGCTCGATTTTGTTTTTGCTTATAAAGTAATCAGGATATTGCCTGCGTAACTGTGAAGTACTTTTTTTGCTTTCTGCCAAATATGTTAGGAACAACGCAATGCCGATCAGTGCATCGCGACCATAATGCAGATCGGGAATAATAATGCCGCCATTGCCTTCGCCGCCAATCACTGCATTTACTTCTTTCATTTTATGAACAACATTCACTTCGCCAACAGCACTCGGAAAATATTCGCCGCCATTTCTCAGCGTTACATCTTTTAATGCACGTGTTGAAGATAAATTGCTCACTGTATTTCCTTTTCTATGCTGCAACACATAATCAGCAACTGCAACTAAAGTATATTCTTCGCCAAAAAGTGAACCATCTTCGCAAACAAAACATAAACGATCAACATCGGGATCAACAGCAATGCCGAGATGCGCTTGTTGCCTGTTCACTTCTTTACATAATTCTGAAAGATGTTGAGGAAGCGGCTCAGGATTGTGTGCAAATTTTCCGTTCATTTCTTCATTCAACACAATGATATCTTTCAAACCGAGTGCCTTTAATAAATTAGGAACAGCAATTGCACCGGTGCTGTTGATTCCATCAACTACAATTTTAAACTTAGCTTTTTTTATTGCGGCCGCATCAACCAAAGGATAATTTACAACTGCATCGATATGTTTTTCTAAGGCAGTATCATCAACAGTGTAGGTGCCAAGTTTATCAACAGGAGAGAAGTTAAAATTTTCGGCAGCGGCAATATCCAAAATTTGTTTGCCATCATCGGCACTTAGAAATTCACCGTTGCCATTGAGGAGTTTTAAAGCGTTCCATTCTTTGGGGTTATGGCTTGCAGTGAGAATAATTCCGCCCGCTGCTTTATGAGCAATTACAGCCATTTCAACTGTTGGCGTAGTAGTAAGACCGAGATCAATCACATCAATTGATAAAGCATTTAATGTGCTTACAACAAGGCGTTGAAGCATTTCGCCACTCATGCGGGCATCTCTTCCTACAACCACTTTTTTGTTTTCTTTATTTCCATTGATTAACCAGGTGCCGTAAGCCGCAGTAAACTTCACAACATCTAATGGGCTTAATGTTTCGCCAGGTTTACCACCAATTGTACCCCGAATCCCGGAAATGCTTTTTATTAAAGCCATCGCTCAAACACTTTTTTGGTAACAGCAAACATAGATGAAAAAAATTATTTCCTGAAAGAAGTATTCCACAGTAATAAAACTTTTTTGAAATGCCGATTTTAAAAAAATAATTTTGAAACAAGATTTAACAAAATGGCTTTAAAAGAGTGGTTCAGGGAATGGTTTAGCTCGCCGTATTACGACCTGTTGTATTACAAACGCAACGAACAGGAAGCGGCCGCGTTTGTAAAAACTCTTGTGCAGCATCTTAAGCCTCCGACCACAAGCAAGATGCTGGATGTGGGTTGCGGCAAAGGCCGCCACGCTAAAGTTCTTGCAGAAATGGGGTTTGATGTAACAGGTATTGATCTTTCCGAGCTATTCATTAATGAAGCAAAAAAATCCGAAACTGACAATCTTCACTTTTTTCAGCACGATATGCGGCTGCCTTTTTATATCAATTATTTCGACTACGCTTTTAATTTTTTTACCAGCTTCGGATATTTTCACACACGCCGTGAACATGATGCTGCAATACGAACCATTGCTCAAAGTCTTACAAAAACCGGAACACTTGTCATTGATTATTTAAACACCCATTATACAGAAGATCATCTTGTGCGAAGTGAAGAAACAACAATATTTGAGGTTCCGTTTCATTTAACGCGGTGGCATGATGATGAACATTTTTACAAACAGATTCAGATACGTGAACCAGACGCATCGTTAAGACACCTTGCAACAGAGAAGGTTACCAAATTTTCTTTGGGTGATTTCACCGACATGCTTTCATACCAGCAAATGCAGGTACAGGAAGTATTTGGCGATTATCAACTGGGAAGTTATGATGTAAGAAAATCTCCGAGAATGATAATTGTTGCAAAGAAAGTTGTGCATTGATTTGGTGAATGGTTAATAGTGAATAGTCAATCAAAAATTAATTACGAAGTAAAAACTAAACTAATTTCTCTTCTCGTCTATGGCAGTTCTTTCCTCCAAAGACAATTTAAAAACAGGCATGTTGCTTACAAAAGTCGAATCGGGTTTTAGAATGTACATGTTGTCCTGCATAGTTTGATAAATATCAAAACCATTTTGATTATTTCCGTCATAAACAAATCCTTTGCGCAGCGAACCGGGAGGAGGTGTTTCATTAGAAAATATTTTTTTTCGCAATTCAGATGAGAGCGAATCATTCCATTTAAATTTTTGTGGTGGAAATTTTCTTCCTGCGATCAAATTATCATAAGGATTTATTGATAATGGTATTTGAGGATTTATTTGTGCATGAATAAAAATTACAATAACGAAACTGATCAAGAGAAGAAAAAACCTTTTCATATAAGGCAATGTTTAAAATGAAAATTAAGAAAAATAAGCATTACAGCAATAAGATGCGGCATCGCTTTTTATTACACAAACTAACATGCTTTTTTCTGAAAACTTTGGACGTGCTCTGCTTCAGGCAGAACAAAGTGATGCCTTTAGTACTGCTGCAGTATCAAAAAAATTATCATTAAAAGAAGTGGCATCCTTTTTATACAGATGTAAAAAATATTGCGGCAAATAAACCTTTATTTCATATTGTTTAGATTTGCAGCAATTATAATTATGATAGAAATATTCATCATATTCTGCCTGATATTGTTGAACGGTGTTTTTGCAATGGCGGAAATCGCATTGGTCTCGTCACGCAAAGCACGTCTCGAAGCGCAGGCAAACAAGGGAGATAAAAAAGCAAAAGAAGCATTCAAACTTGCAACACATCCCGATAAATTTATTTCCACAACACAGATAGGCATTACATTGATCGGTATTTTAAACGGTATTTTTTCCGGGGAAAATATCAGGGGCAATCTTGTAAATTTTTTAGACCAGTATGAATCCATCAGGCAGTACAGCCATGGAATAGCAACAGCAATTGTAGTTATCATTATTACTTATTTTTCTCTTGTTCTCGGCGAACTTGTTCCAAAAAGAATTGGCTTGAGTAACCCCGAAGGCATATCCAAGAATCTTGTAGGCTTAATGAAAGTGACAACCTACATCACCTATCCTTTCATTTGGTTTCTTACAAAGTCAACAAATTTCATCATTAATATTTTCAACATAAGAAGAAAAGATAATCAGGTTACAGAAGATGAAATAAAAGCAATTATAAGTGAAGGAACAGAACAGGGAACCATCGAAGAAGCTGAACAGCAAATTATAGAGCGTGTGTTTCATTTGGGCGACAGAAATATTACATCACTCATGACGCATAGAAGCGATATTGTTTGGATAGATATAAACAGTAAGGTTGAAGATGTAAAAAAATTTACTGACGAAACAATCCATTCGATTTACCCGGTGTGTGATGGAAATATTGACAATATAAAAGGTGTGGTTTCATTGAAAGATATTTTTGTCGTGCCAAAAGAAGCCATGATAAAAGATGTTATGCAAAATGCATTTTATGTTCCTGAAAATAATTCTGCATACCAGTTGCTTGGAAAATTCAAGCAAAGAAAAACACACTACGCTTTTATTGTGGATGAGTATGGAACATTGCAGGGTATTATTACATTGAATGATATTTTAGAAGCAATTGTGGGTGATATCTCTGAAGTTCACGAAGAACCTTATGAAATTATAAAAAGAGATGATGGAAGTTATTTGATAGACGCACAAATTCCTTTCTATGATTTCTTAAGTTACTTCAACAAAACAATCTGGATGGAAGAAGATGAACAGGAAGACTTTGATACGCTTGCCGGGTTTATCCTTCATCACATGGAACGCATTCCTGTTACAGGAGATAAAATGAAATACCGGGGTTTTAGTTTTGAAATCATTGACATGGATGGACATAGGATTGATAAACTCCTTGTATCCTTAGCTAATGGAGTAAAAGAAGAAATGGAAACTGAATAATAACAGTGCTTACTTCTTTTCAATAAAATCTGCAATTGAATCAACAAGCTCCTGAGAAATCGGCAAAGATGGATTTGAATACGTTGCAATATTCTCTTCTCTTCCTCCGTTAACAATTCTGAAAATATGATTCATGTTTTCAATCATCGCAAGTTGTGCATCAGGTTTTGCAGCGGCAAGCAGCTTTGCATCGTTTTCTGTTACCTGTATATCGCTTGTTCCCTGTATGATTAGCACAGGTATTTTTAATTTTTTTATTTCAGTTTGCGGATCGTATTTAAACCAGGATATTAAGTATGGCTGCACACTCGATCTGAATAATACATTCAATGAGGGATCAACATTGCTAACGGTTTTTCCTTGCAGCAGCGTATCCATTATAGCAGAAGTTTGTTGTCGCAATGAATCAGGTTGACTACTTAATTGTTCACGAATAATTTTATCAGCCGGTCTTCCTGCGCCTGCAATAGAAATATATTTATCAGCATTTGCTTCAGCAGCAGCGATCATTCCAATAAGCGATCCTTCACTGTGGCCTATAACAATAACTGTTGTGAAACGTTTATCCTGCTTTAGTAAATTGATCCAATCTTTCGCATCATTTACATAATCATCAAAACGCAGATCACTTTCTGATTTTGCAGCAGACATACTCAAAGCAACTCCTCTTTTGTCGTAACGAACGGCAGCAATATTGTGCAATGCAAGTTGCTGTGCTAATTTTTTGTAAGCATCACTTTTGAGGAACATGCTATTACCATTCCTGTCTGTTGGTCCCGAGCCGGCAATGATAAGTGCTACAGAAATTTTATTAAATGTCTTTGGTGTTGTAAGCGTTCCGGAAATTTTTCCTGTTGAAGTTTGCAGTTCAATATTTGTTTCTGTAAAAGATGAGTCTGCATTTTGTGCAAAAAGCCCGAACGAAAAGAATAACAGCAATGCGGTTGCAATTATCGTTGCAGGTGCATTTTTATGAAGCATAAAATATTTTTCTTAAAGTACGATTCATTTTTTGTTTATGCTTCTCTTTTGCTGATTAAAGTTCTGAACCATGAAGAGTGCGACGCAACAGGCGATGCCATGAAGGAGAAAGCCGGGTTCATAAAAATATTTCAGATTCACTTGTATTTTTCAATTTTACTGCACACCTGTTGCTCCGTCCCGCACTTTTATTTTCTTTTTGTTGGAATTCTTTTTTTCGTATTCGAGCACTTCTTTTGGTTTTGCTTTGGAGGTAATCGAAGAATCTTTTTTCAATCCTGTGCTGTCTGTTTTTGCAAGAGCGGTTTTTTTCTTTGAGGGATCCTGAAGTTGATCAAGTATATATTCTTCTGACTTAACAAGCGCACCTGTTTGTGGATCGTAGTAATTCCATGTGCCATGTTTTACGGTGAATGCGTCAACTTTTATAACACGTTTATAAACCGCATCAGAATTGAGATCAGGTACATCAATTGTATCATAAGGATTTTTCGGATCAATTGCTTTCCAGCTTTCTTCACGCACTCTTCCAAACAAATTAAAGTATTCACATTGCCCGTTCTTGTAACCCCATTTATAATTTTCAATCGCGGTCAAATCGCCCTGCAAATTATACGCACGCCATGTGCCCTCTTTTTTTCCGTCTTTATAAATACCCTCTTCTTCATAGCCCGGTTCACCTCGTAAAGCATCAATATGCGAAACCCATCTTCCCTGTTTCAAACCATTTGCATCAACACGGTTCAGTGTATCGCCCTTTACGCCGATAATAAAACTTTTTAATTGTGCATTTGTTGATATGCTAATCATTAAACAAACAAAAACTATCCATCGCATAGCAGATCATTTTTATATTTATGAGGTCAGCAATATTGCTACTATTAAACTTTCGTTGTGTCACTCACTTGTACTTTCTGTTCTCTATTCAGCAAGCAAATGCGAAGTTACACCAGATGCAAGCAACATCATTCTCAAAGTGTAAACGAAAAAATAGTTTGATTAATTGCCTGCGAAGAATCGGAAGAAATTAACAATGCAGTATTCGTGAAACGACAAACGGCAGCCGAAAGATTTTTTCACGTCTCACGTTTGTCGTCTCACGATTAAGTAAGCTATAGTATTCCTGAAATCATAAATGGCAACCGTAAGATTTTTCACGTCTCACATTTATCGTCTCACGATTAAATCAGAATATCTCCGCAATAGTAACTTT
>Ga0207657_10002085_pt1 | contig 21637 bp, 18 predicted proteins | sample KBSC33metaG_FD_184316 | JGI IMG/M metagenome (GOLD analysis project Ga0207657, IMG submission 184316) | Corn rhizosphere microbial communities from Kellogg Biological Station, Michigan, USA - KBS C3-3 metaG (SPAdes) (version 2) | ecosystem: Host-associated > Plants > Roots > Rhizosphere > Soil ... | reverse complement strand
GTGCTCGGGATCGACGGCTCCGCGACGGTGGAGCAGACCCGCGAGCAGGTGGGCTCGCATCGCGCGGACGACGGCCGAGGCGATCGGGCTCGGGCGCGAGCTCGACGACGGCGAGATCGTGCTGCTCGACGAGTGGCACGCCGGCACGTACGGGATTCCCGACGAGAAGACGATCGCCGCGATCCGGCTGTGCGCGCGCCTCGAGGGCGTGCTCACCGACCCGGTGTACGAAGGCAAGTCGATGGCCGCGCTCGTCGACCTCGTGCAGTCGGGGCGGATCGAGCCCGGGTCGCGCGTGCTCTACGCGCATCTCGGCGGGCAGCCCGCGCTCAACGCGTACGCAGGCGCATTCTCCTAGAGCTCGCCGGGCGTGCGGATGATCTTCCAGACCATGTAGAGCCCAAGCACCGCGGCGAGGGAGAAGCCCGCGATGCCGAGCCACTCGAATCGGTGCACGCGCACGACGAGCGCCGAGGCAAGCAGGAGCGCGCCGACGATGAGCGACGCGCCGACGCGATTCGCCATCGAGCGGAGATTCGCCTCGAGCTCGCCGAGCCCCGTCGGCTCGATCCCGATCTTGAACGTGCCCTGCTCGAGCTCGTTCAGCACGTGCGCGACCTTGCGTGGCAGGCGCGAGATCGGGTCGAGCTGTGTGTAGAGATACGCGAAGAGCTGGTTCGGCTCGAGCCGGCGCTCGACCTCGACCACCATGACCTCGATCGCCTTCTCCTCCATCAGCTCGATCGGATCGAGCTCGGGGTCGAGAATGCGCGCGATCGAGTCGGCCTGCGCCAGCGTCTTGCCGACGAGCGCAAAGCTCGTCGGCAGCGCGATGTTGTGCTGCAGCGCGATGCGCTGCAGGTCGGCGAGCGACTCGCCCGCCCGGATCCCGGACAGCGGCCGCCAGTGGAAGCGCGGCAGCTTGCGCCGCACGTCGTGCACGAACCCGGGCTGGTCCGCGCTCAGGCTGGTGAGGGACAGGCTCAGGATCAGGTCGGCGACGTCGTCGGCGCGGTTCTGCGCAATCGCCAGCAGTAGCAGCGACAGTCCTCGCCGCGTGTCGTCGTCGAGCCGGCCGAGGAGCCCGAAGTCGAGAAGCGCGAGCCTGCCGTCGGGCGTGAGGAGAATGTTCCCCGCGTGCGGGTCGGCGTGGTACACGCCTTCGACGACGACCTGGAAGACATATGCGCCGAAGAACTGGCGCGCGAGCTCGCGTGCGGCCTCCGGCTCGAGTGCGTGCCCGGCCTCGACCTTCTCCCCTGCGATGTACTCGAGCACGAGCACCCGCTCCGTCACGTGCGGCCGGATCACCTCCGGCACGACGATGTGGTCGTACTCCTCGACGAGGCGACCAATCAGCTCGGTGTTGTGCGCCTCCTCGACGAAGTCGAGCTCCTGGCGCAGATGCACTTCGAGCTCGTCGGCGAGTGCCTCCACCTGCAAGAGCTGCGCGGTCTCCGAGTGTCCGGCGAGAAAGCCGGCGCTCGAGCGCAGGACGGAGAGGTCGAGCTCGACCTGCTCGACGATCCCCGGGCGCCGCACCTTGACGACGACCTCGCGGCCGGTCTTCAGGAGCGCCCGGTGTGTCTGGGCGATCGACGCCGCGGCGAGCGGCTCTGGGTCGATCGTCGTGAAGATGTCGGCGCCGAGGTCGGCGAGGATCACCGCCTCGATCTCGGCGAACGGCACGGGCGGCACCGCGTCGACGAGTTGCGAGAGCTCGTCGATGTACACGTCCGGCATCAGGTCGGGACGCGACGAGAGCAGCTGCCCGAGCTTCACGTACGTCGTGCCGAGCTCCTCGAGCGCCTGCCGGAAGTTGCGGGCGCCCTCGCGGGTCGCGTCGCGCTTCCCGCGGACGCCGATCTCCGCGAGAACCTGTCGGATGCCGCTCTTCTGCGCGACGCGCGTCACATGCAGCGCGCGACGCGCACGCTCCATGCGTTCGCCCATAGGAGGATCATGGCCCCGCGCCTTGCGGAGGAAACGCGACTCAGCTGCGGGCGATCGCGCCGAGCAGGCCGTGCACGCCGACCTCGGTCGCGCCGCTCCACGTGTGCGGCCCGGCAGCGAAGAAGAGCGTCGTGCGCGGTCCGGCCATCATCCCGTTCCCGAAGGCGATGCCCCAGACGCCGGGCAACTCGATCGGCTTGCCGTCGCCGTGGCGGAGCACACCCCGAAACGACCACCCGGTCGCGCGGCGCTCGAAGACGTCGACGCGGCCGCTGCCGAAGTTCGCAACGACGAGCGACCCCGCCCGCGGGCCGAAGCCCTTTGGCGCGACCGCCATGCCCCAGGGCTCGTCGAGCGGCCCCATGTGCGCGACGCGGGCGACGAGCCGGCCGTCGAGGTCGAACTCGTCGACGTAGCCGCCCGTCGGCGCGTCGTTGCCGTTCACGGGGGCGCGCCACGCGTAGCTGACGAAGACGCTCGACCCGGACGCCTGGATGCCGAACGGCGCATACCAGGCGGGGATCGCGCGATCCACGAACGCGCCGCGCCGAACGACGGGGCGCCAGCGCTCGTCGAACACGACCACACGCGCGTTGTGGAAGTCGGTCGCGTAGACGCGCTCGTTTCCGTTCGGAAGCGTGGCGAGCGCAAGCCCGCGGAACACGGCTCCTCGCTCGGCCTGGTCGACGGCGATCTCGGCGCTCGTCGACCAGCCGTGCGGGACGACGGGCGACCAGGCGCGGATCATGCCGTCCTCGCACGCGTAGATGAACCGTGCGGGGCCGAACGCCTTCCCGCGCCGGACGACGAAGCCGTCGCCCGGGTTGTAGGCGATCCCGGTCGGCCCGCCCTGCACGTCAACGGTCAGCGCCTGTTTGCGCCCGTCGCCTGCGTAGAGCGTGCTCGCCTCGCACGCCTCGTTCGTCGTCCACCACGGCCCGGTCGGGCTGGCTGCCAGACCCCACGCGTTCACGAGCCGCGCGTCGTGGACCCGCGCACCGAGCCCGCGGTCGGAGACGAGGTGCGTGACGCGATAGACGTCCGGGCCCTGCGAGGCGAGATCGGCAAGCGCGCCGCCCGCCGCAACGGCAGCTCCGACGAGCGCCACCGCGACGAGCCGTGCGCGCCGTCTCATCCGCGTTCGCCGACCTGCGTCTGCGTCGTGTCTTGCCCGAGCCGTGAGCCGATCGAGACGGTGCGGCCCGTGCGGGCGGAGTCGAGGACCGCCGTGGCCGCCTCGAGCACGTGCAGCCCCAACTCAGCGGACGCGCGGTGCGGCCGGCCTGCCTGGAGCGACTCGAAGAGATCGTGGAGACCGCAGCCGCGGGTCTCCTGCGGCCCGCGGGACTCGTAGGCCACCGTCTCCCAGTCGCCACGCGCGGTCTTCACGCGCACGTCTCCCTCGAATCCGTTCGCGTCGGGAAGCTCGAGCGTTCCCTCGCTCCCGTGCACCACGAGGCTGCTCTCGTACTGCTCCGACGCTTCGAAGCTCGCCGTGAGCGTCAGGAGCGCGCCCCGTTCGAGCCGCAGCAGCGCAGCGACGTGCGTCGGAACGTCGACGGTGAACTCCTCGCCTGCGCGTGGGCCGACCGCGAGCCGGCGAACGGGCGTCGGCGTGACGGCAAACCCGGTCGCCTCGACATACGGCCCGAGCAGCGACGCGACAGCCGTGAGGTGGTACGGCCCGAGGTCGAGCATCGGCCCGCCGCCCTCGCGGTAGAAGACGTCGGCGTTCGGATGCCAGCCGTCGGGCCCGCCGACGAGCAGCGCCGCCGTCGCGCCGAGCGGCTCGCCGATCGCACCGCGCTCGATCAGCTCACGACCCGCTTCGTAGGCGGAGCCGAGGAACGTATCGGGAGCACAGCCGAAGCGAAGACCTTGCCCAGCCGCCATGGCGACGAGGCTCTGCGCGTCCGCAACCGACGTCGCCACGGGCTTCTCGGTGTAGACGTGCTTCCCGTGCGTGAACGCGGCGCGCGTCACGGCGGCGTGGGCGGCCGGCGGCGTCAGGTTGAGGATCGCGTCGATCTCCGGGTCTGCAACAAGGGCACCGACGGACAACACGCTCAACCCGTGCTCCGCCCCGAACGCATCGGCCACCTGCTCGTCGAGGTCGGCGCACGCAAGGATGTCGAAGCTGTCGAATGCCGCCGATCCGCGCACGTAGTTGTGCGCGATCACGCCGCAGCCGACGACGCCGACACGCGCTGCGCCGTTCACGCCGCGACCTTCAGGAAGCGCTGCACCGCGTCGAACGAGCGACTCACCGCGTCGAGGCCCGACCCTTCCGTCTCATCCTGCTCGACGAGCAGCCACTCGACGCCCGCGGCGAGCGCCGCCGGAAGGATGCGCTCGTAGCCGACCGCGCCGTCGCCGACGGGGCAGAACTGCCGAGTCCCGCGGGCGCGAAAGTCCTTGACATGAACAAGAGGGCTGCGCCCCCGCGCGCGCTCGAGCAGCTCGACCGGGTCGACGCCGGCCTCCCATACCCAGCCGAGGTCGAGCTCCAGCCAGACGTCGTCCGCAGGAAGTGCGAGCAGCGAGTCGAGCACCGAGTCGCCCTCGAAGCGCTCGAGCTCTGCCCAGTGGTTGTGGAAGCCGAAGCGCAGGCCGGCGGCGTTCACGCGCTGCGCCGTCTCCGCGATCGTCGCCACTGCGGCACGCGCTTCCGCGCCGGACGCCGGTGGCTCGATCCAGCTCAGGACGAGCCGGTCGGAGCCGAGCACCGCGAGCTCCGCCGCAAGCTCCGGCAGGCCGGCGCGGATCTCCTCGAGCCCCGCGTGGCGCCCCGCGAACTCGAGCCCGAGCGCGTCGAGCCACGACCGCACCTCGGTTGCCTCGGAGCCGTGCAGGTCATGGAGCTCGACGCCGTCGTACCCGACCTCGGCGACGGCGCGGAGCACTCCCTCGAAGTCGCGGGCGGACTCGTTGCGGAGCGTGTACATCATCAGGCCGACCTGCGTCATGCGATCGCCGGCTTCCGGCTCGCGATGAGGTCGCGGTACCAGTAGAAGCTGTCCTTCGGCACACGCTCGAGCGTCGGATAATCGACGTACACGATGCCGAACCGCTTCGCGTAGCCGAGGCTCCATTCGAAGTTGTCGAGGAAGCTCCAGGCGAAGTAGCCCTTCATGGGCGCGCCGTCGGCCGCCGCTCGGAGAACCGCGTCGACGTGCTGCTCGAGGTAGGCGGTTCGCTCCGGATCGTGGACGAGGCCGTCGTGCACGCGCACGTCGCCAAAGGCCGCGCCGTTCTCGGTGACGTACATCGCGCGCGGCGCATAGTCGCGGGCGACGCGGACGAGCAACTTGTGCAGGCTCTCGGGATGGACCTCCCATCCCATGTCGGTCATCGGCGCGTCGGGATCCTTCACGACGTGCGGCCCGCCGCCGTTGTCGCTGGCCCGTACGACGAACCTGAAGTAGTTGTTCACGCCCAGGAAGTCGATCGGGGTCGAGATCGCGGCGAGATCGCCGTCCTGCACGGGCGGCTCGTACGACATGTCGGTGGGATAGGCGCCCCGGAACAGTGGATCGAGGAGCCAGCGATTCGCCATACCGTCCATTTCGCGTGCCGCGTCGAGATCCGCGGGCGAGTCGGACGCGGCGTCGACGTGCTCGAGGTTGAGCACGATGCCGACCTCGGCATCGGGGGCGGCGCGGCGTAGCACCTCCGTCGCCCAGCCGTGCGACAGCAGCAGATGGTGCGCGGCGGCGATGGCCTCGGTCTCGCTCGTGCGTCCCGGGGCGTGCTCTCCCCACGCATGACCGATCCAGGCGACGACCCACGGCTCGTTGTGCGTCACCCAATGCGTGATGCGATCGCCAAGGCGGTCGGCGACGACCTCGACGTACTCGACGAACGCCTCTGCCGTCGCGCGCGCCGGCCAGCCGCCGGCATCCTCGAGCACCTGCGGCGTGTCCCAGTGGAAGAGCGTCGGGAACGGCGTGATGCCGGCGGCGAGAAGCGAGTCGACGAGCCTGTCGTAGAAGTCGAGCCCCGCCTGATTGACGCGACCGCGGCCGTCCGGGAGGACGCGCGGCCACGCGATCGAGAAGCGGAACGCGTCGAGCCCGAGCTCACGCATGAGCTCGATGTCGTCGGGGTACCGGTGGTAGAAGTCGCACGCGACTGCGCCCGTGTCGCCGTTGCGGACCTTGCCCGGCGTTGCGCAGAAGCGATCCCACACGCTCTCACCGCGGCCGTCCTCGGTCGCAGCTCCTTCGATCTGATACGCGGCCGTCGCCGCGCCCCAGACGAAGCCATCGGGAATGACGGTCATGAGAACACCGCCTCCGGTGCCGGTGCGTTGACGTGACAGCGGGCGGCCTGCGCCGGTCGCGCCTCGACGAGCGGCGGCGTCACGCGCGAGCACACGTCGATCGCGAGCGGGCAGCGTGAGACGAACCGGCAGCCGTCCGGCGGGTCGACCGCCGCCGAGGCAAGCCCCTTCCGGATCTCGATGCGCTTCGGCTCGAGCGCGGTTCCGGGATCCGGCACCGCTGAGAGCAGCAGCTGCGTGTACGGGTGGAGCGGCTCGGCCAGCACCTGCTCGACCGGGCCGTGCTCGACGATCTGGCCCGCGTACATGACGAGGATGTCGTCAGCGACGTAGCGCGCGCTCGCGAGGTCGTGCGTGACGTAGAGGAACGCGATGCCGCGCTCCTCTTTCAGCTTCAGCATCAAGTTGAGGATCCCGATGCGGATCGACACGTCGAGCATGCTCGTCGGCTCGTCCGCGAGCAGCACCGTCGGCTCGACGGCGAGCGCGCGCGCGATCGCGACGCGCTGGCGCTGGCCGCCGGAGAGCTGGTGCGGATACTTCGCCGCGATGTGCTCCGGCGGCACGAGGCCGACGTTCTGAAGCAGGTCGTAGACATGCGACTCGACCTCGTCCGCCGGGACGATCCCGTGGATGCGGAGCGGACGCTCGATGTGATGACGGATCGTCTTCGCGGGGTTCAGCGAGCCGAACGGGTCCTGGAAGATCATCTGCACCTGCGAGCGGTAGTCGAGGATCGCCCGCCGGCTGCGGTCGCGAGCGACGTCGTGGTCGCCGAAGCGGATCGTCCCCTCGCTGGGCGCGTAGAGGCGCGCCAGGAGCCGCGCGACCGTGCTCTTGCCGCTCCCGCTCTCGCCCACGAGCGCGGTGATCGTGCCGCGGCGCAGGACGAAGCTGACGTCGTCGACCGCGTGCACGGAGCTCCGCCGGCCGATGAAGCCGCTGCCGGCCGCAAAGCGCTTCGAGAGATTGGTCACCTCGAGCGTCGTGTCGCGCTCGGCGAGGCTCATGCGTCGACCTCGGCGAGATGGCAGGCGACGAAGTGCTCCGGCTCGACCTCGCGCAGCAGCGGCCGCTCCGTGGTCTGACGCCGGTACGCAGGCTCCTCCGGCACGCAGAGCGGGCAGCGCGGATGGAAGCGGCACCCGGTCGGCGGGTCCGCGAGGTCGGGCGGCGAGCCTGGAATCCCGACGAGCCGCTCGAGCGGGCCGGTCAGCGGCGGGAACGACGCCATCAGCCCGCGCGTGTACGGGTGACGGGGGCTCGCGTGCAGGCGTGCCGCCGGCGCGGTCTCGACGATCTCGCCCGCGTACATGATCGCGATGCGGTGCGCGAACTCGATCAGAAGCGACAGGTCGTGCGTGATGAAGAGCACCGCGAACCCGAAGTCCCGCTGGAGGTCCTGCACCTGCTGGAGGATCTCGCGCTGCACGACGACGTCGAGCGCTGTCGTCGGCTCGTCCATGATCACGAGCTCGGGTTGGAGCGCGAGCGCCATCGCGATGATGACGCGCTGCCGCATGCCGCCGGAGAGCTCGTGCGGATAGGCGCGGACGCGCCGGCGGTCGATGCCGACGAGCTCGAGGAGCTCGCCGGCGCTCTTGAGCGACGCGCGCTTCGAGATGCGCTCGTGCGCGAGCATCATGTCGACGAACTGGTCGCCGACGCGCATGACGGGGTTGAGCGCGTTCATCGCGCTCTGGAAGACCATCGAGACGTTGCGCCAGCGATACCGCCGGAGCTCGTCCTTGCTCTTGCCGACGAGGTCGTCGCCGCGGAACGAGATGCTGCCGGACGTGATCTGCGCGGGCGTTCGCAGGATCTGCATGACGGCGTTGGCCACGGTCGTCTTCCCGCAGCCCGACTCGCCGGCGAGCCCGACGACCTCCCCCGCCCGGATCGTGAGGTCGATCCCGTCGACGGCGCGGACGCGCCGCTCACCGACCCCGTAGTCCACGGTCAAGCCGCGGAGCTCGACGAGCGGCTCGCCCTTCGCACCCGGTCTGACTGCGGTCGGCATCTGCTCGACGACGCTCGTCACGCGGCCCGCCGGAGGAAGCCGCGCTTGACCCGCTCGACGCGGAGACGAGGGTTGCTCACCTCGTCGATGCCCGCGAGCACCAGGGTCAGCCCGAGAACGGTCACGCCGATCGCGAGCCCGGGAAACAGGAACGACCACCACTCGCCCTGGAGGACGCTCGAGTTGACGGTCGCCCAGTAGAGCGCGCCGCCCCAGCTCGGCTTCGACATGTCGCCGAGGCCGAGGAACTCGAGGCCGGCGTCGACGAGGATCGCGATGTAGAAGACGAGCACGAACGCAGCTGCGATGCGGCTGATCATGTTCGGCAGCAACTCGCCGAACACGATGCGCGGCGCGGACTCGCCCGCGACCTTCGCCGCGAGGACGAAGTCGCGGTTCTTCAGCGTCAGCGCCTGGCCGCGCAGGATGCGCGCCTCGAAGGCCCACAGCGTGAGCGCGATGACGAGGATCATCGTCATCAGCCCACGGGTGTGCAGGAATGCGGTCACGTCGATCAACAGCGGGATCGTCGGGATGACGAAGAAGACGTTCGTGATCAGGTTGAGGATGTCGTCGGCGATTCCGCCGAGATAGGCGGCGAAGACGCCGAGCGTCGTCGCGAGCACGGTCGCGATCGCGCCCGCCGCCGCACCGAGGAGCAGCGAGCGCCTGGCGCCCCAGATGACCTGCGCGAAGACGTCCGTCCCCTGGTCGGTCGTGCCGAAGAGATGGCGCATCGAGGGGTGTTGGCGTGCGTCGAGGAGCGAGAACTCGGTCGCCTTGCTCGCCGGCTCGAGGAGCGGCGCGATCAGCCCGAGCAGGACCATCCCGAACACGATCCCGAGGCCGACGCGCGCCTTCGGGTTGCCGAGCATCACGAGCAGCCAGCCGGGGACGAGCTTCTTCCGGCGGCGGGCGACCGGGATCGCCGCGGGCAGCTCGATGATCGGCGTCATCTGCGACATGGTTACGCCGTCCGGACGCGCGGGTCGAGGACGAGATTGAGGATGTCCATGATGAAGTTCGCGACGATCGGGCAGAGCGCGAACACGAGCAGGAGCGCCTGCGTCAGCGGGTAGTCGTTGCCCAGCGCAGCCTGCTGCAGGGTGAACCCCGCGCCCGGATAGCTGAAGACGAGCTCGATGAAGATGACGCCGCCGACCGCCGTCGCGAACTGCGCGGCGAAGCCGTTCAGCGGCGGCAGGATCGCGTTGCGCGCCGCGTAGCGCGTCATGACGCGCGAGTCGCGCAGCCCTTTTGCGTGCGCCATCGCGACGTAGTCCTCGTCGATCGTGTTGATCATGACGGTGCGCATGTTGAGCACCCATCCGCCGGCGTACGCGATCACGACGACGAAGGCGGGGAGGATCCCGTGTCGGACCGCGCTCTCGATGAACGGCCAGTTGAAGCCGGGCGTGTCGCCGTTGTCGTAGGCGTGCTGGATCGGGAACCAGCCGAGCTTGAGGCCGAAGAAGTAGACGACGATCAGGCCGGTGAAGTACGCCGGAAAGGCTCCGAGCGCCATGAAGATCGGCACGAGGACGGTGTCGAAGCCGCCGCCACGACGCCACGCGGCAAACGTCCCGATCGCCGTGCCGAGGAGGAACGCGATGACGAAGGCGACCCCGACGAGGACGATCGAGTACGGCAGCGTACGGGCAACGACCTCGGACACCTTCGTCGGGTAGTTCGACGTCGAGATGCCGAAGTCGAGCGTCGCAACCCGGTGCAGGTACTGGACGTACGCATCCCAGATCGACTGGTTACCGCCGCCGAGCAGTGCCTGGTACGTCCGGATGATCCCCGGGTTCGACTGGATCTGCGCGGGGCTGAGGTGCTGGAGGATGCCGCCGATCGGGTCGCCGGGCATCAGTCTCGGCAGGAGGAACGTGATCGTCAGCGCCACCCAGGTGGCGAACACGTAGAACCCGAGTCGGCGTAGGAACCAGCGCATGGTGAAGACCGTATCGCCGAAGCGGGCGGGGAGGAATGAGCCCCGCCCGCATCGGCGTGGGAGGGTCTTGCTACCCCTTCGTCACGCGCCGGCCTTGCCGCCGGGGCAGATCCGCGTGAACGAGAGGATGTTGTCGGGAGCCGTCGTGAAGATCGGATCGCCGTAGAAGTTCTTCGGCGACGTGAAGCAATGGAAGTACTTCGTGCTGTAGGTCGACCACCGCGGCCCCACGAAGAGCGGAACGATCGGTTGATCCTGGAGGAAGAGCTGTCCGAGCTGGGCGGCGATCTGCCGCTGCTTCGCGACGCTGAGGCTCGCCTTCCACTGGTTCAGAAGGGCGGTTGCCTTCGCGCTCGAGTAGTGCGCCCAGTTGCCCGTGTTCGTCGCGTCCTGGCCGGACGGCGTGAACCGGTTCGTGGACATGTTCGAGTTGAAGAACCCGTACGGCGAGCCCTGGGATGCGTTCTGCCAGAGGAGCGACGGGAACTTCGTGGCGGATGCGTTCGGGTACCACGAGTTCCAGTCCGGCTCGAGCGCGACCGACGAGTTGATCCCGATCGCCTGGAGGTTCTTCGTGATGATCTGGTTCGAGGCGACCCAGTCCGACCAGCCCGAGATCACGTGGATGTCGAGATTGACCGGGTTGCCCTTCGGGTCCATCAGGTTGCTGCCCTTGTACGTGAACCCGGCGTCGGTGAGCGTCTTCTTCGCCAGGGTCGGGTTGTAGGCGGCCTGCTTCTGTGCAGCCGTCTTCGTCGCACCCGTCACCCACGTCGGGAAGATCCCGTTCAGGCCGAGCGCATCGGTCGGCGGTGCGTAGCCGTACTCGCCGAGCTTCGATACGTCGCTGCGGTTGATCGCGTAGCTGAGCGCCTTGCGGAAGGGAACAAGGCTGTAGGGGTACACGGTCGTGTCGAAGACGAGCGAGATCGGGTACGCCGTCGTCGCGTAGAAGGCGTGGTAGTGCGCCTTGTCCTTCGCGATGTAGGCCTGCGCGACGTTCGGGACGAAGTTGTGCGTCCAGTCGACGTCACCCTTCTGGATCTGCAGCAGCGCCGCATCGTTCGACGACGCCTGCACATACTCGAGGCAGGGGATCTTCGGCGAGCCCTTGAGCCAGTACTTCGGGTTCTTGTTGAAGACGTAGTCCTGCGTCGTGAAGCGTCCGACCTTCGCGAACGGGCCGGAGCCCACCGGGTTCGGGTTCGTGAACGTCGCGGCATTCGAGACGCCGGTCCAGATGTGCTTCGGCACGATGAACTGCGCATTGAGGACCGCGGGGATGAACTGCGAGTCGACCGTCTTGAGCTTGATGACGGTCTTGTACGGGCCGGAGGCCTTGATCGAGACGACGTTCGTGTCCGGCAGCGTGAGCCCGATCATGTCCATCGCCTTGTCCTGCTGTCCGGCCGTCAGGCTGTAGACGACGTCGGCGGACGTGAGCGGCTTGCCGTCCGTCCACTTGACGCCGCGCTGCAGGTCGAGGGTGAGGGTCTTGTTCCCGTTCGACCACGTCCAGCTCTTGGCAAGCCACGGGTACACGTGACCGCCGCCGGCGACCGTGCTGATGATCAGCGGCTCGTAGAAGGCGCCGCGCACGAAGCCGCCGCTCGGCAGGCTCGTCGCGGTGTACGGGTTGAAGTTGCGGACGAAGGCGGGATCGCCCGAGCCCGTCATGACGAGGCACGAATGCCCGGCGAGATTGGCGGCGCCGGCTATGGGTGCGGCGGGCGCCGAAGCGCTCGCCACGAGCGCAGCCGCTGCGGCGAGGCCCGCGAGCGCAAGACCTACGCGCCTGCGGGGAAAGCGAACGTCAGGTCGCATCGTGCAGTCCTTTCTTGCCCGAAGGCGGATCGAAGCGGAGACAGCTGAACTGGTTCCGGCAACGTTTCCGGTGGTTTGTTACACAGCGCACACTGCAAAGTCAAGTTGAGCCGGAAATATTTTTCGAGAGAAGTTCCGAAACGTTCCGGAAACTGCTTCAATGGCCGAATGGCGGTGGGCAGCGGCAACGGACGGGCAACGATCCGCGAGATCGCTGAGCTCGCCGGGGTCTCGATCGCCACCGTCTCCCGGGTCATGAACGGTCGCGAGGACGTCTCCGCCGAGACCCGAGAGCTCGTCCAGCGCATCGTCCGCGAACGCGGGTACACGACGAATCGCAGCGCGCGGGGCCTCTCGGCCGGCAAGACCGGACTGATCGGCGGCACCGTCCCGATGCTGCACTACCCGTACTTCTCCTACCTCCTCGCCGGCGTCGCCGAGGCCCTCTACGAGGAGGACATGCGCCTCGTGCTCTGCCCGACGATGCACGAGCACGAGCGCGAGGTCACGCTGCTCGAGCGCCTGATGCACGGGACCACCGACGGCGCCGTGATCATCCTCCCGGAGGAGTCGAGCGACGAGCTCGAGCTCCTGTTGAACCACGGGTACCGCTTCGTCGTCATCGACCCGCTCATGCCGCTGAACGATCGCATCCCCGCCGTGTCAGCGGCCCACAGCGCCGGAGCGGACCAGGCGATGAAGCACCTGCTGTCGCTCGGGCACACGCGGATCGGCGCGATCACCGGCCCGGCAGGCTGGAAGGCGACGGAGGACCGGCGCCGGGGCTACTACGCCGGCCTCGCCGGAGCGGGCATTGCGCCCGATCCCGAGCTCGAGGCCGAGGCCAACTTCGAGGTCGGCGGGGGCGCCAGCGCCGCCGCGCGGCTACTCGACCTCGACGATCCGCCGACGGCGATCTTCGCGTTCAACGACAACATGGCGATCGGCGCGATGCAGACCGCGCGGGCGCGGGGCGTCCGCGTGCCGGAGGATCTCTCGATCGTCGGCTTCGACGATCTCGAGGAGGCCGGGATCGTCACGCCGGCGTTGACGACGATCCGGCAGCCGCTCGCCGAGATGGGCCGCATCGCGGTCAGCCTGCTGCTGCGGCTGCTCGACAACCAGCCGCTCGAGGCCCTGCATGTCGAGCTCGCGACGCGCTTGATCGTGCGCGAGTCGACGGCACCTGTCTCGCGCGGCGCCTGAAGCGCCCAGCAGCGGAGGCACAAAGAACAGAGCGCGCGGCAACGCGCTCTTCATGCTCTTGCATCAAAGTCCATGACCCCGGTCAGCCGTGCTGTACACCTCGGAGAAACAGCTCTGATCGTGCGGGTCGAGTGATCGATCCGCCGCCGCTGGGCAGACGACGGCGGAATCGGCCCTCAGACCGACCCGCCGTCTACCAGAAGCCGCCGTCGTTGAAGCCACCAGGCCGGAGCACCCAGCCGAAGTAGGCCGAGAAGCTCACCGCGAGGATCAGGAGGGAGATAAGGCGCGCTTTGGTCACGTTTGACACCTCCTCTCGACCGTTAGAACCGGACATCCTGGAGCGCCTCTGCCGCAGTGCGGTAGAGGTGGGCTGCAAGCCTGTCGTCACCGCGACGCGTCGCGAGGTCGCCACGAGCGACCCACGCGGCGGCACGATGGCCGGCGGAACCGAGCTGACCGAGGCTGGCCTCGGCCGCGGTGAATGCTGCCTCCGCCTCGTCGAGGCGGTCCTGCTCGAGCAGTGCGCGTCCGAGGACGAGCTGCACGTTGCCGACCTCGTCGAGGTAGTCCTCGTTGCCGGCGGACTCGAGAAGCTGAAGCGCGTGGCGTGCCTGCTCCTCCGCCTGGTCGATGTTGCCGGTGCGGAGGTGAATCTGTGCGAGCGAGGACACCGCCTGTGCGGCGTCGGCGTCGCGGCCCGTCTCGAGCGCGATGCCGAAGGCCTCCTTCAGCAGGCCGATCGCCTCGTCGGTCTTGCCGAGGAGGAAGTTCAGGCCGCCGAGGTTGTTCGTGAGCTGGCCGACGTACACGCGGTCGGCGAGCTCCTCGTACGCCGCGCGTGCCTTCTCGGCGTAGCTCCGCGCGAGCACCCAGTGCCCCTCGCGGTCGGCGACGAGCGACGCCTGGAAGTACGCGGCGCCGATGGTGCGCGGATCGTTCGCATCCTCTGCGAGCTGGAGCGCGCGCTCGATGTCCTCACGCGCGGCCTCGTAGTCGCGCTGGCGGCGCCAGCAGCGCGAGCGCCACGAGAGGATGTTCGAGCGAAGCTGGTCGGACGGGAGGCCCGAGCGCTCGGCGAGCGCAAGCGCCTCGTTGAGCAGGCCGAGCGACGTCTGGATGCTGTTGAGCTGGTAGCGGCAGATGCCGAGGGCCGTGTAGACCTCTGCGCGCTCGAGGTCGGAGAACGACCCCGCCTCGACGATGTCGCGCGCCTCGTTCAGGAGCTCGAGACCCGCGCGCAGCGCACCGAGGCGCATTTGCGTGCGGCCGGCACCGACGAGGGCGCGAACGGTGAGCTCCGGCACACCCGTTGCGCGGGCTGCGGGAAGCAAGGTCTCGTACTCCGTCGACGCCTCGTCGTTCGACAACGCCTCGAGGAGCGCCTCGGCCCGGGCGAGTGCGCCTTCGAGCCGTCCGCGCTCGTCGGTCGCGACGCCGTTCGCGAGGAAGCCGGGATCGACGCCGAGCCGGACCGCGAGCCACTCGATGCTCTCGCGCGTCGGCTTCGTCTTGCCGCGCTCGATCTGGGAGACGTACTCCTTCGAGAAGCGCTCGCCCGCAAGGTCGCTCTGGGTGATGCCCGCCGCCACGCGAAGCTGGCGCAGGCGCTCTCCGAGCCGGAGCCCGTTGGGGGCTGCGGTGCGACCGAGGTTGAGGGCGGTGTCTTGGGTCATCTGCGGCGTCGAGGTTGAAGTGAACCTCACGCTTCACCAAAGTGCAAGCTGTCTTGCCCGGCCTCCCCCAAAAGGGTCATGTTTTCAAGGAATTCCAGTGAAGTAACAGGGAAAAATTCACTTGACTGGGTCACTTGACTGCAACGGACATGCCGCCTATAGTCAGGCCACCTTGCAACTTGGCCGGACGCCAGGCTCAGGTTTGCAGGGGGCGCAACCGCACAAAGCGGTGACGGGCAGGGAGCGCGGCTGGGCCGCAGAGCCGAGCTTCCGAAGCCCACCACAGCTTGGTAGCGCCTCTACGAATTGGGCCCCGGAGCCGCAGCCGGGGCCCTTTTCACTTCATGAAAAGGGCCCCTCGGCTTTTGTTGGCTCGCAGCTACCGCTGCTTCGCGAGGGACGCGCTCGTGGCGCCGCGGTTTTGGGCGCTCCGGCCAGAGCGCGGTCTGGCCTCCGCGCGACGGGCTCGCGCGGCTCAAAAGACGGCTTCTAGTCCGTCAGCCAGTCGAGGCGGGCTTTGCGGATGGCGTGCACTTCGTCCTCTTGCAGGAGGCCGATTCTTCTCCCCACCATCCCGAGGACTCCTCCGGCGAGGAAGGTCCACGCTTCCGCATCCGGGTTGCGGTCGGGGTTCAGGACGCCTTCGTCCTGGCCGCGGCGGATCACGGCGGCGACGAAGTCGTGCACCTCGCGCATGTGGCGGCGGAGTTGCTTGCGGAGCTCGGCGTCCTCGTTGGCCTCGCTCAGCGCCTGCACCCACAGCTCGGCCATCTGGAACTTGCAGTCGCGCACCGTCACGTGGCCGCGGCCCATCGCCTCGAACGCCTCACGGACGTTCGCGGTCGACGTGAGCGCGAGCTCCCACGATGCGCGCGTCTTCCCCCACACGTGGTCGAGCGCCGCGAGATAGAGGTCGCGCTTCGACGCGAAGTGCCGGTAGAGGATCGGTTCCGACACGCCGGCCGCCTTCGCGATCTCCGCGGTCGTCGTTCCGCGGTAGCTGCCGTCCGAGAAGACGCGGATCGCCGTCTCGATCAGCGCGGCGCGGCGCTCGGCCGCGGGCAGGCGTGGCGAGACGGGCGCCGTCGTCATGCCGCCATCTCCGCGAGGTGCGCGTGCTCGACCGCGGGCGACGTACGGATGAGCGTCACGGCGACGACAGCGCCCGCGAACGTGATGCACGCGCTGACGAAGAGCGCTGCATGGAGCCCGTCGACGAACTGCTGCTTCGCGAGCTCGGTGCCCGGAGCGGCACTGAGATACGACGCGAGAATCGCGCCCATCATGGCGATGCCCATCGAGCCGCCGACCTGGCGGAAGCTGTTGAGCACCCCCGAGCCGACGCCGGCCTTGTCGACCGGCACGGACGCCATCGCGACCGACGTCATCGGCGACATCGTCAACGCCATGCCGACGCCGCCGAGAATCATCGCCGGGAAGAGCGTCCAGAAGTTCGAGTGCAGCCCGACGCGCTGATAGAGCAAGAGCGAGATCGAGAGCAGCGTCATGCCGCCGCCCATGAGCCATCGGCTGCCGATGCGGTCGGACGCCTTGCCCGCCACGGGGGCGATCAGGATGATCAGGATCGTCATCGGCAGGAAGATCGCGCCCGCCTTCGTCGGCGAGTAGCCGAGGATGTTCTGCACGTACAGCGAGACGAAGAAGAAGACGCCGAACATCCCGAGCGAGACGAGCAGTGCGACCGTGTTCGCGCCTGCGAACGAGGGGATGCGGAAGAGCGAGAGATCGAGCATCGGCAGCCGCTGCCGCGACTCGAGCACGACAAACGCGACGAGCAGCACCGCGGCTGCGGCGATCAGCCCGAGAATCTCGGCCGAGGTCCAGCCGCGCTGGTTGCCCTCGATCAGCGCGTAGCTGAGCGCGAAGAGCGCGCCGCCGGACGTGAGGAGGCCCGGGAAGTCGACGCTCTGCTCGTGCGAGGTGTCGCGCGACTCCTTGATGAAGAAGTAGGAGACGACGATGCCGAGCGCGCCGACCGGCACGTTCACGAAGAAGATCCAGTTCCAGCCGATGTTGTCGACGATCAACCCCCCGACGAGCGGGCCGATCGCGAGCGCGAGCGCCGACACGCCGGCCCAGATGCCGATCGCCTGGCCGCGCTGCTTCGGCGGGAACGTCGCGGTGATGATCGAGAGCGTCGCCGGGTTCATCAGCGCCGCGCCGATGCCCTGTGCCGCGCGGGCTCCGATGAGGAAGCCGGCGTTCGGCGCGAAGCCGCACGCGAGCGACGACAGCGAGAAGACGGCGAGGCCGATGATGAAGATCTTGCGCCGCCCGAACAGGTCGGCGAGCTTCCCGCCGGTGATCAGGAGCGCTGCGAAGACGAGCGCGTACCCGGTCACGATCCATTCGAGCTGCGAGATCGAGATGTGGAGGTCCTTCTCGATCGACGGCAGCGCGACGTTCACGACGGTGTTGTCCAGCATGATCATGAAGAGGCCGAAGGCGACCGCGGCGAGCGTCCACCACTTCTTGTTCTCCTCGGCGAAGATGCGTGCTCTCATCCGAACTCCCGGTTAGCGTCCACTAAGTTAGTGGGCGCTAACGTTAGCTGAACGCATTAGGGTTCCGCAAGGTGTCCGACTTCATCTGGAAGCCCTCGGCGGAGCTCGTCGAGCGCGCGAACGTGACGCGGCTGCAGCGCCGCCTCGGAGCCGGGAGCTACGCCGAGTTGCACGCGATCTCGGTCGAGGAGCCCGACCGCTTCTGGCCCGCCCTCGTCGACGACCTCGGGATCGAGTTCTCGCAGCCCTGGACGTCGGTCGTCGACTCCTCGCGCGGGCCGCAGTGGTCGACGTGGTTCAACGGGGCGCGCGTCAACGTGGCGCGGGTGTGCCTCCACCGCTGGGCGGAGACACGACCCGACGACGAGGCGCTCGTCGGGCTCTACGAGGACGGCGGCCGCGAGTCGCTCTCCTATGCCCAGGCCTCGCGGCAGGTGACGCAGCTCGCCGAAGCCCTGGTCGAGCTCGGCGTCGGCGAGGGCGACCGGGTCGCCATCTACATGCCGATGTCGCCGGCGGTCGCGATCGCGGCGCACGCCTGTGCGCACATCGGCGCCGTGCACGTGCCGATCTTCTCCGGCTTCGCCGCGCCTGCGATCGCGTCGCGACTCGACGACTCTCAGGCCAAGGTCGCGATCTGCGCCAACTGGTCGCTCCGTCGCGGCAAGCGAATCGAGATGCGCGCGACGCTCGACGAAGCGGGGCCGCACGCGCTCCAGCACGTGGTCGAGTGGGACCGCGACACGCGCTCGTGGCCCGACGTCGTGACGCGGCAGCCGGGAACGCTCGCGCCGGTCGAGGTCGACTCCGAGGCGCCGTACCTCCTCGCCTACACCTCCGGCACGACCGGCAAGCCCAAGGGCGCGCTGCTCGTCCAGGGGAGCTTCCTCGTCTCGATCGTGCGTGAGGCTGCGTACCAGACCGACATCAAGCAGGGCGACCGCGTGCACTTCGCGACCGACATGGGCTGGATCATGGGGCCGTGGACCGTCGTCGGCGCCGGCGCGCTCGGCGCAGCGATCGTCTTCGCCGAGGGCGCACCGGACTGGCCGCACGACCGGCTGTGGAAGCTCGTCGAGTCCGAGCAGGTGACGATGCTCGGCCTCTCGCCCACGCTCGTGCGCGGATTGATCCCGCACGGCGAGCCCACGACGAACCTCACGACGTTGAAAGCACTGTGCACGACCGGGGAGCCGTGGAACCCCGACCCGTACCGCTGGCTCTTCGAGCACGTCGGCGGCAGCACGACGCCGATCGTGAACATCAGCGGCGGCACCGAGGTCGGCGCGTGCTTCCTCTCGACCGTGATCACGGAGCCGATCAAGCCGGTCGCCCTCGGCTTTCCCGCGCTCGGGCAGGACATGGACGTCGTCGACGCGCTCGGCAACTCCGTGCGCGGCGAGGTCGGCGAGCTCGTCTGCCGCCGCCCCTGGCCGGGGATGACGCGCGGCATCTGGGGCGACGACGCGCGCTTCATCGAGACGTACTGGAGCCGCTTCCCCGGTGTTTGGACGCACGGCGACTGGGCGTCCGTCGACGCTGACGGCTACTGGTTCCTGCACGGACGGAGCGACGACACGCTCAACATCGCGGGCAAGCGCATCGGGCCGGCAGAGCTCGAGTCGGCTGCGATCGGCAGCGGCATCGTCGCCGAGGCGGCCGCAATCGGCGTGCCGCACGCGGTCAAGGGCGAGGTGGCGTGGATCTTCTGCATCGTCAAGCCGGGCGAGGATCGAAAGGACGAGCGCGTCATGGATGCGGTGACGGCGGTGCTCGGGAAGGCGTTCAAGCCGGACCGCATCGTCTGGGTCGATGCGCTTCCGAAGACGCGAAGCGCGAAGATCGTGCGCCGCGCGGTGCGTGCACGCGTGCTCGGCAAAGATCCGGGCGACCTCTCGTCGCTCGAGAACCCGGAATCACTCGACGCGATCGGAGAAGCAATTGCCTAACGCACTTGTCACCGGCGGCGGACGCGGCATCGGCGAGAGCATCGCCCGCGCGCTCGCGGAGGACGGCTACGACGTGACCGTCACAGGACGGACGCGCGAGCAGGTCGAGGGCGTGGCGGCGGCGATCGGCGGGCAGGCGCTCGTCGGCGACGTGTCGAAGCGCGGCGACGTCGACCGCTGGGCGAGCAAGGTCGGCGAGCTCGACGTGCTCATCTGCAACGCCGGCATGACCGGCCCGCGCGAGGCGCTGGCCGACCCGGACGAGTGGTGGCACACCTTCGAGGTCAACGTGCTCGGCGTCTACCTCTGCTGCCATGCGTTCGCGCCGCGCATGGTCGAGCGCGGAAGCGGCCGGATCGTCAACGTCGCGAGCGGCGCCGCGTATCCGCCGATCATCGGCAGATACGCGGCGCCGCTCGCGACGTTGTCGAGCGCGGAAGCGGCCGGATCGTCAACGTCGCGAGCGGCGCCGCGTATCTGCCGATGATCGGCGGCGGCAACTCCACCGCGTACGGCCCGTCGAAGGCGGCCGTGCATCGCTTTTCGGAGCTGCTTGCAGGTCAGCTCGCGCCGCAGAACGTGTTCGTCTTCTCGATCAGCCCCGGCCTCGTCCGCACCGAGATGACGAGCAGCTTCGGGGACGACCTGCCCTGGACACCGCCGGAGATGGCACCGACGCTCGTGCGCGCGCTCGTCAGCGGCGAGTTCGACATGCTCGCCGGCCGCTATCTCCATGCGGAGCACGATCCACCGGAGACGCTCCGCACCCGCATCGCCGAGATCGAGGCCGACGACCTCAACGCGATCCGGCTCCGGCGCTGAAGGCACAATGAGGGCGATGCGTCTCGCGCTCGCACAGATCAATCCGGTCGTCGGCGATCTCGACGGCAATCGCGCCCTGATCCTCCAGCGGCTCGCCGAGGCGAAGGACGCAGGCGCCGACCTCGCGCTCTTCCCCGAGCTCGCCGTCACCGGCTACCCGCCGGAGGACCTGCTGCTCCGGCCCGGCTTCGTCCGCGCGGCGGAGCAATCGCTCGAGGAGATCGCACGCTCGGCCCGTGGCATCGTCGCCGTCGTCGGCACGCCCTACTTCGACCGCGATCTCTTCAACGCGGCAGCGGTATGTGCGGGCGGGGAGGTCAAGGCGTTCGTGAAGAAGCGCTTCCTGCCGAACTACGGCGTCTTCGACGAGTTTCGCTACTTCGCGCCCGGAGACGGCACCCAACTCTTCGAGCACGGCGGCATGCTCATCGGCGTCACCATCTGTGAGGACATGTGGCAGCCGGGGCCGCCCGCGACCGACCTCGCGCTGGCAGGCGCCGAGCTGATCGTCAACATCTCGGCCTCGCCCTTCCACTTGCTGAAAGACCGCGAACGCGAAGAGATGTTCCGCACGCGCGCGCGCGACACGGCCGCATTCGTCGCGCTTTGCAACACCGTCGGCGGCCAGGACGAGCTGATCTTCGACGGCCATTCGTTCGTGATCGACGACGAAGGCACGGTGCTCGCGCGCGCGAAGGGCTTCGAGGAGGAGCTGATGCTCGTCGACATCGATCCCTCGTCGGTCGTCTCGCGCCGCCTCACCGACACGCGCCGCCGCGCGCTCGCACAGGACCGCGGCGACATCGGGCCGGTCGAGACGATCCACGTCGGCGCCCCGCACGAGCACAGCAACACGCTCGAGCGGACGCTGACGCCCTTCTGCGACGACCTGGAGCAGATGCGGCTCGCGCTCGAGCTCGGCCTCTCCGACTACGTGCGAAAGAACGGCTTCGACGCGATCGTCGTCGGCGTCTCAGGGGGCATCGACTCGGCGCTTGTCGCAGCGCTCGCGGCGGAGGCGCTCGGCGCCGACAAGGTGCACTGCGTCTCGATGCCTTCGCGGTACTCGTCCGACGCGACGCGCGCCGACGCACGGCGGCTTGCGGAGAATCTCGGCTGCGACTTCCGTGAGATCCCGATCGAGCCGATGGTGGAGACGTTCGCCGGCGCGCTCGCGCCGAGCTTCGCGGAGCGCGAGCCCGATCTCACCGAGGAGAACGTCCAGGCGCGCATCCGCGGCGTGCTGCTGATGGCGCTCTCGAACAAGTTCGGCTGGCTCCTCGTCGCGACGGGCAACAAGTCGGAGATGTCGGTCGGCTACGCGACCCTCTACGGCGACATGGCGGGCGGCTTCGCGCTCCTGAAGGACGTCTTCAAGACCGACGTCTTCCGCCTGGCCCGGCATCTGAACGAGCGCGCCGGCCGC
>Ga0207657_10002082_pt1 | contig 21643 bp, 25 predicted proteins | sample KBSC33metaG_FD_184316 | JGI IMG/M metagenome (GOLD analysis project Ga0207657, IMG submission 184316) | Corn rhizosphere microbial communities from Kellogg Biological Station, Michigan, USA - KBS C3-3 metaG (SPAdes) (version 2) | ecosystem: Host-associated > Plants > Roots > Rhizosphere > Soil ... | reverse complement strand
CTCGTCTGGGCGAACTTCACGACCTCCCTGCTCGTCGTGATCGCGACGCCGTTCATCGCCGGCTCGCAGTTCTTCGTGATGTTCGACCGCGTGCTGCACACGAACTTCTTCGAGCAGGGCGGAGGCGGGTACGTGCTCGGGTACCAGCACATCTTCTGGTTCTACTCGCACCCGGCGGTCTACATCATGATGCTGCCCGGCTTCGGGATCATCAGCGAGGTGATCGCGGTGATGAGCCGCAAGCCGGTGTTCGGCTACCGGCTGATGGCACTCTCGCTGATGGCGATCCTCGTGCTCGGCTTCTCCGTGTGGGCCCACCACATGTTCGTCGCCGGCATGGCGGGATGGCTGCGGGTGCCGATGATGGTGACGTCGATGGTGATCGCCGTCCCGACCGGCATCAAGATCTTCTCGTGGTTAGCAACGATGTGGGAAGGGCGAATCAGATTCACGACCCCGATGCTCTTCGCCCTCGGGTTCCTCTCGATGTTCGTGATCGGCGGCCTTTCCGGCATCTACCTGGCGTCGGTGCCGATCGACATCCACGCTTCCGACACGTACTTCATCGTCGCGCACATCCACTACGTCCTGTTCGGCGGATCGGTATTCACGATCTTCGCGGGCATCTACTACTGGTTCCCGAAGATGACCGGCCGCATGTACAGCGAGCGGCTCGGCAAGCTCCACTTCTGGCTGACGTTCACCGGCTTCAACCTGACGTTCTTCCCGATGCACTACATCGGCCTGCAGGGGATGCCCCGCCGCGTCGCCGACTACGCCGACCGTTTCGCCGACATCAACCTCTTCATCTCGATCGCGTCGTTCGGCCTCGGCGCCTCGACGCTCGTCTTCCTCTACAACATGGTCAACTCGTGGGCGCACGGCCCGGCCGCGGGAGGCAACCCGTGGCGGGCGCTGACGCTCGAGTGGCAGGTCTCCTCGCCGCCTCCGATCTTCAACTTCGACGAGATCCCGCAGGTCGTCGGCCACCCGTACGAGTACGGCGTCCCGGGCGCGCGTCATGCGATCTTCGGCGTGCCGCATCCCGAGCCGGTGGGGACCGACTAGGTGCACCTCCTCGTGATCGCCAACGAGACGGCGGCGTCGGCGACGCTGATCGACGCGGTGCGTGCCGAGGTGGGCGCCGCCGACCGCGTGACCGTGATCGCGCCGGTGAACGAGCCGAACGAGGGGTACGTCGTCTACGAGGACACGAGGCGCGCGGCAGCGGGACGCCGTCTCGACCGGACGCTCAAGTCGTTGCGCGAGGCGGGTGTCACCGCGCAGGGATTCGTCGTCGAGACGGGGCCGGTGCAGGCGGCCAAGGATGCGCTCGCACAGCTCGAGCCCCCGGTGGACGCGATTGTCGTCTCGACGCACGGGCAGGAGCGGTCGGGATGGATGCGCCGCGACGTCATCGGCGAGATCGAGCGGAGCTCGGGGCTCGCCGTGAAGCACGTCGTCGTCGAGAAGCAGGGAGACGGGCAGACGAACGTGCTCGTGATCGCGAACCAGACGGTGCTCTCGCCGGAGCTCTACGCCCGGATCCGCGAGCGGCATGCCAAGGGGCCCGCCGCGTTCCTGATCGTCGCGCCGCAGGGCGACGACGAGCCGCACGAGGACGCCGACCGCCGGCTGCGACTCGCGCTCACCGAGCTGCGCGGGGAGGGCATCGAGGCGCACGGCCAGGTCGTGCATCCCGATCCGTACACCGCAGCCCGCCACGTCGTCAACGACGAGCGGGTCGACGAGATCATCGTCTCGACCTTCCCGGGCGAGCGCAGCGGCTGGCTGCGTCGCGACCTCGTCCAGCGCCTGCGCAGGGACACGGGACTGCCGGTCGACCACGTCACCTCGGACGTCCGGGTGACCGTATGAGCGCGCACGCCGAGCCGCAGCCCGGCGCCCTCGAGCACCACGGCCCGCCGCCGATCCACTACAGCTCGCGCGTCTCGCCGTCCGTGCTCGGGATGTTCCTCTTCATCGCCTCCGAGATCATGCTCTTCGGCGCGTTCTTCACCGTCTACTTCTTCGACCGCGTCGTCAACCACGGCGTCGACGGGCACTGGCCGCCGGCGGGCTTCCACCGCCCGGCGCTCGCCGCGGGCGTGAACACGTTGATCCTCGTCACCTCGTCGATGTCGATGCACTGGGCCGACACCTCGATCAAGAAGGGCAACCGCGCCGGGCTGAGAGCGGGTCTCGTGCTGACGTTCCTGCTCGGCCTCACGTTCCTGCTGTCGCAGGTGATCGAGTATCACCGGATCGGCTTCAACACCGGCGACACGTCGTTTGCGTCCACGTTCTTCGGCCTGACGGGGCTGCACGGCGCGCACGTCTTCGTCGGGCTGACGATCCTTCTCGTGATGACGATCCGCGCCTTTCGCGGGCACTTCTCGCCGGAGAACCATCACGGCGTCGAGATCGGCGGCATCTACTGGCACTTCGTCGACGTGATGTGGATCGTCGTCTACGTGACCGTCTACCTGCTCTAAGGAGACCGATGAAGAATCCCTTCCGGAGCGAGGAGGACGCGTTCCGGTTCGTCTGGTTGACGATTGGCTACTTCGCGCTGATCGCGATCGGATCGTGGATCAATCGCTTCGTCGGGGTCGCGGTCTTCGTCGTTCTGACCGCGGCCGGCACCTGGTGGTTTCTCCGCCGCGGCGACCGCGAGCCGCCGGTCAAGGAGACCCCCGCGCCGAGCCCTGCCGGAGAGCACCGCATCCTCGTCGTCGCGAACGAGACCGTCGGCGGCCCGGAGCTCCTGTCCGAGCTCCGCAACCGCTCGCAGGAGCGCCGCGTCTCCGTGCTCGTCGTCTGCCCGGCGCTCAACTCGCCGCTCCGTCACTGGGTCTCGGACGAGGACGATGCCCGCAACGCGGCGCAGGCGCGCCTCGACGCGAGCCTCGAGGCGATGCGGTCGGCCGGCCTCTCGGCCGACGGCGAGATCGGCGACGGCGACCCGGTGCAGGCGATCGAGGATGCGCTTCGCACGTTCCAGCCGGACGAGCTGATCCTCTCGACCCATCCGCCCGGCCGTTCCCACTGGCTCGAGCGCGGCGTCGTCGAGAAGGCGCGCGAGCGCTTCGACCTCCCGCTCACCCACGTCGTCGTCGACCTCGAGGCCGACGTCAACCCGACCTGACGCCGACGATCTCCCAGGTCGATCCGCTGCCGCTTCGCGGCGAGCTGCGCGAGGTTCATCGCTCCGCGCTCGGCGTCGGTGCGCTCTCCGACGACTGGGCGGAGAAGAGCCTGCCCCTGCATACCGAACGCGACGATTTCGTGTTCCTCGTCGCACGCGACGGGAGCGAGCTCGCCGGCTTCGCGTACGGCTATACGGGTAGGCACGGCCAGTGGTGGACGGACCACGTCGCCCGCTCGCTCACGGCGGCACAGCGCGCCGAGTGGCTCGACGTGCCGCACTACGAGATCGTCGAGCTGCACGTGCGGCCGGCGCGGCAGCGCGGCGGGATCGGGAGCGCGCTGCTCGCGCAGCTCCTGACGCGGCAGCCGCACGACCGCGCGATCCTCTCGACCCAGGCAGGCTCGCGGAAGGCGCGGAGCTTCTATGCGAAGAACGGGTGGACGGAGCTCGCGGGCGTCGACTTCGGTGCGGGCTATCCGCCGTATCTCGTGCTCGGCAAGCGCCTCGCCGCCTGAGCCCCGCCCGGCGCCCGGCGCCACGACCTGCGGCGGCGAGCCTACTTGCCGGCGACGCTCGAGACGTACGTGGCGACCGCCTGGATCTGCGCGGGCGAGAGCTGGCCCTTGAACGCCGGCATCGCGCCGCCCCCGACCTCGACCTGATGCGCGACGACGCTCTGCGGCGGCTTCAGCTGGTCGAGGTTCGGGCCGACGTTGCCGGTCGAGCCGGCGTCCTTCAGCGTGTGGCAGCCGCCGCAGCCGGCCGACGAGAAGACCTGCTTGCCGTCGGGCGCCGCAGTGCCTCCGCCGCTCGTCGTCGTCCCACCCGTCGTGGTGGTCGTCGTCGTGGTTGCCCCGCCGCCTGCCGGCGCCGACTTCGACGCGGTCACGCCGCAGTTCGGGTTTCCGGCGCACTTGGCGACGTAGATCGCGATGTCGCGTGCGTCCTGCCCCCGGTAGAGGTTCGCCGGCATCGGCTCCTCCGGATAGGCGATCTGGCCGCGCACGATGTCGCGAATCGTCTGCTCCGAGAACCCCTGCGTCTTGTCCGACGAGAACGCATCGTCGAGGTTCGGCCCGATCGTTCCCTGCGACTTCGCGTCCGCGAGCGTGTGGCACGACGCGCAGGACGGCTCGGACGGCTTCGCGCTCTGCAGGAAGAGCTGCTTGCCGTGGCCCGCGTCGCCGACCGTGACGCGACCGACGGCGCCGCAGCCCGACGCCGCAAGCGCGACGAGCAGGACCGCGACCGGTGCAAAAGCTTTTGCCAGGGCTACGAGGACGGTTGGGAGACGCCGTCGAGCTTCGAGACCGCCTCGTCGCGCGTCGCGTGGATCGCGAAGACGCGGTCGAGCCCGGTGATCTCGAAGATCTTCGTGATGTTCCGGTCGCTGCAGACGAGTGAGAGCTGGCCGTCGTTCGTCCGCAGGCGCTTGACGCCGCCGACGAGCACGCCCAGCGTCGTCGAGTCGATGAAGGTCGTCGAGGAGAAGTCGACGATCACCTGCTTGCCACCCTGGCCGATCACCTCGAGCAGCTGCTGCTTGAACTCCGGCGCCGTGTAGAGATCGACCTCGCCCGCGAGCGAGATGACGTACGCGTCGTCGGAGAGCTGCTCGGTCTTGATGTCGAAGTTCATCGTCTTTCCCCCGGACTCGGTGGCAGGGTCGAACCGCCGCGTGAGTCTAACCAGAGGGCGAGGCCGAGGCGGCGGGAGCCGACTGCGCCCTGAGCGACTTGAGCGCCTGCTTCACCTGCGGTGCGAGCGGATCCGTCGGTGCGAGCTTCAGGAACTTCTCGAACGCGGCGATCGCCGTCGAGGTGTCCTGCGCCGCCTGCGCCGCCTGTCCGAGCTGGATCTGCGTCGTCGCGTCGCGCGGGTTCAGCTTGACCAGGCGCTGGTAGACGCCCTCGGCCTTGCGCTGGGCGTCCAGGTAGTTCGTGTACGCCGTGTTCTGCTTCGACGAGGTGAGCGCCGAGACGGCGGCGCTGATCGGATCCTTGAGCGCATTCGGATCGGAGAAGGCCTTGCCGAACGGCGTCGAGGCCGGGGGCGCGAAGACGTCGCCGGGGGTGGACGCGCTCACCGCCTCCGCCTGTGCCGCCGCATAGTCGTTCGAGTAGGTCGTCGCCAGGTTCGAGTACTGCGCCGCGAGCTCCGCGAGCGCGCCCTGGTCGGAGGGGCGGAGCGCCGTGTAGCGCTCGAGCGCGTCCACGGCGTCGCTCGTCTTCTGCTTCTGCTCGAGCGCCGTCGCGAGGTCGCGCCAGGCGGTTGCGTTCTGCGGGCTCTTGGCAACCTTCTTCTGGAGCTTCGAGATCGACGTGCCGCCGCTCGAATGACCGAAGCTGAAGGCGTTCTGGAGCGCGTCGCTGATGCCGGTGGAGCCCGAGCCGACGCCGAAGAAGACGAACCCGAGCGCGAACACGAGCGCGAGCAGCACGAACATCCACTTCGCGTGGTTGCGCAGCCGCTGGAAGAAGAGCTCCTCCTGCCACTGCGGCGGCTTCTGCTTGCGCGGCGCTACGACGGCTGCGGCGCGAGCATTCTGCTTCGGGCGGCGCTTGCGATGCTGCGTACCTCTCGCCACTGCTCCTTCTCTTCCTTCAGGTAGCGGGTCTCGCCGTCGACGATCGTCTCGAGCACTCGTTCCGGCGAGCCGCCGAAGACGACGGCCGCTGCGGGATCCTCGACCGGATGGTAGGGGCTGCCCGCGAGCGACACGACCGCCAGGTCGGCACGCTTGCCGGGCGTCAGGGTACCCACCCGGTCGTCGATTCGCAGCGCACGAGCGGCGTCCGCGGTGGCAAGCCGCAGCGCGTCCGTCGCGAGGAGCGCCTCGGGGCGCCGTTCGAGCGCGCGTGCGGCGTAGACGGCCGCCCGCATCTCCTCGAAGACGTCGAAGGACGGGGCGGACGCCGGCGAGTCGGTGCCGAGGCCGACGACGATCCCCGCGGCGCGCATGGCGGCGACGGGGGCGATGCCGCAGCCGAGAAGTGCGTTCGAGCGCGGGCAGTGCGCGACCGGGACGCCGCGCGCGGCGAGCAGGGCGATCTCCGCCTCGTCCACCTCGACACAATGGGCGCAGAGGAGATCGGGCCCGAGCACCGGCTCGAGCGTCGCGACCGCCCGGCGTCCACTCGGCGCCACGAGGACTGGGATGCCGTCGAGCGCACCGGTGCCATGCTCGAGCCACTCGTTCTCGGCCGCGCTCTCGGCGAGATGGGTGCCGACCGGGATGCCGAGCGAGAGGCACCAGCGGTAGGTCTCGAGCGAGCACGTGTACGGCGCGTGCGGCGAGACGCCGATCGTGACGAGGGGCGTCTCCTGCACGCCGGCGCGGAGCCGCTCGAAGCGGGCCTGCGCGTCGGCGGGATCGGCCGCGAACACCTCGAGATAGACGATCGCGCGCAGGCCGAAGCTCGCCGCGGCCGTCGCCGCGGCGCCCGAGAAGCTGTAGTCGGCGGTCGTCGTGATGCCGCTCGCAAGCGAGTCGGCGACGCCGCAGCGCGCGATCGCCAGCATCTCGCCGCCGGTGAGCACGTTCTTCCGCTCGACGTGCGTCTTGATCCAGGGCCCGAATGCCTCGCCGTCGGCGAAGCCGGCATACACGGCGTACTCGAGGTGCGAGTGCGCGTTCACGAAGCCGGGGATGATCGCCGCGCCTTCGAGGTGCCGCGGTGCGCGTCCGCGCTCGACCGCGACGATCCGGCCCTCCTCGAAGCGCACCAGGCCGTCCGCGACCGGCGGCCCGTCGACCGGCAGCACCCAGTCGGCGGAGAGCTCGGTCATTGCTGCTCGAGCGGTGCCGAGCTGGGATGCCAACGCCGCTCGAAGAAGCCGGCGAGCGCCAGCGAGATCAGGTAGAGCGCTACGAGCGGGATCATCTCGAACAGGCAGGTCACCGGGTCGACGCCGGGCAGCGCAACCGCGAGCGCCGTCATCGAGACGATCCCGATCCGCCAGTTGCGGCGCAGCTTCGCCGCGGTCAGCACGCCGATCCGGACGAGGCCGAGGATGAAGAGCGGGACCTGGAAGACGACGGCGACGGCGAGCAGGACGAGCGAGACGAAGCCGTAGTAGTCCTTGGCCCGGATCTGGATGTTGTAGAGGCTGCTGTCGTAGTGCGTCAGGAACTTCAGGGCTGCGGGCAGGACGATGTAGTAGCCGAAGAGGATCCCGAGGACGACGAGCGCCGTCGAGAATGCGACGAGCCAGCGGACGCCGCGCTGCGTGCGCTCCTCGAAGGCGGGGGCGAGGAACGACCAGAGCTGCCAGAGGACGATCGGCAGCGCGATCACGAACGCCGCGTACATCGACACGGTGAGCGAGGTGAGAAACGGCTCGGCGACCCCGAAGGTGACGGGGTGCCGCTTCGAGGCCGGCAGCGGCTGGTTCAGCCAGCGAACGATCCGGTGGTGGAACGCGTAGGTAAGGGTCAGCGCGAGGAGGACCGAGCCGATCGCGACGAACAGGCGCTGTCGCAGCTCGTCCAGATGCTCGACGAGCGTCGCCTCCTCGCCGTGCTGCAGGCGGCGCGGCAGACGCTTCAGCATGGCGCGCTAGGAGACGGTCTCGTTCTCGCGGGACGGCGTCGTGTCGACGACGTCTTGCGGCGCAGCGGTGATGTGCGCGGGGGCGGACGGCTCGTCGTCCTTGTCGTTGCCGGTCACCGAGTCCTTGAACTCGCGCATGCCCTTGCCGAGCGACCGCCCCATCTCGGGCAGCCGTTTCGGGCCGAAGACGAGCAGCACCACCACGAGCAGGATGAGCAGTTCGGGGAGTCCGATCCAGCCAGGCATCTGCAGACAAGCGTAGCAGCGTTTGCCGCTGCATCCAGGCCGGGAAGAACGATTCAGGATGCGGAAGAAACGGCTGGCCGAGCAGGTCGTCGTCGTGACCGGCGCCTCGGCCGGCCTGGGCCGCGCCGTGGCCCGCCTCGCGGCCGCCCGGGGCGCGCAGGTGGTCGCGGTCGCGCGGGGTGGGGACGGCCTCGACGCCACTGTCGGCGAGCTCGGCCCGGCGGCGATCGGGATCGCGGCCGACGTCGCGTCGCTCGACGACTGCCATCGCGTGGTCGAGGAGACGATCGACCGGTTCGGCCGTCTCGACACGTTCTGCTCGAACGCGATGGTCACGGTCTACCGCGAAGCGCGCGATCTCGAGCCCGAGGAGCTCCGCCGTGTGCTCGACGTCAACTTCATGGGCGGCGTCCAGTGCTACTGGGCCGCGTTGCCGCAGCTCACGCAGACACGCGGGACCTACGTGCAGGTCGCCTCGGCGCTCTCCTACCGCGGCATTCCGCTGCAGGCGGCGTACTGCTCGTCGAAGGCGGCGCTCCGCACGTTCTTCGAGTCGGCACGCGTCGAGCACCAGAAGCACGGGATCCCGGTCGACATCTCGGTGATCCTGCCGGGTGCGATCAACACGCCCCAATTCGATATGGCGCGCCAGTATCTCGGCAGGCAGCCGCAGCCCGTGCCGCCGATCTACGAGCCGGAGCCGTTCGCAGAAGGCGTCGTCCACTGCTTCGAGCATCCGATCCGCGAGCTGCCCCTCGGCTGGGGCGCGCAGAAGCTCCTCTGGGGGCAGAAGCTCTCGCCGCGGGCCGGCGACCTCGTCCTGCGGCGAAACGGCTGGCGGGGACAGCACACGGCGGAGCCGAAGCCGGTCGGCTCCCCGGACAACCTCTTCGCACCGCTGCCGGGCGACAAGGGGGCGCGAGGGAGGTTCTCCGACCGGTCGCGGGCGACGAGCCTCTGGAGCACCCTGCGTCTGCGCCGGATCCTGCTTGGGACCGCGGCCGTCGGTGTCGGCTTGGCTAGCATGGGTGTCACGAACGGACGGGCGAGACCGCTTGTCCGCAAGCCCTGAGGAGTCACGAGCCATGGCCACGTTGGAGCTGAAGAACCTGCACGTCGCGCTCGAGGACGGCACCCCGATCGTGAACGGGGTCGACCTGACGGTCTCCTCGGGCGAGGTGCACGCGATCATGGGCCCGAACGGGTCGGGCAAGTCGACGCTCGCGTACGCGATCGCCGGCCACCCCGCCTACCAGGTGACCGGCGGCCAGATCGTGCTCGACGGCGTCGACATCACCGAGGCCGGCGCGGACGAGCGCGCGCAGGGAGGACTGTTCCTGGCCTTCCAGTATCCGCACGCGATTCCCGGCGTCACGGTCACGAACTTCCTCCGGCAGGCGCTGAACGCCGTGCGCAAGGCGCGGAACGGCGGCGTCGACGATCCGATGCCCGTCCCGGAGTTCCGCAAGCTCTTCCTCGCGAAGATGGACGACCTGAAGGTGAGTCGCGAGCTCGCGTCGCGCTACCTGAACGACGGATTCTCGGGCGGCGAGAAGAAGCGCGTCGAGATCCTCCAGATGGCGATGCTGCGACCGAGGATCGCGGTCCTCGACGAGACCGACTCGGGTCTCGACATCGACGCGCTGAAGGTCGTCGCGGAGGGCGTGCAGCAGCTCGTCGGCCCCGAGATGGGCGCACTCGTGATCACGCACTACAACAGGATCCTGAAGTACATCAAGCCGGACTTCGTCCACGTCTTCGTCGACGGCAAGATCGTCGAGCAGGGGGGCGCGGAGCTCGCCGAGAAGCTCGAGGTGTCCGGCTACGAGGAGTGGGAGAAGGAAGGGGTGACGGCGTAATGGCGCAGACCGAGACCGAGATCGTCCAGGGAATCGGCTCCGACTACGAGGTCAAGTACGGCTTCAACGTCCCGGAGGACTACTTCTTCAAGTCCGGGCGCGGCCTCTCGCACGAGCTCGTCGACGCCATCTCGTCGCACAAGGACGAACCGGACTGGATGCGCAAGTTCCGCCACCGCTCGCTCGAGTACTTCCTCGCGCGCCCGCTGCCCACCTGGGGCGGAGGGCAGACGCTGCAGGAGATCGACTTCGACAACATCTACTACTACATCCGTCCGACCGAGACCCAGGCCGAGTCGTGGGAGGACCTGCCCGCCGACATCCGGGACACCTGGGACAAGCTCGGCATCCCGGAGGCGGAGAAGAAGTACCTGGCGGGCGTCGGCGCGCAGTACGAGAGCGAGGTCGTCTACCACAAGCTCCAGGAGAGCCTCACCGCGCAGGGCGTCCTGTTCCTCGACACGGACACCGCGCTCCGCGAGCACGAGGATGTCTTCAAGCAGTACTTCGGGACGATCATCCCGCAGAACGACAACAAGTTCGCGGCGCTGAACAGCGCGGTGTGGTCGGGCGGCTCGTTCATCTACGTCCCGCCGGGCGTCCACATCGAGCTGCCGCTCCAGGCGTACTTCCGCATCAACGCGGAGAACATGGGCCAGTTCGAGCGCACGCTGATCATCGTCGACGAGGACGCCTACGTGCACTACGTCGAGGGCTGCACCGCGCCGATCTACTCCTCCGACTCGCTGCACAGCGCCGTCGTGGAGATCGTCGTCAAGAAGGGCGGCCGCTGCCGCTACACGACGATCCAGAACTGGTCGAACAACGTCTACAACCTCGTCACCAAGCGCGCGGTCGCAGAGGCGGGCGCGACGATGGAGTGGGTCGACGGGAACCTCGGCTCGAAGCTGACGATGAAGTACCCGGCGATCTGGCTGATGGGCGAGGCGGCGCACGGCGAGGTGCTCTCGATCGCGTTCGCCGGCAAGGGCCAGCACCAGGACGCGGGCGGCAAGTGCGTCCACGTCGGCAAGAACACGACGAGCGTGATCACGTCGAAGTCGATCTCGAAGAACGGCGGGCGTGCGGGGTACCGCGGGCTGCTCGAGGTGGCGAAGGGCGCGACGCGCTCGAAGTCGAAGGTGGTCTGCGACGCGCTGATCCTGGACGAAGAGTCGCGCTCCGACACCTATCCGTACATCCGCATCGACGAGAACGACGTCGACATCGGGCACGAGGCGACCGTCTCGAAGATCGGCGAGGAGCAGCTCTTCTACCTCCAGTCCCGCGGCCTTTCCGAGGCGGAGGCGTCGGCGATGATCGTCAGCGGCTTCGTCGAGCCGATCACCAAGGAGCTGCCGCTCGAGTACGCGGTCGAGATGAACCGGCTCATCCAGCTGCAGATGGAAGGCTCGGTTGGTTAGTTGATCGTCGAGCGGACCGATTTCGTCTCGGTGCCGGTCACGGATATGGAACGGGCGAAGGCGTTCTACGGCGAGACGCTCGCCCTGCCCGAGATCGAGCATCCGGAGCAGGGGTTCCCCGAGTACCGGCTCGGCGAGAACGTCAGCCTCTACCTGCTCCAGATGGAGAACATCGGTCAGGCATTCACGGCGCCGCACACCGCCTCCATCGCGCTCCGCGTCCCCGACGTCGAGGCGGCGCAGAAGGAGCTCGAGGCGAAGGGCGTCGTGTTCGACTTCGGCGCCGAGCCCTTCGACACCGGCGTGTGCCACATGGCGCTGTTCAAGGATCCCGACGGGAACCAGTTCATGCTCCACCGTCGTTACGCGGCGCGCGACTGATGCCGACACTCACCCGCAAGCAGGCCGCGAAGCGCTTCGCCGAGCTGCCGCTGCCTTCGACCTCGGACGAGCACTGGCGCTTCACCGACCTGCGGGGCTTCGACCCGGAGCCGTCGCGGAACGGCGGCTCGAGGCCCACGGAGCCCGCGCTCCAGCTCGACGTTGCCGGCCGCGCCGTCGTGACCGAGAACGGGATCGAGATTCTCTCCGCGCCGGAAGGCATCACCTTCGAGCCGCTCGCCGCCGACTATGCGTCGAAGCTGATCCCCGACGACGACAAGTTCGCGCTCGAGAACCTCTCGAAGTGGGAGCACGGGCTGCTCGTGCACGTGCCGAAGGGCGTCGAGCTCGACAAGCCGCTGTATGTGCAGGTCACCTCGAGCGGCGGCTCGCTCTTCTGGCGGATGGTCGTGATCGCCGACGAGGGGGCGAGGTTCTCGCTGATCGAGGACTACTCCTCGGCCGCTCCGGACACGGTCGCGTACACGAACGCGGTCGTCGAGCTCTTCGTCCGGCCTGCGGCGAAGATCGAGTACGTCTCGATCCAGAACCTCTCGCGCGAGACCTGGCATTTCGGGCGACACAAGGCGTGGCTCGAGCGCGACAGCGAGCTCGACTGGGTGATCGGCGGCTTCGGCTCGAAGCGCGGCAAGGTGTGGATCGAGAACGACCTCGCCGGCTCGGGAGCGACCTCGCGCGTCACGGGCGCGTACTTCGCGGACGGCGACCAGCACCTCGACTACGACACCTTCCAGGAGCACATCGCGCCGAATACCGAAAGCGACTTCGCGTTCAAGGGCGCGCTGCGTGAGAACGCGAGCGCGGTCTGGCGCGGGATGATCCGGGTCGAGGAGGGCGCGCAGAAGACGAACGCCTACCAGGAGAACCGGAACCTCCTGCTCTCCGACAAGGCGCATGCCGACTCGATTCCCGGCCTCGAGATCATGGCGAACGACGTACGCTGCACGCACGGCGCGACGCTCGGGCGAATCGACCGCGAGCAGATGTTCTACCTGATGGCCCGCGGCCTCTCCCGCGCCGAGGCCGAGCGCCTGATCGTGCGGGGCTTCTTCCAGGACGTGCTCGACCGGATCGAGCTCGAGCCGGTGCGCGAGGCGCTCGGCGCCGCGCTCGAAGCGCGCATCCCGCAGGCCTAGCGGGCGGGCTCGCGCCCGGCGAGCAGGCGCTCGAGCTCGTCGAGCCGAGCCTCGACGCGCGCCAGCCGTTCCTCGAGCGGGGCTTGCGGCTCCTCCGGCTCGTGCTCCTCGGTCCGGGACGACGGCGTCGAGTCGGCGCCCAGCAGGTGCGTCCACCGTCCCTCGCGCTGACCGGGCTGACGTGGCACGGGCCGCACGAGCTCCTTCGCCTCGAGGCGCGCCAGGGTCGCCGCCAGGTCGTCGCTCGAGGCGAAGCGGTGCAGCCGCTCGGTGCGCGTCTTCAGCTCGGCGACCGTCTGCGGGCCGCGCAGCATCAGGACGGCGAGGATCGAGATCTCCGCCGGCATCAGGTCGAGCGCCTCGCCGAGGAGGTGGCGGTACTTCGCCGTCCGGGAGCCCGGGCCGGTCGCGAGGCGCGCGTAGCCCTTCGTGCCGAGGCTCTGCGCGGCCGCACGCACCTCGGGCTCGTCGAGCTCGAGCACCGGCTCGCGACTCGATGCCTGGTTGCAGGCGAGCCGCAGCGCGTTCAGCGTCAGCGGATACTGCTCCGGCGTCGTCCGCTGCTTCTCGATCAGGCATCCGAGCACCCGCAGCTCGATCGGGTCGAGAGGATGGACCGTCATGCCGGGAGCTTAGAAACTCGAACCTGCAGCCGCCCCCGGACGGTCGTCGGGACGTGCCGCTTCGAGACATGTCCCGGGGACAGTCCCCTGGACATGTCCGTTCTGGGCACGCCGCCTTCGGGTCTGCCGGCCGTGCGGTCGGCGCTCGGGTTCGACGGTCAGGCGCGGACGAGCGGCTTGTACTTGATCCGGTGCGGCTCGAGCGCGTCGGCGCCGCGCGTCTCCTTCACCCACTCCGCGTACTCGGCCCAGTCGCCCTCGAACCACGTCACCTGGCTCTCGCCCTCGAAGGCGAGGATGTGCGTCGCGACCCGGTCGAGGAACCAGCGGTCATGCGTGATCACGACCGCGCAGCCGGCGAAGTCGAGCAGCGCGTCCTCGAGCGCCCGCAAGGTGTCGACGTCGAGGTCGTTCGTCGGCTCGTCGAGCAGCAGGACGTTGCCGCCGCTCTTCAACACCTTCGCGAGGTGGACGCGGTTGCGCTCGCCGCCCGAGAGCTTGCCGACCGGCTTCTGCTGGTCGCCGCCCTTGAAGTTGAACCACGAGGTGTACTGGCGCGAGTTCACCTCGCGCTTGCCGAGCATGACGATGTCGTGGCCGCCCGAGATCTCCTTCCAGACCGTGTTCTTCGGGTCGAGATCGGCGCGCGACTGGTCGACGTACCCGAGCTGAACGGTGTCGCCGAGGCGGAGCTCGCCCGCGTCCGGCGCCTCCTGGCCGGCGATCATCCGGAAGAGCGTCGTCTTCCCCGCGCCGTTCGGGCCGATCACGCCGACGATGCCGGCGGGCGGCAGCGAGAACGAGAGGTTCTCGACGAGCAGGCGGTCGCCGAAGCCCTTCGTGACGCCGTTCGCCTCGATCACGATGTCGCCGAGGCGCGGGCCGGGCGGGATGTGGATCTCGACCTTGTCGAGGCGGAACGACTCCTCTTCGGCGAGCAGCTTCTCGTAGGCGCCGAGCCGCGCCTTCGACTTCGCGTGTCGCGCCTTCGGCGCGAGGCGCACCCATTCGAGCTCGCGCTGCAGCGTGCGCTGCCGCGCGGATCCCTGCTTCTCCTCGACGGCGAGGCGCGCCTGCTTCTGCTCGAGCCAGCCCGAGTAGTTCCCCTCGTAGGGGATGCCGCGGCCGCGGTCGAGCTCGAGGATCCAGCCGGCGACGTTGTCGAGGAAGTAGCGGTCGTGCGTGACGGCGACGACGGTTCCCTTGTAGTCGGCGAGGAACCGCTCGAGCCAGAAGACGGATTCGGCGTCGAGGTGGTTGGTCGGCTCGTCGAGCAGCAGGAGATCGGGCGCGCTGAGCAGGAGCCGGCAGAGCGCGACGCGCCGCCGCTCGCCGCCCGAGAGCGACTCGACGTCGCGGTCGCCGTCCGGCAGCCGCAGGGCGTCCATCGCGTGGTCGAGCTGCTCCTCGAGCTGCCACGCGCCTCGTCGGTCGACCTGGTCCTGCACCTTCGCCTGCTCGGCGAGCAGCGTGTCGAAGTCGGCGTCCGGCTCCGAGAACTGCGCCGAGATCTGGTTGAAGCGGTCGAGCAGGTCGCGCAGCTCGCGCACGCCGTCCTCGACGTTCTCGCGCACCGTCCTCGACGCGTCGAGGTCCGGCTCCTGCTCGAGCAGGCCCACGGTCGCGTTCGGCGCGAGCTCGGCGACGCCGGAGGAAGGCTCCTCGCGGCCGGCCATGATCCGCAGCACGGTCGACTTGCCGGCGCCGTTCGGGCCGAGCACGCCGATCTTCGCACCGGGCAGGAACGACAGCGAGACGTTCGCCAGCACCTGGCGTTCCGGGCCGTAGAACTTGTCGACCCGGTACATGGTGAAGATGTATTCGCTGCTCACAGGGAGGCCACGATACCCTCATGCTTTCCTGACCCCGCGGACATACGGTGCGGCCTGTGAAGAAGCTCGTCGTGCTCGCGGCGTTCCTGCTGACGGCCCTCCCGGCGTCCGCGACGACCTCTCGCATCCTCGCGCCGATGGACTGGTGGCCCGTCTGGTCACCCGACGGATCGCACGTCGCCTTCACCCGCGTGTACTCGAACCACATGGAGCTCTGGACGCTCGACCTGCGCACCCACCGCATCGTGCACGTCGGGACGAACGCCGGCCAGCTCGGGCCGAGCTGGTCGGGCGACGGGACGAGGCTCGCGTACGCCGCTTCGGGCGCTCTCTACACGGCGAGCCCCGGCGGGACGCAGAAGGTGCGGTATCCCGCCCCGGTGAGGTCGCTCGCGCCGGCGTGGCGGCCGGGCGCGGCGTCGCTCGCCTACCTGACGACGAAAGGCGCGGCGAACACCGATCTGTGGGTGGCCGGGAGCCTCTGGGCGACGAACGCGATCGGAACGCCGGCGTGGTCGCCCGACGGCGCGCAGCTCGCGTTCCAGCGCGACGACGGCATCTACCTCGCGACGGGCCCGCAGGCCGAGCGCCGCCTCGTGTCGGTGGCGAGCCCCGGCGCGCCCGCGTGGTCGCACGACGGCACGCAGCTCGCCTACGTCGCCGCCGGCCGGCTGTTCACGGTCGCGGTCCCGGGAGGGACGACGAGGCTCGTCGCCCCGGCTCCCCGTACGCAGGCGCCGCCCAGCTGGTCGCGCGACGACGCCCACCTGACGACGAGCGGGGCGTGGTCGCCCGTCGCCGACATCCTCGTCTCCTCCGGCGGGCGACCATCGTGTCCCGGGCATGTGGTGCTCCGCGAAGGCGCCCGCGCGCTCACCGGCAGCTGCCTCGTGCTCGGCACGGCGAGGGCCGACGTGATCGAGGGGACGCCGCTCTGGGGCGATGTCATCCAGGCGGGTGCCGGCGCGGACCGGGTGCACGCGAACGACGGCCACACGGATCGCGTCGACTGCGGACCCGGCCGCGACGTCGTCTGGGCCGATCGCACGGACAGGCTCGCGCATTGCGAGGTGGTTCACCGCTGACGCAGGCTCGTTCCGGCTGCGCGGTGGTCTTCACGACTCCGGCGCGCCGGGGCGCACGAGACCGGACTCGTACGCGAACACCACCGTCTGCACCCGGTCGCGTAGGCCCAGCTTCGCAAGGACGCGCGCGACGTGACTCTTCACCGTCGCCTCGCCGAGGAAGAGCTCGCGCGCGATCTCGGCGTTCGAGAGGCCCCGCGCCAGCAGGCGCAGGACCTCGAGCTCCCGCTCGCTCAACGACCTCGCGGCCTCGGGCGCCGTCCCGGGCTCGGGCCGCCGGCAGAAGTCCTCGATCAACCGGCGCGTGATCGACGGCGCGAGCAGCGCGTCGCCCGCCGCGATCGTCCGGATCGCCGCGACCAGCTGGTCGCCGGTTGCGTCCTTGAGGAGAAACCCGCTCGCCCCGGCCTTGAGCGCGCGATAGACGTACTCGTCGAGGTCGAAGGTCGTCAGCACGAGGACGCGTGCGCGCGCCCCGGCGACGGCAAGCCGCGCGGTCGCCTCGATCCCGTCGAGCTCGGGCATGCGCACGTCCATCAGGACGACGTCCGGATCGAGCCGCCGCGCCGCGTCCAGCGCGCGCTTTCCGTCGGCGGCTTCGCCGATCACCTCCATGCCCGGGTCGGCATCGACGATCATCCGCAGCCCCTCACGCACGAGGTCCTGGTCGTCGGCGATCAGGACCCGGATCACGCGACCGGGATCCTCGCGTGGATCTCGAAGCCGCCGCCGACGCGGTCCCCGGCGCGGAGCGCCCCGCCGAAGAGCGCGACGCGCTCGCGCATGCCGGCCAGTCCATGGCCGCCGCCGTCTGTCGTGCCCGCTCCCGCGCCGTCGTCCACGACCTCGACGACGAGCACATCCGCGTCGATCCCGACTCGCACGAGCGCGCGCGTGGCGGCCGCGTGCTTGAGCACGTTCGTCAGGCCCTCCTGGACGATCCGGTAGGCGGCGAGCTCGACCGCGGGCGGCAAGGGTGTCACCGCGCTGCTCACATCCACGTCGACGGAGATGCCGGTCGAGCGCATCGTCTCGGCGAGCTGCTCGAGCTGCGCGATCCCCGGCTGCGGCGCGAGCGGGCCGGCCGCGGAGCCGTCGTCCTCGCGCAGGACGCCGAGGAGCCTGCGCATCTCGACGAGCGCCTCGCGTCCGCTGCGCTCGATCTTCTCGAGGGTCGACGCGCTCGCGCCGCCCGCCCGCGCGCCCGCGGCCTGCAGGACGACGACGCTCAGGTTGTGCGAGACGATGTCGTGGAGCTCCCGCGCCATCCGTGCGCGCTCGCCCGCCACCGCGGCCCCGGCTTCCCGCTCGAGATCGACGGTTCGCCGGGCGAGTGCGGCGGCTTCCCGGCGGCTGTGCATCCACACGCCGGCGAACCAGGTTGCGACGAAGATGACGCAGAAGAACGCCGCCGACCACCTCTGTCCCGACTCCCCGCTCTGCACGTTCCGGTCGAACCACGTGAAGACCCCGTACGCCGCACCGAAGGCCGCGAGCCCCACGACCGCCTTGCGCCGGGTGCCGTAGGCGGCGACCGAGTAGACCGCGAAGCCGATTGCATAGATCACCTCGAGGCCCTCCGCCGAGTTCCCCGTCGACGCCGCCTGCACGACGACGCCGGCGAGGACGAGGAGGCAGGCTGCAAGCGGTGCGCTACGCCGCCAGGCGAGCGGCGCGTCGAGCAGCAACGGCCAGGCGACCGTCGCCCAGGCAGGGCCGGCGATCGGGTTCCCGAACCACGACTTCGCCCAGACGAGCTCGGTCAGCGCCGTCCCGACCGCGGCGATCGCGAGGTCGATCCAAGGTGGCCGGCGAACCATCCGCCTGACCGTATCGCTCGCGCCTGCGGATGACATCCATCCTGCGGCGGCAGCGGTTCATCCCAGCGGCGGACGCGCTTCCGCCCCGCGGGCGCAGACCGCGCATCGCCCGCGAACGAGGCTGGGGCGGTCAGCAACCGAAGGGAGCCTCACCTTGAACATCCAGCATCTTCCTGCGCTCGTGAACCGCGCCGCGCTCGTCGTCGCTCCGATCCTGTTCGCCCTCTCCGGTGTCGCCGTCCCCGCGCTGAAGAGCGGGGAGGTCGCGCAGATCGCATTGATCGCGGCGCATCCGACCGGGTGGTACCTGTTCACGATGTTCTCGCTCGTCGGCTCGGCGGCGCTCCTCCCGGCGTCGATCGCGCTGATGCAGAGGACGCGCGTCGCGTCGCCCTTCTGCGCGATCGTCGGCGCGGGCCTGCTCGCGGTCGGCGGGCTCGTCGCGCTCGCGGACTCGGCGACGCAGCTCGTCTACTGGCAGATGGGCGCGAAGGGCGCAGATCCGGCGCAGATGGCGGCGCTCGGCCACCGCTACGAGAACGCTGCCGGGGCGTCGGTGATCTTCATGCTCGGTGCCCTCGCGCTCGTCGTGGGGAGCGTGCTCGTCGCAGCGGCGCTCGTGCGCGCGAAAGCCGCGCCGGCCTGGGCGGCGGTGCTCGTTCCGGCCGGGCTCGTGCTGAACATCGTGTCCTTCGTCGGGAGCAGCAGGCTGCTCCTGATCGTCAGCTCCCTCGTGCTCCTCGCGGGAATGGGTCGTGTCGCACTCGGCGATGCGCCTGTGAGTGGACGGGCTGCCGCGACCGCCTCGGTACAGTAGGGATGTGGCTGTCAGCCCTGCAACGACGCTCGACACCGAGAGGCTGCGCGCCGATTTCGCCGTCTTCGACGAGCTCGTCAACGGCAAGCCGGTCGCCTATCTCGATTCCGCGTCGTCGACCCAGAAGCCCCGCCAGGTGCTCGACGCGATGCGCGAGTTCTACGAGCACTCGTACGCGAACGTCCATCGCGGGGTCTACACGCTCGCCGAGCGCGCCACCGAAGGCTACGAGGGCGCACGCGAGAAGGTTCGCGCGTACATCAACGCGCCGTCGAATCGCGAAGTCATCTTCACGCGCAGCGCCACCGAGGCGCTCAACCTGATCGCGTACTCCTGGGGCCTCGAGAACCTCGGCCCGGGCGACGTGGTCGTGATCACCGAGCTCGAGCACCACGCGAACTTCGTGCCCTGGCAGTACATCGCGTCGAAGACGGGGGCGCAGTTCGCGCACATCCCGATCGACGACTACGGCGAGCTGCAGCTCGACGCGCTCGACGAGATCGCGACGCGCGGGAACATCAAGGTCGTCGCGAACAACCTCGTCTCGAACACGCTCGGGACGATCAACCCCGTCGAGAAGCTCGCGGTCTGGGCGCACGACCACGGCGCGATCATGGTCGTCGACGCCGCGCAGGCCGCGCCGCACCGGCACATCGACGTGCAGGCGCTCGGCTGCGACTTCCTCGCGTTCTCGTCGCACAAGGTCTGCGGCCCGAGTGGGGTCGGAGCGCTCTGGGGGAAGCGCGAGCTGCTCGACGCGATGCAGCCGTTCAACTTCGGCGGCGAGATGATCCGGTCGGTCTCGCTGGAGCGCACGAGCTGGAACGAGCTGCCGTACAAGTTCGAGGCGGGGACGCCGGCGATTGCCGAGGCCTACGGCTTCGGCATTGCGCTCGACTACGTCTCCGAGGTCGGCCTCGACGCGATCGAGGCGCACGAGCGCGACCTCGTCGGGCACGCGATGGCGAGCCTCGGCGAGATCCCCGGCCTGCGCATCTTCGGGCCGCCCGCCGACCGCCGCACCGGCATCGTGAGCTTCGAGGTCGCGAACGTCCATCCCCACGACGTCGCGCAGATCCTCAACTGGGAGGGCATCGCCGTGCGCGCCGGCCACCACTGCACGCAGCCGCTGATGACGCGGCTCGGCGTCGCGGCAACGACCCGCGCGAGCTTCTATCTCTACTCGACGCACGAGGAGATCGACCGCCTCGTCGCAGGCCTGCTCAAGGTCAAGGAGACGTTCGGCGCGTGAGCGAGCTCGAGCAGATGTACCGCGAGGTGATCCTCGACCACTACAAGAACCCGCGGGGCCATGGAGCGATCGAGGGGGCCCACGCGCATGCCGAGGGACAGAATCCGCTGTGCGGCGACGAGGTGTCGATCTTCGTGCGATTCGGCGACGACGGCGAGACGATCGACGACGTCGGCTTCGAGGGCCGCGGTTGCGCGATCTCGCAGGCGGCGACGTCGATGCTCACCGAGATGGTGAAGGGCCGGAAGGCCGCGGACGTCGCGGCGCTTCCGAAAGAGGATCTGCTCGAGGAGATCGGGATCCCGCTGACGCCGATCCGCCTCAAGTGCGCGATCCTCGGTCTCGGCGTGCTCAAGGTCGCCCTGCACCGGGCAAAGGGCACGCCGCTCCCGGCCGAGTGGCAGGGTCTCGCCGACGACCTGACGATCTAGATGGCGAAGATCGACGTCGCGCCGTTCGCCGAGTTCGGTCCCGGCTCGACGAAGATCGTCACCGTGGGGTGGACCTCGATCGGCGTCTACAACTGCAACGGCAAGCTCTACGCGATCGAGGACCGCTGCTCGCACGACGACGGGCCGCTGTGCGAGGGCGACTGGGACGAGGACCTCTGCCGCGTGATCTGCCCTCGCCACGGCTCGGCGTTCGACCTGGAGACGGGGATCCCGCGCTCGCTCCCCGCCTTCGAACCGGTGCCCATCTACCCGGTGTCGGTCGAGGACGGTGTCGTCCGGGTCGAGGTCGTCGAGCGCTAGCCCGCATGGAGCGCTGCTGGGAGACGACCGATTCGCTCTACGTCGCCTACCACGACGAGGAATGGGGCCTGCCGGTGACCGACGAGCACGGGCTCTACGAGCGGCTCTGCCTCGAGGGCTTCCAGTCCGGGCTCTCGTGGCTGACGATCCTGCGCAAGCGGGACGCCTTCCGGGCCGCCTTCGAGGGGTTCGACCCGGACCGGGTCGCGGCGTTCGGCGAGCGCGACGTCGCCCGCCTGCTCCAGGACGCCTCGATCGTTCGGCACCGCGGCAAGATCGAGGCGGCGATCGCGAACGCCCGCGCCACGGTTGCGCTTCGCGACACGGTCCCCCTGCACGAGCTCTTCTGGGCGCATCGGCCCGAGCGCCATGCCGCGCCGAGCACGCAGGCGGACTGGCAGGCGTCGACCCCGGAGTCGGCCGCGCTCGCGGCCGCGCTGCGGAAGGCCGGCTTCCGCTTCGTCGGCCCGACGACGGTCTATGCGGCGATGCAGGCCTGCGGCGTCGTCAACGACCACCTGGCGGGCTGCTGGGTGCGCGAGTCGGTCGAAGCGCGACGTCCGTCCTGACCGATCCGCTAGATTTGGATCAACCGCGGAAAGGAGGTGGTCCGGCGTTGGAGACTTCAAGTACGGGCAGTGGAGGTACCAGCTCGTAGAGGCGTGTCCCCGTGACCTGACGGGAATCGCCT
>Ga0207657_10002079_pt1 | contig 21652 bp, 15 predicted proteins | sample KBSC33metaG_FD_184316 | JGI IMG/M metagenome (GOLD analysis project Ga0207657, IMG submission 184316) | Corn rhizosphere microbial communities from Kellogg Biological Station, Michigan, USA - KBS C3-3 metaG (SPAdes) (version 2) | ecosystem: Host-associated > Plants > Roots > Rhizosphere > Soil ... | reverse complement strand
CGGCGATATGGTTCATCCCCGATCGGCGCATCGAGAAGAAGATCGTCAAGTCATGAGCAAGCGTTGTTATTACGAAGTGCTCGGTGTCCAGCGCAATGCGTCGGATGATGAGCTCAAGAAAGCGTTCCGTCGCCTGGCGATGAAACACCATCCGGACCGCAATCCGGATAACAAGGAATGCGAGGTGCATTTCAAGGAAGCCAAGGAAGCGTACGAGATCCTCGGCGATGCGCAGAAGCGCGCGCTCTACGATCAGCACGGACACGCCGCGTTTGAAAACGGAATGGGCGGCCGCGGTGGTCCCGGATTCGGCGACGTCGGCGACATCTTCGGAGACATTTTCTCCGACATTTTCGGCATGGGCGGCGGCCGACGCGGGCCACGTCGGGGAGCAGACCTGCGTTATGTGCTTGAGCTCGATTTAGAGGAAGCCGTTTTCGGCGCCGACAAGCAGATTCGCGTACCCACGCTCGTCGGTTGTGAAAAGTGCGGCGGCTCCGGATCGAACGATGGCAAGCTTGAGACGTGCGCGACCTGCCAGGGTCACGGCCGCGTGCGCATGCAGAACGGCATTTTCTCGATCCAGCAAGCGTGCCCGCATTGCGGCGGCAGCGGCAAGCGCATCGCCAACCCGTGCAAATCCTGCGACGGCGAAGGCCGCGTGCAGCAGGACAAGAAGCTTTCGGTGAAAATTCCCGCCGGCGTCGACAGCGGCGATCGCATTCGCCTGAGCGGCGAAGGCGAAGCGGGGCCCGCCGGCACTGCGCCGGGCGATCTCTATGTCGAAGTGCACGTGCGCGAACACGCGATCTTTCAGCGCGAACGCGACGACTTGTACTGCGAAGTGCCGATCCGTTTTTCCCAGGCCGCGCTCGGCGCCGCGCTCGAAGTACCGACGCTCGGCGGCGAAGCGACGATCAAGATTCCGCCGGAAACGCAGACCGGCAAGATGTTCAAGCTGCGCGGCAAGGGTGTGCGCAACGTGCGCAACGGCCACGTCGGTGATCTGGTTTGCAAGGTCGTCGTCGAAACGCCGGTGAAGCTCAACAAACACCAGAAAGAATTGCTCGAACAATTCGAAGCCAGTTTCGGTGACGACGCGCGCGACCACACGCCGCGCGCGAGTTCGTGGCTCGATGGCGTGAAGCAGTTCTGGGAACGCGTCACGTCTTAGCGTGCGCCTATCGCACGCCTGCAACGGGCGCATCCAATGCGCGCAATGGTGTTAGGATTCTCCGATGACGAACATAGTCAATGTCGTCGTTTATGGGTCTGCTGGACGCATGGGCCAGGCAGTGGTGCGCGCCGTTCTCGAATCCAAGCAGGCGCGACTTGCCGCGGCGCTGGTGCGGCCGGGTTCCGGACTTGCCGAAGAGCCGCTCGATCGCGTGTTCGGTGCGCTGCCGCGCGACGTGGATTTCTCCACTTCGCTTGATCCCGACGTGCCGTGCGACGTACTGGTCGATTTCAGCGGTCCGAATTCGTTCGACGCCGCGCTGGCTCTTGCGCTGCAACGACGTGCCGCCTTCGTCAGCGGCACCACCGGACTGCATGAAGAACAGCACGCCGCGTTACAAAATGCCGCGCGTACCATCCCGGTGTTGTGGGCGGCGAATTTCAGCCTCGGCGTAGCGATGCTGTTGCGCATGGCCCGCCGCGTCGCGGCGACATTTCCCGATTGGGACTGCGACATCCTCGAGATGCATCATTCGCGCAAGCAGGACGCGCCGTCCGGCACTGCGCTGATACTCGGGCAAGCCATAGCGGAAGGCCACGGCGCCAGATTCGAGGACAAGGCCGTGTTCACGCGCCATGGTCAGATCGGTCCGCGCAAGCTCGGCGAGATCGGATTTGCGTCGCTGCGTGGTGGCGATATCGTCGGCGAACACACTGTCATCTTTGCCACAGACAGTGAGCGTCTGGAGCTGACGCATCGCGCCGGCAATCGCGACATCTTCGCGCGCGGTGCGCTCGTTGCTGCAACCTGGATCGCCGGTCGTGCCGCCGGCATCTACAGCTTCGATCAAGTACTGGCGCCGGAGTAGCCCGGGGCGGACCATTGCGGTTGTGGCGTTCCGAACAGTACGGCACTGATCTGAGTCGGCGCAGCAAATTGACTTGGTCTTTTCAGGGGATCAACATGGATCGCGGGGCTTGCTCGGCGAGCAGGTTTTGGGCTCACGTTTCGTGAGCCAAAAATAAAGAGATCATTGCGTATTACGGTGTCCCGAAGGCAGTGGACGCTGTTGGCGCGGCGTCGTCACTTCCAAACGGGGTACTGGAGCACATGGATTTTCGCAGAGGTTTGTTTACGGCCGCGGCCTTGTTGATGCTGGCGGGCATTTCCACGGGCGCTCAGGCCACTGTTGCCGAGCCGGTTCGACTGGACAATGGCATGTCGTTCGGCAAGTCGTATCAGAACGACGTTTCGATGCCGCTCTACTATTTGCCGCCGCCACTGCTCGAAGTCGGCAAAGCAACCAAGTCCGGTCCGAAAAATCCGCGCCTGCCGCTGCTGAACCACGTCGATAAACAGGATCCGGTCGTGCAGAACCTCGCATGGCCGGAGCAGATGCCTTCGTTCATCGTCAACTTCGATGGCGTCGGCTATCCGGGCGTGTCCTGCAGCTGCGCGCCGCCCGACACGAACGGCGCGGTCGGCACGACGCAGTACGTGCAGAACGTCAACGACGGTTTCCAGGTCTTCGACAAGGCAAACGGAAATTCGCTGCTCGGGCCGATCGACATCGGTTCGATCTGGAGCGGTTTCGGCGGCGTGTGCGAAACCAATGGCGATGGCGATCCGGTCGTCTTGTTCGACAAGATGTCCAACCGTTGGCTGATCAGCCAGTTCGCGGGCGCTGGCGTTCCCACGGATGAGTGCGTCGCGATCTCGCAGAGCGACGATGCCACCGGCGCCTGGAACCGCTATGCGTTCCACCTCGGTTCGAATTTCTACGATTACCCGCATCTGGGCGTCTGGCCAGACGGCTATTACATGTCGATGAATGTGTTCAATTCGGCGGGTACCGCGTTCCTCGGCCCGCAAGCATTCGTTTTTGATCGTAACGCCATGCTTGTCGGTACTCCGGGTGCGGTCTTCATTGCGGCACCTCTTGGTGCAGCCTCCGATGAAACCTTCCTGCCGGCTGACCTCGATGGCGCGAACCTGCCGCCGAACGGCGCGCCCAATCCGTTCGTCGAATGGCCTTCCGGCGGCACCTACAAGATCCGGCATTTCCATGCGGATTTCGTCACGCCGGGCAATTCCACCTTCACGCTGTTCGCCTCGCCGCCCGCGGCAGGGTTCACGGTCCTCTGTCTGGGTACGCGCGACTGCGTGCCGCAAGTTGGCGTGGGCAATTCACTCGACGGCATCGGCGACCGACTGATGTTCCGCGTTGCGTATCGCAATTTCGGCGACCACGAAGCACTCGTCGGAAATTACACGGTCAGCTCGGCTGGCGTTGCCGGCATCCGCTGGTTCGAGATGCGCAGCGTCACCTCAGGCACGCCCGTGGTGTTCCAGGAGAGTACCTACCAGCCGGACACGACGTGGCGTTGGTTGGGCAGCATCGCGCAGGACTCGGCCGGCAACATCGCCCTCGGCTTCAGCGCTTCGGATGCCACGATCAAGCCGCAGATACGCTATGCGGGACGACTGGCCAGCGACCCGATCAACCAATTGGCTCAGGGCGAAACTCACCTGTTCGACGGTACAGGCGTACAGAATGGTGGCCTCAATCGCTGGGGCGACTACAGCGCGTTGACGGTCGACCCGATCGACGACTGCACGTTCTGGTACACCAACGAATATATCCCGTCCGATGGCTCGTTCAACTGGCAGACCCGCATCGGCAGCTTCCGTTTCGCCGAGTGCGGCACGCCGGGCTTCGCGCTCAGTGCGGCGCCGCAGAGCGCACAGATCTGCGCGGGCACGCAAGCGACGACCACGATCACTGTTGGTTCCGTCAACAGTTTCAACAGCGCCGTTTCGCTCGCTGCGACAAATGTTCCGTCGCCCGCGACGTATTCGTTCAGTCCGCCGACCGTGCCGAGCTTGCCGGGAACGAGCACACTGACCATCGGCAACACCGCTGGGCTCGCAAGCGGCCAGTACGTCATCTCGGCGAACGGTAGCGCGGCCGGCGCCGACCCGCGCAGCACGAATCTGAGTCTGCACGTCTATGCGGCCGTTGCCGCCGCACCGACGCAGTCGGCTCCAGCCAATGGAGCGACCAGCCAGCCGGTGCGTCCGACCTTCTCGTGGTCTGGCGGCGATGCCGCAAACTACACGCTGCAGATTGCTACCGATCCCGGATTCACGAATATCGCTTTCAGCGCGACCGTAACGACCACCTCGACCACGCCCAATGTCGATCTTGTCTCGAGCACGCCTTATTTCTGGCGCGTAGTCGCGAACAACACATGCGGTAGCAGCGTTCCATCGGCTACGTTCACGTTCACTACGCTGGCGCTGGTGGGCGATTGTGCTGCCGGAACGACTGCGCAGAGCGTGTACAACTACGGTTTCGAGTCCGGCCTCAACGGCTGGACGCTCGGCAGCGGCAGCACCGGTAACACCTGGGCGGACAACGCCACCGCGCATTCGGGTTCGCATTCCTGGAAGGCGAATGACTCGGCCGTGGTGTCCGACCAACGCCTGGTGTCGCCGTCGATCGTGCTGCCAACAGGCGAATCGCCGTTGACGCTGAGCTTCTGGCACAAGCGCGACATCGAGAGCAGTGGCTCGGGCTGCTGGGACGGCGGCATCCTCGAAATCTCGACCAACGGTGGTTCGACGTTCGCGCAAATTGCGAACGGCAATCTGGTCACCGATCCGTACAACGGCCTGGTGTCGTCGAGCTTCGCCAATCCGCTCGGCGGCAAGAGCGCCTGGTGCAATCAGCAGGACTGGACGCGTTCGGTCGTCGACGTCAACGCGTACGCCGGCAGCACCGTGCAGTTCCGCTACAGGCTCGGCAGTGATTCGTCGGTGTCCAAGGACGGGTGGTACCTCGACGACGTCAGCGTGCAGGGTTGCGCTGCGAGCGCCAATCCGCCGATTGCCGATGCCACGCCGAGCCAGTTCGACTTTGCGGTCAGCACCGGCGGCAACACATCCGGGCTGCTCAACATCGCCAATACCGGCGGCGACTCGCTGGTGTGGTCGAACAACGAAGCTGCGGCAACTTGCGCGAGTCCGGCCGACGTGCCCTGGCTCAGCGTGAGTGCCGCCAGCGGCCTGGTCAACGGCGGTTCTGCGCAGGACGTGACCATTGGCGTAGACGCGGCCAGCCTCGCGGCCGGTGTTTACTCGGCGCACGTGTGTCTGACGACGAATGACAGCACGCATGCACTGGTCGACGTGCCGGTCAATCTCACCGTGGTCGCCGCGCCGACACTGGCGAAGGCATTTACGCCGGCCAGCGTAACGGTTGGTGCGCCGAGCACAGCGACCGTGACGCTGTCCAACACGAACGCGAGCGCTATTTCGCTGACGGCCGCCCTGACCGATTCGCTGCCGGCCGGGCTCGTTGTCGCAGCGACGCCCAATGCGTCGACGACCTGCAGCGCTGGCGTGGTGACGGCGAACGCGGGAGATGGTTCGTTCTCGCTTGGCAGCGGCGCGCAGATTCCGGGCGCGGGGTCCTGCACGATGAAGGTCGATGTCGTTGCGGCGAGTGTGGGCGCCTATGTCAACACGCTTGCAGCGGGTTCATTGCAGACCGAGGCAGGCGATACGGCCGCTGATGCCACCGCGACGCTGATGGTGCTGACTGACCGTATATTCTGCGATGCCTTCGAAGGCGTCGCATGCGGACCGTTTGCGCCAACTACCATCAAGTAGCAGCCGCAATATCACCGCCCGATTTTCGGATCGGGCGGTTTTCTCGCGGCCGAGCGCATTCGCTGCGGCCATTCATCGAATGTGCTAGTCGCGATGCGCGGCGTTCTTGTCGCGTCCCGCTCCGAACTTGCGATCGAGTCCACCGAACAGCTTCTTGAACCAACGCGACAGCTTGCCGCGCTGCGTCTTGCGCAGTTTTTCTTCCTCGCTCGTCAGCCACGCGACCTGGATCACGCGGCGCTCGCCTTCGTAGGGCAGGTGACCGTGAAACGAGTTGTCGGCGCGCCGGAACACGACGAAGTTGCCGTACAGCGGCTTGATCTCGGGTGCCGCCAGATCGTCGATCGCATCGATGCGATTGAGAAAACGGAAGCAGCCGTCGCTGGTATCGGGCCACGATTCATTCAGATAGAGCAGGGCGGTTGCTACCTTGGATTTGCTGTCGGTGTGGATCGTGCCGTGGCGCTTGTTCAGTGCGCGGCATAGCGTGACCAGCGTCGGATACTGGCCCAGATTGTCGATGCCGAGCCGCGCGCCGACGGCACTGGCAACAGCAGGATCGATCAAATCGCCGATCAATTGGTTGATGCTCGGTCCACAGTCTTTCTCTTCGTACGGGAAGAAACCAGCGCTGGCGTACTTGGGGAAATCCTGGTGCAGCGCGCGCGCAGCCTCGCGTGGGAGCTGGTCCTGCGCCACGAGGAACTGAAACGGCGCGTTGCGCACTTCGGCGCTGGCGAGGCGGGCAGGGTCGAAAAACGCATCCATGATTCATTCTAACGCGGTGGACAGCAGCTGCCGTGTGCCGGTAAAATTCGCACTCGCCCGCTACCTCGAATCCCGGACTGACCCCAGCCCGCGGGTTTTGCTGCATCCGAAGGTTGCGCCCGGTTCACGCAAGGCGAGACCATGACACCAGCTCTTTTAGCCCTCGCAGACGGCAGCCTCTTCCACGGCACCGCCATTGGCGCCGAAGGCGAGACAGTTGGCGAAGCGGTGTTCAATACCGCGATCACGGGTTATCAGGAAATCCTCACCGATGCCTCGTACGCTCGGCAGATCGTCACGCTGACGTTCCCGCACATCGGCAATGTCGGCTGCAACGCGGTCGATGCCGAATCCACGCAGGTTTATGCCGCCGGCCTCGTCATTCGCGATCTGCCGCGACTGGCTAGCAACTGGCGTTCGCAGGAATCGCTGCAGGACTACCTGCGTCGCAACAACGTCGTGGCGATCGCCGACATCGACACGCGCCGCCTCACGCGCATCCTGCGCGACAAGGGTGCGCAAAATGCCTGCCTCGTGGCCGGTGCGGACATTTCCATCGAACGCGCACTCGCCGCGGCGGCGGCATTCCCGGGTCTCAAAGGCATGGATCTGGCCCGCGTCGTTAGCACGAAGGCGAGCTATCGATTCGACGAAGGCAGCTACGACCTCGACCGTTGCGCGTTCTCTTCGCCGGCGCGCAAACATCGTGTCGTCGTTTACGATTTCGGCGTCAAGCTCAGCATTCTGCGCATGCTTGTCGATCGCGGTTGTGAGGTCACTGTCGTGCCGGCGCAGACATCCGCGAGCGACGCGCTGGCGTACAAACCAGATGGCATCGTGCTGTCGAATGGACCGGGCGATCCGGAGCCTTGCGATTATGCGATTGCGGCGACGCGCGAGTTCATCAAGCGCCAGATTCCGCTCTACGGCATCTGCCTGGGCCATCAGATTCTTGGACTCGCGGTCGGCGCAAAGACGATGAAGATGAAGTTCGGCCACCACGGCGCGAATCATCCGGTGATCGATCTGGCCAGCGGGCGCGTGATGATTTCCAGTCAGAACCACGGCTTTGCGGTCGACGAAACGACGTTGCCGCGCAACGTGCAAGTGACGCATCGCTCACTGTTCGACGGTTCCAATCAGGGCATTCGCCTCACCGATGCGCCGGCATTCAGTTTCCAGGGGCATCCGGAGGCCAGTCCCGGCCCGTGCGACGTGGCCGGTTTGTTCGATCAATTCGTCCGTTCGATGGAGGCGCGCGCGGCTGCCGCGGCGTAGCGAAAGATGAAAAAAGCACTTTTGTTCACAAGTATATTCATGGCCTGTGCGAGCGCGCACGCAGCCGCTCCGGCCCCGCACGCTGCGCCCGCGAAGGCACCGACCAAGGCCGCGGAGCCACCGAAGCCGCAGCTTCAGGCGGTTTCCTACGAAGATTTGGCCAAATACCTCAACCAGCGCATCGTCGTGCGCACTACGCTGCATACCGAACGCGCCGGCACGCTGCTCAAGTATTCCGGTACGGCGATCGATCTCAAACTCGACACCGGCGCCACACTCGGCCTGCCGCGCGAAACGATCAAGAGCATCGGCGTGCCGATCGCGCCGCCCGATCCGTTGTTCCCGGACAAGAAGTAAGCAATGCCAAAACGCACCGACATTCGCAGCATCCTGATCATCGGCGCCGGTCCGATCGTCATCGGCCAGGCCTGCGAGTTCGATTATTCCGGTGCGCAAGCCTGCAAGGCGCTCATGCAGGAAGGCTATCGCGTCATCCTGGTCAATTCGAATCCGGCCACGATCATGACCGATCCGGAAATGGCCGATGCGGTCTACATCGAGCCGATCAACCGCCACACCGTCGAGGCGATCATCGCCAAGGAAAGACCCGACGCGCTGTTGCCGACGATGGGCGGGCAGACCGCGCTCAATTGCGCGCTCGACCTCGCCGATGCGGGCATTCTGGAAAAGTATAAAGTTGAACTGATCGGCGCGTCGCGCGAAGCAATCCGCATGGCCGAAGATCGCGAGCTGTTCCGCCGCGCGATGATCGACATCGGTCTGGAATGCCCGAGCGCGGAAGTTGCCAAGACGCTCGAACAGGCGCTGGAAGCTCAAGCGAAAGTCGGATTCCCGACGATCATCAGGCCGAGCTTCACGCTTGGCGGCAGCGGCGGCGGCATCGCCTACAACCGCGAGGAATTCGTCGAGATCGTCGGCCGCGGCCTCGAACTGTCGCCGGTGCACGAGGTGCTGATCGAGGAATCGGTGCTCGGCTGGAAAGAGTTCGAGATGGAAGTCGTGCGCGACAAGGCCGACAACTGCATCATCGTCTGCTCGATCGAAAACCTCGATCCGATGGGCGTGCACACCGGCGATTCGATCACGGTTGCGCCGGCGCTCACGCTGACCGACAAGGAATACCAGCGTCTGCGCGACGCCAGCATCGCCGTGTTGCGCAAGATCGGCGTCGACACCGGCGGCTCCAACGTGCAGTTCGGCGTCAACAGCGAGAACGGCCGCGTCGTCGTCATCGAGATGAATCCGCGCGTGTCGCGTTCGTCGGCGCTCGCTTCGAAGGCGACCGGCTTCCCGATCGCGAAAGTCGCGGCGAAGCTCGCCGTGGGCTATACGCTCGACGAGCTGCGCAACGAGATCACCGGCGGTGCCACGCCGGCGTCGTTCGAGCCGACGATCGATTACGTCGTCACCAAGATTCCGCGCTTCGCATTCGAGAAATTTCCGGCCGCCGATGCGCGCCTGACCACGCAGATGAAGTCGGTCGGCGAAGTGATGGCGATCGGCCGCACGTTCCAGGAATCGCTGCAGAAGGCGCTGCGCGGGCTGGAGACCGGCAAGGACGGGTTGAATCCCGGCAAACTCGACTTCAGCAATGCCGACGACATCGTCATGCTCAAGCGCGAACTGCGCGAACCGAAGCCCGACCGGGTATTCCATGTCGCCGACGCATTCCGCGCCGGTTTGTCGCTCGAAGAAATTTACCAGCTCACGCACATCGATCGCTGGTTCCTCGATCAGATCGCCGAGATCATCGAAGTCGAGGCGCAGGTCAAATCCGGCGGCTTCGCCGCGCTCGACGCGGCGCGCATGCGCGCGCTCAAGCGCAAAGGTTTTTCCGATGCGCGCCTCGCCGCGCTGATCACGACCGATGAAGCGGCCGTGCGCAAGTTGCGCCACGCCTTCAACGTGCATCCGGTGTACAAGCGCGTGGATTCGTGCGCGGCCGAGTTCGCCACGACGACCGCGTATCTGTATTCGACCTACGAAGAAGAGTGCGAAGCGGCGCCGACATCGCGCGACAAGATCATGGTGCTCGGCGGCGGGCCGAATCGCATCGGCCAGGGCATCGAGTTCGATTACTGCTGCGTGCATGCCGCGCTTGCGCTGCGCGAAGACGGTTTCGAGACGATCATGGTCAACTGCAACCCGGAGACCGTTTCGACGGACTACGACACGTCCGATCGCCTGTATTTCGAACCGCTGACGCTGGAAGACGTGCTCGAAATCATTGCCGTCGAGAAACCCAAAGGCGTGATCGTGCAATACGGCGGGCAGACGCCGCTCAAACTGGCGCGCGCGCTCGAAGCCAATGGTGCGCCGGTCATCGGCACGTCACCGGACTCGATCGATCTTGCCGAAGACCGCGAGCGTTTCCAGCAGATGGTGAGCAAGCTTGGGCTCACGCAGCCTCCGAACCGCACGGCGCGCACGCCCGACGAAGCGCTCGCGCTCGCGCGCGAGATCGGCTATCCGCTCGTCGTGCGTCCGAGCTACGTGCTCGGCGGGCGTGCGATGGAAGTCGTGCATGGCGACGCGGACCTGCGCCGCTACATTACCGACGCGGTGCGCGTTTCGAACGACTCGCCGGTGCTGCTCGACCGGTTTCTCGACAACGCCGTGGAAGTCGACGTCGATGTCGTCGCCGACGCACACGGCAACGTGTTTATCGGCGGCATCATGGAACACATCGAGGAAGCCGGCGTGCACTCCGGCGATTCGTCGTGCTCGTTGCCGCCATACTCGCTGCCCGCGAGCGTACAGGACGAGTTGCGCGTGCAAGTCACGCAGATGGCGCGCGAACTGAAAGTCGTGGGCCTCATGAACACACAGTTCGCGATCCAGACCGATGACGTCCGCGGATCGACTATTTTCATTCTCGAAGTGAATCCGCGCGCCTCGCGCACCGTGCCATTCGTGTCGAAGGCGACCGGCGTGCCGCTGGCGAAGATTGCGGCGCGCTGCATGGTCGGCAAGACACTCGCCGAGCAGCACGCGACCAAAGAAGTCGTGCCGGAATATTATTCGGTAAAGGAAGCGATCTTCCCGTTCCTGAAATTCCAGAACGTCGATCCGATTCTCGGCCCCGAGATGCGTTCGACCGGCGAAGTCATGGGCGTCGGCCGCAATTTTGGCGCCGCGTTCGCGCGCGCGCACGAGGCGGCGAACATCGCCGCGCCCGCCACCGGCAAGGCGTTCCTGAGCGTGCGCGAAGGCGACAAGGCGCGCCTGCTGCCGGTCGCGCGCGAACTGCTCAAGCGCGGCTTCAACCTCGTCGCCACATCGGGCACGTGCGCGTTCCTGCTCGAACATGGCATCGATTGCGCGCGTATCAACAAGGTGCTCGAAGGGCGCCCGCACATCGTCGACCTGATCAAGAACGGCGAGATCGTGTTTATCGTCAACACGACCGAGGGCAAGCAGGCGATCGCCGACTCGTTCTCGATCCGTCGCGAAGCGCTGCAACAGCGCATCACCTATTCGACCACCATCGCCGGCGCACGCGCGCTGCTGCATTCGCTGGATTTCCGCGGCAATGGCGACGTCCACAGCTTGCAGGAATTGCACAGAGAACTGACCGCATGAAAAGAAGTCCGATGACCGCGAAAGGCGCCGAACGTCTGCGCGCCGAGGTCGAACGCCTCAAATCCGTGGAGCGCCCGCGCATCATTGCGGCGATCGCCGAAGCGCGCGCGCACGGCGATCTGAAGGAAAACGCCGAATATCACGCGGCGCGCGATCAGCAGAGTTTTGTCGAGGGTCGCATCAAGGAACTCGAAGCGGCGCTGAGCTATGCCGAAGTGATCGATGTGTCGCGTCTGACGCCGAACGGCAAGATCGTGTTCGGCGCGACCGTGCAGTTGGAGGACGAAGACAACGGTGAAGCGGTGACATACCAGATCGTCGGCGACCTCGAAGCCGACATCAAGCAGCGGTTGATTTCGGTGTCGTCGCCATTCGCGCGCGCGCTGATCGGCAAGAGCGAAGGCGACAGCTTTGAGTTCCAGGCGCCGAACGGCACCAAGAATTACGAGATCGTTTCCGTCACTTACAAGATGTGAAGCATCGCGTGGCCACGCTCACGCTGCTGTTGCCGGAATTGTCGCGCGTTGAAAGAACGCCGCGGCTGTTGCACTGGCTCGCGCGCGGCGATCGTTTGCCTGATGCGAAGCCTGGTCGCGAAGCGTTGCTGCGCGAATCGTTCGAATTCATCGGTACCTCGCTGCCGGTCGCTGCGCTGACGCGTTCGCTCGATGCGAACGACGCGGCCGATGCGCTGTGGCTGCGCGCCGATCCTGCATTCGCCATGGCCGATGCGGTCACCGGCCGGTTGATGGCGTGTGGCGAAATCGGCTTGTCGCAATTCGAGAGCGACGAGCTCGCACGCGCGTTGCGGCCATTGTTCGGCGATGCCGGATTTGCGCTCGAACCGACGAAACCATCGCGCTGGTATCTGCGCTGCCCGACGGGAGCGCGTCTGCCGCGGTTTGCGCCGCCCGCGTCCGTGCTCGGCGACGATCTCATGCTGCATCTGCCGAGCGGCGACAACGAGCGCCAGTGGCGGCATCTGTTCAACGAAGCGCAGATAATCCTGCACAACCATGCGGTGAACGCGCGACGCGCGCGGCGCGACGCGGTGCCGGCAAACACGGTCTGGTTCTGGGGCGCAGGCAAGCTGCCGGAGTGGGTGCGCACGTCATTCACACGTGTTGCCAGCGACGATGAGGTGACGATTGCGCTGGCAAAGCTGGCGAAGATTCCGCTCGTCGAACGAAAAGCCGCGCTCGCGGAACTCGCTGCTGACGAATCGGTCTTGATCGACGCGACGGTGATGCCGGATCTGGGTGCGGCAAAATTCAAGAGCATTGATCTGCGTTTTGCCAGTGGCGAGCGCATTCGTTACAAATCCTGGCATCGCTTGCGTTTCTGGCGCCGCGCATGAAGCCGCGCATCGAGCGGCGCCCGGCGTTCGTCGTGGGTACCTGGCCCGAGTCCGTCCATCCGGTGCTGCAGCGCGTGTACGCGGCACGCGGGATCAAATCTCCGGCAGAGATCGAACATCGGCTTGCGGCGTTGCTTGCGCCGCAGTCGCTGGGCGGAATCGGGCGCGCTTGCGAACTGATGGAAGAGGCGCTGCGCAACGATGCGCGCATCGTCGTCGTCGGAGATTTCGACTGCGATGGAGCCACCGGCACCGCCGTCGCTCTGCGCGGATTGCGCATGCTCGGTGCGCAAAATCTCGACTATGCCGTGCCGAACCGGTTTCGCCACGGCTACGGCCTGACGCCGCTGTTGGTCGAGGAATTGCGCGATCGGCATCCGGATGTGTTGATCACGGTCGACAACGGCGTCGCCGCTAATGCCGGCGTCGCCGCAGCGAAAGCGCTCGGCATGCAGGTCATCGTCACTGATCATCATTTGCCGGGCACCACGCTGCCTGCGGCGGATGCCATCGTCAATCCGAATCTTGATGGCGACGAGTTCCCGAGCAAGGCGCTGGCCGGCGTCGGCGTGATGTTCTATCTGCTGCTCGCGTTGCGCGCGCACCTGCGCGAACGCGGTTGGTTTGCCGAACGCGGCATCGCCGAGCCGGACCTCGGCGTGTTGCTCGACATGGTCGCCTTGGGCACTGTCGCTGATCTCGTACCTCTGGATCGCAACAATCGCATCTTCGTCGATGCCGGTTTGAAACGCATCCGCGGCGGGCGGGCCTGTGCCGGCATTAACGCGCTGCTCGACAGTGGCAAGCGCGATCTGTCGCGTGTCGTGGCGAATGACCTTGCTTACGTCGTGGCACCGCGTATCAATGCTGCAGGGCGTCTGGAAGACATGCGGCTCGGCATCGAATGCCTGTTGAGCGACGATCCGGCTCGCGCCGCGCAGCTCGCCGAAACGTTGTCGGCAATCAACGCGGAGCGCCGTGATCTGCAAGCCGACATGGTCGAACAGGCGGAAGCAGAAGTACAAAAGTGGAGAACGCAGCACGACGGCGAGGCGATGCCCCACGGTGTTGTGCTGTTCGACGCGGACTGGCATCCCGGCGTGGTCGGGCTGGTCGCCTCCAAACTCAAGGAATCGCTGCAACGGCCGGTGATCGCCTGCGCGGCGGCCGGCGAGGAGATCAAGGCGTCGGGGCGCTCGATCGCCGGATTTCATCTGCGCGACGCGCTCGCCGAAATCGACGCGCGCCACCCGGGACTGTTGCTGCGCTTCGGTGGCCACGCCATGGCTGCCGGCTTGAGCCTGCAGCGCGGCGATATCGGCGTGTTCACCGCGGCATTCGATGCCGTCGCGCGCGAACGTATCGCGCCGGAGCAGCTCGAATCAATTCTGCTGAGCGATGGTGAACTCGATGCCGCAGATTTCTCGATCGAGCTCGCGCGAGCATTGCGAGCGGGCGGTCCGTGGGGGCAGGCGTTTCCAGAGCCGATGTTCGACGGCGAATTCGAAGTCGAGTCGTGGAAGATTGTCAACGACAAGCACCGGAAATTCCGCCTGCGCCGCAGCGGGTTGGCCGCGGCGCTGGATGGAATTCAGTTCAACGCCGCGCGGGTCGAGAAGCCGCCGAAACGATTGCGCGCGGCATATCAACTCGAACTCGACGAATGGCAGGGAACGCTCAGGCTGCAGCTGCTGTTGCGTCATGTCGAAGCCGTCTGATCCAGTACAGGAAGTCTGATGTCTGACCGATCCCGTTTGCGCAACGATCTCATCCCGCTTCTGCTGCTCGCGTTGCTGCGCTTGGCGCTGCATTTGTTGCTGAACACGCAATACGGCTTCCATCGTGACGAATTGCAGGTTTTGGATGATGCGCGGCATCTGGATTGGGGCTATGTGCCGTATCCACCGCTGACGCCTTTCCTCGGCTGGGTCGAATTGCACTTGTTCGGCACTTCGCTGAGTGGATTCCGCTTTTTCGCGGCGCTCGCCCAATGCGCGGCGATGGTGCTGACTGGATTGATCGCACGCGAGCTCGGCGGGCGTCGCTTCGCCGTTTTGATCGCTGCGGTGGCCACAGCGACCATGCCGTTCTCGCTGGTCATGTCGAGCATGCTGATGTATTCCTCGCTCGACCTGTTGTGGTGGGTCGGCATTGCGTACTTCACGCTGCGTCTGGTCAACAGCGGAAATCCGCGCTGGTGGCTTGCGCTGGGCCTCGTATTCGGACTCGGTCTGATGACGCGCTATACGATCGTGATCTGTGCGGCGGGCTTGCTTGCCGGCGTCGTTGTCACGGATTTGCGCCGACAGCTGTTGACGCCGTGGCCATGGCTCGGCGTGGCGATTGCGCTGCTGATGTTCGCGCCGAATCTGCTCTGGCAGGTGCAGCATGATTTCATTTACCTGGATTTCGTCAAGCATATCCACGAGCGCGACATCCGCTGGCATCGCACCGACGGATTCTGGGTCCAGCAGCTGTACGCGAACACCGGGCCGTTGTTGTTGCCGCTATGGTGCGCCGGGTTGCTGTTCCTGACATTCGCGCGGGCTATGCGGCCGTATCGAGTGTTGGCATGGATCTATGTCATCGCGCTGATCTTGTTCGCGGTCTCGCGCGGCCGTGGCTATTACCTGGCGCCGGCTTACCCGATGCTGCTCGCTGCGGGCGCGGTGGCATTCGAGCAGTGGCTGGACCGCCTGCGCGCGGCCCCGGCGCGAGCGCTGAGCGGCGGCGCCTGGGCCGTGCTTGCGCTGGCCTGCGTGACCAGCGCCGTTTTGGCGCTGCCGCTTGGATCAGTCAATTCACTGACGTGGCGGGTCGCGCGCAAGGTCCACGACGATTTCGCCGAACAGATCGGCTGGCCGGAACTGGTGCAACGCATTGCCGAGATCTACCGCTCGCTGCCCGCCGAGGAACGCGTCCATACTTCGATCCTGGCCAACAACTACGGGGAAGCGGGCGCCATCAATCTCTACGGCCCCGCGTTGGGCCTGCCACAGGCGATCAGTCGGACGAACACTTATTGGTACCGCGGCTACGGCGATCCACCGCCGACCACGATCATCGAACTGGGCAACAGCGCCGAGGACGAAAGCAAATCCGCGGCGACGTGCACGTCGTTCGGCAAGTTCCATAATGATGCCGGTGTCGAAAACGAAGAATCGGCGTGGAACTACGAGATCTTCGTCTGCCGCGACATTCCACCGAAATGGCCGGAAATATGGGGCGTCAAGCCTCGCTTTGGCTGACGTTCGGATTGCAGTCCACGTTATAATCCAACGCTTTGCACCAGCCACCAAGACCATGATCGAAACCAATCCGATTGCCGCCCGCATCGCCGACCTGACCAGCCGTGTCGCGTCGTTACGGGGGTATCTTTGACTACGACACCAAGCGCGAACGTCTCGAAGAGGTAACCCGCGAGCTGGAAAACCCGAATGTCTGGGACAATCCCGAACGCGCACAACAGCTCGGCAAGGAGCGCGCGCAGCTCGACAAGATCGTCAACGGAATTCGCGCCCTCAACGAAGGGCTGAGCGGCGCCGATGAGCTGCTGCAACTGGCCGTCGCGGAGAGCGATGAAGGTACCGCGCTGGCAGTCGCGACCGACGTCGATTCACTCGCTGCAAAAGTCGAAACGCTCGAGTTCCAGCGCATGTTCGCCGGCAAGATGGACTCGCACAACGCCTTCGTCGACGTACAGGCTGGCGCTGGCGGCACCGAAGCGCAAGACTGGGCCGAAATGATGCTGCGCATGTATCTGCGCTGGGCCGAGCAGCGCGGCTGGAAAACCGAATTGCTAGAAGTCTCCGCCGGCGAAGTCGCCGGCATCAAGAGCGCGACATTCCGCGTCGAAGGCGATTACGCATACGGCTGGCTGAAGACCGAGATCGGCGTGCATCGGCTCGTACGCAAATCGCCGTTCGACTCGGACAACCGCCGCCACACTTCTTTTTCGTCGATCTTCGTCTCGCCGGAAGTCGACGACGACATCGACATCAGCATCAATCCGGCCGACCTGAAAACGGACGTCTATCGTTCGTCGGGCGCCGGCGGCCAGCACGTCAACAAGACCGAGTCGGCGGTGCGTATCACGCACATGCCGAGTGGCATCGTTGTCGCCTGCCAGACCGAACGCAGCCAGCACGCCAACCGCGATCGCGCGATGAAGATGCTGAAAGCCAAGCTGTACGAGATGGAGATGCTCAAGCGCAACACCGAGAAGGCCGCGCTCGAAGCGACGAAATCCGACATCGGCTGGGGCAGCCAGATCCGCAACTACGTGCTTGATCAGTCGCGCATCAAGGACCTGCGCACCGGAATCGAGCGCACCGATACGCAGAAGGTGCTCGACGGCGACCTGGACGAGTTCATTGAGGCGAGTCTGAAGGCGGGTCTCGAAGCGGGCGCCAAGCGCATTGACGCATAAGTTGCGCAAATACGTGGAACAATACCCGTTCGCGTTGAGCGTAGCTCGCGCAGCGAGCGGAGTCGAAACGCCACGATGGGGCGCTTCGACTCCGGCCTTCGGCCTACGCTCAGCGCGAACGGAATTTGGAGTTCTGAAATGGTGTGCATCATGAATGATGACTCAGCGGGCGCCAGCGCACCGCAAGACGAAAACAAGCTGATCGCCGAGCGCCGCGACAAGCTGCGCGCGTTGCGCGCGCAAGGCATCGCGTTTCCGAACGACTTCCATCCGGATGCTTTCGCCGGCGATCTGCAGCGCGAATTCGACGGTCAAGACGCTGCGACGATCGAAAGCGCGGCGCGGCGGGTAAAAGTTGCGGGCCGCATGCTGCTCAAACGCGGCCAAGGCAAGGTCAGCTTCGTGCAGATCCAGGACATGAGCGGCCGCATCCAGCTGTTCGTGCAGGCCAATGCCGTCGGTGAGACTTACGACGCGTTCAAGTCGTGGGATGTCGGCGACATCGTCGGCGCCGAAGGTCCGCTGATGCGCACCAAAACCGGCGAGTTGTCGGTCAAGGTCGAGCAGCTGCGTCTGTTGACGAAATCGTTGCGTCCGCTGCCGGACAAGTGGCACGGGCTGGCCGACGTCGAGCAACGTTACCGGCAGCGTTACGTCGACCTGATCGTCACGCCGGAAGCGCGGCGCACGTTCGAGCTGCGCTCCAAAGTCATCCGCTTCATGCGCCAGTGGCTGGAGTCCGATCCGCGGCGTTTCATGGAAGTGGAAACGCCGATGATGCACATCATTCCGGGTGGCGCGACCGCGCGGCCATTCGTCACGCACCACAATGCGCTCGATATCGATCTCTACCTGCGCGTCGCGCCGGAGCTGTATCTGAAGCGGCTGACCGTCGGCGGCTTCGATCGCGTTTACGAGATCAACCGCAACTTCCGCAACGAAGGCGTTTCGACGCGGCACAATCCCGAGTTCACGATGCTCGAGTTGTATCAGGCTTACGCCACGTACAACGAAGTGATGGACCTGACGGAAAACATGATCCGCGATATCGCGCAGGCGACGCTCGGCAAGACGGCGTTGACTTGGGAAGGTCGCGACATCGACGTCGGCCCCGCATTCAAGCGCTGGCGACTCGATGAAGCCGTGCGTGAGCACAATCCGGAAATCGCCGCGGGCGAACTGCGCGACGTCGCCGCCTTGCGTGCGCACTGCGCGCGCCTGAAGATCCCGGTCAAGGCCGATTACGGCTGGGGCAAGCTGCTGCTGGAAATCTTCGAGAAAACTGTCGAAGACACGCTCGTGCAACCGACCTTCATCACCGCCTATCCGACCGAAGTGTCGCCGCTTGCGCGCGCGAACGATCACGACGGCGAAGTGACCGATCGCTTCGAGCTATTCGTTGGTGGCAAGGAACTCGCGAACGGATTTTCCGAACTCAACGATCCGGAAGATCAGGCCGAGCGCTTCCGCGCCCAGGTCGCGGCAAAGTCCGCCGGTGATGACGAGGCCATGCATTTCGACGCCGATTACATCCGCGCGCTGGAATATGGTCTGCCGCCAGCCGGTGGCCTGGGCGTCGGCATCGATCGCCTGGTGATGTTGCTGGCGGACGTGCCTTCGATCCGCGATGTGCTGTTGTTTCCATACATGCGCCCGGAGAGCTGAAGCGCCCAAACCATGCCTGGCGGCCCGGACAGCCCTGTCCGGGTGTTGATCCTCGCGCGATGTGCGTGCGGCCGGAAACACAGGAATTTGGCGGATTCCGCCAATTGGCTTATCCTGACGCAGGGCAGGGGACAGAATTGCAACACAGATGACGCAACCGGCAAAACACAACAGTGGCTTTCGCCACGCGCGCATGCGCATCAGTTCCGCCGTGCTGATGATGCGCGGCGCGGATGTATGGTCGACCGAAATCGAGGACATCTCCGCCACCGGCGTTCTGGTCGCAAAACCCGCCGACTGGAAAGGGCAGGTCGGCGACCTCTATTCGCTCGACATGATCGTCGGCGAGGAACTCAATATCCATGTCGAAGCCACGCTCGCGCGTGTGCTCGAGCGCAGCCTCGGTTTCGCCTACGCGCGCATCCCGGCGGAGAAAGAAGTTCCGCTGTGGAATCTGCTGGGCGGCTACGCCGACAAGCTCGAACCGTTCGACAAATAACTAGGCGGTCGCTTTCGGGGCGTCGCGCAGTTCGCGCCGCAAGATCTTGCCGACGTTCGTCTTCGGCAGCGCATCGCGGAATTCGATGATCTTCGGCAGCTTGTAGCCGGTAAGGTTCGCCTTGCAGTGCGCCTTGAGCGTCTCCGCCGTGAGGGCAGGATCCTTGCGCACGACGACGATCTTCACTGCTTCGCCGGATTTTTCGTCCGGCACGCCGACGGCGGCGACTTCGAGCACGCCGGGGCATTGCGCGACCACGTCCTCGATTTCGTTCGGATAGACGTTGAAGCCCGACACGAGAATCATGTCCTTCTTTCTGTCGACGATGTAGAAGTAGCCTTTCTCGTCCATCTTGGCGATGTCGCCGGTATGCAGCCAGCCGTCTGGCGTGATCACCTTCGCGGTCTCATCGGGCTTTTGCCAGTAACCTTGCATCACCTGCGGACCGCGCACGCACAACTCTCCCGGCGTGCCCATTGGCAGCGGGTTGCCGTTGTCGTCCTGGATAGAAACATCGGTCGAGGAGATCGGCAGGCCGATGGAGCCGTTGTATTCGGCCAGATCCAGCGGATTCATGCAGGCCGCCGGCGAGGTTTCGGTCAGACCGTAAGCTTCCACGAGCGTCACGCCGGTCAATTTCTTCCAGCGCTCTGCCACCGCGCGTTGCACCGCGGTGCCGCCGCCGAGTGTGAGATGCAGTTTGGAAAAATCCACCTTGTCGAATCCAGGCGTGTTGAGCAAGCCGTTGAACAGGGTATTCACGCCGGTGATCGCCGTCATGCAAATACTCTGCAGCGTCTTGACGAAACCGGGCATGTCGCGCGGATTCGTAATCAGATGATTCAAGCCGCCAAATTTCATGAAAACCAGGCAGTTCGCGGTCAGCGCGAAGATGTGGTACAGCGGGATTGCGGTAACGATGACCTCTTCGCCTTCATGCACACTGCCGCAGCCCGATAGCCAGGCGGACGACTGTTGCATGTTCGCCACCATGTTGCCGTGGCTCAGCATTGCGCCCTTGGCCACGCCGGTCGTGCCGCCGGTGTATTGCAGGAATGCGAGATCGTCGTGACCGATCGCTACTTGCGGCGGCGCCTTGTGCGCGCCGCGCGCGAGCGCCGCGTTGAAGCGCACGGCGTGCGGGATCGAATACGCCGGCACCATTTTCTTCACGTGCTTGATCACGAGATTCGTGATCGCCGATTTCGGAAATCCGAGCAGGTCGCCGATCGCGGTCGTGATCACGTGCTGGCATGGCGTGTCGTGCAGCACTTCGGCGAGCGTCGCCGCGAAATTGTCGAGCACCACGATCGCACTGACGCCGGCATCGTGCAACTGATGGCGCAGCTCGCGCGCGGTGTACATCGGATTGGTGTTGACCACGGTCAAGCCGGCGCGCAACACGCCGAAGATCGCGATCGGATACTGCAACACGTTCGGCAGCATGATGGCGACGCGATCGCCGCGCCGCAGTTTCAGATCGTTGAGCAGGTACGCGGCGAACTGGCGACTCAGGCGATCGACATCGGCGTACGTGAGTATCTTGCCCATGTTCTCGAACGCGGGCCGGTGCGAAAAACGCTCGCAAGCTATTTCCAGCACATGCGCGATCGAACGGTATTCGTCGAGGTTGATCCGCGCTGGCACGCCGGGGGGATAGCTGGCCAGCCAAGGACGTTCGATATCGGTCATGCCGCGCTCCCCAATTGATTGGCGGATTTGAGCACAGGCGGAGAAAGACCGGCAAGCTGCATTGCAGTGGCCGATGGCACGGTGCACGATAGGCGCATGGTTCGATTGATCGTGATCGGCATGGCGCTGTCGATGCTCGTCGGGTGCCACCGCACACCCGATGAGCAGCGAATTCGCGAGTCGATCGCCGCGATGCAGAAGGCGGTCGAAGCCGGCCAGCCGCGCGATTTCATGAGCTACGTAAGCAAGGACTTCACCGGCAACGACGGCTCGGTCGACCGCGAAGGACTCATGAACGTCCTGCGTGTGGAAGTGCTGCGCAACGAAAAAGCCGGCGTGACGCTCGGGCCGATCGACGTGGACCTACAGGGTGATCGCGCGACCGTGCACGTAACAGCGACGCTGACCGGCGGCTCGGGCGGGTTGTTGCCCGAGCGCGGATCGATTTATGCGATCACGAGTGGTTGGCGGCGCGAAGGAAGTGAGTGGCGCTGTTACAACGCGAGCTGG
>Ga0207657_10002077_pt1 | contig 21670 bp, 18 predicted proteins | sample KBSC33metaG_FD_184316 | JGI IMG/M metagenome (GOLD analysis project Ga0207657, IMG submission 184316) | Corn rhizosphere microbial communities from Kellogg Biological Station, Michigan, USA - KBS C3-3 metaG (SPAdes) (version 2) | ecosystem: Host-associated > Plants > Roots > Rhizosphere > Soil ... | reverse complement strand
TTTTGCACGGCCGGGCAGGCCTTGCTTCGTTCGCTTGTCCCGGTGCCCAAGGGAATCCGGCTGATGGGGCTTGGGCTGCACAACTTGGCTGACCGGTTCGACGAACCGCTCCAGCTCGGACTGGAGATTTGAGTTCAGTTGTGATATAAAATCGTAAGAGAGGCCGCCTGCGCTTCGGCAGCGGCCAGCTAGCAGGAACCTAAATTAGGGCGGTGAGCCACGACGATCTGTCGTTTTGGGGGACGATGCGCAACGTGTCGGCTCTGCCCGCCGTTGAACAGAAAGGTGTGCGAATGGCTGCCAAGGCTTTGAGCTTCGACGTCGGCGATTATGTTGTTTACCCCAAGCACGGTGTCGGCCGCGTGGTTGAACTGCAGAGCACCGAGATCGCCGGCACCCGTCTCGACCTCTACGTGCTGCGCTTTGAAAAAGAGAAGATGACTCTCCGCGTCCCCGTCAACAAGGCGGATTCGGTAGGCATGCGCAAGCTGTCGTCGGACAAGACGATGAAGGACGCGCTCGAGACTCTGAAGGGCAAGCCGAAGGTCAAGCGCACCATGTGGTCGCGCCGCGCCCAGGAATATGAGGCGAAGATCAACTCGGGCGACCTGACCTCGATCGCCGAGGTGGTCCGCGACCTGTTCCGCCCCGATGACGCGCCGGAGCAGAGCTATTCGGAGCGCCAGATTTTCGAGGCCGCGTCGTCGCGCCTCGCCCGCGAGCTCGGCGCAATGGAGCAGACCGACGAGAAGTCGGCGCTCGCGCAGATCCTCGAAATCCTAAACAAGGCGGCGCTGGTCCACCAGAAGCCGAAGGAAGAAGTCGCGTAGGACGTCCGGGGGACGTTCGTTTGGCCGCTTCTGCGGCCCGCGATAAATGGCGCTCCGGAAACGGGGCGCCTTTTCTTTCCCCTTTTTAATCTTGGCAATGAGCTTGTAACTTTCAAACGCCCGCCCGTGCGAGCAGGCCACTGCCGATTTGATCGTGAATCGGAGAGGCTGATGGCGCTCACCCAGGAACAGGTCCAGCGGCTCCGGCAGATGTCGCCGGAAAACCGCAGGGCCTTTCATCTGAACCGGATTGCTACGAGCCTGGAGGAGATCCAGGGCTCGCTCAAGGAATTGGGGGAGCGGCTTCGCCCCACCGATAGCTGATCGCCGGGAGGCGAGGTCCGGAAATGTCGAAAGCGCTTGCGCCGGCCGCGCTTCGTGCTGTATTGCATATGTAATACACGCAGGGAGAGTCGGGATGCGCAAGGCAATGCTGATTGGAATCGCGGCGGCAGCGGTCGCGTCGGCCGGATGTGGCCGCACCCACGCCGAAGATGGCGGGCCGATGGTCCAGCGCAGCTACCAGGTAGGCAATTTCAGTGAAGTCGAGGTCGCTGGCCCGTTCGACGTCACCATCCACACCGGCACTGCGCCAAGCGTCAATGCGCACGGCAACCAGAAGCTCCTCGACCGGCTGGTCGTCGAGGTGAAGGGCGACAAGCTCGTCATCCATCCCGAGCAGCACCACGGATTCTTCAACTGGGGCTGGGGCCCCTCCGGCAAGGCCGACATTGCGATCACCGTCCCGAGCATCAATGCGGCCACGCTCGCGGGCTCGGGCGGGATCAGCATCGACAAGGTCCAGGGCGACCGCTTCGAAGGACAGATCGCGGGGTCCGGTAACCTTCGGGTCGACAATCTCGACGTTGGCGAGCTGAAGCTGGGCATTGCCGGCTCGGGCAGCGCCCGGGCGCTGGCCGGAAAGGCCGCGACCGCCGAATATGAGATCATGGGGTCGGGCGGAGTCGATGCCGGAGGTGTGGCAACCAATGGCGTGAAGGTGACGGTCGCCGGATCGGGCGACGTAAAAGCCAACGCCAGCGGCACCGCCAAGGTCGACATCATGGGATCGGGCGACGTGACCGTGACCGGCGGAGCCAAGTGCGACATCAGCAAGGCCGGCTCAGGCGACGTCCGCTGCTCTTAAAGGCCTATTAACCATGACCGGCGAGAAGTGAGGGCATGAGCCTTCGCTTCTTCGCCTTCGCCTGCGCAACCGCCGCGCTTTGCGCTCCAGCAGCCGCGGCCCAGCGCAACTACTCAGTTACCGACTTCAATCGGGTCCGCGTCGACGGGCCGTATCGCGTGAAACTGTCGACCGGAGTCGCCCCATTCGCAACCGCGAGCGGTTCGACCACGGCGCTCGAGGGCATTTCGATCGAGGTCGAGGGCCGGACCCTGGTCATCCGCAGGAACCCGTCGGGTTGGGGCGGCTATCCGGGCGAGAGCCCTGGACCGGTCGACATCGCGGTCGGCGCCCACGACCTGACCACGGCCTGGGTCAACGGGGCCGGAGCGCTCGCCATCGACAAGGCGCGCGGGCAATCGTTTGATCTCTCCGTCGAGGGGCCGGGCTCGGTTTCGATTGGCCATATCAGCGTCGATCGGCTGAACGCCGGGCTGACCGGAAGCGGCTCGGCGGTGGTCGGCGGAAATGCAGCGCAGGTCACAGCGATCGTGCGCGGGACCGCAACCTTCGACGGGACCTACCTGATCGCGAAGGATGCGACGGTCGGCGCCGAAGGAGCGGCTGTGATCAAGCTCAACGCGACCGGAACGGCCAAGGTCGACACGCAGGGCACGTCGATGGTCACGCTCGGCGGCGGCCCGGCTTGCACCGTAACCGCAGCAGGCTCGGCGACGGTCAGCGGCTGCCGCTAGGCTAGTTGATCGCCTCGGTCGTCTCGACGCCCGACAGGAAATTCCACAAGGCCCCGGCAAGTTCTTCGCCGGCCGCGATCGCTTCCGCCTTTTGTTCTTCAGGAAGACGATCGAGAAGCCTGCGGCAGACAGCGCTGTGCTCGACGTCCGCGCTCGCATGCACCCGGAAAAATCGCAGCGTCTGCTCGTCCTTGATGCCGTAGCGGTCGACCAGGCCTTCGATCTTGGCCGAGGCGACTCCGGGAAATTGCGACTCATAGGCGTAGAGCGCGCCAAGCCCCGCGGCATAAGAGCGGCGCGAGAGCCGGCGGAAAGTCTCGATCAGTGCCAAAGTCTCGGGATTGAGCTGCTGGCCGAGAACCGCGGCCTCGTCCTCTCCGAGCCCGCAGGCGAACATCAGCCACAGGCTCGCATGGTCCTGCTTGCCAGAGTCGATCCCCTCTTCCTCGGCGAGATTCTCGGCGAGCATCCGCCGGCCCTCGCGGTCCGGGCAGGCGCTATGCACTGCGCTGACAGCGCGCGGGAAGGCTTCGACATGGTGAAAATATTGGCGGGCGTAGGCGCGCAGCGTCTCGAGGCTAAGGCGGCCTTCGGTCCAGGCCTGGTAAAAGGGGTGGCTGAGCATCGCGCTTGCCGAGACTTTCGAATCGATAGCTTCTGAAACGGAATAGTTCGTCATCGCGCGCCTCCTGTTGCCTTTGCCGAGCAATAGGGGCGCCCCGGAACGTCGGCAAGGCGACGCGCGACTAGACGAGCGCGAGCGCGGCGAGCCGCCCGTAAAGTCGAGACGGGAGCTCGGCGAGGCCGGTGCCGTCGTCGTCAAGGCCTGGCGCGTCTGATTCGGAAAGATAACGCCAGCCCTGGTGGGCACGCCGGTGCTTCGGCACCACCGCGACAAGCTCGGCCGAGCAGACGATGTCGATCCGGCCGTCGTTGCGATCCTCGATCCGGACAATAGGATTGAAGCCGACAAGCCGGTGCTTGACGATCCAGTAGAGATTGCCGCCAATCAGTTCGTCGGCCCGGCGCGGTCGCATTCGGGTCGGCACCCTGATCTCGCCTCCGGAGGCTCGCGCTGCAATCCGCGAAGACAAGGAGTCGAAATCGCGGCAGCCGAACGCGACCTTGGTCAGATGAAGGATCGGCATTTCCCGAATGTAGGAATTCCCTTCCGACTTCGGGAGGGGAGTCAGCGGCCCAGGCCGACCAGCGCTGCAAGCCCGAGGAAGCTGAAGAAACCGGTGACGTCGGTGATCGTCGTGACGAAAACGGCCGAAGAGACGGCGGGATCGATCCGCAATCGATCGAGCGTGACCGGAACGAGAATTCCACCGAATCCCGCGGCGAGATTATTGATCACCATGGCCGCGCCCATCACCGCGCCAAGCAAGGGGTTGTGGAAGATCAGGGTGACCCCGACCCCGATCAGGATTGCGAGCGACACGCCATTGGCGAGCGCGATGGTCAGCTCCCGTGCGAACATCCTAAGCGTGTTCGACTCGGTGAGCTGGTTGGTTGCGATCGCCCGCACGGTAACGGCGAGCGTTTGAGTCCCGGCATTGCCGCCCATTCCAGCGACGATCGGCATCAGGACCGCCAGAACCGCATATTTTCCGATCTCGCCCTGGAACAGGCTGACGACGCTCGCGGCCAGGACCGCCGTGCCGAGGTTGACGACCAGCCAGAACAATCGCCGCCGGACGGTCAGTCGAACCGGCTCGTTGATGTCGCCCTCGCCGGCGCCGGAGAGCAGGAGCACGTCTTCGCCGGCTTCTTCCTGGATGATGTGGACGACGTCGTCGACGGTGATCATTCCGACCAGCCGGCCCGCTCCGTCGACTACCGCGGCCGATACGAGCGCATATTTCTGGAATCGGAGGGCGACGTCCTCCTGATCCATGTCGACGGGGATCAGGGTCTGCTCGCGCGCCATGATCTCGGCCACCGGGGTGGTCCTCGGTGCTCGCATGATCATGGAAAGCTTGCAGGTGCCGACCGGATGGTGGCTCGGGCCGACCACGAACACTTCCCAGAAATCGGTCGGCAGGTCTTCGGTCGAACGAAGGTAATCGATGACCTGACCGACCTTCCAATGGTCGGGAATCGCGACCAGATCGCGCTGCATCAGGCGGCCCGCGGATTCCTCGGGGTAGGTGAGCGCTTCCTCGATGGCCGCCCGGTCGTCGGGCTCCATCGCGCTCAGGACTGCGCGCTGCTCGTGCTCCTCGAGGTCCTCGAGCATCGCGACGGCGTCGTCAGTTTCCAACTGGCCGGCGATGTCCGCGACCTGTTGCGGCTCCATTGCGTCCAGCAGGGTCTCGCGCACGTGCTCGTTCATCTCGGCGAGCACGTCGGCGTCGACGATTCCGGCGAGCGCCTTGACCAGCCCTTCCCGCTCGTCGCGGGCCGCAAGCTCGATCAGGTCGGCGACGTCCGCGGGATGGAGTGGGGCAACCAAATCGCGCGCGGTCTCGTCGTCGCCGTCGGCGACCGCATCCAGCACCCGGTCGACGAATTCGGGCCGCAGCCGGTCTTCCTCGTCGATTGCGGAGGCCGCCGCCGCGTCCATCGGCCCGATTTCGGAGGCGGCGGCGATCTTCTCGCTCTCGCTCATGGCCACCCCCTTCTCAACGCGCTTTGCCCTCCTATTGTCGGCACGAGTCTGGTGCAAGCGCCGCGGCCAGCCTAAATCGCCTGCGAATTTTCAAAGTTGCAGGAGTTCATGATGGCTGAAGACCGGCTGACCCTATCCCTTTCGAGCGGCGGCGACGTCGTTATCAAGCTCCGTCCGGACCTTGCTCCGGAGCATGTCGAGCGGATCACTACGCTTGCCGACCAGGGCTTCTATGACGGAGTGGTCTTCCATCGCGTGATTCCGGGCTTCATGGCCCAGGGCGGCGATCCAACCGGCACCGGCTTTCACGGGTCGGACCTGCCGAACCTGAAAGCCGAATTTTCGAACGAGCCGCACGTTCGCGGAACCTGCTCCATGGCGCGGTCACAAAATCCCGACAGCGCCAACAGCCAGTTCTTCATCTGCTTCGACGATGCCCGGTTCCTCGACGGGCAGTACACCGTCTGGGGCGAAGTCGAGAGCGGGATGGAGCATGTCGATGCGCTTCCCAAGGGGGAGCCGCCCGCCAGCCCAGGCAAGATCGTCAAGGCGAGGGCCGGGAAGGCCGGGTAATTGGCGACAAAGGTCGCGCTGGTCACCGGGGCTTCGGCCGGGCTGGGAGCCGAGTTCGCCCGGCAGCTTTCGGCGTGCGGACACCGGCTGGTGCTTGCTGCCCGCCGCAAGGACAGGCTCGACGCACTCGCGAGCGAGCTTGGCAACGCCCGATCGATCGAGATCGACCTCGGCCGTCCGGGAGCGGCAGTGGAGCTCGTCGCGAACATCGAGCGGGCGGGCGAGACCATCGATCTGCTCATCAACAATGCCGGATTCGGGCTTACGGGCCGCTTTGCCGGGCAGGATCCGCGCCGCCTGCGCGAAATGATCGATGTCAATTGCGGCGCGCTGACGGAGCTGTGCCGGGCGGTGGCGGCGCAGATGGTCGAACGCCGGTCGGGCTCGATCCTGAACGTCGCTTCGACCGCGGCTTTCCAGCCGGGGCCGGGAATGGCGGTCTATTTCGCGACCAAGGCCTATGTCCTTTCATTCAGCGAGGCGCTTCACGAGGAGTTGAGAGGCTTCGGTATCAAGGTGTCTGCCCTGTGCCCCGGTCCGACCGCGACCGAGTTCGGCGAGGTTGCCGGGTTCGGCAGGCCGATCCCAAGCTTCGCGGTTGCCGAGGCCGCCGCCGTCGTTCGCGCGGGACTGCGCGGCCTGGACCGGAACGCCGCCGTCGTGATCCCCGGAATACTCAACAAGCTCTCCAGTCAGGGGCACCGGCTGCTCCCGCGCGGGCTGCTCCGCCGGATCGCCGGTGCAATCAAGTTCTGATGGCCAGGGCTTTTAACCGCGGCACCCGCCCCCAAATTGAACCCGGCGGGGCCGCCGCCGTTTCGTTTGCGAGACGGGGATCGGGCGCTAAGAGGAGTATTGATGGCAGATACTGACGTGGCAGAGCGGCCGAAGACCCGGCGCGCCCAGGTTGCGAACCTGCCGCCCGGCGACAGCGGACGCGGAATTGCACGGCTCCCGGCGAAGCTGATGCAGGACCTCGGCCTCAACGAGGGCGACACCATCGAGATCATCGGCAAGCGCTCGACCGCCGCAAGGGCGATCCGGCCGTATGGCGAGGACGAGGGGCTCGACATCGTTCGCCTCGACGGGCTCCAGCGGGCCAATGCCGGAATCGGATCTGGCGATTTCGTCGAAATCAGGAAGGCGAAGTCGAAGGCGGCCACCAAGGTCGTATTTGCCCCGGCCCAGGACAATGTCAGGCTGCAGGGCTCGGCGGGCGCTCTCAAGCGCACTTTCGCTGGGCGGCCGCTGACTCAGGGCGACACGGTCGCCACCGCAGGCCACCAGCGGATCGACGCCAATGTGCCCGATCCCGTCCGGCAATTGCTCAACGCGCCCGCCTTCGCGCTCCAGGAAGTACGGCTCATCGTCGTCAGCACGGCGCCGAAGGGGATCGTGCACATCGACGCCAAGACGGAAGTCGAGCTGCTCCCGGATTATGTCGGCGGCAAGCCGGGCGACCGGCGCGCGGACGTAACCTACGATGACCTTGGCGGCATGCGTGAGACGATCGACGCGCTTCGCGAGATGGTCGAGCTTCCGCTCCGACACCCGGAGCTGTTCCAGCGGCTCGGGGTCGATCCGCCCAAGGGCGTTCTGCTTCACGGCCCGCCGGGCACCGGAAAGACCCGCCTGGCGCGGGCGGTAGCCAACGAGAGCAGCGCCCATTTCTTTTCGATCGCCGGGCCGGAAATCATGGGCTCCGCCTATGGCGAAAGCGAGCGCAAGCTTCGCGAACTGTTCGAACAGGCCGCGGCGTCGGCACCGTCGATCATCTTCATCGACGAGATCGACTCGATCGCTCCGAAGCGGCAGCAGGTGACCGGCGAAGCCGAAAAGCGGCTCGTCGCCCAGCTGCTGAGCCTGATGGATGGGATCGAGCCGAGGCAGAATCTCGTCGTCATCGCCGCGACCAACCGGCCGGAAGCGATCGACGAGGCGCTTCGGCGGCCCGGCCGCTTCGATCGCGAGATCGTCGTCGGTGTTCCCGACGAGCGGGGCCGTTGCGAAATCCTGGAAATTCACACGCGCGGAATGCCGCTTGCGCCCGACGTCGACATCAAGGCGCTCGCACGCCGGACCTACGGCTTCGTCGGCGCCGATCTTGCGGCGCTCGTCCGCGAAGCAGCGATGGAGGCGGTTCGGCGGATCATGCCGCGAATCAACCCCGAAGAGCAGACGATCCCGACCGAGGTGCTCGATGCGCTGTCGGTCGAACGCGCCGACTTCGAAAATGCGCTGAAGCGGGTGCAGCCATCGGCGATGCGCGAGGTGATGGTCGAGGCGCCGCAAATCCGCTGGTCGGACATTGGCGGCCTGGACGATTCGATCGAGAAGCTCCGCGAAGGCATCGAGCTTCCGCTGAAGCATCCGGAGGCCTTCCGCAGGGTCGGCATCCGGCCCGCCAAGGGCTTCCTGCTCTATGGAGCTCCGGGCACCGGCAAGACCTTGCTCGCCAAGGCGGTGGCACGCGAAAGCCATGCCAATTTCATCGCCACCAAATCCTCGGATCTCCTCAGCAAATGGTACGGCGAGAGCGAGCAGCAGATTGCCCGCCTCTTCGCCCGTGCGCGGCAGGTCGCCCCGACGGTCATCTTCATTGACGAGATCGACAGCCTCGTCCCGGCGCGCGGTGCCGGCTGGGGGGAACCGCAAGTGACCGAGCGGGTCGTGAACACGATCCTCGCCGAGATGGACGGGCTCGAGGAGCTCAACAACGTAGTCCTGATCGGCGCCACCAACCGTCCGAGCCTGATCGATCCGGCGCTTCTGAGGCCGGGCCGGTTCGACGAACTCATCTATGTGGCGCCGCCGGACACTGCCGGCCGCCGCCGGATCCTTGCGATCCATACCTCGCGAATGCCACTAGCCGACGACGTCGACCTGGAGTCGCTTGCGCAGCGGACCGAGCGTTTCACCGGGGCTGACCTTGAGGACCTGGTTCGCCGCGCGGGATTGATGGCGCTTCGCCGGGGCCTCGACTCCGGCAAGGTCGAGAAGGCCGATTTCGAGGGGGCGCTCGTCGAGACCAGGGCGTCGGTCACTCCGGAAATGCTGGAGGAATATGGCGTAATCCAGCAGACGCTGAAGAGTGACGCGGTGCGGCCGACAGGGATCGGCTTCGTGCTTCCGGGCATGCTCCACTCGCGCAGCGAAAAGGAATCTCAGGTGGCGCCGGCAGTGCCTCCGGCTCAGCCACGCCAGCGAAACGACCAGGGGTAACGCGGTATCCGGTGTCGCTCCATGCGACCGGCCGAGCCGACGAACCTTGCCAACAAGCGTGGCATTTGCCAACGCAACAACCTCTTCCACGGAGCGTAAACCCGATGCTGACTTCGACCGCGCGAACTCTCAAGGGACCCCGTCGTCTCGTCCGCCGCGCCACCCGGAGGTCGGAGAGCATTCACTGGCAGTTCCTCCGCGGCTTCCTGAAGCATCCGGTGATGGTCGGCTCGATCATTCCGTCGAGCAGGGTGCTGATCGAGCGGATGCTGAAGCCGGTCGATTGGGAGAATACGAAGCTTTTCGTCGAATATGGCCCGGGCGTCGGCACCTTTACCCGCCCGATCCTCGAGAAGATGGCCGATGATGCGACCCTGATCGCGATCGACACCAACCCGGACTTCATCAAGTTCCTGCGCAAGTCGATCGACGATCCGCGGCTTGTTGCGGCGAACGGATCGGCGGCCGATGTCCAAGAAATTGTCGCCGAGCATGGCTTCGAATCGGCGGATTATGTCCTGTCGGGCCTGCCATTCTCGACTCTTCCGCCCGGAATCGGCGACGACATCGCCGAGGCGACATCCCGCGTGATCCGCCCGGGCGGCGCCTTTCTGGTCTATCAGTTCAGCCCGAAGGTGCTCGACTTCATCAGGCCGCACTTCGACCAGATCGACCGGGGCTTCGAATGGGTGAACGTGCCGCCGGCGACCCTGTTCTGGGCCTATAAGGGGCGCCCCTGAACGCGTCTGCCCGCGCTACCGCTCGGCGCCGAAGTTCAACCGCCGGGTGACTCGGTAATCCATGATGTTCACCAGGAAGTGGGCGATCGCCCATTTGATTCGGCGCCACGGGCTCGATCGCCGTTTGTGCAGCGCCGGGGTGATCCATTTGCACTGCGCAAGCTCGCCATCGAAGTAGCGGCGCATCGCTGCCGCAAAGCCGGCATCCTCGATCCGAAGCATCACTTCCAGGTTCAGGTAGAGGCTCCGGTAATCGAAGTTTGACGAGCCGATGTGGACGATGTCGTCGATGATGGCGAGCTTGGTGTGCAGCTTTGCGGGCTGATATTCGTACATCTCGACGTGGCGGCGGATAAGCCGGCTGTAGCTGTGGCGGGCGGCGGCAATAGTGGCGGTGTTGTCGGACTTGGCGGCGGTGATGATCCGCGCCCGCCCCCGCCTGCCGAGGCGGCCGATCCGCCGAAGCATCGCTCCCGGCGGGGCGAAATAAGCGAAAATCATCTCCAGCCGATCGCCATGCCTGAGATCGCGGCCGATGCTTCGCCACCAGCTGTTGCGAAGGCTCAGGGGCCCGCTGAACTTCCATTGCAGCGGGCCTCGCCATTCGCTGAACTCCGCGACGATTCGCCTGAGCGACCGCAGCGTGGCGCCGTCGCGCCTGGACCAGCGGAACAGCGAATCGAAATAGCGGGCGGGGACCACTGCCTCGGGCCCTTCGATCTGCAACCAGAGGTCGCGCCAGTGCCTCGGACCGCTGTCGTCGAGATAGCTTTCATCGACATTTGCACCGCCGACGATCGCGATCCGCTCATCGGCGATGATCAATTTCTGGTGATTGCGGACCAGGTAGCGTCGGCCATAGGCCGGGTTGAACGCGCAGAACTCGCCGCCCTTCGCCTCGAGTTCGGCAAAAAATTCCGGGCTCGCGGACGAGCCGAAGCCGTCGATCAGCACCTTGACCGCAACTCCGCGCCGGGCTGCGGCGATCAGTGCGTCACGCACCGCTTCCCCGGCCTCGTCCGGGTCGAACATGTACATCAGGACCTTGAGACTGTGTTGCGCGCATCCGATGAGGGCGAGAAGGGTGCGAAGCCGCTCCGCTCCGGTCTCGATCAGCTCGAGCCGGTTGCCGGCGATTTGCGCGCGGATGTCGCCGTTTAGGCCTGGGCCGGGCTGGTTGGGCATCGCCTACGGGTTTTGTTGACTTTTCCGCCCACGGCAAGCTATTGCGCCGCCCTTCCCGAAATCCCATGTTCCTCATGGAATTGGCCGCACGGAGCGATGAATGGCGCGCGTAACTGTCGAAGATTGCGTAGACAAGATCCCGAACAGGTTCGACCTCGTCCTGCTCGCGGCTCAGCGCGCCCGCCAGATTTCGGGCGGCGCGGATCTCACGATCGATCGCGATCGTGACAAGAACCCGGTCGTTGCGCTTCGGGAAATCGCCGAAGAGATGGTCAAGCCGAAAGAGCTTCAGGAATCGATCGTCACCAACCTGCAGAAGGTTCGAGTCGACGAGGAAGACGAGACCGACGAGCTGGCGAGCCTCAGCGAATCGGCCGAGGCGCTCCGCCTGACGGCGGCGGCGCCGCCGCGTCCGACGCCGAGCGGCGGCGATTACGAGTGACCGTGCAGGCCATGCCGGGGGCATGGCCGGGTAGTCACTCAGGCTTGCAAGAAACTAGGCCGCCTTGTCGGATTTCGAATTGATTTCCTCTCGGCTGAGCCATGTCAGGTCGCCCAGCTTCACTTCGCGGCCGTCTTCGGCATAGACCCTGATCCGCCGGATCGGCTGCCGATTGCGCGAATCGGCAAGCACGATCTGCATTTCTCCGAGTCCCCAATCCTCGCCCCACTGCCGGATCGAGAGCATCACCGGGAGCAGCGACTCGCCCTTTGGCGATAGTGAGTAGATCACTTTCCTGCGATCGGAAGGATCGGGCGAACGTTCGAGGATTTCGCCGGCGACGAGCTTCGCCAGCCGGTCGGAAAGGATGTTGCGGGCAATTCCGAGCCCCGCCTGGAATTCCTCGAAATGCTGGAGGCCGTTGAACGCGCCGCGGAGGATGAGAAAGGCCCATTTCTCGCCGATCAGCTCGACGGCTGCGGGAATGGGGCAGCTCAAGGCCGCTTCCCGGAATGCGTCGATGTCTGCGCCTGACTTGGCGTCAGCACTCACCTCAAATTCCTCCCTGACGTCGGCAGAAAAGCACAACCCAGCCGAAAAGAACAGTTGCAAAGTGCAACGGTCTAAACTAGTAAGTTTCGATTCGCAACGCATAAGCAGGAGGTTTGCGATGATCCGACCGCTCCTCGCCCTCGCGGGAATTGCGCTGATTGCCGGTCCCGCGGCTGCCGCAACCTACTCCGCCACTCCCACAATTCCCGCTTCGGGCAAGTTCGCAGCTCGCGATATCCTGTGGGCTTGCGGGTCCGGCACATGCGTTGGCTCGACCGAGAACAGTCGTCCGCTGGTCCTGTGCCAGGGGCTTGCCAAGCAGGCCGGCCGGCTGGAGAGCTTCACCGTAAATGGCCAGGCAATCGAGGCTTCGCAACTCGACAAATGCAATGCCGCGGCCAGGACCGGCAAGACTTCCGCACTGGCTGCGCAATAGTCCCCCCGGGGGCCGCCGTTCCGCCACTTCCCCCGGCGGCCCCATTCTTTCTTGTACAAATGCGCGCCGCCGCCCCATCTAAGGGCTGTGCTTAGGCAATATGAGCTCGTGGAGAAGGTTCGTTCCTACGATCCCGATGCGGATGAGGGGCTGATCAACCGCGCCTATGTTTTTTCGATGAAGGCGCATGGTTCGCAGAAGCGCGCATCGGGTGACCCTTATTTCAGCCATCCAATAGAGGTCGCGGGGATTCTCACGGACCTGAAACTCGACGACCAGACAATCGCCACGGCGATCCTCCACGACACGATCGAGGATACGCTTGCGACCACTGAAGAGATCGAAAAGCTGTTCGGGAAGAATGTCGCCCGGCTGGTCGACGGAGTGACCAAGCTCAGCAAGATCGAGGCGCAGTCGGAAAACGAACGCGCCGCCGAGAATCTTCGCAAGTTCCTGCTCGCATTGTCCGACGACATACGCGTGCTGCTGGTCAAGCTCGCGGATCGCCTGCACAACATGCGCACGCTTCATCACGTGCCATCGGCGGACAAGCGCCGACGGATCGCCCGCGAGACGATGGATATCTACGCGCCGCTCGCCGAGCGCATCGGCATGTACGAGATGATGACCGAGATGCAGACGCTGGCGTTCCAGCAGCTCGAGCCAGACGCTTATGCTTCGATCACCAGGCGCCTGAAGCAGCTTCATGAGCAGGGCGGCGACCTCGTCAACCGGATCGGCCTGGGGCTTCAGCTCCACCTTGCGGACAATGGCCTGGAGGCCGAAGTCACCGGACGCGAGAAGCATCCATTTTCGATCTGGCGCAAGATGGCCGAGCGCCACATCAGCTTCGAGCAGCTATCGGACGTGATGGCCTTCCGGGTCATCGTCGACACGGTCGAGGATTGCTATCGCGCGCTCGGCCTCATCCACCAGCGTTGGCCGATGGTCCCGGGCCGGTACAAGGATTACATCTCCACTCCGAAGCGGAACGGCTATCGTTCCCTTCACACCTCGGTCATCCACGATTCGCAGATGCGGATCGAAATCCAGATACGCACCAGGGAAATGCACGATCAGGCGGAGCGCGGTCTGGCTGCCCACTGGGCCTACAAGGAAGGCAAGCCCCAGGCCGAGCTCAAGGTACCGTGGGTCGATGAGCTGGTCGAAATTCTCGAACATGCGGCGAGCCCGGAAGAGCTTCTCGAGCACACCCGGATGGCGATGTACCAGGACCGGATCTTCGCCTTCACCCCGAAGGGCGAGCTGATCCAGTTGCCGAAAGGCGCCACTCCGGTCGATTTCGCTTATGCGGTGCACACGGATCTTGGCGACCGGACCGTCGGTGCAAAGGTCAACGGCCGGGTCGTGCCGCTCCGGACGATCCTGGAAAATGGCGATCAGGTCGAAATCCTCGCCTCCGAGGCCCAGCACCCGCAGCCGTCATGGCTCCGCTTTGTCGCGACCGGCAAGGCGAGGGCGGGGGTCCGCCGCTTCGTTCGGCACAAGGAACGCGACGAGACGATCGAGCTCGGCCGAAAGATCTACGAGGATATCGTCGACCGGCTTCCGGCCGAGCTTGGCGACGATGCCCTGAAGCGCGCTCTCAAGAAGCTGAAGATGGAGGACGAGGACGCGCTGATGATCGCCATCGCGCGCAAGCGTGTCGGCGATGAGGAGGTTATGGAGGCGTTGATGCCTGGTTCGGCCGGGGCTGACGTCGCCCCGAGGCCGCCGTCACAGCGAACCGCAATCTCGATCAAGGGACTGACGCCCGGAGTCGCCTATCACCTCGCGACCTGTTGCTACCCGATCCCCGGCGACCGAATCGTGGGATTGCGCCGCGAAGACGAGGAAATCGAGGTCCACGTGATCGGCTGCGACACGCTCGCCAGCGGGGTCGACGCCGACTGGCTCGATCTCGCCTGGGGTGAAGGGTCGGGCGGCTCCGCGCGCCTCGCGGTGATCCTCCACGACGTGCCCGGCGCACTCGGGACGATGGCGAGCATCCTCGGCGCAAAGCGCGCCAACATCATCAATCTCCAGCTGGTCCACCGCGACGGAAGCTTCCAGACCTTCCATCTCGACGTCGAAGTCCATGATCTTGCGCACCTCCACACCATCATCGCGGCCCTTCGCGATGCGGATCCGGTGAGCTCAGTCGAACGGATCTAGGCCTTGGCGCGATTGTCCCGCGCGCTACCGGCAGCAAGCACGGCGAGAGTCACCAGGTCCGACGCCGTGGCGGTCATCGGCGCGATCTGAACCGGAAGCTCGAGCCCGACTACATAGGGACCGAGGATACTTTCGCCTCCGAGCGCCTTCAGCAGCTTCGACGACAGGTTCGCCGACTGCAGGCCCGGCATCACCAGCACATTGGCCGGGCCGGAGAGCCGGCTGAACGGGTAGAAACGCCGTTGCATGTCGTAGTTCAGGGCGACGTCCGGCCCCATTTCCCCTTCATATTCGAAGTCGGTGTTGATCGTGTCGAGAAGCTTCACGGCTCCGCGAAGCTCGTCGATATGAGTCCCCGGCGGGTTGCCGAAGGTGGTGTAGCTGATGAAGGCGATCCTCGGCTCCAGCCCCATTCGGCGCGCGAAGGCGGCCGAGCGCATCGCGATCGCCGCGAATTGCTGGGCGACCGGGCGTTCGGTGACGGCAGTATCGGCGATCAGAACCGTCCGGCTGCGCGAGACGACGAGGCTGATCCCGAATGGAGTCGTGTCCTTTTCGTCGTCGATGACCAGGCGGACCTGGCGAAGCGACTGGCTGAACGGCCGGGTCGTCCCGGTGATCATCGCGTCCGCTTCACCGAGCGCGAGCATCGCCGCCGCGAAATAATTGCGGTCCTGGTTGACCATGCGCTCGACTTCGCGGCGGAGCAGACCCTGCCGCTGGTGCTTGGCATAGATATAGTCGATCGCTCGCCCGACGAGCGGCGAATTGCGGCTGTTGAGAACCTCGAAGCTCTGGGGATCGTCGACGCCCAGTTCGCGAAGGCGGTCGTAGACTTCCTCGCGGCCGACCAGCACTGGAGTTCCGTAGCCGCCTTCTCGGAAGGCGATCGCGGCACGAAGCACATTGGGCTCCTCGCCCTCGGCGAACAGGACCCGACGCGGATTGGACTTTGCGGATTCGTAAGCGAGGCTGAGCACCGAAACCGTGGGGTTGAGCCGGGCGCGAAGCTCCTGCCGATAGGCTTCGAAGTCCTCGATCTGCTTTTGCGCCACGCCGCTTCGGATCGCGGCCTCCGCGACGGCGGAAGCAACCACCTCCATCAGGCGCGGGTCGAAGGGAGCCGGAATGATATAATCCCGCCCGAAGCTCTGGCTGCGTCCGCCATAAGCGGCCGCAACCTCCTCAGGCACGGGCTCACGGGCAAGCTCGGCAAGCGCTTCGGCGGCCGCGATCTTCATCTCGTCGTTGATCGCCGTGGCACGGACGTCGAGCGCGCCGCGGAAGATGAAGGGGAAGCCAAGCACGTTATTGACCTGGTTCGGGAAGTCCGACCGGCCGGTCGCGATGATGGCGTCGGGCCGCGCTTCCATCGCGTCGGGCGGCCAGATTTCCGGATCCGGGTTGGCCATCGCGAAGATGATCGGCTGCTCCCCCATCTCCTTGATCATTTCCGGCTTCAGCGCGCCGGCGGCGGACAATCCGAGGAACACGTCGGCGCCGACGAGCGCCTCTGCAAGCGTCCGCGCATCCGTGTCGACGGCATGTGCCGACTTCCATTGGTCGAGATCGGTTCGGCCTTCATAGATGACGCCCTTGCGGTCGCACATGATGACGTTGCCGCCCTTCACGCCCATCGCCTTGATTAGCTCGGTGCAGGCGATCGCGGCTGCTCCGGCGCCGTTCACCACCACCTTGATGTCGCCGAGCTTGCGGCTGGTAAGGAGGCAGGCGTTGATGAGACCCGCCGCAGTGATGATCGCGGTACCATGCTGGTCGTCATGGAAGACCGGGATGTTCATGCGCTCGCGGAGCGTCTGCTCGATGACGAAGCAATCCGGCGCAGCGATATCCTCGAGATTGATCCCGCCGAAGCTGGGTTCCAGCAGGGCAACCGCGTCGATGAACTTCTGCGCATCTTCGGTCGCCACTTCGATGTCGATCGCGTCGACGTCGGCGAAGCGTTTGAACAGCACCGCCTTGCCTTCCATCACCGGCTTTGCGGCGAGGGCGCCGAGATTGCCAAGGCCCAGGATCGCGGTTCCATTGGAAATCACCGCGACGAGATTGCCCTTGGCGGTAAAATCATACGCGCAGGTCGGATTCTCGGCGATCGCACGCACCGGAACCGCGACACCGGGCGAATAGGCGAGGCTGAGATCGCGCTGCGTCGCCATCGGCTTGGTCGCCACGATTTCGATCTTCCCGGGCCGCCCCTGGGAGTGGAAGTCGAGCGCTTCGCTCTCGGAGAATTTGATATTGCTATCGGACATGGAGCGATCGCTTAGCCGAGCGAAGCGGTCGCGTCATCCTGACGCTGGGCAGGACTGCACAGATGGAGCGTCCATCGATGCTGAATCAGGTTCAGCATGACGGGTTAAGCGGCTACGGTTCAGGAATGGCCCGAGCCGATGCTCCGACACCGATGATGGCGCAATACCGCCGCCTGAAGGACGAGGCGGGCGACGCCCTCCTCTTCTACCGGATGGGCGACTTTTTCGAGCTCTTCTTCGACGATGCGAAGACCGCAGCGACCTGCCTCGACATCGCCCTGACGAAGCGCGGCGAGGATGCCGGCGAGCCGATTCCGATGTGCGGAGTCCCGGTCCATTCCGCCGAAACCTACCTTGCGCGGCTAATCAAGGCGGGACACCGGGTGGCGATCGCCGAGCAGACGGAGAGCCCGGCCGAAGCCCGCAAGGCGCGAGGCTCCAAAACGCTGGTCGAGCGGGCGATCGTCCGGCTGGTGACGCCCGGAACGCTGACCGAGGAGGCGCTCCTCGAATCGGGCACGGCGAACTGGCTCGCCGCAATCGGGCGGGCGGGCGACGACTGGGCGATCGCCGCCGCCGACATTTCGACTGGGCGCTTCGAGCTGGTTGCCTGCGGGCCCGGCGAGCTGGCGTCTGAGATTGCGCGCTTGTCGCCGTCGGAAGTGGTCGCGGACGGGCCGGTCCCGGGTATCCCCACCCGGGCAGGCCAGGGCGGCTTCGACAGCATTGCCGGCGAGCGTGCCCTCAAGGCCCGGTTCGGCCTTGCGACTCTCGATGGAATCGGCACCCCGGCGCGAGCCGAACTCGCGGCCGCCGGGGGGTTGCTCGCCTATCTCGATGCGACCCAGAAAGGTGCCGGAGTCCTGCTCGACGCGCCGCGGCGGCTGTCGCGCTCGGCACATATGCAGGTGGATTCGGCGACTCGCGAAAGTCTCGAGCTGACCCGGTCGGTGCGGGGCGGAGTGGCCGGAAGCCTGCTTGGCGAGATCGACCGCTGCGTCACCGCCGGAGGGCGGCGGCTGCTCGCGGCCGACATTTCGGCGCCGCTGACGGACAAGGCGGAAATCGAGCGGCGACTGGCGCTGGTCGGCTGGATGCACGACGACCAACTTCGTCGCGAGCGAATCCGGGCGGCATTGAAGACGATTGCGGATGTTGCGCGAGCGCTCGGGCGCCTGACCGCGGGCAGGGGCGGTCCGCGCGACCTTGCCCAGCTTCGCGACGCGCTTGGCGCAGCAAGGCTGCTCAAGGACGATATGGAGACCGCGTCCGAGCGCCCGCCGCTTCTCGATCAATTGCTTCCGAGCCTGGGCGGTCACGCGGCATTCGTGGACAAGCTCCGAGAGGCGATCGTCGAATCGCCGCCCCTCGATTCGTCGAAAGGCGGCTTTATCGCGGAAACCTATGACGAGGCGCTCGACTCGCTTCGCGCCGCATCGAGCGATGGCCGGCGGGCGATCGCCGTCCTGGAGAGCGGCTATCGCGATTCGACCGGGATTCCGTCGCTGAAAATCCGGCACAATGCGGTGCTCGGCTATCATATCGAGGTTGCATCGAAGCACGCCGACAGATTGATGTCAGCGGACAGCGGCTTCACGCACCGGCAGACGCTTGCCGGGGTCGTTCGGTTCAACTCGCCCGAGCTTCACCAGGAGGCGTCGCGCGTGGTCGAAGCGGGTGCCCATGCGATCGCACTCGAAGCGGCGCACCTGGAGGAACTGACCACGCTGGCCCTTGCCGGGTCGCGGCAAATCCTCTCGACCGCCGACGCGCTCGCCCGGATCGACGTCGCGGCAAGCCATGCCCAGAGGGCGGCGGAAGGCGGTTGGACAGCCCCCCAGATCACCGAAGAGCCGTGTCTCGAAATCGAAGCCGGCCGCCACCCGGTGGTCGAGACGGCGCTGCGCGAGGGCGGCGAGCCATTTGTCGCCAACGATCTCGGCCTCGGCCGCGATGATCGGCTGTGGCTGATCACCGGCCCCAACATGGGCGGCAAGTCGACCTTTCTGCGCCAGGCGGCGCTGATCGCCGTCCTTGCGCAGTCGGGGAGCTTCGTTCCGGCCGCCAAAGCGAAGGTCGGACTCATCGACCGTCTCTTCAGCCGCGTCGGAGCGTCCGACAATCTCGCTCGCGGCCGCTCGACCTTCATGGTCGAGATGGTCGAGACCGCGGCGATCCTCGCACAGGCGACGCCGCAAAGCCTTGTCATCCTCGACGAGATCGGGCGCGGCACCTCGACCTATGACGGGCTCGCGATCGCCTGGGCAGTGGTCGAGGCGATGCACGACCACGTCCGGTGCCGCACCTTGTTCGCGACCCATTATCACGAGCTGACTCGACTGGCGGGACGACTCGATTCGCTTTCGCTTCACCATGTCCGCGCGCGCGAATGGAAAGGCGACCTGGTGCTTCTCCACGAAGTTGCCGAAGGCGCCGCGGACCGGAGCTACGGAATCGCGGTCGCCAAGCTCGCGGGTCTGCCGCCGGGCGTGGTGGTCCGGGCAAAGGCGGTGCTTGCGAAGCTCGAGGCGGGGCGCGACGCGACGGGCGGGATCGCGGCAGGGCTCGACGATCTCCCGCTGTTCGCCGCGACTGGAGAAGTGGAGCCGGCACCGGATGCAATGTCCGAGGCCCTCGCCGCAATCGAGCCCGATTCGCTGACGCCGCGCGAGGCGCTCGAAGCTCTGTACCGGCTCAAGACCTTGTGGGCGGAACGAGGATGAACGCGCCCTTCGATCCGGTCGAGGATCGACGTGCAATCATCGATCCGCGCAAGCTCGGCGACCAGCTTCATGGGGTCAGTCCCGCCAGGGCCGCGAAGATCCTCGAAAAGGCGCTCGACCACGGCCGTTCCGAGATCGCGAAACGCCTTCGCGCGCGGCCGGACCGGGGACGCGGAGCCGCGCGATCGACGGCTTACCTGCACATCCAGCTCGTCCGTCTCGCCTACGAATATGTGACGAGCGACTCGGCGCCCGAACTTGCGATCATCGGGTTAGGCGGAACCGGGCGCGGCGAAATGGCGCCGTTCAGCGACCTCGACCTCATGTTCCTGACTAGCGAGAAGCCAACCGCCGAAATCGAAAGGACGGTCGAAGCCGTCCTCTACCTGCTCTGGGACCTCAAGCTGAAGGTCGGCCATTCGCTTCGCTCCACGAACGAACTGCTGAAGCTCGCGCGCAAGGATATGACCATTCGCACCGCCTTCCTCGAAGCGCGGCTGCTGTGGGGCAGCGAAGACATTTTCGAGGCCGCCGCGCGGAAATTCCGGTCGAAGATCGTCTCCGGCTCGGCCGCCGAATTCGTGGCCGCAAAGCTCTCCGAGCGCGATGAGCGGCACCTCAGGATGGGCGACAGCCGCTATGTCGTCGAGCCGAACGTCAAGGATGGAAAGGGTGGGCTTCGCGACCTCCAGACGCTCTACTGGATCGGCAAATATGTCTATGATGTGCGCGAACCGGCGGACCTTGTCTCGGTCGGGCTCCTGACAACGGAGGAGTTCGCCGTTTTCGAGCGCGCCGAGCGTTTCTTCTGGGCGGTCCGCTGCCACCTCCATCTTGAAGCGGGGCGCGCCGAGGAGCGGCTCGGATTCGAATATCAGAAGGCGATCGCCGGCCGCATGCGCTACGCCGACCGGCCGGGGAAGTCCGCGGTCGAGCGGTTCATGCACTTCTACTTCCTCAACGCGAAGGCGGTCGGGGATCTCACCGGCGTGTTCTTGGCCCAACTCGACGAGAAGATGGCGCGGAAGGGCCTGCGCTTCGCGCTTCCAACCATCCGTCGGCGGCCCAAGGCCCTGAATGGCTTCGTGCTCGACCGCGGCCGGCTGTCGATCTCGTCGGACGATTTCTTCCAGAAGGACCCGGTTCGGCTGCTCGAGATGTTCGCGCTGGCCTCCCGCGAGCGGCTCGCGATCCACCCGGCGGCAATGCGCGCCGCGACCCGCGATTCGAAGCTGATCCGGGCCCGTGTGCGAAAGGACCCGGCGGCGAACGCCTTCTTCATGGAGGTGCTGACGAACCCGAACAGGCCTGATGTGATCCTGCGCTGGATGAACGAAGCGGGCGTGTTCGGAAGGTTCGTTCCGGACTTCGGCCGGGTCGTCGCCCAGATGCAGTTCGACATGTATCACCATTATACGGTGGACGAGCATGCGATCCGCGCCATCGGCCTGCTCGCGGCGATCGAGCGCGGCGAGCTCGCCGACGACCACCCGTTATCGACGGCCTTGTTCAAGCAGCTCGCATCCCGGCGCTCTCTCTATGTCGCCGTGCTGCTCCATGACATCGCCAAGGGCCGCGGCGGCGACCACAGCGTGCTCGGCGCGCAAGTCGCGCTTGATCTCTGCCCCCGGCTCGGCCTCGACGAAGCGGAAACGGAGACCGTTGCCTGGCTGGTGCGGCACCATCTCTTATTGTCTTCCACCGCCTTCAAGCGCGACCTCGCCGATCCCAAGACGATCGAGGATTTCGTACGGCAGGTGCAAAGCCCGGAACGGCTCCGGCTGCTCCTGATCCTGACCGTGGTCGACATCCGCGCAGTCGGCCCGGGCGTGTGGAACGACTGGAAGCGCCTTCTGCTAAGGAGCCTGTTCGATGCCGCCGAGGAGAAGCTGCGGCTTGGCCACAAGCAGCGCGGCCGAAGCGAGATCGTCGCCCAGCGGCAGGCGGAGCTTCGGCGGTCGCTGGGCTGGAAACCGACCATAGCCCGGGCCTATTCGCGGCGTCTTCCCAACAGTTACTGGCTG
>Ga0207657_10002075_pt1 | contig 21676 bp, 23 predicted proteins | sample KBSC33metaG_FD_184316 | JGI IMG/M metagenome (GOLD analysis project Ga0207657, IMG submission 184316) | Corn rhizosphere microbial communities from Kellogg Biological Station, Michigan, USA - KBS C3-3 metaG (SPAdes) (version 2) | ecosystem: Host-associated > Plants > Roots > Rhizosphere > Soil ... | reverse complement strand
GGTTGGCTTGCTCGATGACTGGGAGAAAAGCGCGACGATCGCGTTCAAGAATGATGACGATCGTATCTACTTGATTGGCGGCGCAAATGGGGGGTTCGGGCAATCGCTCTGGCTTCGCGAAATCAGAGGTCGAACAGGTGGACGGCCGCCGATCGTTGATCTGGCTGAGGAACGCCGTGTAGGCGAATTTGTCCGTTCATTGATTGCCGAAGGAATCGTCAATGCCGTTCACGATACCTCGGACGGCGGCCTGCTGATCGCCTTGGCCGAAATGTGCTTGGCGGCCGGTATGGGTGCCGACGCCGCCGCGGATTGGGTCGGAGATGACAATCTGGTCGAGTACTTTTTTGGAGAAGCCCAAGGACGATACCTCGTGGGCGTTTACGCCAACGAGGATCAAGCAGCGCTTGAGCAGCGCGCGCGGGAAGCAGGCATCGAGCAGCGTTGTATTGGTGTCGCCGGTGATGACTTCATTGAGGTGCAGGAACATTGGCGCATCGAACTCGCCGACCTCCGCGCCGCGCACGAGGGCTTCTTCCCCAAGCTGATGGGCAGCGAGCTGACGCCGGAGTTCTGATGACCTCCGGCTATTCGGGGACCCCGCTCGCCACGAAGCTGTCGCTCAAGGACGGCATGCGCACGTGGTGGGACGGAATGCCCGATAGCGTCCGCGACGAAATCGCTGCCGAAGGGCTCCAGCTCGAGCTGCTTCCCGCACCGGAAGCGCCGATTGAGGCCGCGCACGTCTTCGTGACCAGCCGCGGCGCGCTCGACGCCAAGCTCCACCAGTTGATGCCTCTGCTCGTTCCGGCCGGCTTCATCTGGGTCAGCTGGCCTAAGAAGGCATCGAAAAGGCCCACGGACATCACCGAGAATGTCATTCGCGATGTGTGCCTGCCCATGCATCTGGTCGACGTGAAGGTCTGTTCGGTCGACGACATCTGGTCAGGATTGAAGCTGGTCATCAGGAAAGAGCATCGGAGCTGACCGGGGGCACAGCCGATGCATGGCCGTTCGGTTGCGAACCCGGTCATCGTTGCAACGTTGATTTGCGGCAGCATGGCCGCCAAAACCGATGGCGTTCGGAACTCAATTATTTGCTCACCTCGTGCTCGTTGGGTTGCCCACTGCCTACATCACCCGACGCTTTCTGCGCGGGTAGCTACTTGCGAATGTTTCTCATTAGCGCTAGTGGAGCGCCATGATCGTTTGCGTCTGCAACCGCATCACTGAAGCCGAAGTGCGCAAGGCGGCACGCGACGGGGCGCGCACCCCGGAAGCGGCCTACGCCCAGGTCGGCTGCGAGGTTCAGTGCGGGTGCTGCCTCGCTTACGCGCAGGATGTGATTGACGAGCAGCTGGCCAAGCGCCCGCACCTCAAGCTCGTGGCCTGACTTGACCCCCGCAGCCTGACGGAGCATCGCGCCCTCGCGACGCGGGAGGCGATTGATGAAGGGCGATCCCAAGGTTGTTGAGCTGCTGAACGAAGCGCTGAAGGCGGAGCTCACCGCGATCAACCAATATTGGCTGCACTACCGCATGCTGGACAATTGGGGCGTCAAAAAGCTGGCCGAGTTCGAGCGGTCGGAATCGATCGACGAGATGAAGCATGCGGACCGCTTTGCCGAGCGCATTCTTTTCCTGGACGGCCTGCCCAACTTCCAGGCCTTGGGTCGGCTTCGTATCGGCGAGAATGTCGAGGAAATCCTGAAGGCCGACCTCGAGGCCGAGCATGAGGCGGTGCAGATGTACCGGGAGGGCGCCGCTTATTGCGAGAGCGTCAAGGACTTCGTCAGCCGCGACCTGTTTACCGACGTCCTCGCCACCGAGGAGCATCACGTCGACATGCTCGAGACGCAGTTCGAAATGATCTCAAGGATGGGAATCCAGAATTACGTGCAGATGCAGAGCGAGCCGCCCGAGCACGATTGAGCGCCTGACGAGTGGCCTCAGATCCGGCCGAAACCCTGGTTGTTGACCTTGCGGCCGAAGCCCGTGGGCGCAGTGCGCTGGACCAGCGGATTGGTGGCCTTCTCGAAAAGCTCGACGGTCTCGTTGAACAGCTTCCGGAGCTCGACGACCTGTGGCACCAGCTCGTCAGGAAAGCGATGGGTTTCGACGCACAGACGCGCGGTCGACTCAATCAGCTCGGCGAGCTTCGCGACGGGTTCAGCGCCGAGCTGCCGGGCTTCGCCTTTCAGAGTATGCGCCGGGATGACCAGCGCGGTCGTGTTCTGCTCGCGCATCGCGTCTTCGATCTGGGCAATCGATTTGACGCCATCCTCCTTGAAATAGCTGAGGATGCGGATGAAGGCGGGACCGAGTTCGGTCCGGCTCTTCTCGAAATGCGTCCAGTCGACGACGTCCCGAGCTTCGTCCGCCAACGTCTATGCTCCTCAAATGCCGGACAGCATGCCGGCAATGAACCCTTGCGATCCGAATAGGTGGAAAAGGGTAAATTTTGGCTTAGCGGGCCTCAGCGACGATTGCGGTCGAACGGGTTCGAACGGCCACGGAATTCGAGGCGGATGGGCACCGGCTCGAACCTGAGATCACGCCGCATCGCGTTGAGCAAATAGCGCCGATAGCTCTCGGGCAGCTCGTCCGTCCGGTTGCCGAAAACGACGAAGCTCGGTGGCCGGCTTTTCACTTGGGTGATGTAGCGCAGCTTGATCCGCTGACCCTTGGGCGCGGGTGGCGGATTGGCTCCGACCGCCGCCTCGAACCAGCGGTTGAGCTCGCCGGTAGGCACGCGGCGGCTCCATGCCTCGCGCAGGTCGAAGGCGACCTTAAGGATCATGTCGGCGCCCTTGCCGGTCTTCGCCGACACCGTGAGCAGCGGGACGTCGCGAAGCTGCGCGAGGCCCTCATTCAGCGCGGCCTTGACGCCGTTGAAGAGTGAGGAAGCGTGCTCGGCCACATCCCACTTGTTCAGCGCGATGATGAGCGCTCGGCCTTCCTCGATCACCTGAGCGGCAATCCTAAGGTCCTGCGCCTCCAGGCCCCGTGTCGCATCCAGCAGGAGCACCACCACTTCCGCATAATCGATCGCCCGCCGAGTATCGGCCGCCGACAGCCGCTCGAGCTTGTCATCGACCTTGGCGCGCTTCCTGAGACCCGCGGTGTCGACCAGCTGCACCGGGCGGCCTTCCCACTGCCAGTTCATGCTGATCGAATCGCGCGTGATACCGGCCTCAGGCCCGGTGATCATCCGCTCCTCGCCGAGCATTCGGTTCACAAGCGTGGACTTGCCCGCATTCGGTCGCCCGACGATCGCAAGCTTCAGCGGGTGCTCGGCATCGAACTCATCTTCCGCCGGATCGAAATGCTCATGCTCGACATGGGGAAGCAGCGCTTGGAACAGGTCGGCGACACCCTCGCCGTGCTCGGCGCTGACGGGGATTGGTTCGCCCAGGCCTAGGCGGTAGGCATCGAGGATGCCGCTCTCTCCCGCCTGGCCCTCGGCCTTATTGGCAATGACGATGACGGGCGTCGATTCTGCGCGCAGCCAGCGCCCGATCTCTTCGTCCAGCGGTGTCAGACCCTCGCGCGCATCGATCAGGAATAAAGCCGCGTCGGCGTCCCGGACTGCGGCCTCGGTTTGCTGGCGCATGCGGCCAGGAAGGCTCGCCGGGTCCTCATCCTCGAAGCCGGCCGTATCGATTACCCTGAACTCGAGCCCGAGGAGGTTCGCCTCACCCTCGCGCCGGTCGCGGGTCACCCCCGGCCGGTCGTCGACCAACGCCAAGCGCTTTCCGACAAGCCGGTTGAACAGCGTAGATTTGCCGACGTTGGGGCGGCCGACGATGGCGACGGTCGGAAGGGGCATGGCGGGGCGATAGCAGCCCGTCCCCCGGAGGGGGAGGGCTAGCGGAAAGCGATCAGACGACCACGATCGTCGTACAGGTACAGCGTCGAATTCGCGACGACGGGCGGCAGGCTGACGCCCGCGCCGACGCTCGACTGGCTGAGGAATCTGCCCGTTGTCGGATCGACGTAGATTAGCGCGCCGTTCGATCCGGTGACGACCAGGCGGCCGCCGGCGAGTACCGGGCCGGAATATTCGATCTGGCCCTTCTTCGACTTCGCCTTCTGGAACTGCGGCAGCTGATTGATCCAGCGGATGCGGCCGTTCTGCCGATAAACGCAGATCAGCTTGGCCTCGTCCGTTACCACGAAGATCCAGTCGCCGGCGAGCCACGGGGTTGAGATGCCGGCCAGGTTGAGCTCCCATTGGCGCTGGCCGGTAATAAGGTCGAGCGCAACCATGCGGCCGCCCTGGCCCACGGCGATCACCTGGCCGCTGTCGACGACCGGATCAGCATCGATGTCGTTGAGCGTCGAGACGCTCGTGCGGATGCTCGTCCGCTGCAGCGCGTCCTGCCACACCTCGCGCCCGTTCTCGTACCGATAGGCGTTGAGCTCGCCCGATGAGAAGCCGGCGACTACGGTGCCCTGCCCGACAGCGGGCGATGCCGACCCGAATACGCCGGCGATCTCGAGGCTGGCGGCGGCGGACCAGTTGGTCGTGCCGTCATCTTCCTTGAGCGAATAGATCTGGTTGTCCTGGCTCATCACATAGACGGCGCCGCTGGCGACCGTCGGCGACCCACGGAGCGGTCCGCCCGGCCGGACCTTCCAGACCATCCCGCCGTTGCGCTCGTCGAGCGCGACCACGAAACCGAGGCCGTTGGTCGCATAGACCCGTCCCTGGTCATAGGCGATGCCGCCGCCGTAAAGCGACTTCTCGCCGCCCTTCTCAGTCGGCGTCTGGCTCGCCCACAACTGGGCGCCGTTGCGGCCGTCAAAGGCGCGTACGGTGCCGAGCGTGTCGATGACATAGACGTGGCCACCGGCGACGATCGGCGCCGCCGCAAGGCGAGCGGTCAATGAGCTCCCACGCCCAGCTTGGACGTTGAAGGCGACGCCCAGCGTATTCCCGAGCGCCAGCTGGCCCATCGACTTGCTGGCATTGCCGCCGGACTGAGTCCAATCGGAGTTGGCGACCGCCTCCGGCAGACTCATCGGTAGAGCCGCCGTGGCCGGATCGACGGTCACGTCATTCTCGCCGGTAAGCACCGCGACACGCTGGCCGAGCACCGGCGTGTTGGTCTTCTTGCCCTTCTTGAACACCCCGCAGCCGCTTGCAGCGAGGGCTGCGGCGATCATCAGGGCGACGCGGAAACTTTTCGATGTCGTCATTCTTGGTCCTACCGGGCCTGGCTTGGGAGCGCAGTGCTGATGTCCACGCCGAACGAAGCGGCGAGCTGGGTGGAGCGCTCACGAATTGAGCTTGGAACTGTGGTGTCCTGGGCAATGGTCGCGAACAGCTGGCCGGCCTCGCGGCGCTTGCCCTGCTTGGCGAGCGCCAGCGCGGTCATTTCACCGGCGCTGCCAAACCACGGCTCACCGGCCTTGGCGAGGGGCTCGAGCCGCGTGATCACCTCCTGCGGCTGCAGTTGGTCGAATTCGAGGGCGGTCTGGCGGATGAGCGCAGCGTCGCGATACGGCCGCGGAAGACTGCTGTCCGCGGCGGCGAGCTTGTAGGTCTCAAGCGCCGTCTTGGTGTCGCCTTGCTGGAGCGCGAGCGCAGCGCGGGCGAAACGCGCCGATCCACGCACCGCCTTGCTGCCATCATCGGCCAGTTGGTCGAGCTTTTGAGGGACCTGAGCGGTGTTGTTGGAGGCGATGTCCTTGAACAAGGCTGCGAACTGTTCGACCTGCTCAGCCGAGCGCTGCACCTGGTGCTGCCGCCACCAGATCATGCCCCCGCTTGCAGCGAGAAACAGCACGACTGCGACGATGACCCAGTTTCCGTAGGTCTTGAAGAAATCGCGCATCTGGTCGCGGCGCAGGTTCTCGTCCACCTCACGAAGGAAGGTCTCATTGATATCAGGGGGTTGCGCCAATTTCCGTCCGCTCGATCGGGGATCCATTTGCCGGCAGCTTCCCTTCCCCACCCTGGATTAACGGAAGCTGGCGGCGCATCGTCTAGCGGCTGCCGCGGCAAACGCAAAGGGGTCGCTATTTCGGCCGGTAGGTCTGCTCTTCCGTCGGAAAGGTCCGGGCGCGGACCTCGTCGGCATAAGTCCGCGCGGCCTCTCCGATCCGTCCCGCGAGATCGTCGTAGCGCTTCACGAAACGAGGCGTGCGCTCGAACATGCCGAGCATGTCGTCAGTCACGAGAACTTGCCCGTCGCAGCGAGCCGAGGCGCCTATGCCGATGATCGGAGCATGGGTCTCGCCCGTGATCTGGTCGGCAATCCCTTCGAACACGCCTTCGACGACGATACAGAAGGCACCCGCCTTATCGACTGCGCGGGCATCGGTGATGATCTTCTCAGCCTCCAGCTTCTCGCGCCCGCGAGCGCCGTAGCCGCCGAGGATGTTCACCGCCTGCGGGGTAAGCCCGACGTGGCCGATGACAGGAATGCCACGGTGCGTCAGGAACTCGATCGTGGGGCCCATGGCTTCGCCCCCTTCCAGCTTCACGGCCGCGCAACCCGTCTCCTTCATGATCCGGGACGCAGATTCGAAAGCCTGGCGGGGTGACGCCTCGTAGCTTCCGAACGGCATGTCGACCGCAACTAGGGCATGCCAGCTGCCGCGGACGACGGCGGCGCCATGCGCGCACATCATTTCCATCGTCACTGGAATGGTCGACGGCAGGCCGTAAATCACCTGCCCAAGGCTGTCGCCGACCAGCAGCATGTCGCAGTGCGGGTCGAGCAGCTGAGCCATGCGCATCGTGTAGGCGGTGAGCATCACGATCGGATGTTCGGTTCTGCCGTCGACCTTGCGCGCACGGATGGCGGGCGCCGTCATGCGCTTGCCGGGTACGGGTGACGGCGTCGCGCGGCTCGTGGAAGTGTCGATGGTGAAGGTCGACATGGCCCGCGGCTTCTAGCGGCACTGCAGTGCAACAACCAGTCCCGCAGGGAAGTCGCCCCGGCGACAATCGGGAACTTTAACGAACGGCAGTTCTTGTGGTTGGCAAGTGCGCCGGCCTGCGTGCCTGCGTGAAACAAATGGAGTTTCAGATGGTCGATCGCCAATCCGTAGGCGACCTGGCTTTAGCGGTTCTGCTTGCGCTGCCGCTCGCCGCAATTGCCAAATCCCAGCCCGCCTCGCCTCACCAAACCGCGTCTGCCGGTGCCGTTCAGATTGCAGCTGCGGATCGGACACCTGGCGGCCGCATGAGTTTGCTCGGCTAGACTGCGTGACCGCTAGGCGTCGCCGTTAAGCCGCTGCTCCCATCCCGCGCCTTCGGCCAGCGAGATTGAATCCAGCACTGCAGTGCTTTGGTCCCTGAGGATCGCGAATGCACGGCGGATCGCGCAGGTCGCTTCGTCCTGGCAGTCGCCGCACGGGGCATAGAAGTTGACGCTTGCACAGGAGACAAGCGCAATCGGTCCCTCCATGGTGCGAACGACCTCGCCAAAAGAAATCTGGTCAGCGGTCCGGGCAAGCTGATACCCGCCCTTGGGCCCGCGGGCGCTCTTGACCAGCCCCGCCTTCTTCAAGTCGAGCATGATCAGCTCGAGATATTTCGGCGGGACCCGCTGCGTTTCCGCAATCCGCCCGAGCTGAACCGGCGCCCCGGCCTGCGCCTCGGCCAGGAACAGCAGCGAGCGGAGGGCATAGCGGGTCTTCTGCGCGATCATGTCTCGCTCAGCCTAGCGCTCGGCCGCATCATGCGCAAAGGCCCGCCAGCGAGCGGCATGAACACATCTTCATGGTCCTGCCACGGTCGCGAGAGCGGTGCTTGCCTAGTGGGATCGGGGCTCATCGAGCCTGACCACTATTGGAGTAGCATCGCATGAACCGTTTGCTCATCGCCTCTGCCGCTGCGCTTGCCGTTGTCGCAGGCCCGGCGCTCGCCACGACAACTGCCAAGCCGGCCACGCCGCCGTCCAAGTCGCAGAAAGCCGGTGCCAAGGTGCAAAAGGCCACAACAAAGGTGGCTGCGAAGCCACAGAAGACCCCGCCCAAGACCAAGTAACGGCGCAAACGCAGGCAGGACCAAGAGCAAAAGCTAAGGGCCTCCAGCCTTCCTACGGCGCTGCCTCGCTGACTCCCAGGCGGCGCCGTACGGTACTTCCGCCCCAGCCCCTTCCGGAGATATGACGAGACCATGGGACGCAAGATCCTGTTGATCGAGGATGACCGCGAGACGGCGTCATACCTGGCCAAGGGCCTGACGCAGGAAGGGCACAGTGTCGAACTGGCGGCAAACGGCCAGGACGGCCTGTTTCGCGCTACCGACGGCACGTTCGACCTCATCATTCTCGATCGAATGCTGCCGGTTCTCGACGGCCTGTCGGTGCTGAAGGCGCTGCGCGCTGCACGCATCGAGACGCCCGTCCTCATCCTGTCGGCGCTAGCGTCGGTCGGCGACCGCATCGAGGGCCTTGAGCAGGGCTCCGACGATTATCTCGTAAAGCCGTTTTCCTTCGCCGAGCTGCTTGCCCGCGTAAACGCGCTCCTTCGACGCCGCGAAGCGCGGGTGAATCCGGCCGACCACCGACTCACCGTCGGCGATCTCGAGATCGATCCATTGTCGCGCAGCGTCCGCCGGGCCGGGAAAAAGCTCGACCTCAAGCCGCGCGAGTATCTCCTCCTGGAATATTTCGCCCGCAACGAGGGGCGCGTGGTTACCCGGACGATGCTCCTCGAGCAGGTCTGGGATTACCATTTCGACCCCGGCACGAACGTCATCGATGTCCACGTCAGCCGCTTGCGGCGCAAGCTCGACGAAGGGTTCGAAAAACCGCTGCTGCACACGGTGAGAGGCGCGGGCTACATGCTCGGCGTGTGATCCATTAAAGCAGCCGGAGTGTCTACAACCCTACGCATCGCGCTGCTCGCCGGCTTGCTCGCGCTGCTGTCGAACCTCGCCGTCATCGGTTTCATCTACTTCCGCACGCACGACGAGGCCGTCGGGACCGTTCGCCAGCAGGTGGTCGAGCAGGGCAAGGTCCTGTCCGACGTTTATCGCTCTGGCGGCAAGGCGGCGCTCGATGATGCGATCGCTGATACCGTGACTTACGCCGACGGCCAGTCGGTGGCGGCCGTGCTCGATGCCGACGGCGCGCAGCTGAACGGCAATCTCGATGCGGTTCCCGCGGCATTGATCCCGCTACGCGAAGGGTACCGGAACGCGCTCGTCCGGCTGCGCGGCCAGGCGACGCCGCGCGAGGCGGCGCTCGTCGTCCATCGCGTGCCGGGTGGGCAGTGGATCGTGAGCGGTCGCATCGCCGGCGAGGGACTGGCCATCCGCGACACGCTCGAGCGCTCGCTGTTCATCGCATTGATCGTCGCCGGGTTGCTTGGGCTGCTATGCGGACTCATCCTCGCCCACTATGTCGGCCAGCGCATCGGAGAGATCGCCCGCGTCGCCGACCGCATCAGTGCTCGCGACCTCTCCCAGCGCGTGCCATTGTCCAGCGCCGGCGACGCATTCGATCGGCTCGGACGCCAGATCAATGCGATGCTCGACCGGATCAGCGCTCTCATGGAAGAGTTGCGCCTCCTGACCGATAGCCTCGCGCACGATCTGCGATCACCGGTGAGCCGGCTGCGCTCGGCCGCCCATGCAGCGGCTCAGGCGGCGGACCCCGGCGAGCAGGAAGAGTTGCTCGGCAGCGTCATTCGCCAGGCAGACTCCCTGATGCGGATCCTCACCACGGTGCTCGAGATCAGCCGTTCCGAAGCGCTGACGGGACGCAAGCAGTTCGCGTGGTTCGATGTCAGGGACCTGGCCGCCGAACTGGCCGAAATGTACGACCCGCTAGCCGAGGAAAGCGGAGCGGCCCTGGATTATGACCTGCCCGCGTGGCCGGTCCCGTTATTCGGTCATCGCCAACTGCTCGCGCAGGCGATCAGCAATTTGATCGAGAATGCCCTTCGCTACGGCGCGGCTGGCGGTGAGATTGGCGTGCGTGTCGAACCGAGCGAACGAAACATCAGAATAGCGGTCGCCGATCGCGGCCCGGGCATTCCGCCCGAACGTCGCGATGAGGCGCGACGGCGTTTCGGGCGGCTCGACACCAGCCGGTCCAACGAGGGTGCCGGGCTCGGCCTCGCGCTCGCCGAGTCAATCGCTCATCTGCACAACGGTCAGCTGTTACTCGAGGACAACGATCCGGGCCTCCTGACGACGCTGGTTCTCCCTGTGCAAAGCCAGCGGGAGCGGAGCATCGCCGACGGCTGACCAGTGCCAATCTGCCAGCTCGCCGCCGCTACGGCGGGACGTCAGCCCTCGATCACCACCTTCGTCCCGATCTTGGTGACGCCGTAGAGCTTTTCGGCGAACTTCATCGGGAGGCGCATGCAGCCGTGGCTCGCGGGATAGCCGGGGTTCACTCCCCCGTGGAAGGCGATGCCATATTCGTCGATGCGTTGCATGAAGGGCATTGGCGCATTGTCGTATTTCTTGGAGCGGTAGAAAGGCCGCTTCTCGAGGATGGTCCAATAGCCGAAGGGCGTGATGTGGCCGGTCTTGGCGCTCGACATGCTCGACGCGCCGAGCAGCTTGTCGCCCCGATAAACATAAACCATCTGCGTCAGCAGGTCCGCGACGATCCGAGTGTCGCCCGTGGCCGGAACCGTCGTAGCCCAAAGATATTCGCCGGGCTTGAGCCCGAGCTTGCCGAATGCGGCGACCATGTCCTTGTGCGCCTGCGGAGCGTTGCCTACGGTCCAATGGTAAGGAACCTCGCCTGACACCGGCTCGGGAGCAATGCGCGCGGCCATCTTCGGCCCAGGGGCCGTCTGGCACCCGCTAAGCGCCGCCACCCCGATCGCGATCAGCAGTTTGTCAATCGTCCGCACAGCTCTACCCGCTTGTTGGCATTGTTCTTGAACAGCAAGAATAGCGCGCCAGAGTCAAGCGGCAGTTAAACAGCAAGTTGCTGTTAACGCGATGAAATTACTCCCACTCGATCGTGCCGGGCGGCTTCGACGTATAGTCGTAGACCACGCGGTTGATGCCGTTGACCTCGTTCACGATGCGCGTCGCGACACGGCTAAGGAAGGTGGGGTCGAACGGGTAGATGTCCGCAGTCATCCCATCGAGCGACGTGACCGCGCGCAATCCGCAGACATAATCGTAGGTGCGGTAATCGCCCATCACGCCGACGGTCCGCACTGGCAGAAGCACGGCGAACGCCTGCCAGATTGCGTCGTACAGGCCGGCGTTGCGGATCTCCTCGAGGTAGATGGTGTCGGCCTTGCGAAGGATGTCGCACTTGTCCTTCGTCACCTCCCCGGGGATACGGATCGCCAAGCCCGGGCCGGGGAACGGATGACGGCCGACAAAGGCCTCGGGCAGTCCGAGCTCGCGGCCCAGCACGCGGACTTCGTCCTTGAATAGCTCGCGCAACGGCTCGACCAGCTTCATGTTCATCCGCTCGGGCAGGCCGCCGACATTGTGATGGCTCTTGATCGTCACCGACGGCCCGCCCGTGAAGCTGACGCTTTCGATCACGTCGGGATAAAGCGTGCCCTGCGCGAGGAAGTCGGCGCCGCCGATCTTCTTCGCTTCGGCCTCGAACACGTTGATGAACTCCGCGCCGATGAACTTGCGCTTTGCTTCCGGGTCAGTGACGCCCTCGAGTCCGCCGAGGAAGTCGGCGCTGGCGTCGACGTGGACGAGCGGAATGTTGTAGCTGTTGCGGAACAGCGAGACGACCTGCTGAGCCTCGCCTGCACGCATCAGGCCGTGGTCGACGAAAACACACGTCAGCTGCTCGCCTATCGCCTCATGGATCAGCACTGCCGCGACAGCGCTATCGACGCCGCCAGAGAGGCCGCAGATAACCCTGCCCTTCCCTACCTGCTCCCGGATGTCGGCGATCTTGGCGTCGCGGAAGCTCGCCATGGTCCAATCGCCTGCACAGCCGCAGACGTGGCGGACGAAGTTCGCGAGCAGCTTGCCGCCGTCGGGCGTGTGCACGACCTCGGGGTGGAACATGGTCGAGTAGAAGCGGCGGTCCTCGTCGGTCGCGATCGCGTAGGGCGCGCCTTCGGATTTCGCGACGATCCTAAACCCTTCGGGCAGCTGCTCGACGCGGTCGCCGTGGCTCATCCACACTTGGTGGAATTCGCCCACTTTCCACAGGCCGTCGAACAGTGCGCTCTCGTCGATGATCTCGACGAAGGCGCGGCCGAACTCGCGGTTCTCGCCTGGCGCGACACGGCCGCCCAGCTGTTCGGCCATCGCCTGCTGACCGTAGCAAATGCCGAGGATCGGCAGGCCCCGCTCGAAGAAGTGCTGCGGCGCGCGCGGGCTGTCCTTCCACATCACGGAGCTTGGTCCGCCGGACAGGATGATGCCCTTCGGCTGCAGCCGCTCGAACGCCTCGTCGGCAGCGTTGAATGGCGCAATCTCGGAATAGACGCCGGCCTCGCGAATGCGCCGCGCGATCAGCTGGGTCACCTGGCTGCCGAAGTCGACGATGAGGATGGATTCGGTGGGCTGGACCGTCATGGCGGGCGGATAGGGAGCCTATCCGCTCGAGTAAAGTTCAGCGATTTGCCCGAAGCGGCCGTTTCCGCGTTCATTGGACCGTGACCGGCCAGCCTCCCATCTTCACCGTCGGGCATTCGACCCGCTCCATTCCTGATTTCATCCAGCTGCTCCGCGCAGGACCGGCGGACCTGGTGGTCGATGTGCGCACGGTCCCAAGATCGCGGCGCAATCCGCAATATAATGAAGACGCCCTGCCCGATGAGCTTGCGGCCTTTCAGGTCGCCTATGTTCGCATCGCCGGGCTCGGCGGGCTCCGTGGCAAGTCGCGCGACATACCGGCAAGCGTGAACGGCTATTGGGACAACCAAAGCTTCCGCAATTATGCCGATTACGCGCTGTCGGACGAATTCGGCAAAGCACTCGACCAGCTCCTCGACCTCAGCGTCGAGCGGCGCGTGGCGATCATGTGCGCAGAGGCCGTCTGGTGGCGCTGTCACAGGCGCATCATCGCCGATTATCTGATCGCGCGGGGCCGCGACGTCCGTCACCTGCTGGACGATGAGCGCGTTGAGCAGGCGCGGCTTACGCCGGGAGCGAAGCCTGCTGACGGCAAGGTGCGGTATCCGGCAGCTCAGGGCTCGCTCGGGCTTTAGTCGACCGCAGTTTCTCACAAAAAATGCGCCGGACTCTGGCGAGCCCGGCGCATCCGTTTCACGATCTGCTTTTGCTTAGTAGCGGCGGTAGCCGTACTGCGAGTAGTCGTAATTGTTGTAAGGCGTGTAGTTGCCGTAGCCGTAGTTGCTCTGGGCGCGGTTGATGTCGATGTCGCGAATGAAGCCGCGATAATCGACCCGACACTTCCAGGTCAGGTCGACCTGGCCCTGCCCGTTGTAGCCGTAGGCATAGCGGCCGCTGTTGGCGACGCCACGCACCATCATCTCGCCGTTGTTGCGCGGCTCAACCCGGCTGATGCCGAGCACCCGCGCGCCGTTGTTGTACGCATAATTGTTGTAGCCGTAGCCATTGTAGCCGCCGCTTAGCCGCTGCTGCACTGCCGCGGCGCACTGGTTGACCGCGACCTGGCTGTTGGCGCCGTAATTGCCATAGCCGTTGCCGAGCACGTCGTTCAGCACCTGCCCGATGACGTTGCCGCTGCCGTAGCCGTAGCCCGGATAGCCGTAACCGGGATAATATTGCGCCGCTGCCGGCGCCGCGCTGGCAACAGCGGCGATCGCAGCGCCGCCCGCCAGGATTTTCGTGATTGCCCTCATTGACCCTAGACTCCCTGGTGTTCTCGTTCCCGACTCGCCGGCAAAACGCACGGCGATCCAGTTCGGGTCTATTGTTACGGGATTGCACCAGCCCTGAACCGCTCGTTTGCTGCCGTTCAGCCGCTGGGAGCGTCCGCCTGGGTCGCCAAAGTGACCGCTCCCCTTAGCGCGCCTGTTCGAGCCCCGTGAAGTGACCGAGGAAGGCGTACACGTCCGCATATTCCTCGATGATCTTGGTGATCGGCTTGCCGCTGCCGTGGCCCGAGCGTGTGTCGATCCGCACCACATGCGGTGCATTGCCGGCATCGGGCAGGCTCTGCAGCTTGGCAATATATTTGAACGTATGCATCGGGACGACGCGATCGTCGGTGTCGGCGGTCACCGCAATCAGCGGCGGATAGGCCCTGCCGCCCTTGATGTTATGATAGGGCGAGTAAGCAAGCAGCGTCTTGAAATCCGCTTCCTTGTCGGGGTGGCCATAGTCGTCGGTCCAGTACCGGCCGGCCGTGAACTTGTCGAAGCGGAGCATGTCCATGACGCCGACGCCCGGCGCCACCGCATCGAACAGGTCGGGGCGCTGGTTGGTCACGGCGCCGACGAGCAAGCCGCCGTTGGACCGGCCGATCGCGGACAGTCCATGCGGCGTCGAAATCCCGTTCGCCTTGAGATACTCGCCGGCGGCGATGAAGTCGTCGAACACGTTCTGCTTGTGAGCGAGCCGACCGGCGTCGTGCCAGGGATTGCCATATTCGGCACCGCCGCGGAGATTGGCGACGGCGTAGACGCCGCCATGCTCAATCCATGCGATATTCGCCGCGCTGAAGCCTGGCGTCAGCGAGATGTTGAAGCCGCCGTAGCCGTAAAGCATCGTCGGGGCCGGCCCGCTCGTGCCCCTCTTGCGGACGATGAACATCGGCACGCGGGTGCCGTCCTTCGAGGTATAGAAGCGCTGTTCGACCGAGATCGAGTCAGGGTCGAACGTCAGTTTTGGCGCCGCCCACTCGGTCGCCCGGCCGCTCGCCGCGTCGTAGCGGTAAATCGTGGCCGGACGATTGAAGCTCGTGAACGAGAAGAAAGTCTCGGGATCGTCACTGGTCCCGCCGAAGCCCGCGACGGAACCGATGCCCGGAAGCGCGATGGTCGACAGCGGCTCACCGCCGAGGCCGTAGACCCGGACCTCGTTCTTTGCGTCGACCAGGTAGCTGGCGAGCAGCTTGCCCCCGATGAGTCTTGTACTTTCGAGAGTTTGCTTTGCTTCCGGGATGACCGTGACTGGCGCTATCCGGCGGATCGCGTCGACCGCGACGACCTGCTTCAGCGGCGCATCCTTGTCGGTCTGGAAGAAGAAGCGGCTGCCTTCGTTGCCGATATAGTTCCATTCGTTCTTGAGCCCGGTGAAAAGTGCGATCGGCTTTGAGCCTGGCTTCTTCAAATCGACGATGTGGACATCGTTCTCAGACCCCGCGAGGGTGGTCGAGATGACCAGCCAGTGCCCGTCGTCACTGACCCGCACCGAGTGGCCGAGCTTGGGGTTGGCAGGCGTCGCATAGACGACCCGGTCGGCGGCCTGCGGCGTGCCGAGCTTGTGGAAGTAGACCTTCTGGTTGAGCGTGGAGCTTTGATACGTCGCCTTCGCGGGCGGCGCAGGATAGCGCGAATAATAGAAGCCGCTGCCGTCCTTCGCCCAGTCGACGCCGCCTCCGTACTTCAGCCACTTCAGCTCATCCTTCAGGGTCTTTCCGGTGGCGACGTCCATGACCTTGACGGTGCGCCAGTCGGTGCCGCCGTCCTGGATTGCGTAGGCGAGCAGCTTGCCGTTCTCGCTCGGCGTCCACTCGGCCAGCGCCGTCGCGCCGTCGGCCGACCAGCCGTTGGGGTCGATCAGCTGCTTCGGCTCACCGTCGAGGCCGTCGCGGTAGTAAAGGACCGACTGGTTCTGAAGGCCGGTGTTGCGAGTGTAGAAGTAGCGGGAGCCTTTCTTCCGCGGCAGGCCGTAGCGCTCATAATTGTAGAGCGCGGTCATCCGGTCCTTGAACCAATCGCGCAGCGGCAGGGTCTTCAGGACCTGATCCGTGACCTTGTTCTCGGCGGCTACCCAGGCGGCCACCTCGGGATCGTTGCGGACGTCATTCTCGAGCCAGCGATAGGGGTCGGCAACCGGCACGCCGAATTGCGTCTCGACGACATCGACGGTCTTCGCCTTCGGATAGACGAGCGCGGGCTCGGCGGCAGGAGCAGGCGCGACGGGCTGAGAATTCAAAGGGCTGGCAGTAGTTAGCAGAGCAGCAATCAGCAATTTCCGACGCACCGGAAAATCCCTCCCCAAAAACAAAGGCGTAGCTGCCCGCTAGCAGCTACGCCCGATGTTTCAAGAAGCTGTTCGACGAACCGTCAGGCGGTTTCGAACTCGTCCTCCGTCATGACTGGCCCCGAATCCTGTCCCTTGGCGCTGATGTCGCGATCCACGAACTCGATCACCGCGATCGGCGCGGCGTCGGAGATGCGGATGCCGGCCTTGATCACGCGCGTGTAACCGCCGTCCCGGCCTGCATAGCGCGGCGCGATTACGTCGAAGAGCTTGGCAAGCTGGGCGTCGTCCATCAGCCGCGACTGCGCGAGCCGGCGGTTCGAGAGCCCGCCCCGCTTGGCGAGGGTCACCAGCTTTTCGACATAGGGGCGAAGCTCCTTTGCCTTGGCCGTCGTGGTCGTGATCTGCTCATGCTTGATCAGCGCGGCCGCCATGTTGCGGAACAGGGCCGCACGGTGGCTCGAAGTGCGTTGGAGCTTACGTCCGCCAACACGATGGCGCATGGGTCATTCCTTCCGTTCGTCTGGGGACCGTACAAGGTATCCCCGGCCACGCAGCACTTCGGGCGGCTGCGCAATTGCCCATCACTGTTGAGTGAGCGGCGCCCTCAAGCGGAAAGCGCCCCCCAAGTCAAGTTTTGGCGCGACCTATCGTGCTCCTGGCCAGCCGCACCACCAGCGCCGACAAATGCCGGTGCGTCGAATCGTGGTAGACCGAGCGGGCTTCCAGTTCCTTGCACAGCCGGCGGTGAGCCTCGCCGAGGTTATGGTAGGGCACGCCCGGCAGCAGGTGGTGCAGCGCATGGTAGCGCAGGCCCACCGGTGCCCATAGCGCCGGCAGCATCCCCGGCGGCGGCACGTTGACGCTGTCGAGGAACTGCGCCGTGACGCTCATCGGCTCGCCCTCATTCTCCCACAAATGCGCGACCAATGTGCGCACCTGGTTGAGGAACATGACGCCCGAAGCAATCGCAAGGTAGGTGAGGAAAGCTCGCATCGGGATGACGCCGGTCGCGACCATCACCAGCAACGCGATGGCCCAGACGCTGCACGCCGCCTCCTGCCATGCCCAGTCGCGAGCAAACTCGCCCTCCGGGTTCGGCCGGACGAACCTGGGGTTGATCTGCAGGCCCGAGTACCGGCCGACGACTGTGCTTCGAAGCTTCGGCGACAGCAGCGACAGCGGCGCCAGGATGCCGAAGCGGATCAGCATGCCGATCGGCGCCAGCGCGGCAACCACCAGGAACAGCGGAAGCGTCCACGGATGCATCAGGGCCAGCGGCAGATATTCGGGGTCGTTGACGGTTCCATAGTAGCGCTTGGCGTGGTGCTGGTTGTGGACGCCTTCGTACATGAAGCTTGGGACCAGGAGCGGCACGCCGACAATCAGGTTCCAGGTGAAGCGGAAGCCCTTTACGGCGCCTTTCTTGATGTGCGTCAGCTCATGGATGAACGAGCCGGCGCGGTACAGCGCGAGGACCGCAACCACGCCCACGCCAACCGCGAGCCAAGTCGGACTCACGAACATCGCAGCGAATAGCGCGGAGTAGCCGAGCAGCGCCGAGCCGAGCATATCCGCCCAGTAAATGGTGTCCTTTGGTGCGTTGAGGTCGCGCGTCAGGCTGGCGGCGGCCTTGAGCATTGCCGCATCGTCCTTCGCGCGCGCGGTCGCCGGCTGAAGGTCAGCCGCGGGGGCGCGCTTGCGCTCGAAGGTCGCTGCGTGGGTCATAAGTCGTTGGTGAGCCTCGTTGACATCAGATAGTGGCGGGACTTAGGCGTCTCAAGCTTAACTGGCGCTTGGCGCGGTGAACGGCTAGCCATCGCGCCATGAGCAGCGCCGCCGTCACCGTCCGCCCGGTCGCCACGAAGAAAGACCGCAAGGCGTTCGTTGACCTCGCGTGGGACGTCTACAAGGACGATCCCGCCTGGATCCCCCCGCTCAAGGACGAGGTCCACGGCCTGATCACACCGGGCAAGAACCCGTGGTTCGAGCACGCCAGGGCACAGCTGTGGCTGGCCGAGCGCGGCGGGAAGATCGTGGGCCGCATCAGCGCACAGGTCGACGAACTGGTCCAGCAGCATATGGGCCAGGGCACCGGCCAGTGGGGGATGTTCGAGGTCCTCGATGACGAAGCGGCATCGGTTCTGATCATGACTGCGGAACAATGGCTCCGCGATCAGGCCATGACCCGCGCCCTCGGCCCGATCAGCCTGTCGATCTGGGACGAGCCGGGCCTGGAGATCGAGGGTTTCGAGGAACCGCCCACGGCGATGATGGGCCATCACCGGCCCGAATATCGGAATTGGATCGAGGCCGCCGGCTATGAAAAGGCCAAGGACCTCATCACCTACGAGCTCGATATCAGGCAGTGGGAAGATCCGAAGATCGACCGCCTGATCGCGATGGGTGAGCGCAACCCGCGAATTCGCATTCGCATGGTCGACAAGTCCAGGTTCAAGGAAGAAGCGCGGCTGATCCTCAATCTCTTGAACGATGCCTGGGCGAACAACTGGGGTTACGTCCCGCTGACCGAGGCCGAGATCAGTTATGCCGGCAAGAAGCTGAAGCCGATCATCTTCAACGAACTGGTGAGGGTCGCTGAGGTCGACGGCGAACCGGTCGCCTTCATGCTCACGATTCCCGACATCAACGAGCTCACCGGAGACCTCAACGGTGAGCTTTTTCCGTTCAACTTCATCAAGCTGCTGTGGCGCCTGAGGAAGCCGCGAACCCGGCGATTACGCGTTCCGTTGATGGGCGTCGCAAAGAAGCTCCACCATACCCGACTGGCCAGCCAGCTCGCTTTCATGATGATCGAATATACCCGGCGCGACGCGGTCAAGGATTTCGGTGCTAGCGTGGGCGAGTTCGGCTGGATCCTTGAAGACAATAAGGGGATGCTGTCGATCGCCCAGCTGCCGGGCGCGCACGTCAACCACCGCTACCGGATTTATGAGAAGGCGCTCTGACGCGTCCTGGCCCGCTTAAGTTCACTAAGTTCACGTGGTGCGTCGCGTTTTTATATGACGTTAAGCGCGGACGCGGTTCGATCAGCTCACAGGCCGGTCTGGAGAGCCGCCATAGGCAGGAGCCAAGCAGATCATTTCCAAATAGGAAAGCTGAACCTAAGCCAGCTCGACCCAGGTCGGGACGTGGTCGGACGCCTTCTCCTCACCCCTCGCCCACTTGTCGACGCCGGCGCCTTGCAGCCTGTCGGCCGCCTCGGGCGAGCACAGCAAATGGTCGAGCCGGAAGCCGAGATCGCGCTGCCAGCAGCCAGCCGTATAATCCCAGAAGGTGTAGAGCTTCTCCTCGCTCGGATGGAACGAACGCAGCGCGTCGGTCCAGCCCTGGTGCAGAATCCTTCGCCATAGCTGGCGGGCCGCGGGCTGCATCACCGCATCATGCTGGGTCGCGCGCGGCGAGAAGACGTCGCGGTCCTCCGGCACCACATTCCAGTCGCCGCACAGGACCGCCGGTCGCTCCTCACACAGCAGGTCCGCGGCGTGCGCGCACAGGCGCTCCATCCAGCGGAGCTTGTATTCGAACTTCTCGGTGCCGACCGGATTACCGTTGGGAAGATAGAGCGAACCGACAACGATCCCCCCGACCTCCGCTTCGATGTAACGGCTGTGTGTATCGTCAGGGTCGCCCGGCAGTCCGACCCGGCGGAGCTTAGGCGCGTCGCCTTTGGCCAGGATCGCGACACCGTTGAAGCCCTTCTGTCCATGCCAGACCGCGCCATAGCCTGCCGCCTCAATGTCAGCGATCGGAAGCGATTCATCGGCGCATTTGAGCTCCTGCAGGCCGACGATGTCGGGCTGCTCGCGCGTCAGCCATTCGATCAGCCGCGGCAGTCGCGCCCGGATACCGTTCAGATTGTAGGTGGCGAGCTTCATGCCGCTCGCCCTAGCGGCTGGGGATCAGACGGAGAAGCTGCTTCCGCAGCCGCAGCCGGACTGAGCATTGGGGTTGGTCACGCGGAACGCAGCGCCGCCGAGGTCTTCGACGAAATCCACCGCAGATCCCTTCACCAGATCAAGGCTGACCGGATCGACCACCAGCTTGACCCCGTCGGTTTCGGCGATTGCGTCGTCGCTTTGCGCTCCAGGCGCCAGCTCGAACTTGTAGGTAAAGCCGGCGCAGCCTCCGCCGTCCACCGCCAGCCGCAGGATCGCGGGTTTATTCTGCCGCTCGGCAATCCACGCGACGCGCTTGGCCGCGCTTGTCGTCAGTTTGATTTGAGCCTCGCTCATGCTGGCGAGATAGGAAGCGCCGCGGCCAGCGGCAAGGAAACGTTCAGCGCTGCGCCGTGGTCGGGCCGCCGATCGCGACCGCGTCCATTGATGCCGCTCCTGAACGGCGCTGCATCGCGAGAACGTAATCGGTCGACTTCATGAACGGAATCGGGTTCACGGCGCGTCCGTCGATCCGCACCTCATAGTGGAGGTGGTTGCCGGTCGAGCGGCCGGTCGAGCCCATGCGTCCGATCTGCTGCCCGCGGGTGATGTGCTCCCCTTCGCGGACCAAGATGGCCGACATGTGGCCGTAGCGGGTGGTGATGCCGCGGCCATGGTCGATTTCAACGAGATTGCCGTAACCGCCGTTGTTCCAGCCGGCGCGGAGTACCGTACCGTCTGCGGTCGCGTAGACCGGCGTGCCATAGGCGCCGGCAAGGTCGATGCCCGGGTGCATCGCGGCACCTGCGCGGAACGGATCCGAGCGGACGCCGAAGCCACTGGTGAATTCGACGCTGGCCTTGATCGGCTTGTCCGAAGGAACCGCGATAATGCCATCCTGCAGCTGGTCGAGCTTCTTCCAGCTGTCGAACAGGTTCTTGAAGGTCGCATTCGCGGCCGATTCGAACGGGCCGCCAACGCCGCCCGTGCTGCCGACACGGGCCGGCGTGATGCCGAGCCGCTTCAGCTCGGCGGCAGTGACCTGGTAGCGGACGTCGAGCGCCTTGGCGACGAGCGCCGCCTGCTGAAGCTGCTGCTGCTCGACGCGGGCGAGCGGCCCATCGGCGGCAAGGCGACCGCCAGCCGCGGCGGCGATCTGCTCAGGACTGATCTTCTGGCCGGCCAGCGCCTTCTCGATCAGGGCCTGGCGCTGCTCGATCATCCGGGCACGGGCTTCGGTGGCAGCGGGAAGGCTGACGACCTCGGTCACGTGAGGGCGCGTCACCAGGCGAGCGGTCGCGTAACCCGCCCACGCAATCAAGCCGAGCATGACCAGAAAAAACACCGCCTGAAGCGGTGCGGAAATACGGAAACGGCGGAGCTTCGACCCGTCGTGAATGAACAGGTCGCGATCGCGAAACAAGCCTGTCGTGACGACCGCTAATTGCGTCATTTTCATCCCGCTCCACATTCGGCGGTCGCGCGATATCGCGTCGCCGAGTCCCATCTCTAGAAGGAGCTCCCCAGCCCCTTGCCGATGCCCGCGAATTGCCCGTCGCGAGCTGGCACCAGGGACACTGCTTTCGGATGGTTAACAATTTCAACCTCAGGTTCCGGTCGTCGGGACGAGTCGTCCGCTCAGCGCGGTGAACGGATGGAATCGCCCTCGGCCGCGCCACGATTCGAGCAATTTCAGTCTGTTGTGCAGTGCAGCACAGGCGTTCGTT
>Ga0207657_10002073_pt1 | contig 21677 bp, 18 predicted proteins | sample KBSC33metaG_FD_184316 | JGI IMG/M metagenome (GOLD analysis project Ga0207657, IMG submission 184316) | Corn rhizosphere microbial communities from Kellogg Biological Station, Michigan, USA - KBS C3-3 metaG (SPAdes) (version 2) | ecosystem: Host-associated > Plants > Roots > Rhizosphere > Soil ... | reverse complement strand
CCATTCAGGGTCAGCGCTCGATCTTCAGCCGCGGCAGCCAGCCGATCATCGTCAATGTGCAGGGTCCCGAGGCCTCGCGACTCAAGATCGCGGCGGACCGGACCCTGGAAGCCATCAAGTCGGTGCCGGGCGTCGCCGAACCGAACTCCAGCGAAGACGGCGACATCCCGCAGCTCGACGTGCGCGTGGATCGGCAGGAAGCGTGGCGCGCAGGGCTCGGCGTAGGCGCCGTTGCCGCCACCTTGCAGCCACTATTCGCCGGGCAGCGCGCCAGTAGGTGGGAGGACCCGCTCGGCTTCTCACACGACGTCATGGTGGTGTTCCCCGATTCGCTCCGCAGCTCGGCGGCCGACGTCGCCCAGCTTCCGGTGCAGAGCACACTGACCGACGCGCGCACCGGACTCTACGCGATGGTTCCCCTCTCCCAGGTGGCCGACGTGCACGCCGGCGTGGGACCACAGCAGATCGAGCGTCGCCAGCTCGAGCAGCAGGTGCAGATCCGCGCCGGCGTGCTCCCCGGGTTCGCCATGGGCGACGTGGCCACCCAGGTCGAGCAGGCGATCGACCGCATCGGCCTGCCGCCCGGCTATCACGCCGTCTTCACCGGTGACGTGCAGAATCTCGCCGAAACCAAGGGCTACGTGCTGAGCGCACTCGGCCTGGCGGTGATCTTCATCTACCTGATCCTGGCATCGCTGTTCGGGTCGTTCCTCCAGCCGCTGGCCATCATGCTGGCCCTGCCGCTCAGCTTCATCGGCGTGGTGCTCGCGCTGCTGTTCACGCGCGGCAACATGAACGTGATGACGATGATCGGCATCATCATGCTCATGGGGCTGGTGACGAAGAACGGCATCCTGCTCGTGGACTTCACCAACCAGCTGCGCACGGAGGGGAAGGAGCGAGCGGTGGCGCTGCTCGACGCCGGCCGCATCCGCCTGCGGCCGATCATCATGACCACCGTGGCGATGATCTTCGGCATGCTTCCGTTGGCGCTCGCCCTTGGCGCCGGCGCCGAGGCGCGCGCGCCGATGGCGCGCGCCGTGATCGGTGGCCTGATGACGTCCACCCTGCTCACCCTGTTCGTCGTGCCGGTGATGTACACCATCCTCGACGACGCGGGCAGCTGGGTCGCAGCGCGGCTCACCGGCGGCGTGCCGCATCCGGCGAAGGCACCGCGCGAAGCCGGAGCGATTCCGGAGGCCGCCACGGGCGACTGAGCGGTTGAAGTTCGCGTCGCGATCACGGCACGTGACAGCCGATGCGCGGAATTCGCTTGACGAATTCCGCGCATTGTCTTACAAGGGTGTCTGTGCACGAGTGCGTCGCGTGTGTGCCGCCGCTATGATGCAGCATTGTGGCGGAGCGCACCGACACGACGCGGCGATGCTCGCCATGATGGGGGCACACGTCGTGCAGCGGCGCCGCGCCGGGTGCGCGTCCCGCATCCGCGGGTCGGCGCGCGGTCCGCGCCGCAATCTCGAGATGACACGCAGGTCCGACTGGCCTATCTCCACAGGAGGCAGTGATGCCGCGCGGTGACGAGTTGAACGACGAGCTGCGATTTTCCGATCGCGACGATGACGCCGATGATGTCGGCTACGGTGGTGGTGGCGGCTCCTCGTCCTATGACGATGACGACGAGGAAGACGGTGGCTGGACGACCCACAAGGACGACAGCGACGACCTCTGGGACAGCACCGACGACTCCGATGACGAAGAGGACGAAGGGCTGGGGACGCCGGTCGTCGAGGGTGAAGACGAGGACGAGGAGAGCCCGCTCGTCGTGGCCCGCGCGCCGCGTGGCGGCACGGCCAGCGGCCGGCCCATCTCGCCGTCCGGTGGTTCAGCGGCGGGCGGCATGAGCACTCCCCGCCCACCCGCTTCGCCGCCGGCCGGTTCGAGCGGCATGGCCGGCCGCTCCGGCGGTGGGGCAACGGCTGGCGGTGGCACCACCAGTGGCTCCTCCAGCGCCGGCATGATGAACCGTCCAGGCAGCGGTTCCGCCGGGAAGATGGCCACCAAGTCGGCGGGGAAGTCCGCCGGCAAGTCGGCAGCCAAGAGCGGCGCGAAGAAGAGCGCGGCGAAGAAGGGCGGTGCAAAAAAGAGCTCCGCAAAGAAGAGCTCCGCGAAGAAGTCGTCCGCCAGGAAGGGCGCTGCAAAGAAGGGCGGTGCGAAGAAGAGCTCGGCCCGCAAGGGCGGGATGAAGAAGGGCACCGCCAAGAAGAGCACGGCGAGAAAGGGCGCCATGAAGAGGGGCGGCGCGAAGAAGTCCACGGCAAGGAAGGGCGGCGCCAAGCGGTCCACCGCTCGCAAGGGCGGCGCGAAGAAGGCCTCGGCGAAGAAGGGCGGCGCAAGGAAGAGCGCTCGTCGCGGCGGCCGTCGCTGATCATCATGGTTCCAGCGCAGTGAACGACGGGGTGCGGCTTGATGCCGCACCCCGTCGCGTTTGCCTCTACATGACGCGCTGCCCTAATATCCGCGCATGAAGCACGCGCCTGCCCCTCCTCCGTCCGCTCCCGCGTCCACCCGCGCCGAGCCCCACCACGAGGGAATCGGCGAGGTCGCCGCCGGCATCGCCCGGGAGCTGCGCCAGCCGCTGCTCGCCATCTCCTCGGCCGCCCAGCTCCTGCGCTTTCGCGTAGCTGACGACCCTGTGGTGGAGAAGAACGTCGGACGCATCCTCCGCGAGGTGGAACGGCTCAACGCCTTCTCCGCCGCGTTGCTCGACTACGCGAGCGGGGACGCGCTTCATCTGGTGCCCACCAACCCCGACGTCCTCTGGGACGACGTGCTCGAGAAGGAGCGCGGACGCCTGGAGAGTCGAGCGCTGCTCCTCCAGCGCACCCGCGCCGAGCCCGCCGTGCGCTGTGCGCTCGACGCCGCCCAGATGCGCCGGCTCTTCGTGGAGTTGCTCGAGAACGCCGCCGACGCCGCGCCCGAGGGCACCGACCTCGCCCTCGAGGCGACGGTGACCGACGACGGTGCGTGGAGCTGCCGCCTGCGCAACGCTGGCATCGAGGTCGCGCCTGACGTCCTCGCCCACGCGTTCGATCTCTTCTACTCCACGCGCGCCGGCAGTGCCGGCATCGGGCTGGCCATCGCGCGCCGCATCGCCGAAGACCACGGCGGCACGCTCGCCCTCGACAGCGACGCCACCGGCACGACCGCGACCCTCACCCTGCCAGCTGCGCCGCTGCACGGAGGCGCATGATGCGCTGGCGAAAGGCGGCCGCGGCGGGCGGCGCGGCGATCGGCGCGGCGGCGCTCTATAACGTGTCGGCGGCGCATGGCATCTCCGACCTGGAGAACCAGCTCGGTGGCGAGAGTTGTGAGCTGCTCTGGCGCGGCCACCGCGTGGCGTACACGCGCCGCGGACGCGGCGAGCCCGTGCTGCTTCTGCACGGGATCTACGCCGGCGCGTCATCCAACGAGTGGCGGCACACGGTGGACGTCCTCGCCGAGCACTATACCGTGTTCACGGTCGACCTGATCGGCTTCGGCCGCTCGGATCGTCCGCGGCTACGCTACACTCCCGCGCTCTACCAGGCGTTTCTCGGCGAGATCATGAGCCGGCTCGGACGCGGCCCGCTGGCCGTCGTGGCCAACTCCCTGTCGGCCGCGCACGTCGTCGCCCTCGCGGCGCGCGATCCGAGGCAGGTAGCGGCGCTCGCGCTCATCCAGCCAACGGGCCTGGGTCAGCTATCCGGACCAGCGACCACCGCGCAGGGCGCCACGCAGCTTCTCCTCGAGGCGCCCGTCGTCGGAACTTCGGCCTACAACGCCCTCACCTCCCCGGCGAGCGTGCGCCGCTACCTCGAGGAGGTCTACGCCGACGATCGCCTGGTGACCGACGAGCTCGTGGAGTCGTACGTGCACAACGCACGACAGCCGGGCGGCAAGTACGCCGTGGCGGCGTTCATCGGCGGGCGACTGAACGTGGACATCCGCCAATCGCTGCGCCGTGTGCGCCAGCCCATGCTCCTGCTGTGGGGCGAGCAGGCGCGCCAGAATCCGGTGCAGCACGCTCATGGATTCCGTGTGCTCAGGCCAGAGGCGGACTGGACGCTCGTCTCCGGTGCCGGCGACCTGCCGCACGTCGAGCAGCCGCGCATCACGAATGCTGCGCTGCGCCGCTTCCTCGATCGAGTGAAGGGCCCGCGTGGCGGTGGACATCCGTCAGCGCGCTCAAACGCCTGAGCACTCCTCCTCGAGAACGCTCGTCAGCGCGCATCACTCCCGTCGGCTCACATCGGACGCGAGCGTCTGTTATCTTCCGCCGCCTATGCCGGAGTCGTCCCTCTCCCCCGTCGCCCTGCTGCGCGCCCATTCCCGGCACGCCCCCTGGAATGCCCGCGGTCTCGCCGCGCACGTCACCGCGCTCGTGGACGCGGCGGGCATTCGCCCCACCAACGCCTCGGCGCGCGTAGCGCCCAGTGCACGGTCGGTGCGCTTCTACGTGGCCAACGGCCTGCTCGATCGCCCCGAGGGTGCCGGCACCGCGGCGACGTACAACTATCGACACCTCCTGCAGCTGCTGGCGATCAAGATCCGTCAACGCGAAGGCGCCACGCTCGAGGGAATCAAGGGCGAGATGAAGGACATGACCGGCGACGCACTGGAACGCCGCGTCGCCGCGTCACTCGCCCCCGCCCTCGGCGCGCAGGCCGACGTCGCCGTGCGGGAGACGGACGAGGAGCGCTCCGCGAGCTGGCGTCGCGTCCCCGTCGCCGATGGCATCGAGATCCACGTTCGTGACGACGCCCCCGCCGCGCGCGACGAGGCGCTCATCGCGATGCGCGAGGCGGTGAGGGCGGCACTGGGGAGAGAGGACATCCGATAGGACCGTAGACCGTGAACCGTGCTTCCAACGCAGTTACGGTCCACGGTTCACGGTTCACAGCAATCTCGATAGCAGCGCCGCCCCGTTCTCGATCATGCGGTCGTACCACGGCCGCTTCTGGAACTCGCTCAGGATGATCTCCTTCGACCGTGACAGGTCGTCGAAGAATACCGAGTCCAGCTGTGCGCCCTGCGTCGAGTCGAGGAACGCGAGGTTCGACTCGTTGTTGAACGCCAGCGAGCGGTTGTCGAAGTTCATCGAGCCGATCGTGCCCCACAGACCGTCGGCAATGAACGTCTTCGAGTGGATCATCGTCGGCTGGTACTCGTAGATCCGCACGCCGCCCCTGAGCAGCTCCTCGTAGCGCGAACGCCCCGCCCACCACGTCGTCTTCACGTCAGTCTTCGAGCTCACCGTCAGCACGCGAACGTCCACGCCGCGCCGCCGCGCCCGGATGAGCAGCCGTCGGAAATCGTCGTCGGGGACGAAATACGAGTTCGTCACATAGAGCGTGCGCGTCGCGCTGGCAATCGTGAGCGCGACGAATCGCTCGGCTGGCGTGCTCCCCGTGGTGGGCGACGAGAAGAACAAGCCGGCCTTCACTCCGCCGGGCATGTCCACGAACGACTTGCGTGGAAAGAACGTGTCGCCGGCAATCAGCTCGCCCGTGCATTCCGCCCACGCCGACGCGAATGCCGCCTGCAGTTCCATCACCGCCGGCCCCTCGAAGCGCACGTTGCTGTCGCGCCACTGATCCTCATGCTTGCCGTCGCCCAGCCAGTAATCCGCGAAGCCGAAGCCGCCGGTGTAGCCGACCTCACCGTCGATCACCATCGCGCGCACGTGGGAGCGGTCGGTCGCGTTGTGCAGCGAGTACCAGTGAAGCTGCCGAAGCAGTCCGACCTCCACGTGCGCGGCGCGCAGGCTGTCCGCCCACGCCTGGCTCAGGTTCTGCGAGCCGAAGGCGTCCAGGACGAGCAGCACTCGCACGCCCGCCTTCGCGCGCTCCTTGAGGATCGCCGCGATCGAATCGGCCACCTCGCCCGGCTGTGAGTAGTAGTTCTGCACGGTGATCGTGCGCTTCGCGTTGCGCAGGTCCTGATAGAGCCGCCGGTACACCTCGCCGTTGTTCACCTGCTCCACGGCGTTGCCCGTCGTGAGGTGCAGCCCGGTGTACAGCTCCATCGAGCGCGCGAACAACGAATCGGTGATCGGCGGCGGCCCGTTGCGATCGCCGATTGCGACCACCGCACGCACGGGCGTGCCGCGCGTGACGGTGAGGATGCCGATCAGCGCCAGGACGCAGAGCAGCAGGATTCCCAGCACGACGGCTACGCGCTTGACTCGGAGTGCCTTTCGCATTTGCGGGGCTGCCTTCACATACTTCGTGCCACGCAGCCGGGGCCGTTCGCGCCCGACCGGCGATCATCGACGCGGGAGAGATGCACATGGAGTTCGAAGGCCGCAACGTGGTGCTCACCGGGGTGGGCCGACCAGGCCAGGTGGGCGAAGCCGTCGCGCAGGCATTCGCCGAGCGTGGCGCGTCCCTGCTGCTCGTGGCGCACAGGATGGACGAAGCTCGTGCGCGCGCCGATGCGCTCGTCGCGCAGGGGCACCGCGCGACGGCGTTCGCCGCCGACCTCACGGACGTCGGCGCCGTGTCTTCGCTCGCCGACGCGGTCCGTGAGCAGACCAGCGGTCAGGTGCACGCGCTCGCCAACATCGCCGGCGGCTTCTCCATGAGCGGACCGGTCGCCGACAGCGATCCCGACGAATGGACGCGCCTCTTCGCCATCAACGGCACCACGGCCTATCTCGTCGCGCGCGCGTTCATTCCGCTCCTTCGCGCTACCCATGGCTCGCTCACCTGCTTCGCCTCCGAAGCCGCATTGCCCGGCGCATCCGCGAAGAACCGTGCTGCGTATGCCGCCGCCAAGGGCACCGTCGTCGCTCTCGTGCACGCCATCGCCGAGGAGGAGCGCGCGAATGGAGTCCGCGCCAACGCCGTCGCCCCATCCACCATCCGCACCGCCACCAACGTTGCCGCGATGGGAGAGAAGACCACGATGGTGTCGCGCGAAGCGGTGGCCGAAGTGGTGTGCTGGCTCGCCTCGGATGCGGCACGCGCGGTGACCGGCCAGCTCATCGCGGTGCGGTGACGAGCGGTCGCTCGAGATTGCCGCGTTCGGCTTCAGTGGACAGCTTCCCCGCATGACCGTCGTCACGCGCCGCCGTATCGCCGCCCGGATTGTCCGGCTCGATCGCTCGCTCGAGGCGCTGCCGCTCTTTCGCCTCAGCGACTCGGCCGACGACGGCATCATCAGCTGGAGCGACGAACAGGACCGCCGCTGGCGCGTCATCCCGAGCCCCGACGACCGGCTCCCGGGTACGTTCGACCAGGACGTGTACGTCGAGCTGATGCACCGCTTCCACGAGGCAGGTGAGCCGGCGGACGGGACCATCCACTTCACCCTGCACGCCTTCCTTCGAGCCATGGGACGTCGGGTCGACGGCCGCACCTACGAGCAGCTGCGTGGTGCACTCGGCCGGCTCGAGCGTACCACGCTCGAGTCGCAGGGCGTGTACGAAGTGGCGCCATCACTCGAACGTCCCGAGCTTCGCTTCAGCGTGCTCACCGCGGCCGTGGTGGAGCGCCGCCGCACCCTCGACCGCGAGCAGCTCGCACTGTTCCCGAGCATCGCCACCGCCGAGCCCGGCGTGGCGCGTGTCGTCATCTCATCCGTGCTGCGGGACAACATCGCCGCCGACCACGTCGTCTCCCTCTCGGCGCCCTTTTACGGCTCGCTCGGCTCACCGGTAGCGCGCCGGCTGTATCGCCTGCTCGAGGTCGCTCGCGCCGACGGGCGCCTCACCTGGCGCATCGGCCTCGACGCGCTCGCGCAGCAGCTTCCGCTCGCACAACGGTATCCCTCGCACCTGCAACGCGTGCTCCAGCCTGCGCACGACATGCTCATCGAGCGCGGCCTGCTGCGTGCCGCCGCCGTCCGGCAGCAGCAGCGAGAGTGGTTCGTGGACTACATGCTCGGCTCACGCCCGCCCTGAGCGTCGCGCACCGCCTCTGGCGTGAACTCTGCCACTCCCGCTAGCGTGCCTCGGACGTCAATCCACGGAACCCGCGGCGGGCCCGGGCGTATTCTATCGGGACGCACTTCTCTCATCATCAAGCAGGTCGTCATGCTCCGTCGTCGCACCGCCATCATCGCACTCGCGCTCCTTCCCGCCGTTGCGGGCGGATTCATCGTCCAGGATCGCGCGTCGTCCGACGGCGCCCGCCTGCTCGACCAGGTCTTCACGCTCATCTCCAGCCGCTACGTGGACACCGTCGGTCAGGCGGCGCTCTACGAGAAGGCGGCGCGCGGGATGGTGAAGGAGCTCAATGATCCGTACAGCGAGCTCTTCTCGCCCAAGGAGCTCGCCAGCTTCTCCCAGCAGACCAACGGCAAGTATGCCGGCATCGGCATGCAGATCCAGGATCTGCAGGGCGCCATCACCGTGAGCACGGTGTTCCCGCACACGCCCGCCGAACAGGGTGGCGTGCGCGAGGGCGATCAGATCATCTACGTGGACTCGCTCTCCACGCATGGTTGGAGCACCCAGAAAGTCTCCGACTATCTCATCGGTGAGCCCGGCACGAAGGTGAAGGTGAAGTTCAACCGGCCTGGCGTCACCGAGCCCATCGCGATCGACTTCACGCGGCAGGTGATTCACATCCCCGCCGTGCCGTACGCCATCGTGCTGGACAACCGGATCGGCTACATCCCCGTGCAGCGCTTCAACGAGACGTCGGCCGACGAGGTGCAGACCGCCGTCAATCAGCTCCAGCGCGAGGGCGCCAAGGGGATCATCCTCGACTTCCGCGGCAACCCCGGCGGCATCCTCGAGCAGAGCATCGCGATGTCGAATCTCTTCCTGAGGGGCGGACAGGAGATCGTCAGCGTACGGTCGCGCGCCTCGGCGCCGCAGAGCTTCGGCACCACGGGCAGCCCGCTCTTTCCCAGCATTCCGCTCACGGTCCTCACGGACGGCGGTACCGCGTCGGCGAGCGAGATCGTCTCCGGCGCGCTGCAGGACCATGACCGCGCACTTGTCGTCGGATCCACCAGCTTCGGCAAGGGACTGGTGCAGACGCTCTTCCCGCTCGACGGCGGCTACGCCCTCAAGATCACCACCGCCAAGTGGTACACGCCGAGCGGTCGCAGCATCCAGCGGGAGCGGAAGTTCGAGAACGGTCGCTTCGTGGACGAGAAGCCCGACTCCGCCGAGACCGAAGCCAAGAAGAAAGCGCGTCCTGCCTATCGCTCCGACGCCGGCCGCATCGTCTACGGTGGTGGCGGCATCACGCCGGACGTGCTCGTGCGCGACGATACGCTCACCACGGCCGAGCAGAATTTCACGAAGACCATCGCACCGAAGTCCCAGGATTTCTTCGTCGTCCTCAGCGACTACACGCTCGAGCTGTCGCACAACGCGAACAGGAGCTTCACCGTGCAGCCGCAGTGGCGCGACGAGTTCTACCGCCGCCTCACCGCCAAGGGCGTGCAGGTCAGCCGCGCCCAATACGATTCGGCCAGCCGGTACGTGAACCGGCTGCTCGAGCAGCGCGTGGCGCGGCTCGTCGGTGGCGATTCCACGGCCAAGCGCCGTGATCTTCCCTTCGACTTCCCGCTGCAGAAGGCGCTCGACCTGATGGAGAAGGGCTCCACGCAGAAGGACCTCTTCACCCTCGCTGCGGCACAGCCGACGATCAAGGAATAGGACGACAATCGTCACAACCGGAAGGGCGCATGGCGCACTAGATTGCGCGCCATGCGCCCTCTCTCGTTTTCCTCCCTCCTCGTCGGCGCAGCACTCGGCTGCGCCCATCAGACGCCGTCAGTCATCGCGCCCGGGACCGGCGAGCGGCATTTCGCCAACATTCGGCAGCTCACCAATGGTGGCGAGAATGCCGAAGCGTACTTCAGCGCCGATGGCAAGCGCCTGATCTTCCAGAGCACTCGTGATGGACGCGCCTGCGACCAGGAGTACGTCATGAACATCGACGGTACCGGGTTGCAGCGCGTCTCCAACGGCACCGGCAAGACGACGTGCGGATTCTTCTACGCCAACGACGAGCGCATCCTCTTCGCCTCGTCCCACGCGCTGCAGCAGGACTGTCCGCCGAGGCCCGACCCGTCGAAGGGCTACGTGTGGGGACTCGATCCGTTCGACATCTATACGGCCAGGCCCGACGGCTCCGACCTGCGTCGGCTCACCAACTACGGCGTCTACACCGCCGAAGCCGTCGTCTCGCCCGATGGGAAGAAGATCGTCTTCACCTCGCTCAAGGACGGTGATCTCGACATCTACACCATGAACGTGGATGGCACGGACGTGCGTCGCCTCACCACGACGCCGGGCTACGACGGCGGTCCGTGGTGGTCGCCCGACGGAAAGCAGATCGCCTACCGCGCCTGGCATCCCACCGACTCCGCGCTCGTCAACTATCGGGAGCTCCTCGCGCAGCGCCTCGTGCGGCCCAACCGCATGGAGCTCTGGGTCATGAACGCCGACGGCTCCGGCCAGCGGCAGATCACCCAGCTCGGTGGCGCCAACTTCGGGCCGTCGTGGACCCCGGACGGCAAGCGGCTGATCTTCTCGTCCAACTACACCCAGCCGCGCAGCGGGAACTTCGACCTCTATCTCATCAACCTCGACGGCACGGGCCTCGAGCGCGTGACGACGAACGAAACCTTCGACGGCTTTCCGATGTTCAGCCCCGATGGCCGGAAGCTCGTCTGGGCGTCCAACCGCCACGACGCCAAGGCCACTGAGACCAACCTCTTCATCGCGGACTGGGTGCCGTAGCGGGTACCGGCAGCAGCTGGCGGAGCCGCGCCACGCGCTCCGCCACTGCGGCATCATCGGCAAGGTCGGCGCGCGCCCGCGCCAGCGCCGACACCACCGTGGAGCTGTCGCGATCGCCGAACACCGTGCCGATCTCGCGAATCGACAGCGACAGCAGCTCCCGGCACAACAGCATGCCGATCCGGCGCGGCGCTGCGATCACGCGCGTTCGGCCCGGCCCGACGAGTGCGTCCGGAGAAACGCCCCACTCCGCAGCGACGGCTTCCTGAATCGCCTGCGCACCGGTGCTCACGGCGCCCGGATGGCGACGCGTCGGCAGCGCCCGGCGCGCCAGCGCGAGAGTGAGCGGCGCGCCGTCGAGCGCCGCCACGGCGAGCAGGCGCGCAAGATCCCCTTCCAGCTCTCGCACACTGCCTTCGCACTGCGCTGCGAGGTGGTGCGCCACGCTGGCGGGCAGCTCCACATCGAGTGAGCGCGCCTTGGCCTCCACGATCGCCACGCGATGCGCGAACTCCGGCGCGCCAAGTGTCGCCACGTGCGCGCCGCGGAATCGACCGACCAGTCGCGTTGCCAGCGCCGCCGATCCTCCTGCATCATCGCTCGTCAGCAGCAACTGGCGCTCCGCTGCCGCTGCGTCGCCCGCAAGGTCGGCAAGCGCATCCTGCGCCGTGGCGTGCCGGTCGAGCACGTGCACGTCGTCGATGATGAGCAGCGTCGCCGAACGGAGTGGCGCCAGCGCGGAGGTCGGATCACCTGACGCCACGCCCTGCGCGAGCCGGCGGAGAAATTCATCCGCCGTGAGAAGCGCCCACCTCCGCCCTGGCCGCATGGCCGCTTCATGCGCTACGGCATGCGCGAGGTGCGTCTTCCCCAGTCCCGTCGCGCCGGTGAGCAGCACCGGATTGTGCACCTTGCCCGGCGCCACGGCCGCCGCGGACGCGGCGGCGTACGCGCCTTCGTTGCTCTTGCCGACGACGAAGTCCGTGAACGTGTAGCGGGGATTGAGGGTGGTGGACACGCCAGACCCAAGCGCAAAACGCGTGACGCGTCGAAGCGAGCTCGACAACCGTGTGGAGAAGTGGTGGAGAGTACGCCTCCTGCCCTCTCACGGGGCATGGCATCCATCTGGACTGGCGCCCTGTCCTTCGGGCTCGTGAACATCCCGGTTACTCTCGCCAGCGCGGTCCGCGCCGCCGAACGGACCAGCTTCCGCATGCTCCACAAGGAAGACCTGACGCCCATCAAGTATGAGCGCGTCTGTCCGCGCGACGAGGAGATCGTGCCCTGGAACGAGATCGTCAAAGGGTACGAGTACGCCAAGGGCAAGTACGTCGTCGTCACCCCCGAGGACTTCGCTCGCGTGCGCACGCCGTCGAGCAAGGCCGTGGAGATGACCGATTTCGTGAAGGCCGACGAGATCGACTCGCGCTACTTCGATACGCCGTACTACCTCGTGCCGCAGAAGGGCGGCGAAAAAGCCTACGCGCTACTGCGCGAGGCGCTCGCCAACACGGAGATGGTCGGCATCGGCAAACTCACCCTGCGTCAGAAGGAACACCTCGTCGCGGTGCGCCCGCAGGACGACGCGCTCGTTCTCGAGATCATGCGTTTCGAGCACGAGCTCGTCGAGCCGGAGAGCATCAACTTCCCCGACGCCGAAGCGCAGCACGTGCGCCCGCAGGAGCTGGCGATGGCCGAGCAGCTGATCGGGAACCTCGCCGAGCCCTTCGACCCGTCCAAGTACAAGGACGAGTACGAGGAGAAGCTTCACGCCCTCCTCAAGGCCAAGCTCAAGGGGAAGAAGCTCCCCGACGAGACGGTGGAGAAGCCGGAGAAGACCAAGGTCATCGACCTCGTCGCGCGATTGCAGGAGAGCCTCGAGTCCACTACGCCGCGCAAGCGCTCATCGCGCAAGACGTCGGCGCGCAAGGCGACCCGCGCGAAGAGCGCCAGGAAACGACGGGCTTCCTGAGGGCCTCGGCGGGCCACGCTCTTGCAACGACAAAGGGACGGCGCCCACCGTCCCTTTGTCGTTGGGTCCGGTTCTTCCACCTTGCGCACCATGGACTCCCCCGCCGTTCGCGCTCCCGACTTTCCCGACACCCTCGACTGGATCCACGCCGGCGGCAGGCGTCTCTCCCTCGCCGACTTCCGCGGCCGCGTCCTGCTGCTCGACTTCTGGACCTACGGCTGAATCAACTGCATCCACGTACTCCCGCAGTTGCGGGAGCTGGAAGCTCGATACCCGGAGTCGCTCGCCGTCATCGGCGTGCACAGTGGCAAGTACATCACCGAGCGAGAGACACCACGCATCCTGGACGCGTCCATCCGTCTCGACGCCATTCATCCGACGCTCAACGACCGCCAGTTCCGCGTCTGGCGCGCGTACGCCGTCCGCGCGTGGCCCACGCTCGTCGCCATCGATCCCGCGGGCCGCGTGATCGGCATGCACGCCGGCGAGTTCACCGCCGAAGCGCTCGTCCCGTTCATTGACCGCACGCTCGCCGAGGCGCGCTCAGCGGGCACGCTCGTCGAGGGAGAGCTGCGCCTCGAGCCCGACCCGCCCACCATCGCGCCCGGTGAGCTCGCCTTTCCGGGCAAGGTCGCGCTCGACGGGCGACGTCTCGCCATCGCCGACAGCGGCCACCACCGCGTGCTCGTCGGGACCCTCGACGACAGCGGCCTCCACCTGCGCATCGAGCGCGTGATCGGTGACGGAACTGCTGGCTATCGCGATGGTGATGCGCCGCGCTTTCGCCATCCTCAGGGACTCGACTTCCGCGGTGATGCGCTCTACGTGGCTGACGCAGGCAATCACTCGGTGCGCGAGATCTCGGTCGTCACCGGCGCGACACGCACGATCGCCGGCACCGGCAGGCAACTCCGCACCCAGCGCGATCTTGACGCGGGTGCGCTCAGTTCGCCATGGGATCTCTGCATCGCCGATGACCAGGTCCACGTCGCCATGGCGGGGATCCATCGCCTCTGGACCATCCACCTCGACACTGGAGCCGCTGCACCGTCGAGTGGCACCGGCGCCGAGGCGCTCCACGATGGTCCGCACAGCGAGGCGGCACTCGCGCAGCCGATGGGCATCTGCGTCGCCGGCGACACGATCGCCTTCGCCGACTCCGAGTCGAGCGCCATTCGCCTCGCCGATCTCGATCCCGCTGGTGGCGTGCGCACCGTCGTCGGTACCGGCCTGTTCGACTTCGGCGACGTCGATGGCGTGGGCGATGACGCTCGTCTCCAGCACCCGCAGGGTATCGCCGCAGCGGAGGACGGCCGGCTCCTCGTGTGCGATTCCTACAACGATTCGCTACGCTGGGTCGATCCGTCGTCGCGTGCCGTCACGACGTGGGTGCGCGGGCTGCACGAGCCGGAAGGGCTCGCGCTCGACGACCGCTTCGTCTATGTGGCTGACACGAACGCGCACCGCATCGTGGTCGTGAATCGCGCCGACGGCGGCATCCAGCCACTCGCCATCGAACGCTGACGGCGCAACGTCAGCGCATCAGCACCGCCATGCACCGATGTTCTCCAGCACGTGCTCCGGCCGGCGCATGCCGGCGAGCACGGTGCGGACAGCGGGGAGCGAGGCCGCGAATCGCAGCGCGCGCTGCGCGTCCGTGCTGCAGTGTGGCAGCAGCTCGCGCATCTCCGCCGGCAACCCGTCGGTGAGTCGTCCCTGCATCAGCGGCGCGCTCGCCACCACCGCCACGCCGAGCGCGTCGGCAGCCTCGAGCAGCGGCACCAGGTGTCGGCCGAGCGACTGCGTCGGCAGTCGCGCCGCCTCCGGCATCGCGAGGCTCACCGGCAGCTGCACGGCGCGGAAGTGGTGGGTCGTTCCGCCCACCTCTCTCGCCAGCGCCACCAGCGCCGCGAGCGAGAGGTGCTGGCGATGGTCTGGCGGCACGCGCAGCCCCGCCCACGTCGCGCATCCATAGCCCGCGATCTCTCCCGCCGTCGAGCGCTCCTCGAGCAGCACGAACGCCGCGCGCAGTCGCCTCGCGAACGTCGCCCGGTCCACCGCGAGCAGCTGCTCTTCCGGATTGTGCACGTAGTAGAGATCGATCGCGTCCACGCCAAGGTTCGCCCGGCTGCGAGCGAGCTGTCGGGCGAGGAACTTCGGCGCGATGCAGTGTCCACCGCGCACGAGCTCCTCACGCGCAACCACCCCTGGCGTGAACAGCTCGCGCTCCAGCCACGCCTCGTACGCTTGGCGCGATCCCGGCGGCGCGCCATCGAAGGACACGTACCCCCCCTTCGTGCACAGCACGAGCTCGTCGCGCGCCGCATCCCCGCCCTCGATCACGTCGGCGATCGCCCGCCCTGCCGCACGCTCGGAGCGCTGGCAGCGGTAATTGATCGCCGTGTCGACCACGTTCACACCGGCGGTGATCGCGGTGCGGATCGCAGCGACATACGCCGCGTCCTCCTCGTCGGTGCAATCGCCCAGGTAGGTGCCGATGCCGAGCGCGCTCACGGAGAGGTCGCGCGGCAGTTGACGACGAAACCCCGCATCGGCACCCGTGCGCCCGAGGAGCCGTCGCGTACCCGCAGCAGACGCGTGACGCCTGTTGAGCGGGGCAGGCGTTGACGGTGGCGGAGCAAGCTGCGCCCCGTCCCGCGGCGAAGTGTCGTACGTGCGCGGGGACATGAACTGAAGACGGTACGACTCCACCGGCTCGGTAGCAAGGGCCGATGCGTCGCTCGCGCACGACGGCACTTACGTTGCGGTCGTGTCAGGTTCCTCGTTCCCGCCACCGGCCGCGTCGCGCGTGCCGGCCTGACGTCATTCCCGCTCCTCACCCGGACGCCGCTCGTGAACCGATACTCGGCCCTCCTCCTCGCCGGCGCTCTTGCCTGTGCTCCTCAGCACGCCCAGGTGCTCACCCCTGTGCGCATCGATACCTCGGGAGCGATCGTCGTTGTCGACACCTCGAGCCTGGGGCAGCCTCGTACGTCACGCGTGACGCTCAACGAAGCCGAGTTCGCCTCACTCTCCGGCCGCACGACCGCCGACGACCCGCTCGCGCGCATCGATCGCATGGACTGGCCCGGCCCCAACGCCTATCGCGCGGCGAGTGGGATGCCGGGACCGCAGTACTGGCAGCAGCGCGCCGACTACACCATCACCGCGACACTCGATACCACCGCGCAGCGCGTGAGCGGCTCGGTCACCATCCGCTACACCAACAACTCCCCCGACACCCTGCGCTTCGTCTGGCTGCAGCTTGACCAGAACCTGTACAAGCCTGGCAGCAAGGGCTCGGCGCTCTTCCCCGCCGACTCGCGTTGGGGCGTGCGCGGCTTCCAGGGCGGCTTCGAGCTGAGCGGCGTGCAGGTGAACGGTCGCAGTGCCACCGTGCGCGTGGATGACACCATGGGCCGCATCGATCTCGACCAGCCCATCGTCCCCGCGGGTGGCAAGGCAACCATCTCGATGAGCTTCGCCTTCCGAGTCCCCGAACATGGCTCCGATCGCATGGGCCGCGACGGCACGCTCTACGAGATCGCGCAGTGGTATCCGCGCATGGCCGTCTACGACGACATCCGCGGCTGGAACACCGATCCCTACTTCGGGCAGGGTGAGTTCTACCTCGAGTACGGCGACTTCGACGTCAGCATCACGGCACCCGCCGGCTACACCATCGCCGCCAGCGGCGTGCTCCAGAATCCAACCGAGGTGTTGAGCGCTGCCGAGCGCGAACGTCTCGCTCGCGCCGCGAAGTCGGACAGCGTGATCGCCGTGATCACCCGTGCCGAAGCCGTCGCCACGCCGACTCCGGGCACGAAGACGTGGCGCTTCCACGCGGAAAACGTGCGTGACGTCGCGTGGGCCGGCGCGCCGGACTTCCGCTGGGACGCCGTCAACGCCGATGGTGTGCTCGCACAGGCGTACTACCAGCAGGCGAAGGCTGGCGCCGCTTGGGAGCAGGCCGCCGAGCAGACGGCGTGGACCATCCGCAACTTCTCCGAGCTGTTCGCGAACTACCCGTATCCGCAGGCCACGTCGGTCGCCGGTCCGGTGGGGGGCATGGAGTATCCGATGTTCGTCATGGTGCACTACGGCAACGAGGCCGGCGATCCGAAGTCCATCTTCGGCACCATCAACCATGAGCACGGCCACGAGTGGTTCCCCATGGTCGTCGGCTCCAACGAGCGTCGCTACGCGTGGATGGACGAAGGCTTCAACACCTACATCGACGCCTTCGCGCTCGACCGCCGCTATCCCGGCACCAACACCTGGCCGAGCTACGTCGCGAACTGGAAGGCGACCGTTGACGCCGGCATCGACACGCCGCTCATGACGCCCCCCGATCGCATCGACGCGCGCGCACTCGGCGCCATCGGCTACCGCAAACCCGGCGCGGTGCTCCTCGCGCTGCGCAATAACGTCGTCGGCAAGGAAACGTTCGATCGCGCCTTCCGCGAGTACGTCCGCCGCTGGTCGTACAAGCACCCGTCGCCAGCCGACTTCTTCCGCACCGTCGAAAACGTCTCCGGAATGGATCTCGGCTGGTACTGGACGGCGTTCTTCTACGGCACCGGGCGTCTCGACATCGGCATCGACAACGTCATGATGCGCCAGCAGGAAGGACAGAACTACGCCGTCGTCACGCTGCGCCGGAACAGCGCCGTGCCCTTCCCCGTGCACCTGCGTCTTCGCTTTGCCGACGCGTCCACGCAGGATGTGGAGCTTCCGGTGGAGATCTGGTCGAAGGGTGATCGCCATGAGGCGGTGATCGCGGTCAAGGCGCCGGTGGTGGGCGTGCGGCTCTGGCCCGAGGGCGTCGTGCCCGACTGGAATGCGACGAACGACATCTGGGGCACACCGCCTGCGGCCTCAGCGAACGGATCGGCGACGACGGGCGGCCTGAGCGGCGAAATCGGCGGCCGCGCTACGCCGTGATTGATGTCATCCCGCACTCGCGCAGCGAGTGTCGGGATCTGTCCTGTCGGGAAACACCCGCATGGTCGCTCATCCGGCCATCGGTTAGATTCGGGGTTCGGTCGCGACGGACGCTCGTCGCGACCGAACGCACGTCACACGTCAGTGAGGGTTCGCAATGCTTCATTTTGGTGCCTGGGCAAGCCAGTGGTGGATGCCCGTGCTCTTCATCGTCGTCGCAGGGCACATCACGAACGTCTGCGTCACGCTCTTCCTTCATCGCTCGCAGACCCATCGCGGCGTCCGGCTCCACGCCATTGCCGCGACGCCGATGCGCCTCTGGCTCTGGCTCACCACGGCCATCGTCACCAAGGAATGGGTCGCCTGCCATCGCAAGCACCACGCGTTCGCCGATCGCGAAGGCGACCCGCATAGCCCGGTGATCGAGGGACTGCGCGAGATCCTGCTCAAGGGCGCGTTCTACTACCGCAAGGCCGTCCGCCAGCCAGGCATGCTCGAGAAGTACGGCAAGGGCACGCCCGCCGACTGGCTCGAGCGGCACCTGCTCACCCCGCTCAACTGGGTCGGCATCCTGCTGATGCTCGGCATCGACATCTGGCTCTTCGGCTTCTTCGTCGGGCCGCTCGTGTGGGGCGTGCAGATGATCTGGATCCCGCTCTGGGCCGCCGGCGTCATCAACGGCATCGGTCACGCGCTCGGGTATCGCAACTTTCAGGTGAAGGACGAGAGCCGGAACATCTCCCCCATCGCGATCTGGCTCGGCGGCGAGGAGCTGCACAACAATCACCACGCCGATCCCAAGAGCGCCAAGTTCAAGGCGCGCTGGTTCGAGTTCGACATCGGCTGGGTCTACATTCGCGCCCTCAAGCTCTTCGGACTCGCCAGGATCGAGTACGCACGCAACTACGGCTCGGCCGCGAAGCGAAAGGACGACATGGCGGTGGAGGCGACCGGTCTGACCGTCTGACCCGCTGGGTCGCCTCCGGCGACCTGCCCGTCGGACCGAAAAGGCACGCCGAACCCAGTTCGGCGTGCCTTTTCGCAGTTTAGGTCCGACGAAGAGCGGCGCGTAGCGCCGCGAATGGGTCCGACGAGCAGCCAGCGCGAAGCGCTGGCGAGCGGGTCCGACGAGCGCCGGCGAAGCCGGCGCGGGTCCGACTCGCACCCGTTGAAGAGTGTAGATTCCAACCCAGAATCCATTCGTCCAACGAGGATCCCCATGCCCGCTACCGTCACCTGCGCGCGCTGCGGCCAGACGCGCGCCGGCTTCGAGCGTCCCCCCTTTCCCGGCGCCATCGGCGCCCGGGTCGTCGATGAAATCTGCCAGGATTGCTGGGGCCAATGGCTCCGCCAGCAGACCATGCTCATCAACCACTACGGGCTCAACGTGATGGATCCGCAGGCGCGCAGCTTCCTCACCAAGAACATGGAAGCGTTCCTGTTCAAGAAGGGCGGCGAGGAGGAGGTGGACACCACGAAGCAGGGCACCATCTCATGGTGACCACCCTGCGCTCCCACTCGTACCGCGCCCTCACCGCCGGCGTCGCATCGCTCGTCGCGCTCGGCATGCTCGGCGCCTGCGCCACGGCGCGTGGCAATGCCTCCGCACCGCCGGCCGTCGGCTCCGCCGCCGACCAGGCGTGGGCCGACTCCGTGCTCGCGACGCTTTCCCTGCGCGACAAGGCGGCCCAGATGGTCTGGCCCTGGGTGCTCGGCGACTACACCGCCAGCGATGACCCTGCCTATGAGCGCATCGCCGGCCTCGTGCGTGATCAGCATCTGGGCGGCATCATCGTCTCCGTTGGTTCGCCCACCGAGATCGCGTCCAAGCTGAATGCGCTCCAGCGAGTCAGCCGCATTCCCCTCCTCGTGGGCGCCGATCTCGAGACGGGCGCCGCCTTTCGCGCCCGCGGCGGTTACTTCCTCCCCAATGGCATCGACCTCGGCGGCGCCACCGCCTTCCCGTATGAGATGGGCATCGGCGCCACGCGCGACTCCGCGCTCGCCTACGCCATGGGTCGCGTCACCGCGCGCGAGGGACGCGCACTCGGCATCCACATGGCCTTCGCCCCGGTGGTGGATGTCAACAACAACCCGAAGAATCCCGTCATCTCCATCCGCTCCTTCGGCGAGAATTCCCGCCTCGTCTCCAGGCTCTCCGCCGCCTTCGTGCGCGGCATCGAGGACAACGGAATGCTCGCCACGGCGAAGCACTTCCCCGGCCACGGCGACACCGAGCAGAACTCGCATCTCGAGCTCGCGCGCGTCAATGCATCGCGGGCCGAGTTGGATACCGTCGAGCTTCCGCCCTTCCGCGCCGCCATCAAGGCGGGCGTGAGCGGCGTGATGACCTTTCACGGCTATATCCCCGCCCTCGACACCACCAACACCGCCGCCACGCTCAATCCGCGCATCATGACCGACCTGCTGCGCGGGGACCTGGGCTTCCGCGGCATCGTCGTCACCGATGCCCTCGACATGAATGGCGTGCTCGGCGGCATGACGATGGCCGAAGTCAGCCAGCGTGCCGTGCTCGCCGGTGCCGACGTCCTGCTCATGCCCACCGATAACGTCGGCGCGATTGACGCGGTGGTGGACGGTGTGCGCACGGGTCGCTTTCCCGAGTCGCGCATCGACGCGTCGGTGCGCCGCCTGCTCGCCGCCAAGCATCGTATGGGGCTCGATCGGGACCGCCTCGTCGATCTCCAGGCCCTGCGCAACATCGTCGGCGACAGCGCGAACGTTGCCGTGGCGCGGAGCGCGGCGGAGCGCGCCATCACACTCGTGAAGGACTCGCTCGGCATCGTGCCGCTGGGCAAGCTGCCGAAGACAGCGCGCATCGTCAGCCTCACCATCGCGCCACGCACGGACCTCGGCGCCGGCTCCGCGTTCAATGGCGAGCTGACACGTGTCTTCCCGGGCCTGCGCGCACTCACGCTGTCCCCCGAGTCGGTCTATGGTGCTGCCGCCGCCGGCGTTGGCGCCGCGGTCACCGGCGGCACGTACGTCGCCAGCCCGCAGCCGACGCTCTTCCCTGCGTCGGTGGAGAACGCGCTGCGCGCCGCTCAGGGCGCCGATGTGGTGATCGTGTCCTCGTACTTCGGCGCCAGCTCGTCCACGGCGTCGCTCGCCGCGCCGGTCGGCATGGCCGATCTCATCACCGGGCTTCAGAAGGCCGGTTCGCGGGTCGTGCTCGCCACCTTCAGCAATCCGTACATCGCCACCGAACTGCCGTCCACCGAAGCCTACCTGATCGCCTGGGGCAGCCTTCCCGTCTCGCAGCGCGCTGCCGCGCGTGCATTGCTCGGGTTGGCTCCGATCACGGGCCAGCTTCCCATCACCATCCCGGCAGTCGCACCGTACGGCGCCGGACTGCAGCGGGAGGTACTGCCGACTGCACTGCCTTGACGCGCCTGGGCGCGCGAGGCAGTGTGGAGCGGTGCACAGGCCGACGGCCTTGACATTGGTATCGCTCCGCTACTAATTCGCGCGCGTCATGCGCGAGCGTCACTCCCTTCCTGTCAGGCCAACCGCGCGCCGCCTCACCGTGGCCGTGGACGTGGTGACCCTCTCGCCGCGCGACGACGCGCTCGCGGTCCTGCTCGTTCCCGCCCTCACCGGGGCTCGCGAGCGATGGTCGCTGCCGTGGGACGGCCCGCGTGAGGGCGAGCGGATCGAGGAGGTCGGCGCTCGCCTCGCCCGCGCGCTCCTCGGCACCGCACCGACACTCGTCGAACAGGTCGGCGCGGCGAGCGACGGTCGGCGCCACCCGGGTGGCGCCGCGGTGTCCATCGGCGTCGTGGCCCTCTCCCCGCTTGGCACGGCCACGCCGACAGCCGGCTCCGGAGCGGCGTGGTTTCCCATCGGTGAATTGCCGCCCCTCGCGCCTCGGCACCGTGCGATCGTGGACCATGCCGCGCTCAGGGTACGCCAACGGCTCGATCAGTCGCCGATCGCCTTCCAGCTCCTCCCGCCCACCTTCACCCTGAGCGAGTTGCAGGGCATCTATGAGCTTCTCATGGGCCGCCGCCTGCACAAGGCCAGCTTCCGCCGCGC
>Ga0207657_10002072_pt1 | contig 21689 bp, 21 predicted proteins | sample KBSC33metaG_FD_184316 | JGI IMG/M metagenome (GOLD analysis project Ga0207657, IMG submission 184316) | Corn rhizosphere microbial communities from Kellogg Biological Station, Michigan, USA - KBS C3-3 metaG (SPAdes) (version 2) | ecosystem: Host-associated > Plants > Roots > Rhizosphere > Soil ... | reverse complement strand
GCGTTTACCTGACCGTTCTCGCTCTTGCGACCCTTGCCGCGGCGGGGACGTTCTACCTCGGCGCGCCGAACGTCACGCACGGCTGGTTCACGTTCGTCATCCTCGCCGTCGCCGCGACGCTCGCGCACACGTTCCCGGTCAAGTCGCCCCGGAACCAGATGTACCACACGTCCGTGGTGTTCCTCGTCGCCGCGGCGCTCTTGCTGCCTCCCGAGCTGATCGTCTTGATCCCGCTCGTGCAGACGGTTCCGGAGTGGCTCAAGGAGCGGTACCCATGGCCGATCGCGGGCTTCAACATCTCGAACTACACGCTCGACTCGCTTGCGGCGTGGGGGACGGCGACCCTCGTCAACCGGCACGGCGAGTCGCTCATTGCGAACCCCGAAGCGCGCTTCGCTGTCGCGGGTCTCGCCGCGGCCGTTGCATTCGTTGCGGTGAACCACGTGCTCGTCGGCGTGATCCTGAAGCTCGGGCGTGGGCACAGCTTCCGCGAGAGCGGCCTCTTCGGTGTCGAGGCGATCTCGGTCGACGTCGTGCTCACGATCCTCGGCGTGTCGCTCGCGGCCTTCTGGAACTGGAACCCGTGGCTGATCTTCGCCGCGCTCGCACCGCTCGTCGTCGTCCACCGCTCGCTCAGCGTCCCGCAGCTCCAGGCGGAGGCACGCGTCGATCCGAAGACGGGTCTCTACAACGCGCGCTACTTCGCGACGACGCTGGCCGCCGAGCTTGCGCGCGCGGCGCGGTTCGAGCGCCCGATGTCGCTGATCATGGCCGACCTCGACCTGCTGCGCGACATCAACAACAGTTACGGCCACCTTGCAGGTGACGCGGTGCTGAAGGGCATCGCCGAGATCTTCCACGCAGAGCTCAGGCACTACGACGTGCCGGCACGCTTCGGCGGCGAGGAGTTCTCGATCCTGCTTCCGGAGACCCCTCCCGAGCAGGCGATGGAGATCGCCGAGCGCATCCGCCGCGCGGTCGCCGAGCGGGAGTTCGAGGTCGAGACGGCGGCGGAGCCGATCCGCGCCACCGTGTCGCTCGGTGTCGCCGGCTTCCCGAAGGACGGCGCCGACGCGAACGAGCTGATCCACCAGGCAGACCTCGCTGTGTATCGCGGCAAGCTCCAGGGCCGTAACCGCGTCGTCGGCGCGAGCACGGAGCCTCTGCTGCTCGCGTCCGAGCGTGGGGCGAAGCTGCGCGCCGTCGTCGAGGACGGCGAGCACGTGACGCCGCTGCCGGCCGCGGACCCGATCGACCAGCCCGAGGAGCGGCGCTCGCCCAAGCCTCGCACGCTGCACGGCCCGACGTTCTTCCAGCTCTCGCGTCGTCTTGCGCTTGTCGTCGCGTCGGTCAGCGTCATCGGCATCGGTGCGGGCGCGGCGGGCCTCATCTTCGGCAACAGCACGGACTACGTGGGCCTGCTCGCCGTGCTCGCTCTCGTCGGCGCCGGTCAGGCGCTGTCCTTCGAGCTGGCCGAGGTCGAGGGGTCGCTGTCGGTCAGCGTGGTCGGCTCGCTCGCCGGCGCAGCGCTCTTCGACTATCGCGCGGCCCTGCCGCTCGCGGTGACGATCGCCGTCGTCGACTGGAGCGCCCGGCGCAACTCGCTGCACACGGTCGTCTACAACATCGGCACGATGGCTCTCTCGTCGCTCGCCGCGGCGGGAGTCTTCTCCATCTGGTCGGCGAGTGGCAACCCCGGACGGCTCTTGATCGCGACGCTCGGCCTCGCAGGCGGCGCGCTCTACTTCCTCGTCAACATGGGCCTGCTGAGCTTCGCGTCCGGCGTCGAGGGTCACGAGTCGCCGTGGGCTGTCTTCCACGAGCGGTTCGCCTGGCTCCTGCCGCACTACGTCGTGTACGGCTTCATCGGCGCAGTCATGGGCATCGGCTACACCGCCGTCGGCCTCTACGGTCTTGCAGTCTTCGCGGTTCCGCTGCTCCTCATGCGCAAGACGCAGGAGGCGTACCTCAAGCACACGCAGAAGTCGGCGCAGAAGCTGCGCGAGGCGGCCGAGACGATCCAGTCCCAGAACGTGTCGCTCGAGCAGGCGAACAAGGCGCTGCGAGAGCGCTCGACGGCGGCGATGGAGTCGTTGTCGGCCACCGTCGACGCGCGCGACTCGTACACGGCCGGTCACTCGCGGCGTGTGCAGCAGCTCTCGCTTGCGATCGGACGTGAGCTCGCGCTCTCACAGGCGGAGCTCGAGCTGCTCGGATACGCGGCACTCTTCCACGACATCGGCAAGCTCGGCATTCCGGACGCGATCCTGCTGAAGCCTGCGAGCCTCACGCCCGAGGAGTGGACGCTGATGCAGCGTCACGCAGAGGAGGGTGCGCGCATCATCGATCGCCTCGGGTTCCTCGAGGACGCCGTGCCCGCCATCCGGCACCACCACGAGCGCTTCGACGGCACGGGCTATCCGGACAAGATCAGCGGTGACGAGATCCCGCTCGGCGCCCGGATCATCCATGTCGCCGACGCGCTCGACTCGATGCTCACGACACGCATCTACCGGGCCGCGCGCCCGGTGAACGAAGCGCTCACCGAGGTGAAGGACAAGGCCGGGTCGCAGTTCTGCCCGCGCTGTGTCGCGGCGCTCGAGCGGATCCTGCCGCTCGACTCGGTCGTCGCCGACCTCCCCCTTGCCGAGGCGGAGCACCAGCCCGAGCTCGTTCGCGCTTCCTGACGCTGGCGGGTCCTTTACGGTTGAGGCGGTGAAGCCCAACCGCTCGATTCCGGCGGCGACGGTCATTCCCGTCCTCATCTATCCAGACGTGCGCGAAGCGGTGAGCTGGCTCGGCGCGGCATTCGGATTCGAGGAGCGGCTCCGGATCGGCGAGGCGCACCGCTCACAGCTCCGCGTCGGTGACGGCGCCGTGATCGTCGCCGACGTCCGCGGTGAGCAGCATGCGCCGCGGCCAGGCGAGGTGACACACCTCGTGACGGTGCGCGTGGAGGACGCTCGCTCACACTGCGAGCGTGCGAGGGCGAACGGCGCTCGGATCGTCACGGAGCCCACCGACTGGGAATACGGTGAACGGCAGTACGTGGCGGACGATCCTGCCGGGCACCGCTGGACGTTCTCGGAGACGCTCGACGACGTCGACCCCGCGGAGTGGGGCGGGACCCTCGTCGACGCACCCGAACAGGCGTAGGCTCTCCCCGTGATTCTCCGCGTGCTGCTGGGCATCCTCGGGATCGGTGCGCTCGTCGCCGGCGGCGTCGTGCTGGCGCTCGCAGCACTTGCTGCGATGCTCCTGCTCGGGCCGCTCGTCTTCTGGGTCGCCTGGAACGTCCTCAACTTCGCGCACGCGGTCGGCCTGCCCGAGCTCGGCTTCTGGGGGATCGTGCTCGCGACGCTCTTCCTCGTCGTCGGCTGGTTCCCGAAGGTCGTGATCGCGGCCATCGTCTTCCTCGTCGACCCCGCGTGGTTCCACGGGACGTCGCAGGTGCGCTGGCCGGAGCCGACGTTCCGGAACTTCGTCGCCGTCGCATTGCTCGCGCTGCTCGCGTCACGTCCGCACGCGCACGCGCAGAAGACGCGCGACAAGCGCGCCTAGCCCGTCTCGACGGCGGCCAGCCTGAGCCAGGCGGCGAGGTCGTCGAGCTCCGCCTGCACAGCCTTCTTCATGACACGCGTGAACTTCACGTCCTCGTGGATCGCGTGCACCCGCAGCACGGAGGCCTTGTGGTCGGCGGTCGCGTCGACCTTCCCGACGAGCCGGTCGTGGTGGAGGATCGGGAGGGCGAAGAAGCCCCAGCGCCGCTTCGCCGCGGGCTTGTACATCTCGAGGGTGTACTCGAACTCGAAGAGCTGCTCGGTGCGAGCGCGGTCGTAGACGAGCCGGTCGAACGGCGAGAGGAGCGCCGTCCGTCCCTCGAAGTCGCCGCCGAGCGCACCGGGGTCGACGCGCCACTCACCCTTGACGCCCTCGACCACGGCGGGCTCGCCCGCCTCCCCGACGTCGATCGGCTCGATCGGCATCGCCGTCGTCTTCTTGCGGGCGATCCCGAGCGCAGCGAGCCGCCGCTCGTTCTTCGTGCGGTCGGCCTCGTCCACGGTCGGGACGACGACATCGGCGGGGTAGACCCGCTCGGCCAGGTCCCAGAGGCGCTCGCGCCCGGCGCGCCCGGCGATCGCGATCTCGCCGCGGAGCATGAGGAACTCGAGCATCTGGGTGACGTTGCGGTTGTTCGTCCAGCCGGTCGAGGCCCACGGCACGATGCACGTGTCCGGGATGTCGCGCGAGCTCAGCGGCCCCGAGGCGGCGAGCAGGTCGAGGATGTCGCGCCGGAAGCCGTCGTTGTCACTGAGCCACGCGCGCGTCCGCTCGCGGCTCGGCCACTCCGAGGCGCCCGCGAGGTAGAGGCCGAGGTCGCTCGTCGGCCGCACGAGGGCGTTGTGCTCGAACAGCGTGCGGTCCTGCTCCAGCGCCCGCCGGAGGTCTGCGGGGTCGTACGCGGAGCCGAGGCGGCTCCAGGCGACGAGGTCGGCGTTGGGGGCGACGGCCGCTGTCGGATCGATCTGCAGCAGCGTCAGGCGCCGGACGACCTCGAGCAGGTCGGTCGGCCGTGGCGCGTCGAGCAGCTGCGCGCGCACGGCGATGCGCCGGGCATGCGCCTTCGTCAGTCGGTGCACGCGCTGGAGGCTAGCAGCGGCGCGCACGGGTGCACTTGCGTTCTGCCCAACTTGCTCTACCATTGTTGTGATGCCCCAGAAGCCCCGTTTTCGAGCGGTGGCTGCGATCGATCCCGGCAAGCTCGCGGAGTTCCAGGCCGGGATCCGCAAGCGCTACTCGGATGAGCAGATCGTCGGCGAGCTGATCGCGTGCGCCGAGCGGCTCGGCCGCTCACCGACCATGCGCGAGTTCGCGGGCGACCCGGCGACCTCCGTCCATCCGCAGACCGTGATCGAGCACTTCGGCTCGTGGAACGCTGCGAAGCGCGCAGCCGGCCTCGTGCCGCGCCGCTTCGCGACGCGCGACGAGCTGCTCGGGCTCCTCAGGAGCCTGGGGGAGGAGCTCGGCCGCCCGCCGACCGCCCGCGACATCGACGAGCACAAGGGCCGGCTGCCCTCGAAGTCGCTCTACTGGCACACCTTCGGCTCACTCTCCAACGCGCTGCGCGAAGCCGGGTTCGACGTCCCGCTCGGCGAAGAGCGGCTCGAGCGTGCCGTCGAGCAGGGGGCGCAGCTCGCGCGCAAGCTCGGCCGCCTGCCGAAGTTCGCCGACTGGGCCGAGGCGCGCAAGCAGGATGACGCGCTCCTCACCGAGTGGCAGGTCTATCGCATGTTCGACGCGCGCCGGGGCGCCTGGTCGACGTTCCAGTTCCTCGTCCGCGAGCGGCTCGGCGAACAGGGCGTCCCCGTGGGGACGGACGGACGGCTCGGGAAGAAGAAGCGCTCTTAGGCTGCCAGTGCCGCGAGGGCCGCGAGACAGGAGAGGCCCTCCTGCGGTGCGCGAACGGCGGGGAGCACAACCGGGTCGGTGTACTCGCCGTCGGAGCGGAACGTCGTCGACCGTGCCACACGGGCGTCCCGCAGCTCGAGGAAGGTGCCCTCGACGATCTCGCGCTTGCGGAGCTTCACGTGGACGTACTGCTCGACGACCTCGAGCGCGACCCGCGTCGACGCGAAGAAGAGCTCGTGCTTGCCGGCGCCGATCCAGAGCGGGCGGCCCGCGCCGCGGGCGGCGAAGACGGTGCCGGGGACGCGCGAGTCGAGCCACGCCGCTGCGAGCGAGCCGCGCAGCTCTTCGAGTGCGCGCGGGTCGTTGTCGGAGTGTGCGGCGAGGCAGAAGATCGCCTCGGAGTCGACGGTCATGCGGGGCTCGCAGCGCGCACAGCTGTGGGGCGCGAGCAGCTCGTCGTCGTTCAGGATGATCCCGTTGTGGATGCCGACGACCGGCCCGTGCCTCACCGGGTGGTTGTTGGCGGAGATCGACGGGTGGCCCTTCGTGTAGTCGCGGACGTGGACGAGGAGCTCGGTGGCCTCTTGGGGCACGTCGATGCGCTCGAGGAGCTTGCTCGCCGGGGTGCGCTGCTTCGTCACGACCGGATACGCGCCGCCGGGGCTCCGGTGGGCGTAGCCGACGGCGTCGGCGCCACGCTCGGCGATCCCGGCCAGGAGCGACTGCGCCGCAAGCGTCCTCGAGACCGCGCTGCGCGAGGAAAGACTGTATCCCGCGATGCCGCACATGGCTTTCTGAAAAGACTCCTCGGAGAGACCCTCGTCAACTGGGACGAGAACCTTGAGACCCAAGTTAGCGATGGATTCGGCGGGTACGCGTAGGTTCCCTTTGGGCTATCAAGCAACGAGGGGCACCAGCCGATAGACGGGAGGTGATCGAGCAGCGGCCGCTCACGGCAGCAACCGACCCGTCCGAGGCAGTCGAGCCCCATCTGGAGCTCGTGCCGGCCCTCGACGACCCGGAGACGGTTGACCTCAGCGCGCCCGAAGAGGCCGAGACCGAGGACGCCGAGGAAGCGGACGACGCTCCCGACGAGGCGGCGGAGGTCGAGGCGCTCGAGAGCGCCGTGCAGGCGCAGGATCCCCTGAAGCTCTACGTCCGCTCGATCGGCGGCGGCCCGCTCCTGACGCGCCTCGAGGAGCGCGAGCTCGCCCGGCGGAAGGACGCCGGCGACGAGGCCGCGAAGCGGCGGCTGATCGAGGCGAACCTCCGCCTCGTCATGTCGATCACGCGCAACTACACGAAGGCCGGCGTGCCGCTCCTCGACCTGATCCAGGAGGGGAACCTCGGCCTCATCCGCGCCGTCGAGAAGTTCGACTACAAGATGGGCTACAAGCTTTCGACGTACGCGACGTGGTGGATCCGACAGTCCGTCACCCGCGCGCTCGCCGACCAGGGCCGGACGATCCGGCTCCCCGTGCACGTCGCGGATCAGGTCCGGCGGCTGCTGCGCTCGCGCCGCCAGCTCGCGCAGAAGCTGAACCGCGAGCCGAGTCTTCCCGAGCTCGCGAAGGACGCAGGGCTGACGGAGGACAAGGTGCGCGACCTGCTCAGCCTCGTCGAGGACCCGGTGAGCCTCGAGACTCCGGTCGGCGACGGCGAGTCGATGTACGGCGACCTGATCGAGGACGTCAACTCGGATGCGCCGGACGAGATGAGCGCGCAGAAGTCCCGCTCGATGGAGCTTGCGCACGCGCTCTCGCATCTCAACCCGCGCATGCGCCGCGTGCTCGCACTGCGCTTCGGTCTCGACGGCGAGACACCGCAGACACTCGAAGAGGTCGGCGCCGGGCTCGGCATCACGCGCGAGCGCGTGCGTCAGCTCGAGTCGCGCGCACTGCGCGAGCTGCGCAGCGCCGCACCCGATCTCGAGCTGTACCTTCGCGCCGAATAGCGCGCGGCGTTTCTACACCGCGGCCATCATCTGCATCTCGCGCAACCCCGCGAGACGACGCAGCGACTCGAGCTCGATCTGCCGCACGCGCTCGCGTGTCAGGCCGAGGCGCTTGCCGATCTCCTCGAGCGTCTTCGGCTCCTCGTCGACGAGGCCGTAGCGGAGCACGAGCACCTGCCGCTCGCGATCGGGCAGTGCCTGCAGCGCAAGCGCGAGCGCCTGGCTGCGCAACGACACCTCGACGCGCTCTTCGGGGAGCGGCTCGTCGCCGGCGACGAAGTCGCCGAACACCGCGTCCTCCGCCTCGCCGACCGGCTGGTCGAGACTCGCGGACGCACGCGCGGCGGCCTTCACCTCGCGTGCCTGCTCGATCGGCAGTGACGCTTCCTCGGCGATCTCCTCGAGCGTCGGCTCGCGGCCGAGCTCCATCCAGAGCGTCCGCTCGGCGCGGTTCATCTTCTGCATGCGCTCGACGATGTGCACCGGCATCCGGATCGTGCGCGCCTTGTCGGCGAGCGCGCGCGCAACCGCCTGTCGGATCCACCACGTCGCGTACGTCGAGAACTTGTAGCCGCGGCGCCAGTCGAACTTCTCGACCGCGCGGATGAGACCGAGCGTGCCTTCCTGGATCAGGTCGAGGAACGGCAGCCCCTGGTTGCGGTAGTTCTTCGCGATCGAGACGACGAGGCGCAGGTTCGACTGGATCATCCGCTGCTTCGCCATCATGTCGCCGCTCTCGATCTTCTTCGCGAGCTCGACCTCCTGCGCGGCCGTGAGCAGCGCGTGCTTGCCGGCTTCGCGGAGGAAGAGCTGGAGCGCGTCGGTCGTCGTCTCGACGGGCGCGGTGACGGCCGGGGGTGGGGGAGCCTCCTGCTCCGGCTCGACGACGAGCTCGATGCCTCTGCGGTCGAGCTCCTGGTTCACGGCTTCGAGCTCGAGCGGCTCCAGCTCGAGCGGCTCGAGGATCTCGTTCAGGTCGACCTGCCGCACCTGCCCGTTCGCTTCAGCGGCTTCGAGCAGCACCGCAAGTTCCTCGTTCACGAGGATCGAATCGATCTCGACCGTCAACGTTGCTCCCCCTGGTCGGTGGTTTGCCGTGTACTGCTGGTCTCCCGCGCCTTCATACAACCCAAACACGGGCGGCCTCCCGAAATCAAGGTCCCGCGGCGACGAGAGCTAGCGGCGCAGCAGGAGCCGGCGCGCGGCGGTGCCGAGCCCGACAACAGCGGCCGCCGCGAGCGTGAACACGTTCGACGTCACGCACGTGCGGCAGACGCCGCAGCACGCCTGCACGGCGGGTGCGAGATCGACGGCCCGGTTCAGAACCGGCAGGGCACGTCCGGAGGTGCGTTCGAGCATTCCCCAAGTCTAGGCCTGATTCCGGCTGATTGCCCGTGCACGGTAAGCGGTGTTATGTCAAGTTGGCACAAAGGAAGGCCTTGAGGGGCTCGCGGTGAAGCGAATGCCGTGGCCTCCTCCACCCGCCACCGGCGGCTGCTCTTCGGGCTTGCGATGGCTGCCGCGCTCTCGTCCGGCACCGCAGGCGCGCTCTCGGCGCGATCGCGACCCGCGGCGATCCTCCGGGTCGACACGGCGCAGCCGTCCTGGGTTGCGCCCGGTGCGCGCACGACCGTCGCGGGCTACGCAGCGGCCGACGAGCCGCTCGTCCTGCGCGCCGGCAGCAGCGTCCTCGCGCGGACGACGAGCGGCCCGCTCGGTGGGTTCCGCTTCCGCTTCCGGGCCCCGGAGCCCGGCCGGTACCGCCTCACGGTCGCAGCGGCGGCCCGCACCGTCCCCGGCGGCGTTCTCGTCGTCCGCCCGCTCGTCCTCGACGCGGTCGGCGACATCACCTTCGGCGAGCAGGTCGGCCCGGCCGTCCTCCGGTACGGCGGCGCCTACCCCTGGGCCGCCGTCGCAGGGACACTCCGACGGGCCGACATCACGACCGGGAATCTCGAGACCGCGATCTCGCGGGCCGGCGTCGCCGCGGAGAAGCAGTACGCCTTCCGCGGCCCGCCCGAGGCGCTCCCGCCGATGCGCTCCTCGGCCGGCTTCGACGTGCTGACGCTCGCGAACAACCACTCCGTCGATTTCGGCCGCGGCGCGCTCCTCGACACGCTCCGCTTCGTCCGTGCCGCCGGGATCAAGCCGATCGGCGCCGGGGCGACCGCTGCCGCGGCGCACCGCCCCGCGCTCGTCGACGCCGGCGGGATCCGGATCGCCTTTCTCGGCTACTCGGATGTGAACCCGTTCGGCTTCCCGGCGGAGGGCTCGAGCCCCGGCACCGCCCGCGCCGAGCTCGCCTCGATCGACATGGACGTCCGCGCAGCCCGCCGCCGCGCCGACGTCGTCGTCTGCTTCTTCCACTGGGGCACCGAGCTCCACCCCGCGCCGGAGCCCCGCCAGCAGCAGTTCGCCGCCGCGTGCCTCCAGGCAGGCGCCCAGGTCGTCCTCGGCGCCCACCCCCACGTCTTCGGCTCGGTCATCCGCCCCGGCTCGCGCACGCTCGTCGCCTGGACGCTCGGGAACTTCGTCTTCCCCTCCTCCGGGCTCACCGCCCGCACGGGGATCCTCCAGCTGCACGTCGACGCACGCGGCGTCCGCGGCTACCGCGTCCTGCCCGTGCAGATCGACGGCTTTCGCCCGCGGCTCCACTCCACCCGCCCCTGAGCCAGTTATCCACAGGTTGCACATACCGCTGTGGAAATGTTGATTATTCAAAATCCGCAAAGTGCGGACTTTTCGTGTCGCGTCCCTCTTGAACGTGTCCCGGCAACATGTAGATTCACAAGTGCGCCGAGCGCGCAGCGAGAGTAGGTCGAAGCAGCACCGAAGGGCTGTACGAGGAGGTCCGCAAGGGCCAAGATCGGAAAGTCAGCCGGAGCTGTGGACGGAATCGCAAGCGGCTCGGCGAATCTATGGTCCCGTTTCGCCGTTTTCCGTTCACGTAGACTCGCGCCCGTGCACCTGCCGAACCCGCCCAGCATCGACCCCGGCGTCATGGCGTTCGTGTGGGCGCTGCTCCTCGCGCTCTACGTCTACTTCGGGCTCGTCGCGATCGGGTCGAAAGGCGGCTTCGCGATCGTGATCGCGCTGCTCTCGTTCGCGGGGATCTGGCTCTTCGTCCGGCTACGCGGCGAAGACCGGCCGCGCGCCTAGGCCGCTCCGCAACCACGACGTCGTCGCCGACTCGTCGCCCGAGAGGGCGAAGACGAGCATGTGCGCGAGCTCCGGCCCGATCGCAGCGTCGAGACGCTGCCGCGCCGTCCGCGCATAGGGGTCGAGGCTCAGGCAATGGGCAGCGAGAAGCGACAGCCCACGATCGTGTGGCACGGCGTTCATCCCACGTTTTCTATCGGGCGCCTGCCGTCCCGCGCATGATCCCTGACGGTGGGGATACGGGGCCGCGAAACGCGCGACCCCGTATCGAAACCGCCGTTATTCCGTGGTGACGACGCGGTCGCGGGTCTCGACGGTGTCCGCCGGGACGGTCTCGCGCTCCTGGGTCAGCGGCTCGTCCGCAGCGAGCGGACGCCGCTCCTCGACGATCGTGTCCGCCGGTGCGACGACGGGTTCGACCACCGGCAGCGCGTCGAGCGACATGCCGACGACGACGCCGAAGCCGAAGGCGAGCGCGCCGTGCCAGAGGCCGATCGCATGCACGATCCCCATCAGCCCGAGGTCGTGGCTCCAGGAGACGAACCGCCCTTCGTGCCAGCCGTTGCCGGGCTGCGTCGCGAGGAGGATCCAGCCCGTCGCGACAAGCGCCGGCAGGACGCCGAGGAGCAGCGCCCCCGGCGAGATCCGGAGCCGGAGCCCGCTCGTCCAGCCTCCCAGCGCCGGCAGCAGCGAGAGCACGAGCCCCCCGCCCGCGACGATGCCCATGGCGGCCCAGAAGCGCGCCGTGGACTGCACTCCCACCTGCGTTGCGACCCAGAGCAGCAGTCCGGCCAGGCCGACGGCGAGCGCCGTCATCAGGCCGCGGGTCGCGTCGTAGAGTCCGTACCTGCGCATAGTTCACCTCTCGTCGCTTTTAGCGTTCGAGAGAAAACGTCAAAGTCGCCCAGATAGGTGCGCTACTCGAGCGCGAGGCGGCGGGCGTCGAAGCTCGCCGACCAGAGCTCGGCCCGGAACTCCTCGACCGAGGCGTGGAGGTCGTCCGGGAAGACGTGCTCGACCACCCCCACCTCGCGGTCGTTCCAGAACGGGATGTCCACGTGCTCGCAGGAGACGACGTTCACCGACGTCCGGTGACACGCAGGGCAGCACACCGCGAGGCCGAGCGACCGGTCGCCCGGGGCGAGGAAGAGAAACGACGACGGCGACACGGGGCGCGGCCGCTCCTCCGGGTAGCAGAAGAAGCTCCAGGGCCACTCCCCCGCCTTGATGCGCGCCGCTGCGAGCTCGCCGAGCTCGGCAGCGACGGGCTCGACGCGGGAGGTCATCAGGTTGAGGAAGACGCCGCTGTCGAGGCCGAGCGGAGCCCAGTCGAGCTCGTCGTGGCTGACGAGGCCGTCGTGCTCGCCGCCGCACGGGCACGCGAAGCGGACGCAGTAGACGACGGGATGGGCGGTGCCCGCGAGCGGCTCGAGCGTGCGGAAGGCGGAGAGCGCGACGCGGCTCTCCCCCGCGCTCGGGCACGCGAATGTGTACTTGCTCGTGAGAGCGTCGTACATGGTGGAGTTGTAATCGGTTTCCCGGACGGAAAACCTGAGCCTTCCCTCAGCAACCTGCTTTCAAGCAGGTTGCAGTCGTTCGAATGCGCGATCGGAGCCGACGACTGCAACCAGGCTGAAGCCTGGTTGCTCTCAGTAGGTGATCAGCGCGTACAGGTCGTAGTCCGCGAGGCGCTTGCGGCCTTCGAGGAACGACAGCTCGATCACGAAGTTCACGCCGACGACCTTGCCGCCGAGGCCCTCGACGAGGCCTGCGATCGCCTCGACCGTGCCGCCGGTTGCGAGCACGTCGTCGTGGATCACGACCCGGGCGCCGTGCGAGATCGCGTCGGCGGCGACCTCGAGCGAGTTCTCGCCGTATTCGAGGAGGTAGCGCGCCTTCACGGTCTCGGGCGGCAGCTTGCCCGGGCGCCGAGCCGGGACGAACCCACAGCCGGCCTCCTTCGCGATCGCGGCACCGAGGATGAACCCGCGCGCCTCCGCGCCGAGGACGAGGTCGGGCTCCCGCTCCGCCGTCCAGGCCGCGAGGCCGTCGACGGCCTGCGCGAGCGCCCCGTGGTCGAGCAGGAGCGGCGAGATGTCCTTGAAGCCGATCCCCGGCTCCGGGAAGTCCTCAACCTCGCGGACGTAGCTCTTCAGGTCGACGGCGGTCACTGGCCGACGAGTCTACGGACGTTGCGCGCGAAGAGGAGCTGGGACAGTTCCTGTGCCGCCTCGGACAGCGCCTGGAGGTCTTCGACCCCGGCGCGGCGGCGTTCCGGGTTCCGCGCGCGGAGCGCCGGCGACACGATCGCCTCGAGGAGTGCCGACTCCCGGTCGGCCGCAGTGCGGAAAGCCCGGAGATGCCGCGGCGCGATGCCGTAGCGCGCCAGCGTGTCGCACGCGATTGCGACGTCGAGATCCGTCTCCGAGTAGATGCGCTGTCCGCGTTCGACGCGCGGCTCGAGCAGCCCGAACTCCTCGAGCTCCCGTGCGCGGCGCGGGTCGATGCCGGCGCGTTCGCAGAGCTCCTCGAGCTCGAAGCCGTCCTCCGCCTCGCCGAGCGCGGTCCGCCGGCGGCGCCGCTCCTTGCCGGCTCCGGCGGCGAGCTCCTCACGGATCACGCGCAGGGGCAGGAACTCGTCGCGCTGCAGGCGCAGGATCGTCTCGAGGCGCTCGACGTCGTCCTCGCCGAAGAGCCGGTAGCCGCCCTGCGTGCGCTTCGGCGTCAGGAGCCCCTGATCCTCGAGGTACCGGATCTTCGAGATCGAGATGTCGGGGAACTCCGGCTTCAACCGGCGGCACACGGTGCCGATCGTGAGCAGGCGCTGGCGTGCGGGGGCTGTGGCTGCCATCAGGGCTGGAGGAAGGTGAAGCGGTACTTGCCGATCTGGACCTCGTCGCCGTCCTCGAGCTCGGCCGACTCGACCCGCTTGCGGTTCACGAACGTGCCGTTCAGGCTGCCGCCGTCCTGGATCGTCCAGCGGTCGTCACGCTTGATCAGCTCGGCGTGCTTGCGGGAGACGGTGACGTCGTCGAGGAAGATGCCGCAGTCGGGCGAGCGCCCGATCGTCGTCTGGTCGCCCTGCGGCTCGAAGCTCTCGCCTGCCCGGCCGCCGCCGGAGCGCACGACGAGCGCCGTCGCCTTGACCCCCACGCCGACGTCGCCGAGCTGCTCTAGCAGCTCTTCCCGCTCTTCGGCCGTGAACGTCTGCGTCGTCTCGCCGCTCTCCTGCGCATGCAGGAGCGCGCCGCACTTCGAGCAGTAGTTGGCGGCTTCCGGGTTCTGGAAGCCGCACTCCGGGCAGTAGATGTGGCTCATCAGGAAGGGGGCGTCGCCTTCCCGGCGAGGATCTCCGTCAGCGACGCGACATCGACCTGGTCGAGGACGCTCTGGCCGCCGGTCTTCTGGAGCCGCGCGACGAGCTCGGCCCGCAGGATGTCGATCTTCCCGTGCAGCAGGCGCCGCTGGTACGAGACCTCCTGCTCCTCCTTCGTGTACTCGTCGATCAGGCCTTTCAGGTCCTCGTCGGACAACGAGGCAAGATCAGGGAGCGGTTCCACGCGGACTGCCTTTCGCTCGGAGGGTCAAGTGGAACTTTAGCCTTTGCCGGCCCCGAGTCTAGACCTCGACTTGAGACCTCGGGAGATCGCGAGTCTCTATGTTCGCGCGTGAGCGGCTTCGCCCTGCTCGATGTCCTCGATGATCGCCCGCAGCTCGCCTGCGAGCTCCTCGGAGACCTCCGAGCTCTCGCCCTCCGCGTAGAGGTGGATCACCGGCTCGTCCGGGTCCGGGAGCGCCTGCGCCCAGCCGCGCTCCTCGAAGACCTTGATCCCGTCCGTGAGGTCGAGATTCCGGCCCGACCAGCGCTCGTTCAGGATCCGCATCACGAGGCCCTTCATCCCCCACGGGCATGGGACCTGGCGGTGGACGAGGGTCGGGCGCGGCAACTCGCCGACGAGCTCCGAGAGCGGCCGCTCGACGGGCGCCAGGAGCTCCAGGAGGTTCGCGAGGCTCGCGACCGCGTCGTAGCCCGGCAGGAACTGCGGGAAGACGTAGCCGCCCCCGACGGCGCCGGCGAAGATGACGCCGTCCTGCGCGGCCGCCTCCGTCAGCGCCTGAAGGGACGCTGCGGTGCGCACGATCTCGAAGCCGGTGTTCTCGACGAGCCGGTCGACCTGGCTCGTCACCGTCACCGGGAAGGCGAGCTTGCCGTGGTGGCCGTTCGAGCCACCGCCGATCAGGCTGAGATAGAGCAGGAGCGCCTGCTCGACGGAGACCTCGCGCGCCTGCTCGTCGATCAGGTAGAGACGTTCGCCGGCGCGGTCGAAGACAGCCCCGAAGTCGGCGCTCACCGCGGACACGAGCCGCTTCGCCTGGCCGATCGACGCCGCGAGGCCGTGGCCCTCGGCGTTGCCGTCGCTCGGGAACGCATGTGCTGCGACGACCTCGACGCCGAGCGGGCCGAGGACGAGCGGCAAGACGTAGGACGCTGCCGAGAAACCGTAGTCGACGACGATGCGAAAGCCGCGCGCCCGGATCTTCGCGGCGTCGACCGTGCTGAGCAGGTCGCTCGCGTACGTCTCGCTCACGCGCGCCGGGTACGACGCGCCGCCGACCTCGCTCGCGGCCATCCGGCGGATCTCGCCGCGGGTGAAGTGCTTCTCGACCTCTTTCTGCATCGAGGCCGTCATCTCGATGCCCGGCGCCTCGAAGAACTGGATGCGGATCGCCTCGGGGTCGTTCGGGCTGACGCCGACGTGGAAGCCCGCGGCGAAGCCCTCCGCCTTGACGAGGTGCCGCGCGACGGCGGCAGGGATGACGCGCAGGTCGGCGACGTCCACACCCGTCGACGCGACGCCGCTGATCATCGCCCGCTTGATCATCCGGCACGCCGGCGTGCCCTCGCGCGAGGCGACGACGCGGTCGCCGCGCTTGAGCGCGGTGCCGAGCGCGGCGGCGAGCTTGACGGCGACGTCCGGTGTGAGGTCGACGTTGACGAGGCCGGAGACGCCGTTCACGCGGAAGATGCGCTGGGTCCCGCGCGACTCCCAGATCAGGCTCTCGAAGAGCTGCGAGCCGGTCTCGACCTCCTTGTACGGGTAGATCCGGACGCCCGGCATGATCACGCTCTCGGAGCCGATCGTCACCTCGTCGCCGATCGCGACGCCCTCCTGCACGCGCACGTGCGAGCGGAGGTCGCACGAGCGGCCGACGATCGCACCCTCGACCGTTGTCGACCGTCCGATCGACGTCGAGCCGTCGATGATCGAGCGCGCCGTCCGCGCACGTTCGCGCAGCGTCACGCTCGACCCGAGCACGCTGTACGGCCCGACGGTCGCGTCGGCAGCGATGCGGCAGTAGTTGCCGAGGAACGCGGGGCCCTCGAGTGCGTCGAGGTCGTTCAGGTCGACGCCCTCCCCCACCCACACGTTCCCGCGGATGCGGATGCCGGGCACGTGCAGGCGCACCTTCTCGTCGAGCGCGTCGAAGTTCGCCTGCCGGAACTGGTCGAGGTTGCCGATGTCCTGCCAGTAGCCGTCCATGACGAAGCCGTACATCGGCCTGCCCATCTCGAGCAACAGCGGGAAGAGCTCCTTCGAGAAGTCGAACGGCCTGTCCTTCGGGATGTGGCGCAGCACTTCGGGCTCGAGCACGTAGATGCCTGTGTTGATCGTGTCGCTGAAGACCTGGCCCCACGACGGCTTCTCGAGGAAGCGCTCGATGCGGCCGTCGTCGTCGGTGACGACGATCCCGAACTCGAGCGGGTTCTCGACGGACTTGAGGCCGATCGTCACCGACGCCTTCTTCTCGCGGTGGAACTCGATCAGCTTTGTCAGGTCGACGTCGCAGAGCGCGTCGCCGGAGATGACGAGGAACGTGTCGTCCAGCCGGCCGGCCGCGAGCCGCACGGAGCCGGCTGTGCCGAGCGGCGACTCCTCGACCGAGTACGACACGTCGACGCCGAGCGTCTCGCCGCCGCCGAAGTACGAGCGGATCGCCTGTGGCAGGAATGCGACCGTGACGATGACGTCCTGGAAGCCGTGCTGCTTCAGCAACTCGATGATGTGCTCCATGCACGGCTTGCCGACGATCGGCACCATCGGCTTCGGCTGATTCGACGTCAGCGGGCGAAGGCGTGTGCCCTCGCCGCCTGCCATGACGACGGCCTTCATCGCTGCAGCGCCTTCCACGCGTCGCGCACGTAGAGGAGCGCGGCGACGACGGCGGCGGCGAGCCCGATCCAGAACAGGACGAGGGGCCAGCTCGTGTGGTCGTGCGTGACGATCCGGAAGCCGATCGCGGCGTAGAGCACCCAGGTCGCGCCCTTGCCGATCGTGTTCACGTCGAGGTCGATCCCGCGCGGCGCGAGCACGCGCCAGCCGGCGAGCAGCAGGAGGTCGCGCGCGATGATCACCACGAGCCCCGGCCACGGCAGCCGGCCGTAGGCGACGAGGAGGATGACCGCGGCATCGATCATCAGCCGGTCGGCAAGCGGATCGGCGATCTTCCCGAACCGCGACTCGACGTGCCACCGGCGCGCGAGGAAGCCGTCGACCTGGTCGGTTGCGCCGGCAACCCCGAAGAGGATCCCGGCCGGCCAGCTCGGCGCGTCGGCCGCCTTCACCATGAGGGCGACGAACACCGGGATGAGCGCGAGCCGCGCGATCGTCAGGGCGTTCGGAAGCTGTGTGAGCGGCGCGGGGACAGCGCGGGTAGCCATCCCCGACAAGTCTACGGTGGTGCAGATGGTTGATCGGTAATTGTCGTCGTCGCGGGGAGGGTCTGAACCAAGCAGTGTGGCCGACGCGACCGGTGCCAAGGCCGGTGGCCTTGGTGCCGGGCGAGGCGGCCGCAATGCGCAGCGTTCAGGCCCCCATCCGGGGCGGCGTTCAATTGCCGATCAACCATCTACCTCACGCTGTGAAAACGGGCGGCCCAGTACGTCGTCCGCAAGAGGTACGCCGTCTGGGCCGACGTCCCCACGAGGCCCCAGGCGCCGTCGTAGCCCGTGTAGCCGTGGCGGGCCTGCGCCGGCTCGATCTGCGTGCCCTCACCCCACTCGTTGAAGCTCGTGATCGACACGACGTCCGGGTGGGCGGCGAGCGCCGCCGTCCAGAGCAGGTCGTAGGTCAGACCGTTCTGCCGCGTCCGGCCGAGCGGCGGCTCGCCCGCCCGCTGGCCGTCGTACCCGGGGCCGACGCTCGGCGCGCAGGCCAGGCGCTTCGCGTGCGCCTGCGCGCACAGGCGTGCGAACTTCGCGCCCGTGTTCGTGAGGAAGTCGTAGGTGTAGACGCCGTCGAAGCCGCCCGCGGCGGCGAACCCCACCTTCTCGGTGCCCGCGAAGACCCGCATCGTCGACGGCATCTGGGCGCGCGCGGCGGCCCAATCCGCAGCCGGGAAGTCGCGCGGGTGGTAGATGTAAACGTCCCGTACGCCGAAGGAGGCGAGGTAGCCGAGGTCGAGCGCGACGGAAGCCGGGGTGCGGTCCGGGTACGGCTCGAGGTGGACGGCGACGGAGAGCCCGTGCCGCCGCGCCGCCGTGACGACGAGCGGCATGCGCGCGTCCTCGGCGGAGCCGCGGCCCCACCACGAGACGACGACCTCGTCGATGCCCGCCGACGCGATCTGCGTCATCTGCCGCTCGACGACGGCGGGGTCGCTGCTCGAGTAGGGACCGAGGGCCGGGAAGAAGCTCGAGTAGAGGTCGGAGGGCGGCCGGTGCCCGTTCTGGTCCCAGTGCTGCCAGGCGCCGTCGGTCGCCGGCGTCCCGTACCACGGGTAGTAGAAGATCGCGACGGTGCCGGCGCGCGCGAGTGCGGGCGCGCAGAAGAACGCCCAGGCCAGCCCCACGACCAGGAGGCGCCGCAGCACGCGCGTATCCTCTCGCGCGTGGCGGACGATTACCAGCTCCCGGGATTCGTCAACGCGCACAGTCACGCGTTCCAGCGGCTGCTCCGCGGCCGGAACGAGGGCGAGGACTTCTGGGCCTGGCGCGAGTCCATGCTGGACCTGGCCCGGTGTCAAACACCCGGACAGGTCCGCGAGAGCTACGCCTGGATCTACGGAGAGATGCGCGCGGCCGGGTACACCGCCGTCGGCGAGTTCCACTACCTCGGCCTGCCGGAGGCGCACGCGGCGGCGGAGGCGGCGGCCGAGGCGGGCGTCGAGCTCGTGCTCCTCTCCGTCGCGTACGCGCGCGGCGGCATCGAGCGGTTCCGTCAGGCGTCCGTCGCCGACTACCTGCGCGGGCTCGAGGAGCTCCGGGCGGCGGGCGTGCGCGTCGGCGTCGCCCCCCACTCCGTGCGCGCCTGCCCGCCGGACTGGCTCGAGGAGCTCGGCGCGTACGCAGAGGAGCACGGCCTGCCACTGCACGTGCATGCGGACGAGCAGCCGCGCGAGATCGAGGAATGCCGCGCGGAGCACGGGTTGCGTCCGATCGAGCTCCTCGACGAGTGCGGCTGCCTCGGCCCGCGCACCACGATCATCCACGGCACCCACGCCGACGGCCGCGAGCTCGACCTGCTCGGGCAGGCCGGTGCCCGCATCTGCGTGTGCCCGACGACCGAGGCGAACCTCGGCGACGGCTTCCTGCCTGTCGAGCGCGTTCTCCATCGCGGGATCGCGATGTGCATCGGCTCCGACTCGAACGTTCGGATAGACCCGTTCGAGGAGCTCCGCGAGCTCGACGGCATCGCGCGCCGTCAGGCGGGGCGGCGCGACGTGCTGACGGTCGACGCGCTGCTCGCTATCGGCGCGGACGAGGGCGCCGCGTCACTCGGGCTCGAGCGCTGGCCGTCGATCGCGATCGACGTTGCACACCCGCAGCTTCGCGGCGTCGACGACCCGCGTTCCGCGCTCGTTCACGGCTGCTCCGCCGACGTCGTCGTCAGGTGATCTTGCAGAGCTCGACGGCGCGCGCGACGTCCGCGCTGGTGAACGGCCTGCGATCCATTCGGTAGACCTCGACGAGCCCCCAGGTGCTCCCGTTGATCTCGAGGGGGAGCATCATGAGTGAGCCGTAGCCGAGCGCGCGCAGGATCGCGGCCTCGCCCGCGTCGACGTCGGGGTCGTCGAGCGTGAGCGTGCGCGGCACGCGCGTCTCGAGCACCTCCCCGGTCTGCGGGTAATCGGGAACGAGGTATCCCTGGCCCGACTGCAGCGTCGAGCCGGCCTGCACGCGCTCGGTGACGAGAATGAGCACGTCGCCGATGACGCGCGAGATCGCGCAGGCGTCCGCGTCGAGCTCGTCGACGAGCGCGTCGGCCGCCGCGCCGAGCACGTCGAGCAGGCGCAGGTTCAACCCCTCGGGCATCCGTGCGAAGTATCGCGCAGCGGCCGTGCGGGCGACCGTCAGCCCGCAGGCAGCCGGACGACGAAGAGGCCGCCCGAGGCGCCGGGAACGGCCTCGATCTCGCCTGCGACGCTTTGCGCGAGCCGCCGCGCGAGTGAGAGCCCGAGCCCAGAGCCGGTCCCGTTCGCGGCCCTCCCACGGACGCCCGGCTCGAAGATGCGCTCGTGCTCGGTGTCGTCGACACCGGGGCCGTCGTCGCTCACCGAGTAGCGCACGGACGATCCGACGCGCTCGATCTCGACGTTGATCGCGCTCGCGCCGTAGCGGCACGCGTTCTCGAACACCGGTTGGAGGATGCGCTCCGCGTACTCCGCCTCGACGCCGATGCGAATCGGCCGGTCGGGCTTCGCGATCTCGAAATCGAGTGACCGTTCCGCCGCGAGCCCGGCGCAGACGGAGGCGGCCTCGGTCGCGACGTCGAGCGCGTCGGCGGTTCCGTGTGTCGTGCCGGCCTCGTAGCGGGCGGCGGCAAGCAGCGCGTCGATCGTGCGGTTGAGCTGCTCCGCGTTTCGGTGCACCTGCGCGAGTGTGTCGCGGTACTCCTCCGGCGCTCGTTCGCGACGCAGGGCGAGCTCCGTCTCCGCGAGCACGCGCGAGAGTGGCGTTCGGAGCTCGTGCGACAGCTCTGCCGAGAACCGCTGCTCGTGGCGCAGGCTGGCCGCGAGCCGGTCGAGCAGGCCGTCGAGCGTCGCCGCCAGCTCCGTGAGCTCGTCGCGCGGCTCGCCGAGCTCGAAGCGGCGGTCGAGATCGCGCTCGCTCCACGTTGCAGCCTGGCGCGTCATGCGTGTCACCGGGCTCAATGCCGCCGCGAGCAGCCACCGTGCCGCGAGTGCCACAAGCCCGAGCACGAGGATCCCGAAGACGAGCGACGAGATGAGCGCAGTTCTCCGGGTCTGCTCGTACGGCGCGCGCGAGAGAGCGACGACGATGCTGCCGATCCGGTGGCCGCGGGCGAACACCGGGCGCGCGTACAGCCAGACGTCCGCGTCGCCCACGCTGCGGAAGCCGGCCGGCCCGGCTGCGGCGATGAGCGCTTCCGCGTCCACCACCCGGCGCGCGCGCGGCCGCTCGATCACCCGGTTGCCCTCGAGCACCCACACGCCTGTGTCGGGGACGGCGTTCGATCCTTCGCGTAGGCGTATGTGTCCGCTGGATGTGTCGATGACATCGAGTTGCGCGGCGGCGCGTGACCGCAGGACGGAGCGCGCATTCGCGTCGAGCGTGTGGGCGAGAATGACGTTGAAGCCGATCACGAGTGCGGTGAGGCTCAGAGCGACCGCACTCAGCACGACGAGGAGCAGCCGGCGTCTGATCATCCGACGCGGTAGCCGACGCCGTGCACGGTGCGTATCTCGGGTGCGCCGTCGATCTGCTTGAGCTTGCGCCTGATGCGCGCGACGTACGCATCGAGTGTGTTCTCCCGGACGATGGCGCCGTGCGGCCAACCTGCGCGCGTGAGCTCGCGGCGCCGAACCGCTTCGCCCGGCCGCGCCAGCAGCAGCGCGAGCAGCCGGAACTCCGTCGGGGTCAGCGGTACTTCGACGCCGCCGGCCGAGACGGCATGCGAGACCGGATCGAGCACGATGCCGGCTGACTCGAATGCCGAGGTCGCGCCGCCACGCCTGAGGAGCGCCTGGATGCGTGCGACGAGCTCGACCAGCGCAAAGGGCTTGGCGACATAGTCGTCTCCGCCCGCGTCGAAGCCGGCGACCCGGTCGACGACGGCGTCACGCGCGGTAAGAAAGAGCACCGGCACTTCGATGCCGCGCGCCCGCAGCGCCTGGCAGACGTCACGTCCGTCGGCATCCGGGAGAC